>Ga0335071_10007037_pt1 | contig 11609 bp, 7 predicted proteins | sample Lox_Sample_15_FD_206724 | JGI IMG/M metagenome (GOLD analysis project Ga0335071, IMG submission 206724) | Soil microbial communities from Loxahatchee National Wildlife Refuge, Florida, United States - Lox_Sample_1.5 | ecosystem: Environmental > Terrestrial > Soil > Wetlands | place: USA: Florida...
GCGCTTACGGACGCGCGGGTACGCATCCGCGGCGTCTTCTCCGGACTTTACGACTCGATATCCAACCGGTTTATTGGCTTCCAAATTCTCACCCCGAGTTGGGAGAACGTGCAGGTTCTGCACCGCTCGCCCCCAGCGCAGTTCTCCCTGCCGGTCCGGCCGATCCCGCTGTTCCTCCGACTGACGCCGGAGGGTGCCTTTACACACCGGGTACGCGTGCGCGGCACGGTGCTTTTCCAACAAGCCGACCTCGTCAGCGTGCGCGACCAGGGGCAAGCGCTTTGGGTCAAGACAACCCAGACAAGCACCCTCAAAGCTGGGGATTTCATCGACGCGGTGGGCTTTCCGGCGATTGGCAACTACACCCCAATCATGCGCGACGCGATAGTGCAAAAGGTCGGCGCCGGCCCTGCCCCCCAACCCACGGCAGCGACTGCCGAACAACTCCAAGCCGGAGCCGACAACGGCGACTTGGTCCGGTTGTCGGCCCGGTTGCTGAATCGCACTGCCCGGCCGGGAGGGCAAGTCCTGGAAATGCAAGCGGGAGAGATCAATTTCCGGGCCGAGCTCGGCACCGGCGCACCGGCGGGGTCGTTGAATTCGATTCGCAACGGTAGCCTCGTGCAATTGACGGGTATCGCGCTCGTGGAGACGGACGAAAATCGCGACCCGAAGGGGTTCCGGATTCTGCTCCGCAGCGCGGAGGAGGTAGTTCTGCTACAAAGCCCTTCCTGGTGGACCCGCGACCGGGTGGCTGGGCTGATAATGATGCTGGCCGGGGTAATCCTCCTGGGCGCCCTCTGGGTCGCCATTCTGCGCCATCGGGTGGAGGAGCGGACAAGAACTCTGCGCGCCTCGGAAGAGCGCTATCGCGAGCTCTTCGAGAACGCCAGTGAACTCGTCTACACGACCGACCTTGACTCGCGCTTCACTTCTCTTAACCGTGCCGCGGAACAAACTCTGGGATATACCCAGACGGAAGCCTTGCAGATGAGAAGCCACCAACTCTTGTCGCCCTCGGGCCGACAGGAAGCTGAGCGAGCTCTCCAGCGGGCACGAGCAGGCGAAGCGATTCCCAAGTTGGAGCTCGAGGTCACGGCGAAGGATGGCCGCCGCGTGGTGCTGGAGGTTAATGCCCGGCTGATCTATAGGGATGGCAAACCCGTGGGGGTGCAGGGCATTGCTCGTGACATCACCGGCCGGCGGGAGGCCGAGATGGAGCTGCGGCAGGCCCAGAAGCTGGAAAGTGTGGGCCGTCTCGCCTCCGGCATCGCCCACGAGATCAATACACCCATCCAGTTCGTCGGTGACAATATTCGTTTTCTGCGGGACTCCATGGTCTGCCTGGATACGACCCTGCTGAAGTATCAAGAGCTTAGCGCGGCTGCCACCGCAGGAACAATAAGTGCCGATCTACTTGCGGAGGTACGGCGAAGCGAGGAAGAGTCGGACTGCACTTTCTTACGCGAGGAGATTCCCAAGGCCCTCAGCCAATCGCTGGAGGGTGTCCTGCGGGTAGCTACCATTGTGCGCGCCATGAAGGAGTTCGCCCACCCGGAAACTAAGGACATGGCCGCGGCCGACCTCAACAAGGCTCTGCTGAGTACGCTGACGGTGGCGCGTAATGAGCTGAAATACGTTGCCGAGGTGGACACCGACTTGGGCGACCTGCCCCTAGTGGTCTGTAATGTCAGCGATATGAACCAAGTCTTCCTGAACCTGCTGGTGAACGCCGCTCATGCCGTCGGGGACGCAATGAAGGAAACAGGGAAGAAGGGCAACATCTCGGTGCAGACGCGGGTGGATGGTTCCATGGCGCTGATTGCGATCGCGGATACCGGACGAGGCGTTCCGGAGGGAATTCGCAATCGGATCTTTGATCCCTTCTTTACCACCAAGGAGGTAGGACGTGGGACAGGGCAGGGCCTCACCATTGCGCGGTCCGTAGTGGTCGATCGTCACAAAGGGACGTTGACCTATGAGAGCAAGGTCGGCAAAGGCACAACGTTCTATATTCGCTTACCCCTCACGCCTGCTGAATGTCCCCCAGAGACAATTCACCCGGCGGCACCGGACGGCCAACCGTTGCGGGAGATGTAGGGCAACCTTGCCTGGTGCCCGGCATTTCGCCCGTCCACCGGCAACAAAGCCGGGCACGTGACCCACCGCCACCTCCCAGGCAAAGATCAAGAGCCGCGGACCACAATGACGGTGGTCTGCTACGCCCCTACCCCTGTGCCGCAGCGAGCAGTGCGATGGGCGCGCCTCCGACGTGATACACTTTTGCGCTGCGCTGCGGAAGGCTGGGCAAGCCACCGGACGCGCATCCAATTACCAAAGATGGAGAACTCATGTCATTAATGCTGAAAGAAATCATGGAGCAGCCTCAGGCTCTACGGGAAACGTTTCGAGCGGAGCGGGCACACGCCGTGGAGTTCATGAAGTTTGCGCGCCAGCGCCAGTTCCGCCTGGTAGTCTTGGTAGCACGGGGCACGTCGGACAACGCCGCCCAGTTCGCTCGTTACTTAACCGAGATCACCACGGGCGTTCCGGTCACGCTGGCAGCGCCGTCTGTGCACACGCTTTACGGCGCGGACCTGGATTACAGCGACGCGCTGGTGGTGGGTATTTCCCAATCGGGTGAAGGCACGGACATCAACATGGTGCTGGAGTCCGCTAAGCGCCACGGCGCCTACACGGTAGGGATCACCAACGAGAAGAATTCCCCCATGTCCAAGTTGGTGGATGATGTGTTCCTGGTACACGCCGGGCGGCAGCGGTCTGTGGCCGCCACCAAAACCTACACCGGCCAGCTCATGATCTGCTATCTGCTGGCCGCTGGGCTGGGCAGAGGCATTAGCCTCGAAGGTATCAGCGAGATCCCGGACCGCGTCAGTGAGGCCCTGAAGCTCGCGCCGGAGTTGCGCGAATTGGTGGAGCGCTACCGCTACATGCGTAACTGCGTGGTGGTAGGACGCGGAATCAACTACGGCAACGCCTTCGAGTTCTCGCTCAAGCTCATGGAAACCTGCTACGTGGTGGCGGAACGCTTTTCCGCCGCCGACTTCGTGCACGGCCCCATCGCCCTCATCGAACAGGACTTCCCCGCTTTCGTTTTCATGCCGCCGGGGAAGACTTTCAAGAATATGCACGAGTTGGCGGCGCGGCTGCGTAAGCTTCATGCCGAGCTTATTGCCATCACCGGCCAAAAGGAGCGCGTTCCCTGCGCCACGCGGCTCATTCGGGTGCCCGGCAATGTGCCGGAAGTCTATTCGCCCATTCCCTATATCGTGCCGTGCCAACTTTTCGCGGCGCTATTGGCGGAGATCAAAGGTCTCGACCCGGATAAACCGCGCTCCCTGCGCATTGTGACGCAGACGGTGTAAGCCGGAGTTCTAGCCAAAACAGAGAGAATGGAAAAGGCGGTTCACGTTCCGTTTCCGGTCACTGACTGCTCTGTTATGTCACGATAACTTCATCTAGGTCACGGTCGCTTTCGAGGAACGGCATATGAGACGGCTCACTACATTTCTTCTACCATTCATCACGTTGCTTTTCGGCATGGCCTCCGCGCACGCCGCCGGGTCTCCCGGCATATCGGCGTGGTATGTGGACTCGCTGGTGAAGATCTTTCCTACGGATGCGGCAGGAAGTCATCAACTTATCCGGCCGGAGCTGGAAGCGGCCCGCGGACAACACGTCAGCGTGCAACTTGCCGTCCGTTCGACGCACCCGCTGGCGGACCTGACGGCTGAAGTCGGTCCGTTGAAAAGCTCTACGGGCGCCACCTTGACGGGAGCGACGGTGCATCCGGTGGGCTACGTTGTTGTGGGCTCGCACTCCCGCAATACTCCGGAAGACGAATGCGTGGGGATTACGCCAGGCTGGTACCCCGACCCTTTGTGGGACTTCCCCATCAAGCTTGAGGCCGGACGCACCGCGGCCTTATGGCTCAGTGTGGCGGTTCCCGCTGACGCCAACCCGGGGGAATATCGAGGCATGGTGGTGGTTCGCGCGGCAGGCGAAGCGCTGGCGCAGCGGGAAATCCGCGTGCGGGTGCTCGCGGCAACGGTGCCTCGCGAGCGCACGCTGAAGGTCACCAATTGGTTTGTCGTCGATGACGCCCATGCGCAACAGTTTTACGGCGTCGGAGAATTCTCCCCCGCCTGGTGGACGCTGGTTGCCAATTTTGCCGCCGTTATGGCCGCGCACCGTCAGAACGTGATCATCACACCGCTGATGAACTTGATCGAACCACGCCTGGCGGGCGAGAAGCTGGACTACGATTTCTCTAACTTCGACCGCTGGGTTGAGACCTTCCAGCGCGCCGGCGCGATCGGTTACATCGAAGGCTCACACTTGCTCGACCGCGCGGGGAGCTACGACGCCGGTTTGATCGTGCCCACGTTCCAGATCGAAAACGGCAAGGTGGCGCGGCAGAACCTACCTCCCGATGACCCTCGCGTGGAGCCGTTCCTTGCCGGATTCCTCACGGCTCTCAATGCGCACTTGGAGGGCAAGGGCTGGAAGTCGATTTATTATCAACACATCCTGGATGAGGCTCACGGGGTCGAACCGCCTTACTATGCCCGATTCGCGAAACTGGTGCATCGCTGTCTTCCCGGCGTTCCCACTCTCGACGCTGTGGACGCCGCGCAAATGCCGCAGGAATTACAGGACTACTGTGACCTTTGGGTTCCGCAGCTTGGCCGCTTCGACGAACAGATGGCCATGATTCAGCAGAGAATCGCGAGCGGCCACGAAGCGTGGTTTTACGTATGTCTGTTTCCCAACGGACGATATATGAACCGCCTGATGGATTACCCTCTGGTCAAGGCGCGTCTGCTGCCGTGGCTCGATTTCCGTTTCGGCTTTAGCGGTTTTCTCCACTGGGGCTGGAACTATTGGACTCCTGATCCGGTTCTCGACACACAGCCCGTAATTGATGCCAACACCGAATTGCTCCCGTCGGGTGACGCATTCATTGTCTACCCTGACCGGGAACGCAAATCGGTGTACTCGTCGATTCGGCTGGAAGCCATGCTGGAAGGCACGGAGGACTATGAGATGTTGGTGGCGCTGAAGACCCATGATCCCTCCGCGGCCAATCATCTGGCGGCAGAGGCCGTTGCGGGCCTCACCGACTACGTTCGCGACCCGGAAGCGTTTCGTGCCATCGAACGAGAACTGCTGGCAGCTTTGAGCAAGTAGCTGCGCCGCCCGTAAGGGGACGAGGCCACGAAAATCAATTCTCCCTCGCCGGACCTTTGTTGTAGCCAAAGCTCAAGGAAACCTGTTCCTCCCGGTTTTCCCGCATGCGGTAATCCCGCAGTGCGGTATTCTCGCAGTGTTCTTAGCTTGTCAAGTTGTCCGGTTTTTATAGCACGTGATCTGTCCGGTTTTGATATTTCTTCCCCTCACGTAGATGTCGACCCGTCGCCGTAGTCGCTGTGGGAATGTGGGAAGCCGGCGTTGGTTGCCGGATTTCCAAGCGCGGAGGGAAGAGAGGGAAACTCGTTCTGGGAGGTTTCCTCGCTTTCCTCGGCGCGGCATTTCCACAGCGTGGGCCGCCCGCTTTTTGCGAATTCGGCAACGACTGCCCGTCGGCCGTGTAGCGACCCACCACGTGCGGGCCGTAGAGTATGCTCACAGTCTGGTCTAGGTGCTCGCAGATGATCACCCGGCAGTCGGCCAGCGTGCCGCGCCAAGGGGTCTTCTCGATCTGCCAAGTCCGGTCGCCGAGCCTCACGGTATTGTCCTTGGCCACGCGCCGCGCGTGCTGCACGGAGAAGATGCGGTCCAGGTCCTGGCCGTGCAGGGGCACAAAGGCGTCCCCCGGCTGCGCCGCCGGCAGGCAGAACTGACGGTTCATTTTCCCGATGTAGGAGGCGCGTAGAAAGCGGTTGGCTTCCTCCACCGCGTGGATTCCCGCCAAGCGCAGCTCTTGCGGCAGGCGTCCTTGCCAGGTGCCAAAGCGTCGCTCGCTGCGCCCCCGCGCTTACGGCGAGTAGGCCGGAATCATCTCGATCCCCAACTCCGCCAGCGCCCGTCCCACCTGGGTCAGGCGCTCGCGACAGACCGGCCCGCCCGCCGTCGGCGTCTGAAAAAAGTGACTGGCCCGGTCGCTGTACAGCGCGCAGAACCACCCCTTCCGCTCGATCACTTCCCGCAACGCCGCCATCACCGTGCGCGTCGATTCTTCCTCCACCAACTGCGCGTAATAGGTCTCGTTGGTGGCGTCGTCGAGCACCTCGATCCGGTCGTACCAGCGGTCGTCTTGGAACCACGGATGCCGGCTGCCGTCCCGATGCCACAGCATCCCCGGCAACGGCCGCCGTGCCCGCCGCTTGCGCTGCGCGCCCCGCTTCCGTCCCCGCTTCACCAGCCCCGCCCCCTGCAGCGCCAGCTTCACCCAGGTGTAGCTCAACCCGATGCCGTGCGCCTCCTGCAACTTCTCGTGAAAGTGCCGCACGTTGAAGTCCGAGTACTTCTCCCGGTACAACGGCAGCACCTGCTCGGCGGTCTTCCGGGGAACGCGCTTCGGACTGGGCTTCCCCCAGCGCCGATCGCATAGACCGTCGTAGCCGTGCTCCGCGTACCGCTCCCGCCAACGCCGCATGCTGCGATCCGAGATCCCGATGATCTCTGCCCCCTGCCACCACGTGATCTCCTTCGCCCTCGCTTTCAAAATCACCTCTTGCACTTTCATCGCCCGCTCCACGGCGGTCGGTGGATACTCTCGCATTCTGCCTCCCAGCAGAATGTTTTATCCCCTCCCCGCCTCCCGCGGACAGATCACGTGCTAATTCACCCGGACATTTCACATACTAACGACAGGAGAACTCAAGCCTGATGGCCTCTTGCCGGGCTTGCTGCTAAAATTGCGACGGCGGGTGCGAATCATTTGCCTCAGGGGTGAAACGTGCGAGCACGAATTGCGCTCATGTTGTTCTGCTTAACGCCAATCACAAGTGGCGTAAACGTAGGGCAAGGACAGCCCGATGACCGAATGGCTGGGTTGCTGCGGGAGCTTTCGAACGCCCCTGCACCACCGGGGTTTGAGGAGCCCGTGCGCGCGATTTTGGAGCGCGAGTTCCGCCAAGCAGGCCTTGAGGTTTCCACGGATGGGATGGGTTCCGTGATCGGACGGCTGACGGGGCCCTCCGACGGGCCGCGTATCATGCTCGCCGCACACCTGGACGAAGTGGGCGCAATCGTACGCTACATTACACCAGACGGCATGGTGAAGTTTCAGCTTCTCGGTGGCTGGCTCGACCAAGCTTTGCCGGACCAGCGCTGGACGATTCTGACAGCGAAGGGTCCGGTAGCAGCGGTGAGCGGCCTGCACAGCCCGCATATTACCCCGGAGGAGGAGCGTGGCCGCGTGATCCCTCGCGACGACATCTTTTTGGACGCTGGCGCACGGAATAGGGAAGGCGCCGAAGCGCTCGGAATCCGCCCGGGAGATGGCATTGTTCCCGCCAGTTCCTTCGCGGAGGTCGCCGGCGGCCGCTATATCGGAAAGGCCATGGACGATCGCGTCGGCTGCGTGATCCTGGTTGAGACCGTACGGCGGCTGAAGGAGCGGCACATCAAGCTGCCCAATACGGTTTACTTCGTAAGCACCGTGCAGGAAGAAATGGGCCTGCGCGGGGCGCACACCGCCATTCAAACGGTGAAGCCCGACCTGGGCATTTCGCTTGAAGCCGGCGTCGCCGCCGATCACCCGGGCGGGCGTCCAGACTCGGCGCAGGAACGCCTTGGCGCGGGTCCGGTGGTCTTCCTGGCCGACGCCGCGATGCTGATAAACCTGAAATTGCGCGACTTTATAATGCGCGTGGCGGAAGAAAACCAGATACCGGTGCAAACCGAGGTCACCTTGCGGAGTTCCGAGGACTCGGCGGAAATCCAGCGGTTTGAGACCGGCAGGCCGGCGGTTAATCTTGCCGTTCCCACCCGCTACATGCACACCCACAACAGCATGATTGACCGCGGCGACCTTGATCGCACCGTGGACCTACTCGTGAGGATTGTGCCCGCCCTGGACGCGAAGACGGTAGCAGAGATCTCCCGTTTTTGATTGCGCTCCCGAGCAAGGATCTTGTCGCAGTGAGCTAACCACGCACCGAAGTGATCCACGAACCCGGATCGCTCCTTCCGCCAGTTAGCGAGACGCGCCCGGTTTCCCCGTTCGCTACGACTTCGAGTATACTGCACGATCAGACTTTTTAACTGACACTCGGGAGCGCTTCCTTGCGAATCACTTCGCCGAACCGCCGACAGCAAGGATGGTTAAAACGCCTCGGTCGTGCCGCGCTGGCGATGGTCTGCATGCTGGGGACGCTTCCGCTTGTAGCGGCTCGCCAGAAAAAGCCCGCGCGCGTCGTGCTTCCCCCTGAAGACGAAGCGGTAATCCGGCATCTGAATGCGGCCATCACCTGGTACCGGCAGCTTGCCGACGCCAATGATTCCGCCGGGCAACCCAGCGACCAATTCTATCTGGACAACGCCCGCAGCCTGGCCCGGCAGGCCTTGATGCTGGCCTTCCAATCGGCAGACGCGCAAGCCGATCTGCAGAAGCCGGTGGCCAGTGACGCGTCGGAGAACGCCCCTTCTCCGACTTCCACGGTGCAGCAACGCATCGCCACTTCGGCGGACAAGACCGCCGCGCTCATTACCCAAATCCAGTCTCAAATCGCTACCCTGGACCACCAGATTCCCAGGGCTTCAGGCAAGCGCCTGCATGAATTGATGGTCAAGCGGGAGGGCTTGCAGGAACAACTGGAGTTCAACAAGACCCTGGGAGATGCGCTGCAGAAACTCTCCACGTTCGCGACCGGCAGCGCAGTGGTGGCGGGAGGGGATCTGGAGAAACAAGTTGAGCAGTTGAAGAACTCTGTCCCGGAACTGTTGGCAAAACCTGCCGCCGACGTGAAGGCGGCAGAGAAAAAACCCGCGGCCACCCCGGCTGCCGCACCCGCGCATACCGAAGGGACGGGTTTGATCAGCCAAGTGTCGAGTTTGTTCACCAGGCTTGCCGATGTCCGCCAAGCCAACGAGTTACTGGACGGCGCAGCCCTCGTTATTGAGCTTGCCCGCGATGTCCAGGCTCCGCTGCGCAGCAAGATGCGGGAGACCATTCAAGCCGGACGCGGTTTGGCAGATCAGCCCCCGCCGCAGGACGAAGCGGGAATCGAGGCCAACCGGGAGAAGCTTCAGTCGCTCACCGAGCAGTTCAAGCAGATCTCCAGCGCCACCATACCCTTGACGCAGGAGGTCATCCTGCTGCAGAACGCACAGGCCAGCTTGCGCCAGTGGCAATCCTCGGTTCATTGGGGCTACATCCGCGTCCTCGAATCCTTCCTCATTCGCGTGGCGTTTCTGCTGGTAGGAATCGGACTGGTTCTGGGGTTTTCGGAGCTGTGGCGGCGCGCCACGTTTCGTTACATCCACGATCCCCGCCGGCGTCGCCAGATTCTGCTGGTTCGCCGCACCGTAACCGCCTTTCTCATGGCGATTGTTATCGCCCTGGGATTCATCAGTGAATTCAGTTCGCTCGCCACCTTCGCCGGATTCCTGACCGCGGGCATCGCGGTGGCGTTGCAGACCCTCATCCTATCCGTCGCCGCCTACTTCTTCCTGATTGGCAGACATGGTGTCCGCGTGGGCGATCGGATTACCGTCTCCGGGGTGACGGGGGACGTGATCGAGGTGGGTCTGGTCCGGCTTTACTTGATGGAACTGGGTGGGCCGTCGTCGGACTTGCATCCCACCGGCCGCGTGGTGATAGTTTCAAACTCTGTGCTTTTCCAGGGGGTGCCGTTCTTCAAACAGATTCCGGGCGCCGCTTATGTCTGGCATGAGGTGGGGCTGAAGCTGGAGAAGGGCGGCAATTATCCGGTTGCCGAAAAGAAGCTCCTCGACACGGTCAATGCGGTGTATGCCGACTATAAGAGTACTCTCGAACAGCAGCACCGATCGCTGGAAGGCGTCGCCGGCGTACCGATCCAAGTTCCTGCCCCCCAGGCCCGGCTGCAGTTGCTCGACGACGTGCTCGAGTTGGTCGTCCGCTACCCGGTCGCGCTCCACCGGGAAACCGAAATCGATAATCAGATGACGCGGAGAATTATCGAAACCATCAGCGCGGACCCGGAACTGCGGGCGGCCGCGGGCTCTCCCAGCGTTCGCGCCTCGAAAACCTAGCTTGACGGCGGGGAGGCCATTACGAGCTCTACGGATTCCGACCAGCAAGAAGCCATCTATCAACGACGATTCGAGGGCGCGGCAGAGCGTCGTGCCGCCGTGTGGGCCACCCTGGCCCGGCACTATTTCTCCCGCTGGATCAGGCCCCAAGATACCGTCCTGGATCTGGGCGCCGGATTCTGCGAGTTTATTAACCACATTGCCGCCGCACGCAAGCTGGCGCTCGATTCGAACCCCGCCACAAGCGCCAAGGCCGCATCGGACGTTACCGTTCTCTGCGAACCAGCCACGGGGACTTGGCCAATACCCGCGGCAAACGTGCACGTGGTCTTCAGCAGCAATTTCTTCGAGCACCTCGCCAGCAAGCCGGAACTCCTCCACTGCTTGCGCGAAGCGTACCGGGTGCTGCGTCCCGGTGGCTTGCTGATCGCGCTAGGTCCCAACATCCGGTTCTGTGCTGATACCTACTGGGACTTTATCGATCATTGCCTGCCCTTAAGCGATCGGTCGCTGGCGGAGGCGCTGGAGGTCACCGGGTTTCGCCTGGAGCAGGCCATTCCGCGTTTCCTGCCATTCACCATGAGCGGCCGGATTTCTTTGCGGCCTCTTTTTGTTCGGTGGTATCTGCGCCTCGGGTTAGCACAACGCCTGTGGGGCAAGCAATTTCTGATCGTTGCCCGGAAACCGTAACTATGGCCACTCGGAATGCGGCGCGAAACCTACACCCGCTGGGCTGGCTCATTTGCTTCACTCTGGTCTTCCTTTCCGAGTTCTTTCTCAGCGGCGCGCAAGCGCCGCCTCTCGATCTTGACCCGTCGTGGCACGCGGCGCTGGAATACGCTGCGACCCACCATTTCCAATTCGGCACGCAGATTGTCTTTACGTTTGGTCCCTTGGGTTTTTTGAGCGCCCGCACCGGCCTGGGACACTTGGTCGGAGCTCGCATTGCTTTCGCACTGCTCTGGGGAGCCCTCGTCGCTATCGTCGCCACGGCCATCACCCGCCGGCTACACGGCTGGGTGCGTTATGCCTTCCTCGCTTGGTTCCTGATCTTCACCACTTCCGAGGGATTGGACCAGACAGCGTTTTTTGTGATGGCGGCTTCCGGGCTACTGCTGCTCGCCGGCTCGGAACTCGCGTGGCAGGCGCCTCTTATAGTTGCAGGTTTTCTGGTTCTATCTCTCATCAAATTTTCGTTTCTCACGGCGGCCGCTGCGACGCTGGCGGTCGTGCTGGCCGGTTGGATTGTAAGCAGGAGATATCTACCCGCACTCTGGCTGATAGTGGGAACGCCCGCAGGATTCATCGCCCTTTGGATTGCAACCGGCCAGTCCCCGGCGAACGTCATGCCGTGGCTGTCACACGGCTTTGAACTCGAATCCGGTTACAGCATGGCGATGAACTTG
>Ga0335071_10007038_pt1 | contig 11609 bp, 9 predicted proteins | sample Lox_Sample_15_FD_206724 | JGI IMG/M metagenome (GOLD analysis project Ga0335071, IMG submission 206724) | Soil microbial communities from Loxahatchee National Wildlife Refuge, Florida, United States - Lox_Sample_1.5 | ecosystem: Environmental > Terrestrial > Soil > Wetlands | place: USA: Florida...
CGGCGGTGATAGCAATACTCATCGCTGTGTGGGATCTCTGGGGAGCGCGGTTACCACTCGCATTGCGATTACCGATATCCGTCCTGATGGTACTTACAGCCGCATTTGTGTTTTGGGTGCTGTACGGAACACGTTACACCCTCACAGACAAGACCCTTACTGTTCAGTCGGGCCCGTTTCGATGGGTGATTGACCTGGAGACAATTATTGAGATTTCACCTACACGCAATCCCATTTCGAGCCCTGCTTGCTCGTTGGACCGGCTTCACATTCGTTATCGTCCAAACCCGTCGGGACTGATGATATCACCACAAGACAAGGCCGGTTTCCTCCGCGACCTGGTGGAGCGGACTCCCGGACTTAAGATGGACGGAGACAGTGTCTTTCGCGACAAGAAGTAAATAGACGTCATAGAGACATCTGGAGCATTGATAAAATAGGACCACCCCCAACCCACGCCAGCGTGGGACAGCCCCCACTAATTTACACGCCTTATCATGTTGACTTTTCCTGCCGTCGTCCGTAATATGGCAGAGCTTCCGCGGCTGCGTCAGTAGCGGTCTTTAGCATCAACGATATGAAATTACAAAGGAGGTACCGATGAAAAACGCGGCGACGAAAATTCTCGCTGAAGTGAAAGCACAGGTGAGAACTGTACTCACAGAGGTGGAAAGCAAGGAAGTGCTGAAGGCTTACAATGTCCCTGTCAGAACGGGTCAGGTGGCAACTGATCCTGACACGGCGGTTACTATAGCCAATTGGTCGGGATACCCGGTCGTGATGAAGGTCGTATCTCCCGATATCTCCCACAAGTCGGACGTAGGTGGGATCAGGGTAAATATAAATTCCCCGGAGGCAGTACGAAAAGCATACAGCGAAATCATGGAGAACGTAAGGAGCCGCAGACCGTCTGCACTTATACAAGGAGTGCTGATATATCAAATGGTGCCGGAGGGAGTGGAATTGGTCATCGGCGCCACCTTCAGTCGCCAGTTTGGGCATGCTGTTATGTTCGGCCTCGGAGGGGTTTTTATCGAGGTTGCGGGCGACGTGGTCTTCAGGCTGGTTCCTCTCACAAAGGAAGATGCCCTCAATATGATGCAGGAAATCAAGGGAACAAAGATTCTTGGGAATTTCCGCGGGAAATCTGCGGTCGATGTAAACGCCATAGCTGATATTATCCAGAAGCTCTCATCACTGTTAACGGATCATCCGGAGATCATCGAAGTTGACCTGAATCCCGTGATTGCCTCGGCGTCTGGCGCAATTGTTGTGGACGCCAGGATGGCCATCGGCGAACCAAAAAAAATCTCTGAGACAATCTATACTTCAAAGGAGATCGTCACCGGCATGAAGAGGATCTTTTCACCAGCGAGCATCGCCATCATCGGGGCATCCGGTGATCCGTCAAAACTGGGATACTCAACGGTAAAGAACATCATCGACGGCGGTTACAAAGGAAAGATTTATCCCATCAATCCCAAGGCAGACGAAATATTGGGGCTTAAATGCTACAAGAGTGTCACCGATATCCCGGGGCAGGTGGATGTGGCGGTCATCGTGATCCCGGCGAAAAATGTGGCCGAAGCCGTAAAAGTTCTCGGAGAAAAGGGAGTCGCCGGTGCGATCGTAATTTCATCAGGTTTTGCCGAGATCGGCAATAACGAGCTCCAGAGGGAACTTGTCACCCAAGCCATCAAGAGTAAGGTGCGTATCCTCGGACCGAACATCTTTGGAATATACTACACTCCGGCAGATCTCTGCGCGACCTTCTGCACACCCTACACCGAAAAAGGACCCACGGCACTCTCCTGCCAGAGCGGCGGCGTGGGCATGGCCATTATAGGCTACAGCCGCTCTCACAAAATGGGCGTTTCTTCAATCGTAGGCGTCGGCAACAAGTGTGATGTGGACGAGGATGATCTGATCGAGTTTTTCGGACAGGATCCTAACACTAAAGTGATCGCCATGCACGTGGAAGACATCAAAGACGGCGTTGCCTTCGTCAAGGCGGCACAGAAGATAAGCAGGCAGAAGCCCATCGTTGCGCTTAAAGCCGGTGCGACAGCCCTGGGGGAAAGGGCGGCATTTTCCCATACAGGTGCGCTCGCGGGAGACGACAGGATCTACAGCGCCGCCTTTGCCAAAGCGGGAATCGTCAGAGTCTCCAATCTGGAAGAACTTCTCGATTGCGCAAGGAGCATCAGCAAGATGCCAATCCCGAAAGGGGAAAATGTATTGATTGTTACCGGCGCCGGCGGGCTGGGTGTACTGCTTACGGACGCGTGCAGCAGGCATCATCTGCAGCTCATGACGCTGGAGAAAGACCTGGACGAGGCCTTCAAGAAATTCATCCCTCCTTTCGGAGCCACGGGAAATCCGGTGGATATTACAGGAGGGGAGCCGCCGGAAACATATGAAGCCACAATCCGGTTGGCACTTGAAGACGAACGTGTGGATGCCTTGATCCTCGGCTACTGGCACACGCTGGTCACGCCGCCTATGGTCTTTGTCGAGACAGTCATCAAAGCAAAGAAGGCTGCCGAGTCCGGAAAAGCGCCAAAGCCTATAGTTGCCGCGCTTTCCGGTGACGTCGAGGTGGAACGCGCCGCCACACTCTTAGAATCTCACGGCGTTCCCGCATTCCCCTATTCTTCAGAGAGGGCTGTAATAGTGCTATCTGCCCTTTACCGGTGGGCCAGGATGGCGGGCAGGATCAAACCCCGGTAAGTTCCCTTTCATAAAGGGGGATTGAGGGGGATTTAGAATAGCGGAACAAATCCCCCCAGCCCCCCTTTACAAAAGGGGGATTTTTATAAGTCTAATTTATTTGCCAATCGTAGTCTTCAGCGCCTTGAGGAACCGTGTTACGTTCTTCTTTCTGGCTGTATGGCCCATCAAGCCGATCCGCCATATCTTCCCGGCGAGAGGCCCGAGTCCACCCCCGATCTCGATCTTGAACTCACTGCGCAGCCGCTTCCGCACGGATAATTCATCAACACTGTCGGGACTGTATACCGTATTCAGCATGGGCAGGCGGTATGGTTTATCTACAAGCATCCTAAGCCCCATCCCCTCCAGACCTTTCACTAAGGCCTCATGGCACTCCTGGTGACGGGCGAAGACTTTGGCTGGTTCTTCCTGCAGTATATTATACAGCGCCTGATAAAGGCCGTAGAGCATATTAACCGGGGCAGTGTGGTGATAGATCCGGTTTCTCCCCCAATACTCGCAGAGTAATGTAAGATCGAGATACCAGTTGGGAACCTTTGTCTTTCGGCCTTTGACCTTGGCCATCGCTTTTTCCGAAAACGATAGCGGAGCGAGCCCTGGCGGACAGGAAAGGCACTTCTGTGTGCCGCTGTAAAGGGCGTCGATGTTCCAGTCATCCATGCGGACTTCGATTCCGCCGAGGCTGGTAACAGTATCCACAAGATAGATTGCATCATTTCCCTTCATCATTTTTCCTATCTCATCCACGGGATTCCTCACACCCGTGGATGTCTCGGCGTGGACCACAGCCGCGATCCGATATGACGTTTCACGAAGCTTCTTTTCCACATCTTCCAGACGAACAGGCGTCCCCCAGGCAAATTCCAGGAAATCGACGTTTGCTCCCAGGCGTGTGGCCACTTCCCGCATTCTCTGACCAAAAACGCCATTGATGATGACCAGTACCCTGTCTCCAGGCTCTACGAGATTCACGAAGCAGGCCTCCATTCCTGCCGAACCTGTGCCGGATATGGGAATGGTGATGATATTGCCGGTGTTCAGAATTTTTCGGAGCATCTCTTTCAACTCTTCCATAATCTCGAGAAAATAGGGATCAAGATGCCCTATGGTCTTACGGCTTAACGCTTTATATACTTCTGGAGGGACACAGGAGGGCCCTGGTCCCATGAGCAGTATTTCTTCCACCCCTTCCAACAGATTTTTCATATGATACATTCCTCCCGGATATTATGATCGGGTAACTTATAACACATCCCTTATATAATTTCCCGTCAAAAACAGATTCCCCTCTGTCTCTTCCTTTACTTTTACCCTTGACCTTTATTAGCTTCTCATCTATTCTTTTTTCATAAAGGACGTTCCTCTTTTCTTAAAACGATTCGTTGTCATCACCCCCTGAGGAACCCACGGCAATCAAGTCAATCTTATTAGTTGTCAAATGAGATGGGGGTAAAATCACAAGTAGAAGATGAATATTGCCAGGAGGAAATAAATCAGGGCATGTAGTTAAACAAATTATCAATACCGTTTAATTTATCGGAAAGGAGATGATCATATGAAACGATTATTGATCATATCCGTTTTGATACTGTCCATTTTTGGTACGACGCATCAAGCATGGGCGGATAATATAACTGCCCAGGTCTTTGGCGGCGCCGCCTATAACTTCCGGCTGCCTCTGATAATTAAGCAGAACGGCGAAGACAATATCAGGCTGAATGCAGAGTATGATTCAAAATCCTTTGAGACGCCTATGTACTATGCCGTCCGTCTGGGATGGTGGCGAGATAATCGCGCCTGGGAATTGGAGTTGGTTCATCATAAGTTAACCCTTAAGAATAACCCTCCCGAGGTCGACTATTTCAGTATAACCCACGGGTTTAACCTGCTCACCCTGAACCGCGCCTGGAAAAATCCCTGGTTCATCTGGAGATTAGGGGCAGGGATCGTCATTACACATCCGGAAAGTACAGTCCGCGAGAGGACATTTGAACAAGACGGGGGAATTGCCGATGGATACTACATATCCGGACCGACTGCTCAAGTAGCCGTAGAAAAACGATTCTATATTTACAAAGGACTGTTCGCCAGCATCGAAGGAAAATACACACTGTCCTGGGCGCACGTTCCTATCAAGGATGGGTCCGCGGATCTCTGGAATTTGGCCGTGCATGGGTTGCTGGGATTGGGTTACGACTTTTAGTGTTATGTCTCATTAATAACTTTATAAAGTTGTCATTTCGAGTGTAACGAGAAATCTTAATAGATATAAAATATAGAAAGATATCTGCCAGAGTTTACCCTGAGTAAACCGAAGGGGTGATATGATAATAATTTATGCGACACGAGGATAGAATCTTAAGAAATATTGATAAATGACTTTCTTAACAAAGAAAAAATGTTATGCCCGGTGATAGATTAATTACTCTGCTGACGGATTTCGGACTTCAGGACAATTACGTGGGGGTAATGAAAGGTGTGATTGCCCGCATCAACCCCGATTTGAATATCATCGACATCACACACGATATCCCGCCCCAAAACCTCGATGCCGCCAATTTCTGCCTGATGACGGCCTATCCTTATTTTCCTTCAGGAACTATCCACGTGGCAGTAGTCGACCCGGGCGTAGGCACACAAAGGAAGGCTGTCGCAATTGAATTGTTAACAGGCTTTCTCGTGGGACCGGATAACGGAATTTTCACAGGTGTCCTCGATCATGAAAAGATCACCATGGCAGTGGAATTGACCAATCCCGAATACTGGCTGAAGCCGGAATCAAGCGCAACCTTTCATGGCCGGGATATTTTCGCCCCTGTGGGTGCGCGCCTGGCCGCAGGAACACCCCTGTTAAAATTAGGAATGGAAATAGATCCCGTAACTCTTACACGCCTTGATCTTCCGGCATGTACCAGATCTGATGACGTGATAACAGGATATATCCAGTACATTGACCGCTTTGGTACTCTGGTCACGAATATCACAGGTACATCTGTAAAAGACCTTCAGTGGTCAGTGACCACTGGGGGTCAAATCATCCCCGGATGCAAGACATACGGCAATACCCGTCCGGGCGGCCTCCTGGCCCTGGAAGGGGGTCACGGATTTATAGAAATTGCCGTGAATGGCGGGAGCGCAAATTCTTTACTGGAGATAGGATATCGGTCGCCTGTGCATCTTGTCATAAAGCAAAAGATATGATAGAAACTCAACAAATATTAAAATCTGCTACTTATTTTATTATTTAAAATGACTACTCCATCACTCAAACAATTTCCTGTGACGCGTCTTTCCGCTTCCGGTCCAAATGCCGAATGGAGCGAGGATAACGTAGGCATCGCTGTCGAGGCGCCGCTGACAATAGATATCGAAGGCATAGATTCTTATACGATACTTTGCAGCCCCGATGACAGGCGCGCCATGGCCGTGGGGTTCATGTTCTCCGAAGGTATCATTCAGGGAATAAGCGATATCGCTATGCTGGCCGACTGCCTGGACTTCCCGGAAATGATGCGTGTCCGGCTGAATAATCCGCCGCAAAAAAATGCCGATACGCCGGGCCGCAACCTACTGGTCGTATCATCCTGTGGAATGTGCGGAAGCACGGACATGCAACAAAGAATCGCCGCTCTACCACAGGTGGGTAACACGCTCCGCATCGACACCGAGACCATGAATCGGGCAATGTTATTACTGAATGATAAACAGGATGTGTTTAAAAAAACAAGAGGAACGCATGCGATCCTCATCTTCGATGGCAAGGGTGATGCGGTCTCATTCGCCGAAGACATCGGCAGGCACAATGCTTTAGACAAGGCTATCGGAAAGATCCTGCTTGCGGGAAAGACAGCTAAAGGCTGCGTGGCCGTGCTCTCCGGGCGGGTAAGCTTCGAGATGGTATCCAAATGCAGCCTTGCAGGGATCGAGATTATCCTGGCTGTTTCCGCTCCAACTTCACTCGCCTTAGACGCCGCTTCACACTGCGGCATAACGCTCTGCGCCTCCGTTCGCAACGGCTGCGCAACTATTTTCACTTATCCGGATCGAATCAATCGTTCCTGAGTATTTTCATCAACGGACAGCAAAGCGTTCTATTGCCCTCCTGATTCCTTGGCGGCACTTCTGTTTCAATGCTATAATTTGAGACATTCTGTACATAAGCCCGCGAGATGTAAATTGCGCCTACTTTGCGTTCGGGTCCATTAGCCAGATCGCAAAGGGATTCCCCTGCGGATCCGTCAGCATTGCAAACCAACCAATACCCGGAACCGGGGTTTTCCCTTTCATCACTTCCGCACCCAGCTTCTGTGCGCGAGAGACCGTTTCCTCGATAGACTCGACATTAACGTAGTTCATCCAGGCACCCTCATAGCCCGCCGGTCGTTTCATCATGCCGCCGTTGATACCGCCAGCCTGTGTAGGTCTTCCCTTCGCATCTGTTTCAACTGTCTTGATGTACCAGTAATCCATGCCGGGCATGAGATCAATGGTCCAGTCAAACAGGCTGGTATAAAATTTACCCAACTTGCCCGGATCATCCGCATAAATCTCAAAATGAACAACTCCGTTCTTTTTCATGAATACCCTCCTTTACGATAGTCAATTACAGGATATGCCCCCTTGATTGCCACTGTGATAATACCATGGCAGCAACACATGTTTCCTCATAAAATACTTAACCATCTTACTCAATCAGGCAAACAATGATAATGATCTTCGAGATTTCTTATTTTAGACTAAGGATAGGTATTGGAAAGAGGGTAATGTTTATAAGTTAGAAGGGAAATTGAAATGACATTAGGGAATAGCAACGCAGCAAATGACAAAAAAAAGAGCGCTGCTCAAAATTAACAGCGCTCTTTAAGTTCACGTTAAATAAAGTGAAGGTTAGTGTGTCTTTTCCTCGCCGGAAACCACGAGTGTTCCTTCTTCTTCCATCTCCTTCAACCACTTGGGGTGCTGTTTCTTCAACCAGGCTCTTGTCACCCAGCCGGAAAACATCGCCGGAGCGGAACCGGGAGAACCGATGGTACCAAGATAAAGATGCACAAAGAAAAAGGCGAAGATCACCACGAACCCCAACGCATGGAGGACAAACAGCCATCTCACTAGCCATGCCGGGAACATCAGGGGAAACCACATGATAAGCCCCGTAACAACCATAATCGCACCGAAGATTGCCACAGCCAGAAAGAACATCTTCTGTCCGGGGTTGTATTTCCCTACCTCAGGAACCTGATCCACATGCCAGAGATACCCCCCGGCAACTTTTATCCAGTCCAGATCTTCCGGCATGGAGAAAACCCCTGCTTCATGCCACCACATCTTGATGGCGAGCAGAAAGGCAAGGCCAAAAAGGAGACCCGTAAAATTGTGTACATATTTCGCAACGACCAAACCGCCCATCATGTTCGCGATAAAATTAAACGAGTGAAACATCATGCCCAAGCCCGTGAAGCACAGAGCAAGGCAGGAAAGCGCTAGAGTCCAGTGAACTAACCTCTCATACCAATCTGTTGCCTGAATTAATCCTTTTTTCATGATTATTCACCCCCTTCCTTCTTTTCCGTGCCATTCTCATCAGGGGTCTTCGGCCCGTGAATGATGTAGTGGAAAAACGATCCCGCCAGAACACCGCCTGCGGCAAGCAGGCTGAGCGGCTTCAGCACATCCTTCCACAATACGATAGTGAGAGGCACTGTCGGGTGTTTCGGCAGTTCGTCGTAAGCTTCCGGTTTCTCGTTCAATACATAGAGCACGTGCGTGCCTCCCACGAATTTATCACCATATACGTTGGCATCGCCGCCGAGTTCCTTCACGCGGGCATAGGCCTTTTTGATCATGGCATCCTTGCCACCTATTGTGAGCGCCCCGGTGGGACAGGATTTGACGCAGGCAGGCTGCTGACTCTCCCGAATCCTGGTCACACACAGGTCACATTTGTAAACCTTATCCTTCGCGTCGTTATACCTGGGAATTTCGAAGGGACAGGCAGATACGCATTCCTTGCAGCCGATGCAGAGATGGGATTTCAATCCAACCGTGCCGAACTCCGTATGGTAGAGAGCATCACTCGGGCACACTTTGACACAGGCCGCATCGGTGCAGTGCATGCACCCGTCTTTTCTGAAGAGCCAGCTAAATTTCCCCTGTTTATCAACGTACTCCTGGAAACGGATTAATGTCCATGTATTCCACTGCAGGTCGGGCGGATTCTGATAACTGCCCCAATTTTTTGTTTTCAGGCCCGGCATTTCATTCCACTGCTTGCAGGCAATTTGACAGCCGCGGCAGGCAGTGCATTTTGTCGTATCGATCAGTTTTACAAGTTCCATATATTTCATCGCTCAGCCTCCTATAGTTTCGTCACATTGACCATGAAGGCCTTGTATTCGGGACAGAAGGTATTCCCATCACCGACCGAAGGAGTCAGGAAATTGGTGCTGTCGCTGCCGCCCTTGGGGAACAACCATCCATAATTGAAGGGAAGCCCCACCTGATGAACCGTTTTTCCTTCCACCGTAAAGGGACGGAACCGCTTTGTCACCATGGCGACGCATTTCACCTCACCACGCACAGAGACAACTTTCACCTTCTCGCCATTCTTAATGCCTTTTTCTTTAGCCAATTGGTCGCCTATCTCGACGTACAACTCCGGCATGGCTTCCAAAAGCCAGGCCTGCCATCGTGTCAACGCCCCAGAGCACCAGTGCTCCGTACAGGAGTAAGTCGTGCAGACGTAAGGGAACTTCTCATCCGCATTCGCCCTTTGATCCAAATCGCTCTTGAAGATTGCAATTGCCGGATTGATCAACTGCCCGGACAGGGGATTCTTGGCGAGCGGCCCTTCCAGAGGTTCATAGTGTTCCGGGAAGGGGCCTTCGGCCATGCCGGGGCCGAAGAGGGCTCCCAGCCCGTCCTGCTTCATGATAAATGGATACTTGCCTTTCTCCTTATTCGCCATCGGCGGCCAGGGGCCGTCCGGGACATCTCCAACCCATTTGTCTCCTGCCCAGGCCAGGAGTTTCCTCTTGGGATTGTAAGGATTTCCGTTGACATCGCAGGATGCCCGGTTGTACAGGATTCGTCTGTTGACAGGCCAGGCAAAGGCCCAGTTGGGATAAAGGCCCAATCCTGTCGGATCTTCTTTCCCACGCTTGGCCATCTTGTTTTCGCCATCGGCGGTAAAACTGCCGGACATAATCCAGTTGCCGCATGCCGTCGATCCATCCGCTTGGAGCATACCGAAGGTCGGCACCAGTTGGCCTTTCTTGAACTCCGTCTTGGTCTTTTTATCTTTATCCTCGATGACCGTATCCTTGAGGAAATGGCCGTTGATCTGCTTTGAAACCTTCAGGACATCCATTTTGCCATTCTTATCCGTGTAATCCCACTTGAGGTTGAGGATGGCCTCTGCATTGGGACCGCCTTCCTTGGCATAGAGTTCCTTGACCGCCGCCATGATCTTGATCTCGATCTCGCCTACGGGAATAGCGTCTCCCGGGGCTTCAGCTGCCTTGTACTTCCACTGCACCCAACGGCCGCTGTTACTCTGGCTCCCTTCCTTCTCCATCGTGGCGGAGGCGGGCAGCAGAAATACCTCCGTCTTTACTTTCTTCGGATCAACTTTCGGCCCCCTCCAGAACTGGTAGGTTTCGTTATCAAAGATATTCTCACCGACGAGCCAGTCAAGCTTTTCCAGGGCTTTCCTGACCTTGTTGGTATTCGGGGAGCTGACGGCAGGATCCGCGCCGATAGCGAAGAATCCCTTGATCTTGCCCTCATACATTTTGTCGAACATGTGCATCGTGGAATAAGCTTTCCCATCGTCCAACTTGGGCAGCCAGGAATATCCAAAACCGTTTTCCTTCGTGGCCTTGTCGTGGAACATGGAAGTGAGAAAACTCACGAAAAACTTCGGGTAGTTCTGATAGTAATTGGCTGACTGAGGGTCTTTCGACTCCGGTGTACATTTATGAAGATATTTTTCAAGGGTATCCAATGAAGCTACCGGCATCTTCAGATAACCGGGCAGATTGCCGTATAAGATACAATGGTCTGTCGATCCCTGAACATTTGGCTCACCCCGGAGGGCGTTGATGCCGCCACCGGCGATCCCCATGTTGCCCAGAAGGAGCTGGATGATGGACATGGTTCGGATGATCTGGCTTCCTGTAGTGTGCTGGGTCCACCCCAGGGCATAGCACTCCGTTCCCGCCTTGTCCGGAACGCCGGTCGCACTGTATGCGTCATACACCTTTATCAAATCCTCTTTTGATACGCCCGTGACGCTCGAGACCTTATCCAGGGTGTAACGTGAGTAATGTTCCTTCAGCATATTGAAGACGCAGCGGGGGTCCTTGAGGGACATATCTCTCTTGGGTATTCCCCTGCCGTCCTTCTCGAGTACCCAGGTGTCCTTATTATACTTCCTTGTTTTTTCATCATAGCCGGAAAAGAGACCGTCCTTAAATTGGTAATCTTTACCAACTATGAAGGAGGCGTTGGTGTAATACAGGACATAATCCTTGAACCATTTGTCCTTGGCGATGATATAATTGATCATGCCGCCGAGAAATGCAATATCCGTCCCGGAGCGGAGAGGCACATGGTAGTCGCAGCGTGCCGATGTCCTGGTGTAGCGGGGATCGACATGGATAATTGTTGCCCCTTTTTCTTTTGCCCGCAATATCCATTTAAACGCGATGGGATGGTGCTCCGCCGCGTTGCTTCCCATGATAAGGATGCAATCGCTGTTTTTCAAATCGATATAGTGGTTTGTCATGGAACCGCGCCCGAACGACTCTCCCAGAGCCGCTACAGATGGGCTGTGTCAAACCCTGGCCTGGTGATCGATATACACAAGACCGAGGGCA
>Ga0335071_10007039_pt1 | contig 11605 bp, 9 predicted proteins | sample Lox_Sample_15_FD_206724 | JGI IMG/M metagenome (GOLD analysis project Ga0335071, IMG submission 206724) | Soil microbial communities from Loxahatchee National Wildlife Refuge, Florida, United States - Lox_Sample_1.5 | ecosystem: Environmental > Terrestrial > Soil > Wetlands | place: USA: Florida...
GATCCGCCTGCCCGTCGGCGCCGGCATCGCCGGCACGGTCGCCGAGTCCGGGAAGATCGTCAACAGCGCGGACGCTTATCTCGACCCGCGGTTCGACAAGAGCACCGACAAGTCCTCCGGGTTCAAGACCGAGTCGATTCTCGCGGCGCCGATGCGCACGCCGACCGGCGAGATCGTCGGCGTGGTCGAGATCCTGAACAAGCGGCGGCGCCATTTCACCAAGGAGGACGAAGAGTTCCTCGCCGAAGTCGCCACGCACGCGGCCCTCGCCGTCGCGTCCGTGCGCGAGCACGAGACCGCCGTGCGCCGCGCGCGCGACGACGGCGCCGCGACGATCCTCCACGCCGTCGCCCCCCTGCTGTTGCCCGCCGCCTGGCCGGCGGCGCCGGGCTTCGACTCGGCGCCGCTGCGGTGGAGCGCGGCCACGCCGAACGTCCTCTTCTACGCGGTCGCGGCGCGCGCGGGGCGGCTCGCCCTCCTGCTCCTCGAGCACCCGGGCGGCCTGGCGGAATCGGCGGGGCCGCTCGTTCGCGCGCTCGGCGTCGGCCGCCGCCTGCTCGAGAGCGCGGATGCCGCGGCCGTCGTGCGCGGCGTCGCGACGGCCGAGCCCGCCGTCGTTGCCACGGCGGCCTGCTGGGAGGGCGACCGTCTCCACCTCGCGGCCCGCGGAGCGCCGATCCCGTTCCTCCTGCGCTCCGGCCGCCCGCTGCCCTTCGAGCTGTCGGAGTCCGGCGACGTCTGCCAGGTCGTGCTCGAGACCGCGCGCGGCGACCTGCTGGCGCTCGTCTCGACGGGGCTCGGCGCGATGCGCTCGCCGGCCAGGCCGCCCTCGCCCGAGAAGGCCGTCCAGCACCTGGCGCGCGCGGCCGAGACGCAGCCGCTCTCCGCGGCGTTCGCCGGCCTCGTCACCGAGTGGAAGAAGGCGGGCTTCGAGCCCGGCGACCGCGACGTGCTGCTGCTGGGAGCCAGGAGAATCTGACACGCCGGGGCGAGACCGCCTTCGACCGGACGACGCCCCCGGCCGCCCACCGTCCCGGAGGGAGAGGGCGGCTCTTCCCTCTAGGGCAGCACCGCCACCGCCAGCGCGCCGGGACCACCGTGCGCCCCGAGCGCCGGGCCGCACTCCGCGATGAGCACGTCGGACTCGGGGTAGCGCGCGCGGATCTCGCGGGCGATCTCTTCGGCCGCGTCTTCGGCGTCGCAGTGCGCGACCCCGAACCGGCGCGACGCGCTGACCCGCTCGCCCGCCTCGGCGAAGAGCAGGCGCATCATCTTGCGCCGCGCCGCGTCGTAGCCCCGCGCCTTCCCGGCCGCCTCGACCCGACCGTCGCGCGTGAGCGTGAGGATCGGCAGCAGCCCCAGCAGCTTCGCGAAGAACCCGCGAGCGGCCGACACGCGCCCGCCGCGGATCAGGTGCTTCAGCGTCGGAACGGCCACGAACAGGCGCACCCGCGCCGCGGTCTCGCGCGCCACGTCGGCCACCTCCGCGGCGGTCCTGCCCGAGCGCGCGGCCTCGGCGGCCGCCCGCACCACGAGGCCCAGGCCGACCGAGACGTTTCCGCTGTCGACGTGGGCGATGTCGGTGCGGGGAACCGGCCGCGCGCCGACGAGGGCCGCCTGATAGGTGCCCGAGAGGTTCGACCCCAGGTGCACCGACACGATCGCCCCGGCGTGGGTCGCGACGTTGTCGTAGACCTGCGTGAAGTCCGCCGGCGGCGGCTGCGACGTCTTCGGCGCCACGTCGGTGACCGCGAACCGGCCGTAGAACTCGGACGGCGTGATCGTCACCTTGTCGAGGTAGTTCTCGGAGCCGAAGTAGACGCGGACCGGCACGACCCCGACGCCGAGATCCTCGAGCATCGACTCGGGCAGGTCGCACGTCGAGTCGGTGACCACGCCGACGCGCGAGGCGCGGTTCTTGTCGAAGTGCGACTCGTGCTGGGCGCGCATGTCCTCGACCTTCGTCTGGGCGACGTCGGCGTAGCGCGCGGCGACCGCGAAGAGCTTCTCCGGCTCGTTGGTGTGGATGTGGAGGCGGATCTTCGAGGCGCCCCCCGCCATGACGATCGAGTCGCCGAGGAGGGCCGCCTCGCGGCGCAGCTCCCCGCGGTCGATCGCGTCGCCCTCGAGGAGCACCTCGGTGCAGTACCGAAAGAGGATCGCCTCCGGGCTCTTGTCGAAGACGGCCGCCTGGATCTCCTCCGGGGCCACCGGCGTGGGCGCGGTCCGCGCCGACTCGCGGAAGTACTTGACGATGCCCTCGAGGAGGTAGACGAAGCCCTGCGCGCCGGCGTCGACGACGCCGGCCTTGGCCAGCGCCTTCATCTGCTTCGGCGTGTTCTCGAGCGAGGCGCGCGCCGCCTTGAGCGAGTCGGGCAGGAGCACGCCGAAATCGCGGACCTGCTCCGCGCGGTCGGCGACGTGCCGGGCCCAGTCGCGGATGACCGTCAGGATCGTCCCCTCGACGGGCCGCGCGATCGCGGCGTACGCCGACTCGGCGGCCTTGACGACGGCCGCGCCGAAGGCGCTGGTGGTCGCCCGCGGGGAATCGGGCAATCCCTCCGAGAACCCGCAGAAGAACTGGGCCAGGATCGCGCCGGAGTTGCCGCGCGCGCCGCCCACGGCCTGGTCGGCGAGCGATTTCGCCATCTCGGCGAGGTGCCGCTGGCGGACCCGCGAGATCCCCGAGGCGATCTTCTGCAGGGTCGAGGCGACGTTGGTGCCGGTGTCGCCGTCGGGGACCGGGAAGACGTTGATCCGGTTGAGCGCTTCGGCCCGCTCGGCCACGAAGTGCGCCCCGGCGATCACCGCCCGGGACAGACGGTTGCCGTCGAGATAGGCGATCGCGATCAAGGCTTGATGGTCGCCGGGTACCCGTCGGGGGCGCGGCCGGCGCTGCGGGCGCTGCGGTACTCCTCGGCGACCGACGGCAGGCGGTCGAGGTAGAACAGGACGACCCCGCAGCCCATGCACGCCCACGGATAGACCTTCTCGGCGCCCCAGGCGAAGAGGCCCGTTTTCCAGGGCTTCTTCCAGAAGTAGGTCGTGTAGCCGGACGTGTTGCTCCGCGAGCGGAGCATGTCTCCGCCGCAGAGAGGACATTTCCGGTGGAAGGCGTCGCTCATGGGGTGGTCAAAGGCGAAGGATACCGCAGGAGGCCCCGCCGGCCGGCGCCGGCGCCGGCCTCAGGGCCTCCAGCGGAGGACGAGATTCCGCGCGGCGCCGACCTCGTCGACGCGCCTGACGGGCGTCGTGTGGGGCGCGGTGCGGACGATCTCGGGAGTCTCCTCGCACTCGCGGGCGATCTCGCGCATCGCGTGGATGAAGGCGTCGAGCACGGGCTTTCCCTCCGTCTCGGTCGGCTCGATCATCAGCGCGCCGTGGACGATCAGGGGAAAGGACATCGTCGGCGGATGGAAGCCGTAGTCCATCAGCCGCTTGGCGATGTCGACGTTGGAGACCCCGAGGTCGCTCTGCTTCTTGTCGGAGAAGACGACCTCGTGCATCGAGGGGCCGTCGTACTTGAGGTGATACACGCCGGTCAGGCCGGCCCGGATGTAGTTGGCGTTCAACACGGCGCCGCGCGCGACCTCGCCGATGCGGTTGCCGTACGCCGCGATGTACGACAGGGCGCGGACGAACATGCCGAAGTTGCCGAGAAACGTCCGCAGCCGCCCGATCGACTCGGGACGGTCGAAGTCGAGAAAGAACGTGCCGTCCGGGCGGCGCTCGACCGTCGGGCGCGGCAGGTGCGGGACGAGCTTCTCCGTCACGGCCACCGGCCCCGAACCCGGCCCTCCCCCGCCGTGCGGCGTCGAGAAGGTCTTGTGGAGGTTCATGTGCATGACGTCGACGCCCATCAGGCCCGGCTTCGCGACGCCGACGTACGCGTTGAAGTTGGCGCCGTCGCAGTAGAGGTAACCGCCCCGGGCGTGAACGATGCGGGCGATGTCGAGGATGCGGTCCTCGAAGATGCCGAGCGTGTTCGGCTGCGTCAGCATCAGCGCGGCGACGTCCTCGGTCATGGCGGCCTCGAGGGCGCCGAGGTCGATCGTGCCGCGGGGATTGGACTTCAGCTCCTTGACCGTGTACCCCGCGAAGTGCGCCGAGGCCGGGTTCGTGCCGTGCGCCGAGTCGGGGATGAGGACGAGGCGTCGCGGCTGCCCCTCTTTCTCGAGGGCCTTGCGCACCATCAGGATCCCGGCGAGCTCGCCCTGGGCGCCGGCCGAGGGCTGGAGCGTCACGCGCGGCAGCCCCGTCAGCTCGGCGAGGAGGCGCTCGAGCCGCCACGCGAGCTCGAGCGAGCCCTGGGAGACTTCCTCGGGCGCGAGCGGGTGCGACGCGGCAAAGCCCGGCAGCCGGGCCATCTCCTCGTTGGTGCGCGGGTTGTGCTTCATCGTGCACGAGCCGAGCGCGTAGAGGCCCTGGTCGATCGAGAAGTTCAGGCGCGACAGCCGCGTGAAGTGACGGGCGACGTCCACTTCCGAGATCTGCGCCTCGCCCGCGATCTGCTTGCGGCAGAGCGCCGGCGGAATCGCGAGCGTCTCCGGCACGTCGAGCGGCGGCAGCGAGTAGCCGACCTTGCCCTCGCCGGAGCGCTCGAAGACGAGGGGCAGCGGGCGCGGCTCGGGGCGTTTCGGGTCGCGCGGCGGCGCGGCCTCGTGTTCGACGTCGACGCTCACGCGGCCCTCCCGGACAGCGCGGCGACGAGCCGGTCCAGCTCGGCGCGCTCGTTCATCTCGGTCGCCGCCACGAGGAAGCGCCGCCGGTCCGAGGGAGCCGCCCCGTAGCGCGAGAGGGGCACGCCCGCGAGGATGCCGCGTGCCGCCAGCCGCGAAAGCAGCGGCGCCGCGTCCTCGGACGCCTCGACGACGAACTCGTTGAAGGTCGGCCCGGAAAACGGGATCCGGTACCCGGGGATCTTCGCGATCGCGGCCTTGAGGTACTCCGCCTTCGCGTGGGACTGGAGCGCCATCTCGCGCAGGCCGGCCTTGCCGAGGAGCGACATGTGGATGTTCGAGGCCAGCGCCATCAGCCCCTGGTTCGTGCAGATGTTCGACGTCGCCTTCTCGCGGCGGATGTGCTGCTCGCGCGTCGAGAGCGTCAGGCAGAACGCGCGCCGTCCCTCGGCATCGCGCGTCTGGCCGACGAGCCGGCCCGGGATCTGGCGCTGGTGCTCGGTGCGGCACGCGAGAAACCCGAGCAGCGGGCCGCCGTTGTGCATCGGCACCCCGAGAGCCTGCGCCTCGCCGCAGGCGATGTCGGCGCCGCCCTCTCCGGGCGGGGAAAGCAGCGCGAGCGAGACCGCCTCGGCGACGACCGCGACCGACAGCGCTCCCTTCGCCTTCGCGGCGGCGGAGCCCGCGTTCCAGTCCTCGACGACGCCGTAGAAGTTCGGCGACTGGACCGCGACGGCAAAGGTCTTCTCGTCCACCGCGGCCGCGAGCGCCCTTGCGTCCGTCGCGCCGTCCGGTCCGACAGGCACCTCGACGACCTCGAGGTCCAGGTTCGAGAAGTACGTCCGGACCGTTTCCCGGTACTCGGGATGGATGCCGGCCGAGAGCACGGCCTTCGTGCGGCCGCGCGACAGCCGTTCGGCCATCAGCAGCGCCTCGACCAGCGCCGACGCGCCCTCGTAGAGCGAAGCGTTGGCGACCTCGAGGCCCGTCAGCAGGCAGACGTGCGTCTGGAACTCGAAGATGTTCTGCAGCGTGCCCTGCGAGACCTCCGGCTGATAGGGCGTGTACGAGGTCAGCCACTCGGCGCGATAGAGCATCTGGTCGGCGATCGACGAAACGTAGTGGTTGTACACGCCGGCGCCGAGGAAGAAGGCCGTGTCGCGCGCGTTCGCGTTCTTCTTCGCGAGGCCGCCGAGGAAGCGGCGAATCTCGATCTCCGACATCGGCGGCGGCAGGTCCGGCGCCCGGCGGACCTCGGCCGGCACCGCGGCGAAGAGGTCGTCGATCGAGCGCGCGCCCATCGCGGCGAGCATCGCGGCCCGCTCGGCGTCCGAGGTCGGAAGGAACTTCACTTCTCCTGCTCCTCCGCCTTCACGTACTCGCCGTAGGCGTCGGCCGACATCAGCTTGCCGATCTCGACGTCGGTCGAGAGCTTCAGCTTGATCAGCCAGCCGTCGCCGAAGGGATCGTCGTTGATGATGCCGGGCTCGCCGACCGCGCTCTTGTTGACGGCCACGACCTCGCCCGAGACCGGCGTGAACAGCTCGGAGACGGCCTTGACCGACTCGACCGTGCCGAACTCGTCGCCCGCGTCGTACATGTGCCCGACCTCGGGCAGCTCGAGATACACGATCTCGCCGAGCTGCTTCTGGGCGTGGTCGGTGATCCCGATCGTCCCGACCTCTCCTTCGACGCGGACCCACTCGTGGCTGTCGGCGTATTTCAGATCGTCCGGATTCACGTGCTGACTCCTTTGCGGCGGCTAGGCCCTTCTCTTGTAGAACGGGGTGGGCACGACGCGCGCGGCGGCGTCGCGCCCGCGGATCTCGACGGAGAACTCGGTGCCGACGGCGGTCGCCGCCGCGGGCAGCAGGGCGAGGCCGATCGGTTTGCCGAGCGTGGGCGAGTGGGTCCCGGACGTCACGACGCCGGCACCCGCCGCGGTCCTGGCGGGATAGCCGTGCCGCCCGATGCCGCGGTCGACCATCTCGAAACCGACGAGGCGGCGCGGCAGACCGGCGGCCTTCTGCGCGAGCAGGGCGTCGCGGCCGATGAAGTCGCCCTTCCCGGGCTTGACGATCCAGCCGAGGTCCGCCTCGTACGCGGTGACCGTGTCGTCGATGTCGTTGCCGTAGAGCGCCATCTTCGCTTCGAGCCGGAGCGTGTCGCGCGCGCCGAGACCGCACGGCAGCACCCCGTCCGCCTTGCCCGCGGCGAGGAGCTCCCGGAAGAGGCGCGGCGAATCCTCGGGCCGGCAGTAGACCTCGAAACCGTCCTCGCCGGTGTAGCCGGTGCGCGAGACGAGCGCGGGCGCGCCGCAGACCTCGCCCTCGCGGAAGCCGTAGTACGGCAGGTCCGACGGGTCGGGCGACGCGGTCCTCGCCAGCAGCGCCGCGGCCTTCGGCCCCTGCACGGCGATGAGCGCCCAGTCGGCGCTGCGGTCCGCCAGACGCACGTCGCTGCCCGCATGGTCCTTCGCCCAGGCGAAATCCTTCGGCGTGTTGCCGGCGTTGACGACGAGCAGGTACCGGTCGGCGGCCCGCCGGTAGACGAGGAGGTCGTCGACGAACGTGCCCTTGTCCGTCAGGAACGCCGAGTAATGGATGCGGCCGTCCGCGAGCTTCGCCACGTCGTTCGGCGTGACGCGCTGGAGAAAGGCGAGCGCCCCCGGGCCCTCGACGTCGAACTCGCCCATGTGCGAGACGTCGAAGAGACCGACGCGCTCGCGCACGGCGCGGTGCTCTTCGAGGATGCCGGAGTACTGGACCGGCATCTCCCAGCCGCCGAAGTCGATGAGCCGGGCCCCGAGCTCGCGGTGGACGTCGTACAGGGGCGTGCGGCGGAGCGCGGCCTGTGTCGCGGGCGCGGACATCGGGATGGGGAACTTAGCACAACGGTGCGTCCGCCGTGAGCCGGAACCCGATCCTCTAGAATCGGCGCCAGGCATGCCGAAGATCCCGAGCCGGCTCACCGCTCGCGGCTCACGGCGCACGACTCCGTGACCGACGGCCCGGCCGGAAGGGCGCGCGACTCGGCGCGCCGCTGCGAAACCGCGGGCCTCGCGGCCGAGGCGGAGATGCTCGACCGCCTGGCCGAGACGCTCGAGGCGCAGGATCGCGCCGCGGCGTCGGCCTCGCTCGCCCGCGTGCTGATCGCCGCGGGGTCCACCGACGCGGCCCGGCCGTATGCGCTCGACGGCGACGACCCGGTGCTCGTCGCGCGCCTGCGGCTCCAGGACCACGATTTTCCGGAGGCGCGGCGGCTCCTCGACGAGGCGAGGCGGCGCGACCCGTTCGACCCCCGCATCGCCTCGGCGCGCGGTCGGCTCGGCTTCCTCGAGAAGCGTTTCGCCGACGCCGTGGGCGATCTCCTCGAGGCGGCGCTGCTCAAGCCCGACGGCCTGCCCGACGCCGCGGACCGGCGCTTCCTCCGCGCCGCGCGAGCGCTCGCCCCCGACCGGATCCCGTCCTGGAAGGAGGCCGTCGCGGGGGCCCGCGATCGCCTCGCGCGCGAGGCCGAGCAGCGGGCGCCGGCGGCGCCGTGGCCCGACCGCTCCGCGGAGCTCCTGCGCGCGTTGATCCGCCGCACGGGGCAGGCCTCGGAGGGGGTCCTCGAGCGGGCGCGGCGCCTCGCGGAGCTGCCGGCGCTGTCGGGGATCGACGAGGGCGCGCTCTTCTGGGCTGCCGCCACGGGCGACCTCCGCCGCCTCGCCAGGGGCAGCCTCCTCTACCGCGCCGGCGAGCCCGCCGCCGAGATCTCGCTCGTCGTCTCGGGCTCGCTCGAGCTCGTCCGTCCGACGCCGGTGGGCGAGCAGCCGATGGGCGAGGCCGAGGCGGGAGACTTCGCCGGCGAGGAAGCTCTCGTCGGCGGCGCGCGCGTCTGCGACGCCCGCGCGCCGGGCCCCGCCACGCTCCTCGGGTTTCCGGCCGACGCGTTCTCGGCCGATCCCGACCGCGCGGTGTGGCTGCGCTACCTGCGCCTGCGCCTCGCCCGCCGCCTCGCGCGCCTGAACGATCTCTTCCGCCGCTTCTTCCCCGAAGATCAGGGCGCGGCGGCCGCGGCCCCGGATGCGCTGCCGCCGGTCGAGCCGGCCGCCGAGCTCTCCCTCGCGGATCGCTCGCGCTCGCTGACGACGGTCGGGCTCTCGGAGTCCGACCGCTTCCTCTTTGCCGTCTTCGCCGAGGAGAGGCACTACCCGGCCGACGCCGTGATCTTCCGCGAGGGCGACCGCGGCGGCGCGATCTTCGTCATCGCCCGCGGCCGCATCCGCATCTCGCGGCGCATCTCCGGCGGCGAGGAGGCTTTCGCGATCCTGAAGCCCGGCGAGATCTTCGGCGAGATGGCGCTGCTCGACCCGGGATCCGGCCGCTCGGCCGACGCCGTCGCTCACGAGGACGCGGTCGTGCTCGAGCTCTCGCGCGAGCGCTTCGAGGCGCTCGAGGCCGCCGACCCCGAAGGCTGCGCGGATCTTTCGCTGCTCCTCTGCCGTCTCGGCGCGCGGCGCTCCGTCGAGACGGCCGAGCGCCTGGCGAACTGGCGGATGATGGCGGGCCCGGGATGACTCGTCGCCGTCGCCCGCTCGGAATCGGCGGCCTCCCGGGCGCATCGGCGCACGGCTCGCCGACCACGGCTCGACCGTGCGCCTGATTCCTCCCTCTCGCGCCGGCTCCCGCCGCGCGATTCGTTTCGCTCGGTCACTTCGCGAGACCGGGTCGCGCGGCGACCCCGGGGCCCTTCCCTAGTCGGCCTTGAGCTTGACCTTCACCGTCGCGCGGTCCTTGCCGGCGTTCGGCGCGACGAGGATGCGGACGAGCTGCGGGCGGAATCCCGACGCCACGAGCAGCAGGTCGTGCACCGCGGGGCCTTTCAGCTGGAGCGGCGAGGCGGGTCCGAAAGCGCCGGCCGAGCCGATCTCCTTGCCGCTTTCCATGATCACCGCGCCGGAGGGCTCGACGTCGAACTCGACCGCGCCGGTCGTGCTGGCGTACGGCGCCGGCAGCTTGTCGTAGGCCACGTGCTCGCGGCGGTCGAGTTCCTCGTCCACCGACGGCGAATCCTTTCCGGCGTCGGGGGTCACCTCGATCTCGATCGTCATCGGCCGATAGCCCGGCAGCTCCATCCGCACGTAGTGCGTCCCGGCCTTGCCCGGCTCGAGCTCCTTGCCTCCCCCGCGGTTGTCCCAGTCGTCGGCGATGCCGATGTACCGGCCGTCGAGGTAGAGGCGCGCCTGCTGCGGGCTCGACGTGAAGCGCACGGCGCGGCGCGTCTCGTAGCGCGCGTCCACGCGGTCCGGCTTCGAGGGCGCGGCGGTGGCGGCCGGAGCCGCCGCCGCCGGCGCCGCGGAGACGGCGACCCGGGGCGCGGGCGCGGTCCGGGGCTTCGATGTCGCCCGCGGCTTCGGGACGGTGGGCTCGGCGGGCTCCGCGGGCGCCCCGATCGCCGCGGCCGCGGGCGTCTCCGCCGGAGCCGGGGACGGCGCCTCGGCCGGCGTCGGCATGGGAGCCGGAGTCGCCGGCATGGACACCGGCGCGGCGACGGTCGGCGGGAGGGACGCCGCGATCGGCTCGACCCCGGGCCGACGCGCGTGCACGAGGAGGACGGCGAGGACGACGAGCGCGGCGACGAGAACGAGGGCGAGCGTCCGGAACCCCTGGCCGGCCGGATCGGACGGACCGGGCGGCGGCGCCGGTGCGGAGGGCTCCCCGGCGGACGCGGGTCTGGTCGCCGCGGGGTGGACGGCCGGCGACGGCGGCGTCCCGGCGAGGACGCGGCGCGTCAGCTCGGACTCGCGCTGGATCTTCTCGATGCGCGCGAGCTCGCGGACGAACGCGTGCGCGTCCTGGGGCCTCTTTTCGGGCGCCTTGGCGAGCAGGTGCGCGATCACCTCGCGCGTCGCCACCGGGAGGCTCGCGTTCCGCTCGAGCGGGTCGCGCGGCTCGGTGTGGAGGATCTGGTAGACGAGCGTCGTGATCGACTCGCCCGGAAACGGCCGGGCGCCCGTCAGCAGTTCGTAGAGCACGACCCCGAGCGAGAAGAGGTCCGACCGTCCGTCGAGCTTCTCGCCCTTGACCTGCTCCGGCGACATGTAGGCCGGGCTTCCGATCATGTGCCCGGTGCGCGTCAGGTTCGACGTGCTCGCCTCGGTGAACTTGCCGATGCCGAAGTCGGTCACCTTGACGCGCCCGTCCTTGCCGACCAGGATGTTCCCCGGCTTGACGTCGCGGTGGAGCACGCCGCGCTCGTGGGCGTGGCCGAGCGCCTCGGCCACCTGGCGGACGATCGCGATCCGCGCGGCGAGCGGCAGCGCGTCGATCGCGCCGAGGTAGCGGGTGAGCGGGCTGCCGTCGACGTGCTCCATCGCGATGAAGCACGTGTCGCCCTGCCGGCCGACGTCGAAGATGGTGACGATGTTCGGGTGCTGGAGGCGGCCCGCGAGCTTCGCCTCCTTCAGGAACCGCGCCTCGAGCTCCTGCGCCGACTCGCCGCCGACGCCCTCGGGCCGCACCGTCTTGATCGCCACGTCCCGGCCGATCTCGGGGTCGTGGGCGAGGTAGACGACGCCCATCGCGCCCTGCCCGAGGACGGACTTGATCTGGAACCGGCCGATCTTCGAGCCGGTGGCCAGCAGGCTCATTCGCCCGCGTTGTCTGAGAGGTTCCGCTCCGCGTCCTTTTCGCGCTCGGCGATCAGGGCCTTCGCTTCGCCGGCGCGGTCGGGCGGCACCATCACGCGCGACACGCCGAGCGCGCCCAGGTTCTCCGGCCACGGCGAGGCCGAGGGCCCCTCGATCTCGCACGGAATGTCCTCGGACTCGAGGAGGCCCGCGATGATCTCGGCTTCCTCGTCGTCGCCGACCGCCGCCACCTCGACCCAGTCCTCGCCGTCGTCTTCGACTTCGCTCATGACCTCTCCGTCAGCGCTCGACG
>Ga0335071_10007041_pt1 | contig 11604 bp, 11 predicted proteins | sample Lox_Sample_15_FD_206724 | JGI IMG/M metagenome (GOLD analysis project Ga0335071, IMG submission 206724) | Soil microbial communities from Loxahatchee National Wildlife Refuge, Florida, United States - Lox_Sample_1.5 | ecosystem: Environmental > Terrestrial > Soil > Wetlands | place: USA...
ACGTCGCGATGGCGGACGAAGCCTATCCGATCGGGCCACCTGAGCCGGCGCAAAGCTACCTCAACATGCTCGCGATTCTGGACGCCGCGCGCATCGCCGGCGCCGACGCGATTCATCCGGGGTACGGCTTTCTGTCGGAGCGTCCCGAATTCGCACAGGCTGTCGCGGCGGCGGGGTTCACCTTTGTCGGGCCACCAGCCGAAGTGATGGCGGCGCTCGGCGACAAGCTGGCCGCCCGTCAGATCGCAGTCAAAGCCGATATTCCGGTGGTCCCTGGAATCGATACTTCCGATCTCAGCACGACCCGCAGTTTCGGCGCGCGGGTTGGGTATCCGATTCTGGCTAAAGCTGCCGCAGGTGGCGGTGGTCGTGGGATGCGAGTAGTTGAGTCGGCGGAGCAATTGGAGAGCGCTCTCGAAGCGGCTGCGCGCGAAGCTCAGGCGGCGTTCGGCGACGGACGGGTCTTTCTCGAAAAATATCTCGCCCGGCCACGCCACGTCGAAATTCAAATCCTCGGCGATAATCACGGCAAGGTGATCGCGCTGGGCGAACGCGAATGCTCGATCCAACGACGCCATCAGAAGATTATCGAGGAGTCACCAGCGCCGGGATTGAGCGAACAAGTACGCGCGCGGATGGTCGAAGCAGCGTTGCGGCTCGCTCAGGCAGCGGGTTATCGCAACGCGGGCACGGCGGAGTTTCTCGTCGATGGCAACGACTTCTACTTTCTGGAGGTCAACGCACGCCTCCAGGTTGAGCATCCGATAACCGAGCTGCGCTTCGATCGGGATCTCGTGTGCGATCAAATCGCGATCGCCGAAGGGGCGCGGGTCAGCGATCCGATCGTTCCGCACGGTGCAGCAATCGAATGCCGCGTGAATGCGGAAGACGCAGCGCATGATTTTCGTCCAGCGGTCGGCCCTGTGGCGCATCTCGCGTTGCCGTCGGGACCCGGAGTGCGTGTCGATACCCATCTAGCGGCCGGCGCGGAGGTCTCACCCTACTACGATAGTCTCATCGCCAAGGTCATTACGTGGGGGCAAGACCGGGAACTCGCGCGCAAGCGGATGGTCGCGGCACTCGACGAATTCAGCGTCCTCGGGCCTCATACGTCGGCTGCCTTTCTCCGCGACGTAATCGCGAGCGAACCTTTCGCGCGTGCCGATCTCTCGACGCGCTTTCTGCCTGAGTTCTTCCCGACCTGGAAGTTGAGTGACGACAAACAGAAGATCGCCTTGCTCGCCGCGGCGCTGATGGGCTCGACGGCATCGGCCAAGATGTCCGGTTCAGACGGACGCGAGGGCGCGAGGCGCGAGACGACGCCGGCCGCGCGGTCGCCGTGGGTAGGCCTCGGTCATTTCGAACCGTGGGAACGACGATGAAGCTACGACCGGCGGGTGAGCAGAAAGTCTTCGAGGTCGAGATTCTCGACCGCAAGAACGACGCGATCAGAGCGCGAATCGACGGCGAGGAAATCAGCGCTGTGCTGGAGAATCGCGCCGGCCGTCTGGCGCTGAAGGTCGGCGATCAATCGGTGCGGGTGAACGTCGTGCGCGGGCGCAACGCGATTCTCGTGGCTGTCGGACCCGCCCAGTTTGAATTTGCCCCGATCGAAGCCTCCGGACGCCGACGGGCCCAAGGACTTTCGGCGCAGGAAATCACTGCACCGTTACCCGGTAAGGTGCTGAAGATTTTGGTCGAAGAGAACCAGGTGGTCGAACATGGAGCGCCGCTAATCGTGCTCGAAGCTATGAAGATGGAAACGACGCTCGCCGCCGAGAGTCGCGCGGTAATCGCGAAGATTCGCGCGGAGGTCGGCGCGATGGTCGATCATGGAGCAGTGCTGATCGAACTCAGTCCTCCGCCGGCAGATTCATCAGCGACCTGATCCGCCCTTCCAATCCTTCGAACCAACTCGCAAAGTCGCCGCTGCCGTCGACCACGATTTCGAGTTTGCCGTTCCGCAACACTTTCATCCGGCCCGGAATTTCGGTCCGCAACGGAATTATAAGCGCCTCGCGCGAGATGCCGAGGGCGTCGGTAACCGAAAAAATTTGCTCGATCTCTTTGAGTGTCAGCGCCTTGATCATCGCCCCTCCCCCAAACCCTCTTTTACATATGGCGCGCTCGGCCTAAGCTCAAGACGGAAGCGAAAGGGGCGCCTATGTTCGGAACTATCAAGAAGATCGTTAAAGACAAGGGCTTTGGCTTCATTATCCCGGACGATGGTACCGACGAAGTCTTTTTCCATCGGTCACGGCTCGCACCCAAGATCTATTTCGAAGATCTTCGCGAAGGCGCGGAAGTACAGTTCGACGTGCGTCCCGGCGAAAAGGGACGACAGGCCTTCAACTTGAAATTGCGGTAAAGACCCCGCCCGATAATCTTTCGGGTCCACCTTGCAGACCGGTCGTCCCCGGGGCTTAGTGTGTTCAGCAAGCGGTGTGGCGCAGACTGACTGCGGCTGGAGGAACCCGCGAGATTCGTCGGCTCGAAGACTCGCCTCTGAATGACGGCAAGGAGGCTACGCGCGCATCAGCTCGGCTTCATCAGCGGCGAGCGTGGCGTAGACTTCGCGATCGATTTGGCGGTACTTCTCCAGAATCTCGTCCGCCTTGTCCTCGTTCCCCTCTTCCTTGGCCAGTTCGCGCATCTTCTTTTCAATCCACGAGAGATGCCACGTCTCGTCCTCGGTCACGGACTTGAGTGTCTCGAGCGTCGCCTCATCGACGTTCGGCAAGGCGGCATGCGCCATATAGCGGCTGTGAGCCCGCTCCTCGACGACCACCGTCAGCCCAAGAATTTCGACGATACCTTTGGGCACGCCCATGCGAAGTCCCAAACGGCGCTGATAGCCGTCCGGCACCAGCTGTGGAGTCCCGCCGAGATCGGCAATCCGTCGCGTCCACAGCCAGGCGTGTCGCGTTTCATCTGAAAGATGCTTGGACAGCTTGAGCTGGGAGTCGGCGTCTTTGACGTGGGAAAGAAGGTTGAAGAGGAGCCGAGCACCCCGCAACTCCGCATCGCGATAAAAGCTGAAAATTAGAATCTGCTTATCGTTCGCGGACATTGTGCTGAAATCCATCGAATTACGCTCTCCTCCACCCACAGCTGATCTTAGACCGATGATCGCAAGAAATTTTGGACTTGGTAAAAGTATATCAGAGTTTGATTTTAACTATTTGATCGTGACCGGCCGGTCAATAAGAGGCTTCCGACGCTTTCCACAGGAAAGCAACTCGGCTTTCGCCCGGGGGTCATCGCATGTTCGGCTCGAAGTATGAATAATGCGGCATCATGCTTAGCATGCCGATCCTGTTTGCCTGTATGACCCTCTTCTCAACGGGGCTCGGCGGCGTCGCGGCTATCCGGCTTCGGGACCGGATGCATCTCCTTTTGGGCTTCGGCTCAGGTGCGGTTCTCGGGGTGGCCCTGCTGGACATTATACCGGAACTCTTCGCCCTCGACGGGGGTGCGAAGATGATGCCATTTGCGGCGATCGGCTTCCTCGCCTTTTTCGCCCTGGAGCGCTACACCGCGATGCATCAACCGCGCGAGCATGCACACGCCAAGGGCAGCCATGTGCAGGAGTTCGGGATGGTCGTCGCGGCCGGTCTCTCCACCCATAGCTTTCTCGATGGGGTGGCGATCGGCGTCGGCTTTCAGACCAGCGAGCGGGTCGGCCTGCTGATCGCTCTCGGGGTGATCGCGCATGATCTGAGCGACGGTCTAAACACGGTCACGGTGGTGCTGGCTCACGGGAATCCGTTGAAGCGGGCCGCGATGTGGCTGATGGTCGATATGCTGGCTCCGGTGGTGGGAGCGGCGTCGACCCTGATGATCGGATTGAGCCATGGCCTTTTGCTGTGGATTCTCGCTTTTTTCGCCGGCTCCTTCCTTTATATTGGCGCCTCCGATCTCCTGCCCGAAGCTCGCGAACACGACTCCCCGCTCGTCGGTGTGGCCTTCAGCGCCGGGCTCCTTGCAATCTATTTCATAACCCGCTTCCTCCGCAGCTAGACTCAAATTCACTGTTTGCTCCACACGAAGTATCTAGTAGATATACGGCCAACTCGATTCCTTTGAGGAGAGATTCGGCACAATGGCGCCGCCGGCTGATGCTTACTGGCTCGCCCTGCGCCGCACGCGCGGCGTGGAGCCTCGTACCGCCCGACTGCTGCTCGAGCATTTCGGGTCCGCCGAGGCTGTATTTCAAAGCGATGAAGCCGGCTTGGCGAGGGCCGGAATCCCGCGGCCGACAATCCGGAACCTCCTCGACTTTGGCGACTTCGACCCGCTCGAAAGAGAACTCTGCGAGCTGCCCAAGGTGAATGCGCGCCTAGTCAAATGGACCGACCGGGACTATCCGGTGAATCTGCGCCATATCGCCGACCCGCCGCCTTATCTTTTCGTCCGTGGCAAACTCGCGGCCGACGACCCTAAGTGCGTAGCGATCGTCGGTGCGCGAGCAGCATCCGATGCCGCCCGCCGGATGGCCCAGCGACTTGGGCTGGAGCTGGCGGCCAAAAGTTTCACCGTGGTCAGCGGACTGGCGCGAGGGACCGACTCCGATGCTCATCAGGGGGCGCTTGATGCCCAAGGCACGACCGTCGCGGTCTTCGGCTGCCGCGTCGACGTTATCTACCCCCCGAGAACCCGCAAGCTAGCCGAGACGATCGTCGCCGGAGGCGGTGCGCTGGTCTCGGAGCTGCCAGTCGGCACCCCTCCGATAGCCGAGAACTTTCCTGGCAGGAACCGTCTTATCTCCGGGATGAGCTTGGGTGTGGTGATCGTCGAGGCCGCCGAAAAGAGCGGATCGCTGATTACGGCGCGGATGGCTCTCGAACAGGATCGCCAAGTCTTCGCCGTACCGGGCAGCCCTCTCACTGGCAAGACGCGCGGGAGCAATCGGCTGATCAAGGAGGGAGCCCGACTCGTCGAGTGTGTAGAGGATGTTCTAGAAGAGCTTTTGCCTCAATTGGGCTCCTCGACCGTGACACCCAAAACCGGCAGCAACACCATCGACGGAAAAGGTGCCAAAAACATCAATAAAGAAATTCAAGTAGAAGCAGATGAGCTTAGGAATATTGTAAATTTGTTAAGATCGTCGGAACGGCTCCATGTCGACGCATTAATCGACGCTTCCGGCTTGACTGTCCGGACCATGCTTAAGTTACTTCTTGAGCTTGAGTTACGCGGTCTCGTCACGCAACATCCAGGTAAGCTCTTCTCACTGGCATAAGATGTGGCTGGAGTGTTAGTTGGGGAGGAGGTAGGCAGTTGGCAAAAAATCTTCTAATCGTCGAATCGCCGGCTAAGGCCAAAACGATCAAGCGTTACCTCGGCCGTGACTTCACGGTCGCTCCGTCCGTGGGTCATGTCGTGGATTTGCCCAAGAGCAAATTGGGCGTCGATATCAAGAAAGGCTTCGAGCCCGAGTACGAGGTAATCCCGGCCAAGAAGAAGGTGATCGACGGGCTCAAGGAAGCGGCTCACAACAAGGACAATATCTATCTCGCCACCGACCCTGATCGGGAAGGCGAGGCGATCGCGTGGCATATCGCGCAGCATCTCGGGAAGGTCTCCGGCAACGTCCATCGGGTTCTGCTGCATGAGATCACCGAGAAAGCCGTTAAGGAGGCGATCAGTCATCCGGCGACCATCGACCAGCATCTGTTTGAGGCCCAGCAGGCCCGCCGGGTGCTCGATCGTTTAGTCGGCTATCAGGTCAGTCCCCTGCTTTGGGACAAGGTCAAGCGCGGGATTAGCGCCGGCCGGGTGCAATCGGTAGCGCTGAGGATCATCGTCGAGCGCGAGAAGGAACGCGAAGCGTTCCGCGCCGAAGAGTACTGGACGCTCGACGCCAATCTGGAGGCCAAGAATCCTCCTCCGTTCAAGGCGCGACTCTACAGTTACAAAGACGAGCGAATCGATAATAAGGCGGTCAAACTCTCCAAGCAGGTGGCCGACGAGATTATCGCCGCCTGCGAGAAGGAAACCTTCACCGTCGCGAAGGTCGAGCGGAAGGAAGTACGCCGTAGCCCGGTGCCGCCATTTATCACTTCGCGACTCCAGCAGGAGGCCTCGCGCAAGCTCCGCTTCTCGCCCTCGCGCACGATGAAGATTGCGCAGCGTCTTTATGAAGGTGTCGAGCTGGGCGATCAGGGTGCCGTCGGTCTTATCACTTATATGCGAACCGACTCGCCGCGCGTCTCCGACGATGCACTCAACAACGTGCGCGGCTACATCATGAGCCGCTACGGCAAGGACTACCTGCCCGACCGGCCGAACTTCTACCGCTCGGGGAAGTCCGCTCAGGATGCGCACGAAGCGATTCGCCCCACGGCGGTCGAGCGCGACCCGGAATCGATGGCGCGATACCTCGACAAGGATGCACTCGCGCTCTACACGCTGATCTTCAACCGTTTCGTGTCGAGCCAGATGCCGCCGGCGGTCTACGATCGCACGACCGTCGATATCAGCGTCGACGGCGCGGTGTTCCGCGCGACCGGCCAGGTGATGAAGTTCGACGGCTTCATGCGGGTCTATCTCGAAGGTGAGGACGAGGCTCCCTCGGCCGACGAAGAGACGGCGACGCTGCCCGCGACGAACGAAGGCGACGTGCTGAAACTGATGAGCTTCGTGCCAGAGCAGCACTTCACCCAGCCACCGCCGCGTTTCACGCAGGCCACCCTTATTAAAGAGCTGGAAGACAAGGGTATTGGGCGTCCTTCGACTTATGCAGCGATCATGACCAGTATCCTGAACCGTGAGTATGTCGAAGAAGACGAGAGCAAACGGATGCGCCCGACCTCATTGGGCCGCGTCGTATGCGATCTGCTCGTCGCCGCCTTCCCGGATATCCTTGAGGTCGGTTTTACCGCCTCGATGGAGGAAGAACTCGACGGCGTCGAGGAAGGTCGTGAACCCTGGGCCAGGGCGCTCAAGCGCTTCTATGGTCCCTTCGAGAAGCGCCTGGCCGAGGCCAAGAAAAAGATGCCGGCGGTCAAGCGCAAGGGTCTGCCGACCGAGCTCAAGTGCGAGCAGGACGGCGGCATGATGGTGATCAAGTGGGGACGCAATGGCGAGTTCCTCGCTTGCTCGAACTACCCGAAATGCACCAACACCGGTGAGTTCTCGCGCGACGAGCAGGGGAATATCACCCTGAAAGAACCGAGCGCCCCGGTCCCGACCGACGAGAATTGCGAAAAGTGCGGCAGCCCGATGGTCCGCCGACGGTCACGCTTCGGCGAGTTCCTCGGATGCTCAGCCTACCCGGATTGCGACGGTATCAAGCGGCTGCAGGCCGAACCGATCAAGACCGGTGTCGCTTGTCCCGACTGCAAAGAGGGCGAAGTACTCGAACGGCGGAGCCGCCGAGGGAAGATTTTCTTCGGCTGCGGGCGCTATCCGAAGTGCAAATTCGCCAGTTGGGATCGCGTTGTGCCGCGCCCATGCCCGGATTGTGGCTCGGCATATCTCGTCGAAAAGGTCACCAAGCGCGAAGGCACCCGATGGCTCTGCCCGAACAAAGAGTGTGGCCATCAGGCGACGGTCGAAGTGACCCAACCAGCGGCGTCGGCAGAATCGCCTGCGGTCAGCGGGATGTAGTCAGAAGTGCCGCAACAGGAAGAGAAGCGGCGTGAGTAACGCCGTATCGGCCGTCACGCGGAGGATTGGCGTGATCAGCCGAGACGAGTTGAGTTCGAGGATCATCAGCAGAAGCGCGCTGATCGCAATCGAGAGATAGATCGGTGCCGCACTCGAATCGAAGCCGAGAATCGCGGAGAAGATCGCGAGTCCCATCGCAGCGGGGCCAAGGCGGACAGCAAGCGCACGCGAAGTGCGTGACTCTATCTGCCGACGCGCCGCGCGGTCGGGCGCATTCTCCCAGCAATCGATCCCTAGCGCGTTAATCCAAAAGACGGCCGTCAGCAGCAGGAGCGGGCCTATCAGGCGCGTTCGATCCGCCCCGAGCTCACTCCATACCGGCAGGCACACACCGGCTGCGAACAGAACCGCGACGAACAGCTCTTTCGGCCAAAAGGCACGATTGGCTGGAAACGCCAGATGGGTGACGGCGAAGTAGCCTGCGACCAGGAGCGCCAGCTCGAAGCCGGCGCGGCGTGTGGCCGCATCGAGCCATACCAGCGAGATAACGAGTGCCGTGGCCGCGACGATTCCGGCGACAATCAGAGCAGGGCGCCGATTCATTCGGTAGAACCGATGACGTCTCGTCTCGACCGCGGGAGAAGGCTCGCGTAACCCATCGAGGATGCGATCACCCGCATAGAGCAGCCATACCCATAGCCCGAGTGCCGCGATTGGCGCTCCACCCAGTGGGACGCGAAAGCTACGGGCAAAGAGCAGCAACCAGGTAATCGCGACGGCGGTGGCGTCAAGACTCAGTAGGGTCGGCCACAACCAAAGCGGATAAGGCTTGGTCGTGGACCGATGAGCCAACCCAGCGGTCGCAAACCCGGCATCGGAACGATCCATCCTCCAACAATGATTGATCAGGAGGAGATTTGCGACTTTATCTCCGCGAGGCGGCGCTCAATGAAGCGCTTCTCGGGTTCGGCAGGGGTGAGAGCCAGGGCGCGGCGATACGATTCCGCCGACTCGTCCCATCGGCGCAGGCGACGGAGGAGATCCGCACGAGCCGCCCACAGCAGATGGTATTCGTCGAGTTCTTCGCGAGCGCGAATAGCCTCAATCAAGCGCAGCCCTTCTTCGGGTCCATCGTTCATGGCGACTGCGACAGCGTGGTTCAATTCGATTACCGGGGACGGATAGAGACGCAGCAGGTATGCGTAGAGCGCCTCGATCTCGCGCCAATCTGTCTCAGCGGCGGTGTTTGCCCGAGCGTGGACGGCAGCGATCGCAGCTTGAATCGCATAGAGTCCCGCCGGTCCGGCTTTCAAGCTGTCGAGCACCAGCGCAAGCCCCTCGCGAATTTGGTCCCGATTCCATCGCGAGCGATCCTGATCTTCGAGCAGGACGATTTCCCTATCGGCAGAGGTCCGGGCGGCGCGCCGCGAATCCTGCAGAAGCATCAGCGCGAGTAACCCGCGAACTTCGCCGTGATTCGGGATCAATTCAGCAATGATCCGGGCAAGGCGAATCGCTTCCCCACAAAGATCGGTGCGGACGAGAATCTCACCTGAAGACGCGGCGTAGCCTTCGTTGAAGACGAGATAGATTACGGCCAGCACGGTATCGAGACGCTCGGCGAGTGCCTCAGGCGGAGGGACTTCATAGGGAATCCCGGCGATCTTGATCTTGCGCTTGGCACGCACGATCCGCTGCGCCATCGTGGCCGGTGGGACAAGAAAGGCGCGCGCAATCTCCTCGGTGGTGAGACCGCACAGAGTGCGGAGCGAGAGGGCAATCTGGGCTTCGGGAGCCAGCGCTGGATGGCAGCAGGTGAAGATCAGTCGCAGCCGTTCGTCGGGCAAGGAATCGGTCTCAGGATCCTGGGGATGCCGCAGTTCGTTCTCGATCATGCGCGTCAATTCGGCGCTCTTTTCGTCGAAGCGTGCGTCGCGTCGAAGCTTGTCGATTGCCTTGTGACGTGCAGTACCGATGATCCAGGCGCGCGGATTGTTAGGCACACCCTCGCGAGGCCATTGTTCGAGCGCTGTGGCGAAGGCGGCCTGTGTCATCTCCTCGGCGAGATCGAAATCGCCGATCAGACGGATCAGCGTGGCCAGGATACGCCCGAACTCGTCGCGATAGATCTGCTCCAACACTGCCGCGATCATGGTGACGATGCTATGGTACCGGCCACATCGTCACCATGCCATTGAAGCCGGCGGGTAGCCGCTAGCTCTGCGGCGGATTCTTGGGGAATTTCGGCAAGGCAGGATTCATGTTGTCCCAAGGCAACGCACTGGAGGTCCAGATGTCTATCGCCGGTTTGAACGACTTTGGATCATCTAAGCTTCCCGCTGCGATCATAACTAGACCCGGCATTGCTTCACCGCGGTTCGTCACCGGCGAACCACAGTTGCCGCAAAAACCGCGGCTAAGTGTCTTGCCGCTGTCGGCTTTCACCGTATGGTATTTAACTTCGCCGGTGAGCCTCAGCGCGGCTTCGGGCAGAGCGAGGACCGAGGACGACGCACCACCACTCGCTCGCTGGCAATCGCGGCAGTGACAAGTTCCCGTGAAGATCGGTGCCGCCGAGCTTTCATACCGTATTGCACCGCACGCGCATCCACCGCTAAGTGTTCCAGACATCAGCTTCCCTCCCGATTCTTGGTAGGCCTGTTTCTAACGTGCTGTATCAGCGATTCATTACCCCCAGAGGCCGCACCTCTATCGAGCCGTACTTCGCGCCAGGGATCCGACCGGCGATCGTTATCGCCTCGTCGAGGTCGTTGGCCTCGACCAGATAGTAGCCGCCGAGTTGCTCCTTGGTCTCGGCGAAGGGTCCGTCCGTCGTCGTAATTTTGCCGTTGCGCACGCGGACAGTCGTGGCCGTGGTGGTCGGTTGGAGCCGATCACCTGCCTTGAATTTGCCCTTCTGAACGATGTCCTGAGTAAAGGCGATATATTCCTGAAGCATCGCCGCCTGGTCCGACGGGCTCATGCCGCCTGCTTCATTGTGATAGATCAAAAGCATGTACTGCATCGTGAGTTCTCCTTGGCCGATAAGTTTTTCATCCTTTAGTCGAACGGCGTTCGGTCGAATCGACAATGAGGTAAATTCTCGCGCGCTTCAGCGTATGACACGAACGGCCGGATACATCGCCCGCTGATGCAGAACGCGCCAGTCACGATTATCGGCGCCGGCCTCGCCGGCAGTGAAGCCGCATGGCAACTCGCTCGTCGGGGCGTTAGCGTGCGGCTCTGCGAGATGCGTCCAGTGCGGATGACCCAGGCGCATCAGACGGGGCTGTTCGGCGAACTGGTCTGCTCCAACTCGCTGCGCAATGCCTCGATGGAGACTGCGGTGGGTGTGCTGAAAGAGGAGATGCGCCACCTGGGATCGCTCGTGATGGCAGCGGCCGAGTACGCCAAGGTTCCTGCCGGTGCAGCGCTCGCTGTCGATCGCGAGGGATTCGCCGGCTTCCTGACGACCAAGCTGGAAAATCATCCGCGGATCGAGATTATCCGCGAAGAGGCCACGCAGATTCCCGACGGGCCGGTGATCGTCGCGTCGGGGCCGCTGACCAGTGGTGCATTGGGCGAGGAATTGAACCGACTGATCGGCGAACGCCATCTCTATTTTTACGACGCTATCGCCCCGATCGTAACGGCGGAATCGATCAACATGGAGATCGCGTTTCGGGCGTCGCGCTACGGCAAAGGCGGTGACGACTATATCAACTGCCCGATGGACGAGGAGACTTACAACGCCTTCGTCGCCGCTTTGCTGGCAGCGGACAAGATGGCGTTACATGAATTCGAGCGCCCAATCTACTTCGAGGGCTGCATGCCGATCGAAGAGATGGCCCGGCGAGGAATCCGCACGCTCGCCTTCGGCCCGATGCGTCCGGTCGGCCTGCGGGACCATCAGGGTCGCCAGCCCTACGCGGTGGTGCAACTGCGTCAGGACGATCGCGAACGGCGGCTCTACAATATCGTCGGCTTTCAAAC
>Ga0335071_10007044_pt1 | contig 11601 bp, 10 predicted proteins | sample Lox_Sample_15_FD_206724 | JGI IMG/M metagenome (GOLD analysis project Ga0335071, IMG submission 206724) | Soil microbial communities from Loxahatchee National Wildlife Refuge, Florida, United States - Lox_Sample_1.5 | ecosystem: Environmental > Terrestrial > Soil > Wetlands | place: USA...
GACCTCTTCATCATCGAAGGCGACGAAGAGGCGCCCATCGGTGTCATCAGCTGGGGCAGCGTCGGCGGGGTCGCGTTGGAAGCGGTCCGCCATGCGCACGCCGAGGGCATCAAGGTCAAGTTGCTGATCCCGAAACTGCTCTATCCGGTGGCCGAGGAGATCTACCAGGACTTTTTCGCCTCGTTGCGCAAATGCGTCGTCATCGAACAGTCGCATCAGGGGCAGCTCCATCGCATCATCCGCATGTCGGTGACGGTGCCCGACGAGTATGTTTCGCTGGCCAAGAGCGGCTCCAATCCCATCTCGCCGCTCGAAGTCTACGAAAAGATCCACGAGATGGCCCTGGCCCTGCAACGGCAGCTCGGCGTCGGGCTGAATCCCGATTTCGGCTAGACGCCCGCCACCGCCCCCGCGCCCACCCGTTTACTTCACCAATCTTTCGAATTCCCATGAGTGCAGATTGCGCATGCGCAGAACAACCCGCGGCCTACACGGTCAAGGATTACCGGAGCGACCTGAAACCGATCTGGTGTCCTGGTTGCGGCGACTACGGCGTGGTCACGGCAATCTACCGGGCGCTGGTCGCCATCGGACGCCCGCCCCACGAGATCGCCTTCGTCTCCGGCATCGGCTGCTCCAGCCGCATCCCGGGGTACACCACGGCCTACGGTTTCAACAGCGTGCACGGTCGCGCGCTGCCCATCGCCCAGGGCATCAAGCTGGCCAATCCGAACCTGCTGGTGCTGGTGGCCGGAGGCGACGGCGACGGTTTCTCCATCGGTGGCGGCCACGTGCCGCACGCCATCCGCCGCAACATGGACCTGACGTACATCGTCATGGACAACCAGATTTACGGCCTGACCAAGGGCCAGCTGTCCCCCACTTCGCCGCGCGGCCAGGTCACCGCCTCCTCCTCTTACGGCAGCATGGAGGAGCCGGTGAATCCGTTGCTCTATGCATTGGCCTACGGCGCCGGCTTCGTGGCCCAGGGTGTGCCGGTCGACATGGAAGGGCTGGCCAGGATGATCGAAGAGGCCATCCGGTATCCAGGATTTGCCTTCGTGAACATCCAGTCGCCCTGCGTCACGTACGGCGAGGCCGAGACGCAGATGAAGGTGCAGCGGTCCAGGATGCGCAAACTCGAGGCGGAAGGGCACGATGTCACCAACCGGATTCGCGCGATGGAACTGGCGGCGGATTACGGCAAGACGCTTTATACGGGGGTATTTTATCGCAACCCGAACCCGCCGCCGACCTACGGCGACGAAGTCGCAAAGCTGCAGCAGGAGATGAAACCGAAGGCCCTGCCCATGGAGCAATTGCTCTCGGGCTGGTGGCAGGAAAAGTAGGCGGCAAAGGGCGGACCTCATCGTTCGTGTAGGGCTGGACCTTGTGTCCAGGCCGCACGTCTTCGCCCGGCATTTTCGGCCCAAATTCGGCACGGCCCGGACGCGAGGTCCGGCCCTACACCTGATCGGCGAACCGGCCAAGGCGCCGCGCCGGAAGCGGCGCGGCTGCCTCCAGACGATGCACCGGTGCAACTTTACCGGCAGATGTCGTCCAGGAAACCGTTCATCCGCTTGTAGCGGGCGAGGCGGGCCAGCGCGGCGGCGCAGCGTTCCGCCGTGGCCAGGCCGGTATTCTCCGCCAGCAGCACGATGTAGCGGGCGATGCCTTTGGCGAAATTGAGCCGGCCTTCCTCGCTGATGCCGTAAAAACGCGCCCGCTGACGGTAACCTGCGGGCGTGTGGTCGCCCAGCGCGGCCTTCTCCGCGCGACCGCCCCCGGCCAGCACATAGAGGAAATTGTACTCGAACCAGAACATGTAATCGGGACTCGGGGTGAGCGCCTCCAACGCCGCGCGACAAATCTCCGCCGAGGCGAACACGTCGGCCGGCTTGCCGGCCTTGGTGAGTGCGTCGGTGACGAAAATCCGGGCCATCTTCTGCTCGGTGGCGTCGGCGCTGAATGCCCCCTGAATCGCGAGTTCGCGGGTGAAGCGGTACCAGTCGTGCCAGAGTTCCTGGTCGGGGATGTTCTTCGATTTGAAGAGCGCCACGCCCATCTCGTAGGTGTAGCGTCCGCTCGTCTTGATCTCGAGCCGGGTGCCCGTCACCTCGCCCATCACGCGGTAGTTCTCGGCAGATTTACCGGAGCCGGAGTGGAACCCGATGCTCGTACCGAACTGCTGGCAGACCTTCCACTGCTTGCCGATGAGGGCGCGCAGCGCGTCGTTGTCGGGATACGGGCAGTTCTTCTGGAAGCCAAACGCCGGGGCGATGAAATTGACCGGCATCTCCATGGCTTCGCACAGGGCGAGCATGATCGCGGTCGTCTCCGGCGTGGTGAGGCCGGGCAGTTCGTCGATGGAGAGTTCGCGCAGGAAGCGGCGTCCCGTCTCGGTGGTGAACGCCTGCTCGCGGGCGGCGCGGTACTTCGCGTCGCGGCGCTTCATCTTCTGCATCGCGGGCCAGACGTAGGCCATGAGCTTGGCGAACTCGCCCTCGTTGATCGTGAGGCCGGCGGCGGCAACCCGCGTCTTGATTTTGGCGACCAGGGCGGAGTCGACGTTGGCGCGCACCCAGGCCGTGGCGTCGGCCGGTACCTGGGTCAGGGCCAGCTCGGGCGAAAGGTCGAAGGTGATGTAGCTCGCAAGGACGCAACCGCGGACCAGGTCGTCCTCGCGGGCGTCAAACTTGCCGCCGATGGGCTGATGGTCGGCGTTGAAGCTCCACGCAATGCGACGGAGGTGAAAACCGGTGCGCAGCTTCGAAAGTACGCAACCGTGGCTCATGCCCTCGACGCTCTGGCCCTGGTGGCCCTCGGGCACGGCGGCGCCGATGAAGGGGAACGGCACGGTGTCGAGCGCGCCGGCGAGCATCTTGTCCACGTCGTACACCAGCTCGCGCGGGATCGAGTTCTGGTTGGCGGTCACGCCGATTTGCAGGGCGCTCATCGCCCACTCCACCGCGGGCCAATGCAGCGTGGTGAAACGCGCGCCGATGCCAAGAGTGCTCTGGCCGAGTTTGGCGCCGGCCGTGGGGAAGATCGTGGACTCCGGGTCGTGTTCCTGAATGAGATTCTTCAGTTGGAGCAGATTCGCCCACGTTGCGGGGAAAGCGGTCGTGCCGTCGGAGAGGACCGCACCGCTTGCGAGCACCTGCGGCGCCTTGGCGGCGAGCTTCCAGGCGCAATCGCCCGTGACGGCATCTTCCACCAAACGCCAGGCACCGGCCTTGGTTTCAAAGCGGCTCTTTTTCCAGGTCTGGATGCTGGAATCGTTGGTGGCCAGCTTCACGACCAGCCCCGGCCAATCGAGGCAATAGTCGGGGCTCACGCAGGGGTTGGTGGCGATCCGAAGATTATTTTGCAGCAGGAAGCGGTTGATGGCAGACATGGTGTCTTAAAACAACAGAGCGGGCCGGTGGCACGCGAGGCGAAAAAACGGACACGTGTACGTGATAGGGTGCGCCCCGCTTGCGGAGGTGCATATGTCAATCGTGGCGCAGCCGCTTCCGGCTCCGCGCGGAACGGGAAGCCGTTCCGCTGCGATCCCCGAAATTTACTGAACTTCGCGAAATTCAACGACATTGGCTGTCGGCTTGTAGGTCGGGCTTTATGGGCCGATAAACCCCGACCTACTGTCAATCGCATCACCCGATTTCGCAAAACTCAGTAAGTGCGCCAAAGCGTAGACGCGCCCTTGCCGTTGTCACCGGCACCGTCGATTGTCCGGAACGGTGCAGGGGAAAACCACGTACTCACGCTAAACTTCGCTGATCCGATATTCGTGCTGCTTCGCGTTCATTCGCGATTCAACTGCCTGGGTTCGCTTTACGGATTCTCCTGCTCGACCTCGACCACCTTGCCGTCCCTCAGCGTAACGCGCGTTTGCTCGTACGCCCGGCGTCCCGGATAGGACATGTAGTAAGGATAGAACGGATCGCCCCAGTAACGGTGATACCAGCCGCGGTACAGCGGCATGCCATCGTCGTTGTCCCAATCGGTGTAAATCCAGACCACGGTCGCCCCCGCGGCCGATACCCGCGTACGGATCCGGTCGGGATCGCCCAGGGCCAGACGAACCATCGTTTCATCGAACCCCAGGTCGACGTGACCTTTTCGGATCATGTCCTGCTGCGCCGGCGTCAGCCGGGCAAAGGCGTCCGGATTTTTCTCGATCCGCGTGGCGGGAGTCGAGCAGCCCGCGGCCAGCACGAGACCGAGCGCGGCGGCGGCAATGAGAATAAACTTGGATGTTTTCATGGCACCTCCTTGTTTCAAGATAACCCTGGTCGGTTTACATGCAATGTATGACATCCCCAAGAGCCTTTTATTCCCCGGTGAATACCCTGCTTTTATGGGACATTGATGGCACGCTGGTTACTTCAGGCGGGGCGGGCATGCGCGCCCTAGAAGTGGCCCTTCTGGTTGTTTTCGGCATCGATGGCCGCCTCGATGACATCGATTTTGCCGGCCGCACCGACCGCTGGATCATCCGGCAGATTTTTGGGAAATTCGGCGTGCCAGCCACCGAGGAGAATTTCGCCCGGTATGTTGACGGCTACGTGGCGGCCCTGCCGGCCCAGCTGGCGGATCGTGGCGTCCATCTTCTGCCCGGCGTGCAGGCCGTGCTGGACGGCGCCGTCGCGCGGGGCGATCTGGCGCTGGGACTGCTCACGGGCAATCTACGGCGCGGGGCGGAGACCAAGCTCGGATACCGCGGGTTGTGGCGTTATTTCGCGTTCGGTGCGTTCGCCGACGACAGCGAAAACCGCAACGACCTCGGGCCGCACGCCCTGCGCCGGGCGCGCGCCCATCATGGGAGCGATTTCGCGATCGGGCGGGTTTGGGTGATCGGAGATACGCCGCACGACGTCGTCTGCGGCCAGGCCTTCGGTGCGCGCACGCTCGCCGTGGCCACCGGCCGTTATACTCCGCCAGAATTGCTCGCAGCCCGCCCCGACGCGGTCTTCCCCGATCTCGGCGACCCCGCGGCGTTCTGGCGGCTGATCGACTAGGAACGGGCGGGCAAAGTCCGCCCGTTCCTACGGTCATTGTCTTCGCGTCGTCTCGATCGAAACCACCCTGTGGTCCATGAACACGACGTGCACGGCGTCGCCGCTAAAATAGGGACGGTCATCCACCGCGACCCCGGCGCCATAGCCGGTATGACCGCCGCCTCCGGCCATGCCCAGACCGAAACTGAAATGCGATTTGCTGTGGCGATAGGCCCAGACCATGGCGATGCCATGCTCGGTTGTGCGGGTGATCACGCGCTCCGGGTCACCCAACGCGATCCGAACCTGATCCTCGGTGAAACCCATCCCGACCTGTCCGGCGCGGACCTTGGCCTGGACCTCCGCCGGCCAGGCATCGAAGGTCGATTGATTTTGGGCGATACGGTCGGCCGGCGTAGTGGCGCACCCGGCGAGAACAAGCAGGAGAGCAGCAAGCACGAGGCGTGATTTCATGGCAAAAAGGATGGGCGCGAAGGAAAACTTGCCCCCAATAACGACACTCGCAACTTTATTGGGTTTCTTTTCCTTTCCGTCCCTCCTCAACCTTCATGAAGAAGTTCACCATCGCCATCGGTTCCGACCACGCCGGTTTCCAATACAAGGAAGCCCTCAAGACCTACCTGCTCGGTGAGGGGCATACCGTGCGCGATTTCGGCACCCACTCGCCGGAAGCCTGCGACTATCCGGACTTTATCCGTCCCGTGGCCGAGGCCGTGGCCCGGGGCGAGTATCAGCGTGGCATTGTGCTCGGCGGTTCGGGCAACGGTGAAGCCATTGTGGCCAACCGGATCAAGGGCATCCGGTGCGGTGTATGCTGGAACGAACAGGTGGCCGTCTGGAATCGCGCACATAACGATGCCAATGTGCTGTCGATCGGCCAGCGCACCGTCTCACAGGAAGAGTCGATCAAGATCGCGAAGGTCTGGCTGGCCACCGAATTCGAAGGCGGCCGGCATCTGCTGCGGATCAAGAAGATCGACGGAGTTTGAAGTTTAATCTGCCGGGCTGGACCTTGTGTCCAGGCCGCAATTATTTCCGGCCCGGACCCGAGGTCCGGCCCTGCAATCGAAATTTTTTGCGCGCTCCGCCTTACACCGTGCGCAGCTGGTGGCCCATCTGGACAAGTTTCTCGCGCATCACCGCGGGGTCCTGCGCCTTTTCGAGGGCCTCATCGGGATTCACCAGCTCGCGGTTCACCAGGCTCAGCAGATGCGTGTCCATCGTGATCATGCCGAGGTTGGCGCCGGTCTGGATGTCGGACGAGATGCGGAAGGTCTTGTTTTCGCGGATGAGCGAGGCGATGGAGGTCGTGTTGATCATGATCTCGTAGCCCGCGATGCGCCCGCCGCCGATCTTCTTGCACAAGACCTGGGAGAGCACCGCCACGAGCGAGGATGCGAGCTGGGTGCGGATCATGTCCTTCATGTTGGCCGGAAAGGCATCGACGATGCGGTCGATGGTCTTGGCGGCGCTGTTGGTGTGCAACGTGCCGAACACAAGGTGGCCCGTCTCGGCGGCGCTGATCGCCGCCTCGATGGTTTCGAGATCGCGCATTTCCCCCACCAGGATGATGTCGGGGTCCTGGCGCAGGGCGCGGCGGATCGCCTCGGCGAAGTTCGGCACATCGACGTGCACCTCGCGCTGCGTCACAATGCAGCGTTTGTGCGGATGGTAATACTCGATCGGGTCCTCGATGGTGATGATGTGCCCCTCGCGGTTTTCGTTGATGTAATTCACCATCGACGCGAGGGTCGTCGATTTGCCGGAGCCGGTCGGGCCGGTGACGAGAATCAGGCCGCGCGGCCGGTAGAGAAGCTCGCGGATCTTGTCGGGCAGGCCGATGTCGCGCAGACCGAACATCTTGAAGGGAATCTGCCGGAGCACCATGCCGTAGTTGCCCTTGGAGCGCAGCACCGACACGCGGAAGCGGGCCTTGTCGGCAAACGCGAAACCGAAATCCGCACCGCCATTGAGCTTGGTGTTTTGCACGTGCACATCCGGCGTGATGGAGAGCATGAGTTTCTCCGTGTCGGTCGGCGTGAGCACGGGACCGTCGATGGGGGTCATGCTGCCGCTGATGCGCAGGCAGGGAGCCTGGCCGACCTGCATATGGAGATCGGAGGCGTTCTGTTCCACCATCAATTCCAGCAGATCGTTCATCTCGTAGCTCATGGTGCGTCCTTGATTTTGTGGTGTGGGATTGGGGCAAAACTAGCGGCTGAGACCGAGGAGAAACTCGGCGTTGGTCCCGGTTTTCTTGAGGCGTTGAATGAGCATGTCCATCGACTCGATCGGGCCGAGGCCCTGCATCGCCCGGCGCAGGCTGTAGATGCGCTGCATTTCCTCGGGATGGTAGATCAGCTCCTCCTTGCGCGTGCCCGAACGGTCGATGTTGATCGCCGGGAAAATGCGCTTGTCGGAGAGCCCGCGATCGAGGTGCAGCTCCATGTTGCCGGTACCCTTGAATTCCTCGAAGATGACCTCGTCCATGCGGCTGCCGGTGTCGATGAGCGCGGTGCCGAGAATGGTGAGGCTGCCGCCGCCTTCGATGTTGCGCGCGGCGCCGAAGAAACGCTTGGGCTTTTGCAGCGCCGTGGCCTCGATGCCGCCGGACATGATCTTGCCCGAGTTCGAGGCGAGTGCGTTGTAGGCGCGACCGAGGCGCGTGATCGAGTCGAGCAGGATCACGACATGCCGGCCCATCTCGACCAACCGCCGGGCTTTTTCGCCGACCATCTCGGCGGCATGCACGTGGTTCTCCGGCATCTCGTCAAAGGTGGAGCAAACCACCTCGCCCTTGGTGTGGCGCCGGAAGTCGGTCACTTCCTCGGGCCGCTCGTCGACCAGCAGGATGATGAGCGTGGCCTCGGGATAGTTGGCCGAAATCGAATTGGCGATATTGTGCAGGAGGACGGTCTTGCCCGTGCGGGGCGGCGACACGATGAGCCCGCGCTGGCCGAAACCGATCGGCGTGAGAATATCGACCGCGCGCATCGAAACGTCCTTCGTATGGACCTCGGGCGCCTCGACCAGGATGCGTTTTAGCGGATAATAGGGAATGAGGTCCTCGAACGGCGTGACCTTGGCGATTTCCTCGGGGGGCAGTCCCATCACCCGGTCGATCCGTACGACCGACGGGCAACGATCCTGGCCCTGCGGGGCCTGCAGCACGACTTCCATCTCGTGGCCGCGCTTCAAGCCGTAGCGTTTGATGAGACTTTCCGGAACATAGGCGTCCTCCGGATACAGCCGGTACTGGACGCCTTTATGGACGAGGAATCCGTAGCCGCGATCCGTGAGATCGAGCAGGCCGCGATCGCGCAGCGGGCGTTTGGCCTCGGCTGCGGTGGCAAATATCTGGGTGATGATCTGTTTGCGCGGCGGCGGTGCGGCATCGAGCTTGACGCCAAGTTTTCGCGCAAAGGCGACCAGCTCGGCCATCTTGAGCGGGTAAAAGTCGTCGAGGTAGATCGGCTCGCCCTGGGCGCCGTCCGTGAGTTCGGCGGCGAGCTTGTCGACCGCGGCCAGGTCGGTGAAACGGGCCGGATCGGGCAGATCGCCGAACACCGGGGCAAAACTTGGCGGCGGTGGCTGCGGTGGATACTGGGGAGCGGCTCCCCCACCCCCGGATGCGGGTCCGCCCTGGCCAAACCGCTGCTGTTTCCATTTCTTTTTATCCTTCTTCAATTGCTTCCAGTAATTGCGGTCCTTGATGAAAGGCCGGCCGCTGGGAGCTGGCGCGCCGCCTCCTTCATTGGGCGCGGGGGTTGCCGCAGGCGGCTTCCCCGGGCCGGTCTCAGCCGATCCGGCCTCGGCCGGCGGCTCGATCGCGGCCGACACCGCAGGCTCCGGCGCCGGCTGCTCCACCACGACTGGCGGGGGCGGCTCGGGCACGGGTGCGGGAGCCGGCTCGGCGACGGGTTCCGGTGCCGCGGACGACACCTTCCCGGTGTCGGCCGGGACAAAAAGCTCGCCGGCTTCCGGCGCCGCGGCGTGGGCCTTGCCGGCGGCTTTTTTGGTGGCCGCGGGCTTGCCCTTGCGAGTGCGCACGCGTTTGGCGTGTGTCGTTTTTTTCGAGTCGGCGGTGTCGGCCTCGACGTCTTTGCTGGACGCAGTTTCGTCGGTGTCGGTCTTGGGAGGAAGATCCATAGGGTTGGTTGAAAAGGCGATTCCGCAGCCGCTCGGCTCACGGACTATGACGCGGCGGCGGGCTAACGGGCGACACCCAGTCGTGCCGCCAATAAAGAAACCTGCTGCCGCAGAAAATCGGGTGTGCCATCGTTGGACAGCACGAAGTCGGAAAGTTCAGTTTTTCGTACCAAAGGCAATTGCTTGGAAATTCGTTGTTCGGCGAGCGTGCGAGCCATTCCACGCTGCTCCAGCCGGGCAAGTTGCAGAGATGGAGAACAGGCTACGCATACGACGAAATCAAACCTATTCTCCAACCCGTTCTCGAAGAGCAGTGGAATTTCGACCACCCAGGAAGCCCCGGGGGCGGTGTCCAGTTGTCCCTGCCAGAGCGCCCGGACCCGCGGATGGATGAGCGCTTCAAGCCATTGACGCGCAGCATCATCTCCGAATATGAGGCGGGCCAGGTGGGCACGGTCGATGGCGCCGTCCGCCGTCAGCACGCCGCGCCCAAAATGCCCGCCAATAGACGCCACCACCTGCGGAGCGGTGAGCACCTCGTTGCGCACCAGCGCATCGGTGTCGATCCGGCGAAAGCCGTGGTCGGCAAAGAAGCGGGCGGCCGTCGATTTGCCGCAGCCCATCCCTCCAGTGAGTCCCAGGTTCATGCTGTAATTGTGGCGCAGGCGCTTGAGTAATTTGGGCTTGCTGCTCCTATCCGCAAATCATTAATCAGCGTTCGCCGCTAGCGAATTTATCGCCTGTTCGTCGCCCTTTTCAACGCCCTCCTGTTCGCGCCATGTTTCCCCCTATCGACACCAAGAGCGTGACCGCCGTGGCCGAGGCGGTGCGGGAGATCATGGCCTCCACTTTCCCCGGCGCGTCCCGGCAGGTCGTCGACCGCCTTTTTGCCGACGTGGAGGCCATGTTTACCGGGCGTTTCCTCGACTATCAGGCGGTCGATCTCGGCTATCACGATTTCGAACACACCCTGCAGGCCACGCTCTGTTTTGCGCGCCTTTTTGCCGGGCGGCACGTCGCCCATGCCGAGCCGATCCTTTCCGTGCGTCATTTCGAGCTCGGCCTGGCCGCCGCGCTCCTGCACGACACCGGCTACCTGAAACTGCGTTCCGACCGCACCGGCACCTGTGCGAAATACACCCACGTCCACGTCTTGCGCAGCTGCGCCTTCGCCGCCAGCTACCTGCCCTCCGTCGGATTCACGTTCCGGGATACCGAGATTGTCACCGGCGCCATCCGCTGTACCGGTCCCGTCTCCAAACTGGCCCGGCTGTATTTCAATGCCCGCGCCGACCAGCTGCTCGGCTGCATGCTGGTGACCGCCGATTACCTCGGCCAGATGGCCGCGGTCGATTATCCCGACGAACTCGAGATGCTGTTCCATGAGTTTCGCGAGTCCGACGAGTATTTCCACCTGTCGCCCGAACACTACGCCTTTCAATCGGCCCGGGAATTGATCGAGAAGACCCCGGATTTCTGGAACGTATTTGTCCGGCCCAAGCTCGAGAAGGAATTTGAGGGTGTCTACCGCTTCCTCGCCACGCCCTATCCGGACGGTCCCAACCCCTATATCGACGCGATCGAGCGCAACATCGCCCTCGTTCGCACCCGCATCGCCGCCCGCGCCACCGCCAACTGATGCGGCCCCGCCGGCTGCCTGGCCCGTATACTAAAAGATCAGATCCCTTCGGACTTTTACAAAAGGTAACGAAGGCCTATTCCTAGCGATCCAATTCGACCACTGATTTTCCCGCGGATGGCCTAGCGCGGCGAAGCCGCAACCAAACCGATGTTGGATTTTACAGGAGGCCGCAGAGGACACAGAGAGATCTTTTCCGCGGATATCACGGATGACCGCGGATAAAACCGTACTCTATGGATCGGTATCCGCGACCATCAGCGAAATCCGCGGAGAATTGGATTTTGTTTAAATTTCGCAGCTCGAACTGACCGCGGGCCGACGAAAGATGCACGCAGGAAAACACCATATTCAGATATAGCAGTGCGGATGGTCGCGGATTCTGAAATATCACCGAGACGTTTCGACCACGGATGGGCAGGGATGGAAACGGATGGATTTTCTCACGCAAAGACGCCAAGGCGCAAAGACCGGCCCTCAGTCCCTCATTCCCTCAGTCCCTTCATTGAGCCGTCAGTGCCGCATGCGCAGATCGATCAACAAATCGTAGGTCCCGGGCGGCGGCTTCCAATGCCCAAAGGCGAGCCGCAGGCGTTGCACCAACTCCGGCTGTTGTGGGTAGCGTTCGTGCAACAGCAGCAGCAACATTTCCTTGGTGCACCAATCGCTGTCCCCGGAAAGCGATCCGAATTCGTCAAGATAATGCACGTCGGCCTGGGTGTCGTGCCGGCTGGGGAAAAGCACAAATACCCGTGGCTGACGCACCGGGTCAATCCGGGCGGCGGCCGCTTC
>Ga0335071_10007047_pt1 | contig 11600 bp, 11 predicted proteins | sample Lox_Sample_15_FD_206724 | JGI IMG/M metagenome (GOLD analysis project Ga0335071, IMG submission 206724) | Soil microbial communities from Loxahatchee National Wildlife Refuge, Florida, United States - Lox_Sample_1.5 | ecosystem: Environmental > Terrestrial > Soil > Wetlands | place: USA...
CAGGGCAAAGCCACCGCTGCGGCGACCGAGTCGCTCGCCCGCAACCCCGGAGCCCGTGCCGGAATCCAGCTCATGCTGATTCTTGGCCTTGCGCTTATCGAATCCCTGGCGTTGTACACGCTGGTCATCACCTACGTAGCGAAGTAGCCATTTCCGGGGCGGCCGTCGCGCCGCCCCACTCCTTTCCATTCCATGAAGCTGCAAGGAATTTTCCCGCCCATTGCCACGCCCTTCAATCACGAAGGCGACATCTGGAAGATCAAAGTTCAGCACAACATCGAACGGTGGAACCTGACGGGCCTGGCGGGTTACGTGGTGTGCGGGTCGACGGGCGAAAGCGTGATGCTGAGCGCGAGCGAGAAGATCCAGCTTTGGGAATGGGTGGCGCAGTACGCCGCGCCCGAGAAGCTGTTGATCGCGGGGACCGGCGTGGAGAGCGTGCGGGAGACCGTGGCGCTCACCAATCGTGCGGCTGAGATCGGCTATAAAGTGGCGATGGTGCGTACGCCGCACTATTACCGGAATCTGCTGAACAACGCCGCGGCGCAGAAGGTTTATTTTGGCGCGGTGGCGGACCAGGCCAAGATCCCGGTGATCATCTACAACTGGCCGCAGGCGACGGGCCTGGATATTGCGGCCGAAGCGGTGGCCGAGCTATCGCATCATCCGAACATCATCGGCGTAAAGGAAAGCTCGGGCAGCCTCGAAAAAGTGATGCAGATGATTCGCGAGGTGAAGAAGGGATTCCAGGTGCTGACGGGGTCGGCGCCGACGCTGGCGCCCTCGCTGGCCGTGGGATGCTCCGGCGCTGTACTGGCGTTTGCGAACGCCGCACCGTATGCGACCATCTCCATCTGGGAGGCGCATCGGACGCGCGAGCCCGAAGCCGCGATGGATTGGCAGAACCGGATTGGTCGCGCGGCGCATCTGGTGACGACGAAGTATGGGGTTCCGGGCTTGAAATACGCGATGGACCTAGCCGGGTATTATGGCGGTCCTCCGCGGCTGCCGCTTACTCCCCCATGTCCGGAAGCGAAGCGGGAGATCGAAGAAGCGTTCGCGGATTTGCGCGGTTAACTCGCGACGCCGGCTTTCACCGCGGCGGTTACTTCTTCAATCATGCGTAGGGTGTTGTCGCGAACGGAGCGTGCGAAGGCGTCGCGCGAGATGTCGGCGTTTCCGAACGCATAGGTGATGCCGCGCGAGGAGCTGACCACGGCACCGAGCCCGTCGTCATTGAAACAGGCGGCGGCGTCCTGAGCGCTTCCGCCTTGGGCGCCGTAACCGGGAACCAGGATGCACGCGCGCGGCATGATCGACCGCAAGGTCCGCGCTTCTTCGGGAAAGGTGGCGCCGACCACGGCACCTATGGAGCTATAGCCGGAAGCGCCCAGAACCTCTTTGCCCAATTCGTCGACCGACGCCGCGATCGATTGGTAGAGCGGCCTGCCGGTGGATTGTAGGATCTGATCCTGGAAGTCCTTCGAGCCGGGGTTCGACGTTTTGACAAGCACAAACAATCCCTTGCCGTGTTGTTTGCAGGCGGTGACGAAAGGCGTGAGGCTATCGCGGCCGAGGTACGGCGCCACGGTCATCGCGTCGGCATCAAAGGCGCCGTCGCTGAGGAACGCAGTCGCGTAGGCTTCGGCGGTGGAAGAGATGTCGTTGCGCTTGGCGTCGGCGATGACTAGCAGGCCGCGCTCGCGGGCCGCACGCACGGTGTTCTCGAAGGCCTTCATACCCGGAATTCCGTATTGTTCGAAGAAGGCGAGCTGCGGCTTGACGACCGGAACCAGGCCGGCGACGGCATCGAGGACGATTTCGTGAAAATCGGAGATGGTCTGCTCGGCGCTCGAGGACTTGACGAAGACGGGCATCAGACTGATGCGCGGGTCCAGACCCACGACGCAGGGGTTGCCTTTGACGCGCACGGCTTCGACCAGGCGGTCGCTGAAGGGGTGCATGGCTTGTCTCAATTGTGGCACGCCGGGTGCCATGGGATTCATGCTATAGTAGGAACGTTAGTATTTTGGCATCTTCGCATTAGTCCGGCCTGTCCGCCCTCGTCCGATCCTGCCCGATCACTCACTGAAAGTAAAAGGAAAAAGAATGAAGAACATTTTTGTTGGAAATCTCAGCTATAGCGCCAGCGAAGCCTCCGTGCGAGCTCTGTTCGAGGCGTACGGAACGGTTGACCGCGTTAACCTCATTACCGACCGCGACACCGGCCAGGCAAGAGGTTTTGGATTTGTCGAAATGAGCGTCAACGCGGAAGCGGACCGCGCCATCGCGGAGCTGAACGGCAGGGAACTCGACGGCCGGGCGCTGAACGTGAACGAAGCCCGACCCAAGTCGGAGCGCGGCGGTTTCGGTAACGGCGGCGGCGGTGGGCGCCGCAACAAACGCTGGTAAGAAGCATGATTCCGAGGGGTTGACGCCTCACCAGCGTCAATCCCTCTCAAGCCCGCAGCGCGTCGCGAAGAGCAGTGTCGCCCGGGTTTTCGCGCTCGTAGGCCAAGAGCGCGACCTTCAGTGGGGAGGTGCGAATCGGGCTCTCCAGCCACTGCGTGGAGACGGGCAACTCGCTCTGGTCGATCTCCCTCCAGGGTTCGCCATCCAGGCTGCGCTGATCGATGCGCGCCACCTTCTCGTGGATACGTACGCGGAGATCCCGCGTCAAAAATGTTGCAATGTTCATAATGGGTTCTTTCATGCGGTGAAATGAAGAGGGTCCCGAAGGTTTTGTAGCTCCCGATAATAATAGAGTGGCGTAGGATGCCTTCCGTGGAAGCGCAACCTCTTCAGAAACTCGGTTTCCTCTTCGGTGATGTTGGCGCTTAGAGTGGGATCCCTCAGGAACTGCTCAAGCCCCGCTTCCGCCGCAAAGGGCGGTTCTGATTCTTTTTCGACAAACTCGAAGCGCCTCAAACCTCCCGGTGCTAACCTTTGGTTCAGAAGCACTTCCATGCCGAAACTTTTCAGCTCGAGGTCCCACGACTCGATGATCGGATCCAGGAAAGAGACGCAGTTGTCCACCGACACATCGAAGACATCGGCGTCGAGGAAATCGAGAATTGCGACTCGCATTTGTTCATAGGTGCGGCCGCTCGTTTCCGCCAAGCGGCGCAGCCATTCCTCGCTCAGTAATTCTTCCCGCGCAACTCCTTGCGCCACATCCAGAAGTTTTTGGGTTATCAGGCGCTCGAACTCTCCGAAGGGCTCCTTCTCAAAGATCCGCGTTATCTCCGCCCGGCGGTCCGGCCGGCACTTGCGGAGCACCAACTCTCTGCACTCTTTGAACAGGGGTCGGGGCGGCTGAACGACCTTCTTCTTCAATTCTTCCTGGCGCTGCGAGTGCGCAAGTTTCGACAGCTCCTCGCTCGGTAGCTTCAAGAACTGGCCGATCTTCTCATAGATGTCGGTGCGTCCGGGAGCCGGAGGAGCCTTCTTCCGAGCCAGTAGTTGTGAGATATAGGATTCGGTTACCTGGGCCGCAGATGCCAAGTCCTTCTGCTCCAGGCCCAGCTCGTTCAAGCGCTGTTTGATCAACAAAGGGACGTCCAATGAGTCCTCCGGGAGGCGATTATTAACCGGTTCCTGTTAATCACTCCTCTGAGTATCGCATGCTTCGGCTTGACATGCATCCTCTATTTAACCTAGATTAGTTAATGTCTGAGCACTTCCGCCCACTCGCAGGTCATCTGAACTAAGTCAGACGATCTGATCCAGTTCCTCTTAGGCATCGACCGCGGGGAGGTTGCATGTTTGATCGCGATCCAGTGGCGTACGCCTTAGTGGGCGCCAGCGAAATCGAGAAGGGACCTCGAGCAGTCAAGAGGACTTAACGAATCCATGGCAGTCATCACTGTAAAACTCACGGATCAGGAACTGGGGCTGTTAACGTCTCTGGCGGCGGACCAATTATTCCGCAGAGAGTTCATTGACCCCAAGATGCCCGGCTACCGCTCGAACCCGGCCGAGCTCGGCATGGGCAAAAGGCTGGTGGAACGCCTGCGGCTGACGGCGGAACGCGCGAGAAAAGCGCCGCCGCGAAAGGTACAGCATGCCTCCTGAGAGGAGCCACACGACGTTTATTCTGACGGGATTCACGCAGGACGTTGGATTCCGCGTCTTCGCGTTCGAACGAGTTGCGGATAACCGCACGCGAACGGCCTGCACAGTCCGGGCCGATCTTGCACTGAGCCGGAGATATGGAATCCAGATGCAGGAGTTGCCTCTGTTGTGCCGTGCTCTTTTGGAGCGGCGCGATGACGGCGAGGGACTGCCCACTTTGACTTTCACCGAAGACGAGATGCGCCTGTGCATGTTTGAACGCAGAGCGGCACGGGAGGCGGCGGCTCAAAAGAAGAAATCGCGCAAGCCGATCATCAGCAAGGAAGCCGGGGCTGCCTGGCGGACACCGCAATTCTAGGGAGGCCGACTGTGGGCTTAGCTGTAGCTGCTTACGGGCGGGCAGGTACAGAACAAGTTGCGATCGCCGTAGGCGTTGTCGATGCGGCCCACCGGCGCCCAGTACTTGTCGCGCGGCGAAGTGCCGGCCGGAAATACGGCTTCGGCTCGCGTGTACGGACGAGTCCAGGGTTCGACCACCAAGTCGTGAACCGTGTGCGGGGCGTGGCGCAGGGGCGAGGCGTCGATTTTGAAGCGGCCTTGCTCGATGTCGCGGATTTCAGCGCGGATGGCGATCATGGCGTCGCAGAAGCGGTCGAGCTCGGCTTTGGATTCCGACTCCGTCGGTTCAATCATGAGCGTGCCGGGCACGGGGAAACTCATGGTGGGCGCGTGGAATCCGTAATCGATGAGGCGCTTGGCGATGTCTTCCACCATGACGCCGCAGGATTTTTCAAACGCGCGGGGATCAATAATGCACTCGTGGGCAACGCGGCCTTTGGCGTTGGTAAAAAGCACGGGGAAGTGCGCATTCAGGCGCGCGGCGACATAGTTGGCGGAGAGAATCGCGATCTCGGACGCGTGGCGCTGGCCGTCGCCCGCGGTCATTAGAAGATACATCAAAGAAATGGGCAGGATGGAAGCCGAGCCATCCGGAGCGGCGGAGACCGGGATCTGGAGGAACGGCGCCAGATGCGCTTTCACGCCGATGGGGCCCATACCGGGGCCGCCCCCGCCATGCGGGATCGCGAAGGTCTTGTGCAGATTCAGGTGCGAGACGTCGCCGCCGTAGTCGCCGGGCCGGGCGAGGCCCACTTGCGCGTTTAGATTCGCGCCGTCGATGTAGACCTGACCGCCATACTGGTGCACTGTCGCGCAGATCTCGCGGATGTTCTCTTCGAAGACGCCGTGCGTGGAGGGATAGGTAACCATCAGGGCGGCGAGGCGGTCGGCGTGGGTGCGGCACTTGGCTTCGAGGTCGGCGAGATCGACGTTGCCGCGAGCGTCGCAATTCACCACGACAACTTCGAGCCCGGCCATGTGGGCTGATGCGGGGTTCGTGCCATGCGCCGAGGATGGAATCAGGCAGATGTTTCGCTGCTGCTGACCGCGGCTGCGATGATAGGCGCGAATGGCGAGCAGGCCGGCGAATTCGCCCTGCGCGCCGGAGTTGGGCTGCAAGGAAAATGCGTCGTAGCCGGTGATGCGGCAGAGCTTGGCTTTGAGCTCGTTGAAGAGCATCTGATAGCCGGCGGCCTGCTCGACGGGCGCGAAGGGGTGCAGCGAGCCGAACTCGGGCCAGGTGATGGGCATCAGCTCGGCGGCGGCGTTGAGCTTCATCGTACAGGAGCCGAGGGGGATCATGGCGCGGTCGAGGGCGAGGTCGCGGTCGGCCAGCTTTCGCATGTAGCGCATGAGCTCGGTTTCGGAGTGGTAGCGATGGAAGACCGGGTGTTCCAGGAAACGCGACTGGCGGGCCAGCTCCGCGGGGATGGTGCTCCGGGCGTCACGCTCGACGTCGGCATAGGGCAGACGGCCGCCGAAGGCGCGCCAGACTCGCTCCACAACGGCTTCCGTGGTTGTTTCATCGATCGAAATGCCCAGCGCGTGGGGGAGGACGCGGAAGTTGATCTTGTCGCCGGCAGCGCGTGAGACGATGTCGGTTTGGTGATCGCCGGTGGCGACGGTAATGGTGTCGAAGAAATGGCTGGTGAGAACTTCGAAGCCGAGGCGGCGGAGCCCGGCGGCGAGGGTTGCGGTTCTGCGATGGACGGCTTCGGCGATTTCGGTTAAGCCGTCGGGTCCGTGCCACACGGCATACATCGACGCCAGGACGGCCAGCAGGACCTCGGCCGTACAGATATTCGACGTGGCTTTCTCGCGGCGGATATGCTGCTCGCGCGTTTGCAGCGCCAGGCGGTACGCGGGCAGGCCATGCGAATCGACCGAGACGCCCACCAACCGGCCCGGCAGCGATCGCTTGTAGGCATCTTTCACCGCCATGTACGCGGCGTGGGGGCCGCCGTAGCCCATGGGAACGCCGAAGCGCTGCGTGGAACCGATGGCGATGTCGGCGCCGAGCTCGCCGGGCGGGGTGAGCAAGGTGAGCGCGAGCGGATCGGCGGCGAATGCGACGAGCGCGCCTTGGGCGTGGGCTACTTGCACAGCGGGTCGGAAGTCGCGAATGTCGCCGAACGTTCCGGGATATTGGAAAAGCGCGCCGAAGACGTCAGCACCTTCCAGTTGCGTGAGCGGATCGCCGGTGATCAGCGTCCATCCCATCGGCCCGGCGCGGGTGGTGAGGACGGCCAGCGTTTGCGGATGCACATCGCGATCCACGAAGAAGCGTGTGGAGTTGGAGGAAGAGGCCCGCCGGGCGAGCGCCATGGCTTCGGCGGCGGCGGTGGCTTCATCGAGCAGCGAAGCGTTTGCCACGTCGAGCGCGGTCAGGTCGCGGATCATGGTCTGAAAGTTGATGAGTGCTTCCAGACGGCCCTGGCTGATCTCGGGCTGATAGGGCGTGTAGGCGGTGTACCAGGCCGGGTTTTCCAAAATGTTGCGCTGGATGACGGAGGGTACGACCGTGCCGTAGTAGCCGGTGCCGATGAGCGATGTGAAAATCTGGTTCGCGGCGGCGATCCCGCGCATGCGCGCGAGTGCGGCGTTTTCCGAGAGGGCCGGGCCAATATCCAGGGGCTGGGCTTGGCGGATGGAATCGGGGATGGTCTGAGAAATCAGCTCATCGATGCTGGAAACGCCCACCACGGCCAGCATCTCGCCGACTTCGTGATGGCGCGGTCCAATGTGGCGATGGACGAAGGCGTCGCTATTCCCCGTCAAATTTTATCGTCGCACGATTGCACGCAGGAGTGCGTGCGCCACTGACATGCGATACGATATTTCCCGGAGCGTTCCTGGGTTCTATGTCGAGGCCGTGTGTGTGGTTCTTCGCGTTGTTGATGGCGCTGCCGAGTGTGGCGAGCGCGCAGTTCGGGAGGGGGCCTGCGCCGCCTGCGCCCGGCAAGGCCGGTGCGCCCGTGGATCTGACCGGCTACTGGGTGGCGTATGTGACCGAGGACTGGCGCTGGCGCATGGTGACGCCGCTGAAAGGCGACGCCGCCAGCATTCCCACGAACGCCGCGGCGCGCAAGGTGATCGACGAGTGGGATCCGACCAAGGACGAAGCAGCGGGCCTGCAGTGCAAGGCGTACGGCGCGCCCGCGATCATGCGCGTTCCCGGGCGGCTGCACATCACGTGGCAGGACGACCTGACGTTGAAGATTGAGACGGACCAGGGACAGCAGACGCGGGTGCTGCATTTTTCGGGCGAACCGGCGAAGGGCGCGCAACGTTCGTGGCAGGGTTACTCGGCGGCGAAGTGGGAAGGCCCGCAGCAGCCGCCGAATCCACCGGTCTTTTTCGGGCTTGGCCTTGCGCCGCGGCTAGGATCGAGGTCACGGTCGCTCGAAGTGGTGACGACGCAGCTCCGCGCCGGTTACTTGCGTAAGAACGGGGTGCCGTACAGCGAGAACGCCGTGCTGAAGGAGTATTTCGACCGATTCGATGAGCAGGGCGGCGATTCGTGGCTCATGGTGATGACGGTGGTGGAAGATCCGGCGTACCTGGCGATTCCTTATGTGACGACGTCGCACTTCAAGAAACTGGCCGACGCGACGGGCTGGGATCCGCAGCCCTGCACGGCGAGATAGCGAGATCGCGCGGTAAGATTTTAGGGTGAGTGCACCCCGATATTCCAGTCTGCCGGTGGTTTGGGCAGCACGCGCTGTCCGCACGGGCGGCGCATCTATTGACCAATTAACCACGGACCAGATTGAGGTCCAGGCGCCGGGCCCCGGACAGGTGCTGGTGGCGATCAGAGCCGTTTCGTTGAACTATCGCGATCTTGCGGTAGTCACGGGGCGGTATCCGCGCGGGTCGGCGCAGTCGGTTGTGATCGCGTCCGACGGCGCGGGCGAAGTTGTCGCGCTGGGCGAGGGCGTGGAGGCCTGGAAGGTAGGCGACCGCGTCGCCGGATCATTTTTTCAGAGCTGGGTGAACGGTCCGTTCCGGCGCGAATACGGCGCTTCAGCGCTGGGCGGCGCGATCGACGGCGTGCTCACCGAGTACCGGGTGTTCGATGAGCGCGGCCTGGTGCGGATGCCGGAACACTTCAGCTATTCGGAGGCGGCGACGCTGCCCTGCGCGGGGTTGACGGCGTGGAACGCATTGGCGCCGACGTGTCATGTGCAGGCGGGCGACACGGTGCTGCTGCTGGGAACGGGCGGCGTGTCCATCTTCGGTCTGCAACTCGCGAAGCTGCACGGTGCGCGCGTGATCATCACGTCCAGCAGCGATGCGAAGCTGGAGCGGGCCCGGGCGCTGGGGGCGGATGAGACGATCAACTATCGCACGACGCCTGATTGGGACAAAGAAGTCCTGCGGCTGACGGATGGGCAGGGCGCGGACATCGTGCTGGAAGTGGGCGGTGGCGAGACGTTCCCCAAGTCGGTAAGTGCGGTGCGAGCATCCGGGCAGATCGCGCAGATCGGCGTGCTGACGGGCGTTGCGGGAACGGTGGCGGTGGGGCTGATCGGCATTCAGACCATCAGCGTTCGCGGCATTTATGTCGGATCGGTTGCGATGTTCGAAGATATGAACCGCGCGATTTCGGCGAACAAGCTTCGGCCGGTGATTGACAAGACTTTTCCCTTCGATGAGGCGCGCGACGCGCTGAAGTACATGCAAAGCGCGCAGCACTTCGGCAAGATTGTAATCTCGCTGGAGAAGTAAGCGCTACTTCGCGGCGGCTTTCTTTTCTTCCTCGCGCGCACCGGACAGAATCCCAACCATGCCGTAGTTGCCTTCGTGGCAGGCGTATTCGTAGAGCGGCTCAGTGCGTTTGCTCATCGAAAGCTCGACGGTCCAGGGCTTGGTGTAGACGGTGGGGTCGTCGATGGTGGCGCGGTAGATGATGGTGTTCGGGTCGACGCGCGTGAAGCGCTCGGTGACCTTCAGATTGCCGTCCGTCATGCCGTCCAGCCAGGCGACGCCGAAGCGGCTCTGATTGTTGAATCTGAAATTCGTGGTTTCGACGACCAGCGTGTCGCCGTCCCAATGGCCGCGCGAATCGCCCTTCCATTGCTTGATCTCGGCGGGAATGTGCGGGCGGCCGTCGAGCGGGATGGTGCGCGCATCGTGGTTCATCTCGGCGAGGATCGTGACGGAATTGCGGCCCTGCACGATGGAGTAGTTGTTGTTGTACGGCTCGGGCAGCATGGGCGGGCCCACGGCGCCGAACAGGATGCAGCGCTCGGTCAAGAAGCGGTCTTCGGGGCCGTCGGCGGGGTGCTTGGCGGAATAAGCCTTGAACTCGTCGTAGCGCTTCTGCGCCGCGGGCGTATAGGCAGGCACGCGCCCGTCGGGAGGATCGACCACGATGGAAGTTCGCCGGTACTTGGTGACGTGGGTGCCGCGGTCCATCCAGGTGTTGTTGTAGGCGCGGCGTCCGAGGTCGGCGGCACCGCGCGGTCCTTCGATGCGATCGACGTCGTTTGCCTGGATTCGCTGCCTTTCAAAGGCGGCCGCTTCGTCTTCGGTGAAGAATTCCTTGTTGCCGAGCTCGGGCGGGCGCTGGAAGGGCGTGAGGGTGGCATTGGTCCAGTTGCCTTGGAGGTCGGGCTGGCCGTCGGCGGTGCGCGGGGCTTTCCAGTTGGTTTGGGCGGTGAGCGCGATGGCCGCCGCCAACGTTGCGATGAGCACTCGGTGCATGGAGTAAACCTCCGATTTATTCTACGCCCGCGCTTTATTCTACGCCTGCCGCTAGGAAGTGGCGGACGCGGTCCATGTAAGCGGATCGATCGTGGCTTGAGACCAAGGCGCCCGCCATACGGACGGGATCGCCAAAGAAGAAGCGCTCATACAGGACTTGGCGCGAGCCGAAGGCGGAGACGGCGGTGTCCCAAGCGAGGCGGAAGAGGGGAATGCGGTCGTGGGCTTCGGCGCGGGCGGCTTGGAAGTAGCGTTGGATCTCTTCGGCCATGGGGCCGTGCACGTCGGCCTCGGTGGGCATCGCTACCAGGCCGCTGGCGCCCATCTGCTGGATGATTTCGACCATGCGCGGGTAGAGGCGTGGATAGAGATTACGGGCGGCGTCCAGCGGGTCCCAGGCGGGGCGCATCATGCCGTATTCGTCGATCGTGGCGTCGGCTTCGGCGGCGCGGAGGAAGGCGCGCATGGTTTCCATGTTGACCCAGATTTCGGCGAGCTTTTCTTGAATATGTTGGAAGGCTTCGATGCCGATGGTGTGGGCCATGAGGGAGGCGAGGCCGAGGAGATATTCGGTTTTCGCGATGTCTTTGACGACCACCTGGTGAGTCATGGAGGCGAGGGCGCCGGTGCGGGCATAGGCCGCGTTGCAGCGCGCGACGTCGCGATAGAGCAGGACGCGGTCCCAGGGGACGAAGACGTCGTCGAAGATGACGACGGAATCCAGCTCTTCGAAGCGCGAGCCGAGGGGGTGATCGTAATGGGAGCGGCCGTAGTCGAAGCTTTCGCGGCACAGGAATTTCAGGCCGGGCGCATTGGTGGGGAGGCAGAAGCCGAAGGCGTAGGGCGCGTCTTCGTCCTGGCTCTTGAGCAGCGTGGAGGGGAAGACCATCAGCTCGTCGGAGAAGGGAAGCGTGGCGAGGAGGCGGCAGCCGCGGATGATGAGGCCGTCGGTGGTTTCTTCTTTGACGCGGGCGGCGAGGAACGGGTCGGCTTGTTTGGCGGTGCCGACGGAGCGGTTGGCCTGCGGAGTGATGAGTGTGTGGGTGAGGCTGAGGTCGTTCTCGCGAACGTATTCGTAATAGCGGCGGGCGTTGTCGGCGAAGCGGGCGTCGTCTTCGCCCAGGAACGCCGCGCCGGACGCGTAGCCGGTGATGGCGCGGTTCAGGTAGTCGGGCAGGCGGCCCATCATGCCGAAATTTTCGTCGGAGCGCGACTTCATGCAGCGGCTGATGGAGCGCAGTTCTTCGATGGTGCGCGGGATCAGGAAGGTGCGGCTGACCTTGGCGCCGGAGGTCGGGGAGTCGTAGAGGGTGACGTCGGGGTCGCGCCATTGCGAATCGTAGAGCGCGGCGAGGCTCGCGACGCCGTTGCGCATGGCGGGATGCGTTGTGGGGTCGTCGACGCGGTGGCCGTCGTACCAG
>Ga0335071_10007048_pt1 | contig 11599 bp, 10 predicted proteins | sample Lox_Sample_15_FD_206724 | JGI IMG/M metagenome (GOLD analysis project Ga0335071, IMG submission 206724) | Soil microbial communities from Loxahatchee National Wildlife Refuge, Florida, United States - Lox_Sample_1.5 | ecosystem: Environmental > Terrestrial > Soil > Wetlands | place: USA...
GAGGCCGTAGACCCGCTCATCGACCGGCCCCTCGACCAGCCCTTCCCACAGCCGCGTCGGCCAGACAGCCAGCAGGCGGAAACCGAGCGCCGCGTACAGCCGGCAGGCGGCCAGGTTGACGCTGGTGGTCGAAAGATGGATGCCCGGCAGCCCCAGCGCGTGCATCTGGCCGAGGCAGGCCTCGATCAACCCGCGCCCCAGTCCCCGCCCGCGCCAGCCCTCGGCCAGGTTGACGTGCAGGTGCGCCGGGTAGGCTCTCAGGTCCGGGGCGGAGGCAGGGCGCGCCGTCGCCAGGCGCACGACGTAGCGCCAGGTCTTGCGGCCCAGGCGGTAGTGCCCGCCCAGCAGTCGGCCGGCCAGCCCGGGCAGGATCAACCGCACCCAGCGCCGGGAGCGGGCGGCCGTGTCGGTGCAGCCGGTCAGGAAGCCGACGACCTGTCCGTCGGCGCAGGCCACCCAGGCGTGCTCCGGCTCCAGATCGGTGTAATAGGCATAAAAGAAATCGCAGAACAGGCGCCGGTCGTCCAGGTAGGCCTCCAGCGGGGCGCCGAAGAAGGCCGTATCGGCGGCGATGCGCAGCAGCGCTTCCCGGTCCGCCGGGGTGTAGGGGCGCACTTCCGGGCCGGTCGTCACGGCGCCTTCTGCGGGTCGACCCAGACCATCTGCCAAGCGGTCTGGTCGATGGTCAGTCCGTCCGGTCCCTGGGTCAGCGCCCCGACGTAGACCGCGTAGGGGTTCCCGAGCTGCGCCAGGCCGAACTGGGTGCAGGCGTAGACTCCCGCGCGGTCCGCCTTCTGCCAGCCCTTGGGCGGCCGGAGGGTCTGGGCACCGATGTCCGCCACCCCGCCAGCCGTCAGCAGCTTGAGGTGGATGATGTAATCGATGTCCGCCGTGGTGGGATCGTCGCTCTCGGTGCACAACCAGAGCGCGTCCTGCGGACCGCGGGCGGCGTAGACCGCCACCAGGTCGGCCGAGGATAGAGCGGTGCGCATCAGCACGTCGTGGACCGGGTCGGGCTGGATGGCGGCGAGGCGCTGCCCGGAAGCCTGCGCCCAGGTGGCTGGATCGTCCGCCGTCCCGGCGGTGACCGCCGTCAGCCGGGAATCGACCACCGGGGCAAAAAGTTCGTTGGTCCGGTCGAAACTGTCCATCAAGCCGCGCAGGGTGGGCAGCTGCGAGCGGTACTCCTGCAGGGCGGCGTACTTGAGCACCTCCTGCTGCGGAGTCAAGTCGAAGCGGACCCACGTGTGCGAGATGGCATACAGCGGCGGCGGCGGGACCAGGTCCGAGGTGGGCCGGTAGCCGCGCACCACCGGGTAATCGTTGCGGTGCACCAGGTAGGTGTACTGGCGCGGCCGGTAGGTCGGGTCGCCGGCCTCGAGGGTCGTGAGTGCCAGGCGGGTGAAGACGTTCAGCCCCCAGTGATCGGGGTGGATATCTTCCGGGTGAGGATAGACGACCAGGTCCGGCCGGTAGGCGTCCAGGATGGCGGTCAGGTCGGAGAGGTAGTCCTGGCCGGAATAGACCTCCGCCTTGTCGAAGGTCAGCGGGTAGGCACTGCGCGTTTGATGGGTGAAGGGCGAGCGATATGGGCTGGAGCTGGACCAGTGGCCGGCCCACAGGAAGGGCGTGCCGCGATCGGGGAAGCTGAGGAAATCGACCTGGCCGGAGCCGACGCCCAGCAGCTTGAGCGCCGCCAGGGATTCCTGCTGGCGCGCCCGGCCCATGCGCAGGTAATCCTGGGCGCTGGGGCGGACGGCGTGCAGGTAGGCGACGGCGGTCGAGCGCGAGCCGTCCCCGTTGGTGGCGATCACCACCCGGACCTGGATCCCGGCCCGGGTGGCCGCCTGGATCAGGCCGCCCGCCGCCAGCGTCTCGTCGTCCGGGTGCGGTGCCAGGACCAGCAGGCGCTGCACGCCGGCGAGCGAGAGCTGCGGGAAGTCGGAAGCCTTGACGCTGGTGGTGCCCAACCCGACCTGGAAGGCGCCAAATGCCGAGCCCGACAGCAGGAGCAGGATGGCGGCCACGCGGCCGCCCCGCGTCCAGATCTTTGCGAAGAGCTTGCGGAACATGACCCGGGCACTCACAGGGCGATGACGATTTTTTTACGATCGAGCCGGTAGGCCACCGCGCTGACCCCGCCGACCAGGACGGCCATTTCGAGCAGCACCAGCCAGAGCGGCGCCTGCTGGTAGATGGCCGGGATACCCGGCAGGAAGAATACACCGATGATGACGTAGTGCAGGAAGTAGAGCACCAGCGGGTTGCGGCCCCACACGTCCAGGAAGCGGAAGGCGAGGTGGAAACGGGTATCCAGCCAGTAGAAGAGCAGGAACAGCAGGGCGCTGGCGCCCAGGGTGATCAGCACGTAGGAAGACGAGACGCGGTGCTTGCTGACCGGCGAGACGAAAGCCAGCCCGATCCCAACTGCCAGGACCAGCAGTGAGATCCAGGGGTAGGTCTTGCGCCCCCGCCCCGGGTCGTGGAACAGGTCCGCCAGACAGGTTGCCAGGATCATCATGGCGGTCCAGCCCATGGCACCAGGCAGGCCGCCGTGCGGCGAGCGCACCACGAAGTCCAGCCAGAAGTGGTCGAGCAGCACCTGGTAGACCGCCAGCAGGCCCAGGCCGATCAGCCAGCGGTAGATCGAGGGCAGGCGCAGGACGAGCAGGGTGAACAGCCCGGCCATGCCGATGGCCTGCAGCACGCCCCAGTCGATTCCGGAGGGGTTCTCGCCCACGGCGGTCTCGCCGGCCGAGATGATCGCCCCCAACCCGACGATGGCCAGGAAGCGGGTCAGGAAGTGCAGGGTGGTGGCGGCACCGCCGTCGCGCTCCAGCCGCCGCCGGAAGGACAGGTTGTAGGTCAGGGCGATGGCGAAGATGAAGAAGGGGGCGATCAGGTCGATGACCGTCAGGCCGACGTCGGGTGCATGCTTGAGCCACGCAGGGATGAGCTGCACCGCGCCCATGTAATTAGCCAACACCATCATAAAGATGGCGAAGCCGCGGAACTGGTCGATGGAGAGGATACGCTGCGATGCGGGCTTCGATTCCATTATAAAATCCATCCTTTTCTTCTATTCCGGTAATATTGCGGCGATTATACCGCGCAGGAAAGGGGGGAGACTTGTCACCTCGAAAGGCGAACCTTGTACTTTGACGTGCGCCTCTGCCTGCGCTATACTAATGATTGTCAAGCCCAGCCGGTGCCCCACCGGCGTCGATCAATTTTCAGGAGGCTCCCTGTATGGCAGACTTTAAGCTGACCTATGCGACCATGTTCAATCCCCCGGAGGAATTGCACACCCGGTACGACGCGGCCCTGGCGAAGGTCAAGGCCAATCTCGGTAAAGAATACGGCATGATCATCGACAACCGAGAGGTCTATGCCGACGAGAAGTTCGAGAACCGCTCGCCGATCAACACCGACTGGGTGCTGGCTGTGATGCAAAAAGGCGCCGAGAAACACGCCCAGCAGGCGCTGGCCTCGGCCCGCAAGGCCTTCCCGGGCTGGAGCCACACGCCCTGGCAGGAGCGCGTCAAGCTGCTGCGCAAGGCGTCCGCCAACCTGGAGAAGCGCCTGTACGAGCTGGGCGCGGCTATGTCGCTGCAGGTCGGCAAGAACCGCATGGAATCGCTCGGCGACATCCAGGAGACTGCCGACCTGATCAGCTACGCCTGCGACCAGATGGAAAAGAACAACGGCTACGTGGTCGAGATGGGCAAGGACCCGCTGGTGGGCTACGAGGCCCGCAACGTATCGGTTCTGCGCCCTTACGGCGTCTGGCTGGTGGTCAGCCCGTTCAACTTCCCGCACGCCCTGACGGGTGGGCCGACCGGGGCGGCCCTGGTGGCCGGCAACTGCGTGGTGATCAAGCCCGCCACCGACACCGCCTGGATCGTGCGCCTGCTGGCCGAGTGCTTCCGCGACGCCGGCCTGCCCGACGGCGTGTGCAACTTCGTCACCGGCCCCGGCCGCAGCCTGGGCCAGGCACTGGTCGACAGCCCCGAGGTCGACGGGGTCACCTTCACAGGCTCGTTCGACGTCGGCATGAAGATGTACCAGGACTTCGGCCATCGCAACTACGTCCGCCCGATGATCCTGGAGCTGGGCGGCAAGAACCCGGCCATCGTCTCACGGAATGCCGACCTTGAACGCGCCGCCTCCGGCATCCTGCGCTCGGCTTTCGGCCTGCAGGGCCAGAAGTGCTCGGCTGCCTCGCGCGTCTTCATCGAGGAACCGGTCTACGACAAGTTCGTCCAGAAGCTGGTCGAGATGACGAACAAGCTCGCCATCGGCGACCCGACGGACCGCTCGGTCTTCCTCGGCCCGGTGATCAACCAGGCCGCCTACGCGGACTACCAGAAGTTCGTCAAGGAGATCGGCGCGGGCGGCGGCGAGTGCCTGACCGGCGGCGCGATCAAGACCGGCGGAGCCTTCGACAAGGGCTTCTTCTGCGAGCCGACTCTGGTGGCCGACCTGCCGTTGACCCACCGGCTGTGGAAGTACGAGATGTTCCTGCCCATCACCACCCTGGCGCGCGTCAAGAACCTGGACGAGGCCATGCTCTATGCCAATGACGTCAACTACGGCCTGACCGCCGGCTTCTACGGCGCGGAGAAGGAAGTCGAGACGTTCTTCGACAAGATCGAGGCCGGCGTCAGCTACGCCAACCGCCCGCAGGGCGCCACCACCGGTGCCTGGCCGGGCTTCCAACCCTTCGGCGGCTGGAAGGGCTCGGGCGCCTCCGGCAAGAACTCGGGCGGCGTGTACTACCTGCCGCTGTACATGCACGAGCAGATCCGCACCCTGATCAAGTAAGCGATCGAATTCCAAGGGGCGGCCGCCTTCCGCAAGGAAACCACGGCCGCCCCTGGTTCTCCCTTGCCATGAATACGCCGCGTGTCGGTACATTCTTCCTGCTGATCGGTTTTTTCCTGCTGATCCTGTTCCTGGGTTCGGGGTTCTCAAAACAGCCGGATTTCGTGCTGCTGCTGATCAGCCTGCCCGCCCTGGCGCTCGGTTATCTTTTCCGCCGCAACGCCCCTCGCAAGCCCAGCGAACGCTTTTCCGCGGTCCGCAAGGCGCACGCCAACCTGCGCCAACGGAAAGAGGAAAAGGAAAAGAAAAAATAGACCCTGGAGCGCCTGCCCCCGATGACGAAGCTCACCTCCCTTCCCGATGCAGTTGCCCGTCACGTCCACGACGGCGATACGATCTACGCCGCCGGCTTCACCCACCTGATCCCCTTCGCCGCCGGGCATGAGATCATCCGCCAGGGCCGGCACGACCTGACCCTGGCGCGTGCCACTCCCGACCTGGTCTATGACCAGATGGTCGCCGCCGGCTGCGCCCGTAAGGTGATCTTCTCGTACATGGGCAACCCCGGCGTCGGCTCACTGCGCATCGTCCGCTCTGAGATCGAGGCCGGGCGTCTGGAATGGGAGGAATACTCCCACTTCGGCATGATCTCGCGCCTGCAGGCCGGTGCAGCCGGGCTGCCCTTCATGCCGATGAACCCGACCGGGGCGACCGACCTGGAGCGCGCCAATCCCCAGGTTCAGCGCGTGACCGACCCCTACTCGGGCGGCGAGGTGATCGTCGTCCCGGCCCTGCAGCCCGACGTGGCCATCGTCCACGTACAGCGCGCCGACCGGGAGGGCAACGCCCACCTGTGGGGCATCGTCGGCGAGCAGAAGGAGGTCGCCTTCGCCGCCAAACGGGTCATCCTGACCGCCGAGGAGATCGTCGACGAGGCCGTCATCCGCTCCGATCCCAACCGGACGCTGATCCCGGGCTTCATCGTCAGCGCCGTCTGCCACGTCCCGTACGCCTCGCACCCGTCCTACGCCCAGGGCTACTACGACCGCGATAACGACTTCTACCTCAAGTGGGACAAGATCAGCGAGTCGACCGAGGCGGTCCGGGCATATCTGGACGAGTGGGTCTTCGGGGTACGCGACCGCGGGCAGTACTGGGACAAGCTCGGCGAAGAGACCCACCGGCGCCTGGCGGTCGCACCCCGCCCGAGCGCGATGGTCAATTACGGGAATTATTAGCATCCGGCGTTCGTTTGGATCGGAGGCGGCGGCATGACGAAGGTCAGGCAGGTGGAGGTCCATTTGAACCCGCGCAAGTTCCTGCGGATCTGTGTGGTCAGCGCCCTGGTCCTGCTGGCAGTGTATGTCTATTTCGACGTGTCCAGCTATGTCAACGCTGGCTGGCTCAAGGCGCCCCCGCAGCCCTGGGCCGACAACGTCATCGACTGCCTGATCATCCTGGCGGCCATCCCGGCGCCCGGCTTCGGCCTGCTGCTTACCCGGCAGTTCACGAGTTCCGAGCCACAGCGACGCATCTGGCTGTTTTTCGCCATCGGCTGGTTCTGCTGGGTGCTGGGCGAGGTCACCGGCTTCGTTTACAGCCAGATTTACGCCACGCTTCCGGACATCACCCTGACCGACCTGTTCTGGGTGGCCGGGTACATCTTCTTCGGGATCGCGATCTACTACCAGTACGTGCTGATTTACGTGCGGGGCAACATCTACGGCGGGGTGCGTTCGGCACGCATGGGTTTCGTTTCCGCCGTGCTGCACACGCTCTTGCTCCCATTCATCATCGCCGTCATCCTGCGCCAGGCCGGCTTCAACGACCAATCGACCTTCATGAGCACATACCTGAACGTGCTCTACCCCACCTGCGACCTGGTGGTCGGTATCGCCGCCCTGTGGTTCTCGCTGATCTTCCGCCGCGGCGTGCTGGGACGCCCCTGGCTGGGGCTGCTGCTCTTCGCCGTTTCGGACGGCATCTCCGGCTGGTACTGGCTGGGAGGCCAGAGGCTGCTCACCCCAGGCACCGACACGGCCCTGAGCGTGATGACCGACCTGCTCTACATCGGCGGCTACCTGTTCACCGCCCTGGCCTGCCTGTCCATCTACCTGGTGACGCGCTACGGGACCGGCTGGCAGAGCCGTCCGGAGCCGCCCGACCGGCAGGTTCCATAACCCCTCCTGTGGAGACCCGATGGATTCCCTGAATTATTCCTCCGCCGAACTGATGATTATCCACGCCGCCCGGATGCTGCGCGACGGCGACGTGGTCTTTGTGGGGGTCGGCCAGCCCAACCTGGCCTGCAACCTGGCCAAGCGCACCCACGCCCCGAACCTGGTCATGATCTACGAGGCCGGGGTGATCGGCGCCGAGCCTGCCCGCCTGCCGCTTTCGATCGGCGACCCGACCCTGGTCAGCGGGGCCCTCTCGGTTGTCAGCATGTACGACATTTTCTCGAACTATCTGCAGCGCGGCAACGTCGATGTGGGTTTCCTGGGCGGGGCGCAGATCGACCGCTACGGCAATATCAACGCCACGGTCATCGGCGGCGACTACGCCCATCCGAAGGTACGCCTGCCCGGCTCGGGCGGGGCGCAGGAGATCGCCGCCTGGGCTAATCGCTGCTACGTCATGACCCCGCACCAGAAACGTCGCTTTCCGGAGAAGGTCGATTTCCTCACCTCGGCCGGCTACCTGGACGGCCAGGGCGCTCGCGAACGCCTCGGGCTGCGCGGCAAGGGGCCCGTGGCAGTGGTCACCGACCTGGGCATCCTGGAGCCCGACGAACACGGCGAGCTGGTCCTGACCGCCCTGCACCCCGGCAAGACCGCCGCCCAGGCGATCGAGAACACCGGCTGGGCACTCAAGCTGGCCCCCGCGGTGCGCACGACTGAACCGGTGACGGAGAAGGAGCTTCAGATCCTGCGCCGTGAACTTGACCCCACCGGCATTTACCTCAAGGGCGGATGACCTCCGCGCGACACACATCCCCCAGGGGAACGGGCGCACCCGCCACCCGTTCCCCTGTTTTCGTAAGCGACCCGACCATGCCAACCCCCGCCTCCCCCGAACCCGGTTTCTTCGCCCGGCTGTTCCTCTCCCCCTCCGAGCGCCGCTTGCGCGCCTTCTGGCGCCTGGCGATCCAGACTTTCCTGATGCTCGGCCTGATGTTCTGTGTCGGCGTGGCGCTGATGGCCCCCTACCTGATCCTGACCGGGTTCGAGCCAGCCGACCTGCCGTTCCTGGCCTTGAGCGAGGTCGTCGAGCTGGCCGCCATTACCGTCTCGATCGTCCTCGTACGGCGCTTCGTCGACCGGCGCTCGTTCGCCTCTCTGGGCTTTCGCCTGGACCGGCGCGCCGCAAGCGACCTGGCAGCCGGGCTGGGCATCGCCTTCACCCTGATGGGACTGATCTACCTGCTGATGTCCGCCCTGGGCTGGGTGCGCTTCGAGGGCTTTGCCTGGCAGACCCAGCCGCTCCCGGCGGTGCTCGGCGGCGGGCTGGGCATGCTGCTCCTGTTCGTGCTCACTGGCTGGAACGAGGAGCTGCTCAGCCGCGGCTACCACCTGCAGACCATCGCCAGCGGCACGAACCTCACCTGGGGCGTGCTGCTCTCCTCGCTGCTCTTCGGCCTGCTGCACCTGACCAACCCGGGTGCCACCTGGATCGCCGTCCTGGGCGTGGCCCTGGCCGGACTGATGCTGGCTTACGCCTACGTGCGCACCGGCCAGCTCTGGCTGTCGATCGGCCTGCACATCGGCTGGAACTTCTGCGAAGGCCCGCTGTTCGGCTTCGCGGTCAGCGGGCTGGATTTCTTCCACCTGGTGCACATCGCTGTCCACGGGCCGGACGCGTGGACCGGTGGCGTCTTCGGGCCCGAGGCCGGGCTGATCGTTCTGCCAGCCCTGGCGATTGGGATCGCGCTGATCTTCGTCTACTCCCGTTTCGTGCAGCCGCGCGGCAGCCCTCCCGGGTCTTCGAGGCCTTGAACGATTCCGGGGTTATACTTATACTTGAAGCCGCGGTACGCCCGGGTCTCGGCCGAGCGCGATCGCCCAGCTTCCTGGCGGACCCGGCGTGGGTTGCCGCTTGGACAGCCCCGTCCTTCCCGGACAACCTTTAGGAGGAATTATGTCTTTCCAGGATATCCTCGGAGTTGCGATCAGCCTGATCTTCGTCTGGCTGGTGATGAGCACCGCCGCCTCGGCCTTCCAGGAATGGATCTGTACGCTGCTGGCCTGGCGCGCCACTGACCTGCAGGACGCCATCCGCCAGATGCTTGCCAGCGACGAGCTGACCGCCGCCTTTTACCAACACCCGCTGATCGCCAATTTGTATCGCCCAAGTAAGAAAGCTGGGAAGTCCCCGCGCTTGCCTTCCTACATCCCCGGCAACAAGTTCGCCCTGGCGCTCCTCGACCTGGTGTCCCAGGTCGGGTTGGCGGCCTCGCCGATCGGGGAGCTGACCGCCCAGATCAACGCCCAGTTGGAGGTGCTCGACAACCCGGACCTGAAAAAGCTGGCCCAGAACGACTGGAAAGGGGTGATCCAGACCGCCGACCAGATCGCCGGCTCGCCCAACCCAGAATCCGCCTTGGACAGCCTGCGCGAGCAGATCACCGCTTACGGTGGCAAGTACCCCGAGGTCCAGCCGGTGCTGGACGCACTCATGCCCCAACTGAGTGATTACTATCAGCAGTATCTGGCGGAGCTGCGCGCCGCCCCGACCAACGATACCACCCAGCAGAATTCGATGCGCGCCATGCGCATGGGGGTCGCCAGCCTGGGCACGAAGAGCCCCGACCTGAAAGATTCGCTGGCGGCGGTGATGCGCAGCGCCGAGGCCTACGCTGGCGAGGCCGAGCAGACCATCGCCACCACCCGCATCGGCATCGAGACCTGGTTCAACGACTCGATGGACCGCCTGTCCGGCACGTACAAACGCCGGGCCCAGGTCGTGGCCTTCCTGATCGGCCTGGTGCTGGCCGTGGTCCTCAACGTGGACTCGATCTACGTGGCCACCACGCTGTGGACGCAGTCGACCCTGCGCCAGGGACTGGTGGCGGAGGCGCAGGCCTACGCCAACCAGAACAGCGCCGTGCAGACCGTCAGTGGGCCGAGCGCGGCGATCCAGAGCATCCAAGACCTCAGTTTCCCATTCGGCTGGAGTCTGGCCACTTACGACACTCAGGGCCGGGCCTGCACGATCTTTCCGTTCATCCCCGGCTACGCCTGGGGCGTGCCCGGTCACGACAGCCTGGGCCACCCGACCTGTGGCCGGCTCGGCAACCTGCCCGCCGACCTGATGGCCTGGCTGACCAAGCTGCTCGGCTTCATCATCACCGCCGCCGCCACCGCCCAGGGCGCTCCCTTCTGGTTCGACCTGCTCAAGAAAGCCGTCAACATGCGCTCCTCAGGCACCAATCCGGACGAGAAGCTGCCGGTGGGTTGAGCAACCAGTTACCACGATCGAAGGGCGGCCGTTTCGCGGCCGCCCTTTTTTTTGACTTATAATTGGGCTGCAAACCTCGAAGAAAGGACTCATTTTACATGCCCAGCAAAGTGTTTTACGGTTCCGCCCGCCAGTCCCGCCTGGAGGCCAGGGAGACCCTGCCCGCCAAGCTTGACCTGATCCTGGAGCAGCTTCGCCTGCGCGAGCGCGTCAAGGGCGAGACGGTGGCAATCAAGATGCACACCGGCAACAACATGGTCTACTCGACCATCCACCCGGTATTCGTGCGCCGCGTGGTCCAGGCGGTCAAGGACGGGGGCGGCAAGCCGTTCGTGGTCGACGTCAACTGGGACGCGGTCGGCGCCGAGCAGCGCGGCTACACCGCCGAGGTGATCGGCTGCCCGGTCTACCCCGCCGCCGGTCCGGACGATAAGTACTTCTACGCCCACGACGAGCACCCTTACAAGAACATCCGGACCTGGAAGGTGGCCGGCCTGATCCAGGATTCGACCTTCATGGTCAACTTCGCCCACGTCAAGGGTCATCCCTCGTGCGGGTTCGGGGCAGCCTTCAAGAACCTGGCCCTGGGCTGCCTGGCCGGGGAGACGCGCGGTGCCATGCACGACACCTTCCATTACGACCCGTACTGGTTCCCGGAAAAGTGCCCCGACCCCGCCGACCGTGAGCGCATCAAGGCGGCCTGCCCGTTCGATGCCATCGTCGACGACAGGGAAAAGGTCGGTGGCCTGCACATCCATTCCGAGCAGTGCAACCTGTGCGGGCGCTGCCTGGCGGTTGCCCCGGCGGGCAGCCTCAAGCTCGAGCCGGTCAACTTCCACTCCTTCCAGGAAGCCTGCGCCATCTCGACCGCCGTCACCCTCTCGACCTTCGCCCCCGGCAAGGTCGTTCACCTCAGCCTGGCGACCCACATGACCCCGGTCTGCGATTGCTTCGGCTTTACCAGCATGCCGATCCTGCCGGATGTTGGCATCTTCGGCTCGGACGACATCGTCGCCATCGAGCAGGCTACCCTCGACGTGATTGCCCGCTCGCGCCTGATCGAGGAGAACGTGCCAACTTCCATGGAAGTCTGGTACCACCAGGGGCATCCATTTACCCAGCTACACGGACCTTACAAGGATCCATACAAGGTAGTGGAATACGCCTCCGCCCTGGGCATGGGCTGCCGCGAATACGAGCTGGTAGACGTTCTCCCAGTTGAAGAATTTGTCCGCGCTCCGCTGGCGTACATATCCGCTAAGTAATTTGATATGGGAAAAGCCTCACCACGGAGGCACAGAGAACACAGAGAACATAA
>Ga0335071_10007049_pt1 | contig 11598 bp, 12 predicted proteins | sample Lox_Sample_15_FD_206724 | JGI IMG/M metagenome (GOLD analysis project Ga0335071, IMG submission 206724) | Soil microbial communities from Loxahatchee National Wildlife Refuge, Florida, United States - Lox_Sample_1.5 | ecosystem: Environmental > Terrestrial > Soil > Wetlands | place: USA...
GCCTGGTCACCCGCGTCCTGCGGGACGCGGTCATGGCGCAGGTCGAGCTGCAGTGCGGGCCTTACCGGGTGGTGTCCCTCATGAGTCGCGAGGCCGCCGACGACCTCGGCCTGGAACCGGGTGTCCTCGCCGTGGCCTCGATGAAGTCCACCAATGTCGTCGTCGAGATCCCGGAGGGGTTGTGAAGCGCTGGTCGCTGGGCATCGTCGTAGTCGCCGGCGCCGTTCTCGCCGCCGGGTGCAGCTCGAGCAGCAGCTCGGGGTCGTCGTCCTCGACGGCGGCGTCCTCCGGGTCGGTCACCGGGAAGATCACCGTCCTGGCCGCCGCGTCGTTGCAGGAGGTCTTCACGACGATTGGCACCAACTTCCAGGCGGCGCACCCCGGCACCACGGTGACCTTCAGCTTCGGCGGGAGCTCCGACCTGGCCCAGCAGATCGTCAACGGCTCTCCCGCGGACGTCTTCGCCGCCGCCAGTACGAAGACGATGGGCACGGTGACGACGGCGAACGCCACCTCGGCGACGCCGCAGAACTTCGCCACGAACACGATGGAGATCGCGACGCCTCCGTCCGACCCGGCGGGCATCGAAGGGCTGCCGGACCTGGCCAAGCCTGATGTCAAGGTCGCCGTCTGCGCCGTGGCGGTGCCCTGCGGCGCGGCAGCGCAGCAGCTGTTCCAGAAGAACAACCTCACCGTCACGCCCGCCACCGAGGAGCCGGACGTCAAGTCGGTGCTCACCAAGGTCGAACTCGGTGAGGTCGACGCCGGGATCGTGTACGTCACGGACGTGAAGTCGGCGGGCAGCAAGGTGAACGGCATCGAGATCGCGGCGTCGGACAACGTGACGACGACGTACCCGATCGCTCCCCTCAAGAGCAGCAAGAACGCGAGCACGGCTGCTGCGTTCGTGGCGTACGTCCTCTCGCCCGCCGGCCAGTCGGTCATGTCAGCCGCCGGGTTCGGCGCACCCTGACGCGGAGACGACTGCGGGCCGGGGCCGGGCTCGCGCTGCTCCTCGGGCTCGCCGCGCTCGGCATGGCGTTTCTCGTGCTGCCCATGCTCGGCCTGCTGGTCCGCGCGCCCTGGCACCGGCTGGTCGAGCTGCTGGGGCGGGAGACCTCGCTGGAGGCGCTGCGGCTCTCGCTCCTGACAGCCACCGTCTCGACCGGGCTCTGCCTCGTGCTCGGCGTACCGCTGGCCTGGGCCCTCGCCCGCCTGCGGCTGCCGGGACGCAATCTCCTGCGTGCCCTGGTGACCGTTCCGCTCGTCCTGCCCCCCGTCGTCGGCGGCGTCGCGCTGCTGCTGGCGTTCGGGCGCCGCGGGATCGTCGGGCAGCCAATCTATGAGCACACGGGCTACTCGCTGCCGTTCACGACGGCGGCGGTCGTGCTGGCGGAGACCTTCGTCGCCATGCCGTTCCTCGTGGTGACCGTCGAGGGGGCGCTGCGAGCCGCTGACGTCCGCTATGAGGAGGCGGCCGCCACGCTCGGAGCGGACCGGCTGACGGTGCTGCGCCGGGTGACGCTGCCCATGATCGGGCCGAGCGTCGCGGCCGGAGCCGTGCTCAGCTGGGCCCGAGCGCTCGGGGAGTTCGGGGCGACGATCACCTTTGCCGGGAACTTCCCGGGCCGTACCCAGACCCTCCCGCTCGCCGTCTACCTGGAGCTCGAGCAGGACCCGGAGGCAGCGTTCGCGCTGAGCCTGGTGCTGCTCGCCGTCTCCGTGCTCGTGCTGGTCGTGCTGCGTGGACGGTGGCTGCCCGGGCTGGCGCGATGAGCGAGGGGCTCGACGCCTCGGTGCAGGCCCGCCGCGGCGCGTTCGACCTGGATGCCGGGGTGAGCGCCCGACCGGGGGAGGTCGTCGCGATCGTGGGCCCGAACGGCGCGGGGAAGACGAGCCTGCTGCGCTGCCTCGCCGGGCTCCACCCCCTCACCGACGGCTACGTGCGGCTGGGGGACTCGGTCCTCGAGGACCCTTCGCAGGGCGTGCGGGTTCCCACCCAGCAACGTCCGGTGGGCGTGGTGTTCCAGGACTACCTCCTGTTCCCGCACCTGTCCGTGCTGGACAACGTCGCCTTCGGGCCTCGCTGCCGCGGGCAACGGCGCGCCGCGTCCCGACGTACGGCCCGGCCGTGGCTGGACCGGATGGGGCTGGCGGCGTACGCGGGGAGCCGGCCGGGTGAGCTCTCCGGCGGGCAGGCCCAGCGGGTCGCCCTGGCCCGGGCGCTCGCGTCGGGGCCGCAGCTGCTGCTCCTCGACGAGCCGCTGTCGGCCCTCGACGCCGGGACGCGCGGAGAGGTCCGTGCCGACCTGCGTCGGCACCTGCACGCGTTCTCCGGGCCGTCTCTCGTCGTGACCCACGACGCGGTGGAGGCGATGGTGCTGGCCGACTCGCTGCTGGTCCTCGAGGGGGGCAGGGTCGCCCAGCGGGGGACGCCGGCGGAGGTGGGGCGGCGCCCGGCGACGGCGTACGTGGCCAGCCTGCTCGGCCTCAACCTGTGGCCGGGGCGGGCCGCTCACGGCGACGTCGTGCTGGCCGGCGGGGGGCACGTCGTCGTGGCCGACACGTCGATGGACGGGCCGGTCCTGGTGGCCGTACGCCCAGCCGCGCTCGGCCTGCACCTCGCGGCGCCCGGCGGCTCACCTCGCAACGCGTGGGCCGGCCGCGTCAGCGGCCTCGAGCCACTCGGGGACCGGGTACGGGTCGCGGTCGCCGGTCCCCCGAACGCCCTGGTCGACGTGACGCCGGCCGCCGTCGCGGCGCTCGACCTGGCGCCCGGCCATCCCGTGTGGGTCAGCCTCAAGGCCACCGAGGCGGAGGTCTACCCCGCCCCCGCCGCCTGAACCCGATCCCCGCAGCCCGACCCGCCCCCGGTTGTTTCGAATGAACGGGGCATTCAGTCGGACCTATTGGATGAATGCCGCGTTCATTCCTGCCGATCCGAGGGTGAGGCTGACTCGGCAGGGCGGCAGGGTCGGGTACCGGGTCGGTACCGGGTCCCGCCGGGCTCGGGAGGGCCGGTGATGGGCTGGCAGAAGCCGGGGTACGTCCGCAGGGAGGCGACATGCTCGACGCGCTGGCTCAGGTGCTGGTGTGCGCGGCGCTGTTCCTCGCCCTGCGCTGGGGTCTGCACCGCGTCGACGCCCTCGGCCGTCCCGGACGCTTCCCGGCGATCGCCGTCGTCGCGCTGGTGCTGCCCGCGCTGGTGTTCGCGACCCCGGGGGTGCACCGGCGCGCGGAGCAGAAGCAGCTGGCCGCCGCCGCGTCGGAGCTCATTGGCATCCGGGTGTCGGTCCACTGCCAGACCTTCGGCCAGGCCTTCGTCGACGGCGGAACCGAGCTGGGGTACGTCAAGTGGGGCGCGGGCGGCGTACCGGAGCACAGGACCCTGATCAAGCACGACCAGTGCGCGGACCTGCGGGGCTACCTGCACTCCTCGAAGGTCCACCCGACCCTCGACCAGGTCATCGCGGTCCACGTGCTGACCCACGAGTCCATGCACATGTCCGGCATCACCGACGAGGCGCTCGCCGAGTGCGCGGCGGTGCAGCGCGACGCCCGCATGGCCCAGCTGCTCGGCGCGACTCCCGGCGCGGGCCTGTACCTGGCACGGACGTACTGGCGGGTCGTCTACCCGGACATGCCCGACGGGTACGTCTCCGGCGAGTGTCGCCCCGGTGGCTTGCTCGACGAGCACCTGCCTGACGCCCCCTGGTCCTGACCCGCGCGGCCGCTCGCCGGCGACGTACGACTTCTCGCGACCCCTCGCCTCTCACCGCCGCCCCATCTGTCGCCCCTAGGCTTGGTCGCCGTGGACTGGAGCCTGCGCGGGTGCGCCCGCCACGGCCACGTCACCTTCCGTCCCGACGAGCCGGACCTGGCGGCGCGGCTGCACGCGCCGACGCCAGCGGGCGAGGCGTGGCGGTGCCTGCGCTGCGGGACGTTCGTGCTCGGTGAGCCGCAGGGCGGCGGGCCGGCCGCGGACGCACCCCTCGTCCTTCGGGGGCGCCAGCTGCGCGAGGCGACGATCCTGCGCCTGTTCGCGGTCGAGCGCTGGGTGCGAGCCACCGTCTTGGCGCTGCTCGGCTACGCCGTCCTGCAGTTCCGTACGTCCGAGAGCTCCCTCGAGCAGACCTTCGACCGGATCCTTCCGGCCGCGCGGCCGCTAGCCCAGGCCTTCGACCTCGACATCGACCACAGCCCGATCATCGCCCGCATCCACCGGCTCCTGGAGACCGATCCGCGCACCCTGGCGTGGATCGGGGCGGGGCTGTTCGCCTACGCGTGCCTGCAGGTGGCCGAGGGGGTGGGCCTGTGGTCGCTGAAGCGCTGGGGGGAGTACCTGGCCGCCGTCGCGACCTCGGTGTTCCTGCCGTTCGAGATCTACGAGCTGATCGACAAGGTCACCCCGCTGCGGCTCGCCGCGTTCCTCCTCAACATCGCGCTCGTGGCCTACCTCGTCCTGACCAAGCGGTTGTTCGGGGTGCGCGGTGGCGGGACGGCGTACGCCGCCCAGCGCCACGAAGCGTCCCTGCTCACGGTGGAGGCGGCGGCCGCGGCGCAGGCCTCACCCGCCGTCGAGCAGCCGACCCGCCAGCCCGCCACCCCCCTCTGACCCCTCCCTCTTTTCCGGATGAACGCGGCGTTCTTCCATTAGGTGCGACTGAACGCCGCGTTCATTCCAAAGCAGGCAGGGGGGCCTAGAGCAGGCAGGGGGGCCTAGAGCAGGCAGGGGGGTGAGGCGTCACTGAGGTGGGCTTAGCGTTGTCGAGGTGTACCGGTTCCTGGGCACCCCGCGTTGGGTCGCGGGCAGCATCGCGACGCTGCTCGCCATCGCGGCGTTCATCGGCCTGGGGTCGTGGCAGTGGCACCGCGCCCGGACACGGGACACCCCGCACGCGGTCGACCTGACGAAGGCGCCACCGGTCCCGGTCGCGCAGGCCCTGGGCCCGTCCCTCGCCGTCCCCGCGGGTACGCCGGCGCGCGCAGTGACCGCAGCCGGTCGCTACGACGCCGCCCACCAGGTCCTCGTGCCTGGTCGCAGCCTCGACGGCCGGGACGGCTCGTACGTGCTGACGCCCCTGCTCGGCGTACCCGGGCTCGGCGGCCACGCCGTCGTCGTCCTGCGCGGCTGGGTGCCCGGTCGGCCGAGCAGCGCGCCCAGCGTGCCGGCCGGGCCGGTGGACGTCCACGGGTGGCTGGCCCCCGCCGAGGATCCGGACGCGCCGGTAGGTGCGGCGGACCTGCCGGCGGTGCTCCCCGCCGGACAAGTCGCGACGATCTCCACCGCCCCCCTGCTGTCGCTGATGCCCTACCGGCTCGTCGACGGCTACGTCGGCCTCGCGGCTCAGACGCCGAGCTCGACGCTGGCGGCCGTACCCGCCCCCCCGCCGCCGAGGCCCGGCATCCGGTGGTCGGTGCAGAGCCTGGCGTACACCTTCGAGTGGTGGTTCTTCGCGCTCGCCGCGGTGTGGATGTGGGTGACCGCGGTCAGGCGGGAGCGGCTGCGCGCCGATGCTCCTCCTGCACCACCCGGTGCTCGGCCACGAACGACCCGAACGGGATGACCCCGCACGCCGCGACGATCACGATCTTGATGATCGACCAGTTGCGGCGGTAGCCCACCACCAGCGTCGCCAGGATGTAGGCCGGGAAGAACAGCACGCCGTGCGCGACGCCGACGACCGCGTCGACCTCCGGAATCGAGCCGAGGTACTTCAGCGGGATGCCGACGAAGATGAGGATCACCAGCAGCACACCGGTGATGTAGGCCAGCACGCGGTACACGCGCAGGTCGAGGGGCAGCCTCGGCGCGTCGGACGGCGTCTCGACCGGGTCGATGGCGGACACGGGGCGACCCCAGGGGGATGAGGGACGGGCCGTACGTCGGCCCGAGGCGGCGTCGGACCAGTATCGCAACCTGCCTCAGCCACCGGCTCCCGCACCCGTTGCCCTGCACCTGCCAGCCGCGCTCGCGGGCGCGACACCTGTCAGACGTCTGGGGCGCGGGGCCGCCCGTTTCGTCTGACACCTCGCCAGGCAGTGCGCACTTCGTCAGGCACCGCGAGAGCCCACCGCACGCGCCCCCCAGTCAGCGGCACCTCGCCGGCGCCGGCGAGCCCATCGCCCGCCACCCCGAGGCTCAGCGGGTGAGGTCGAGCAGACCGCTGGCGGCGTCCAGCGCTCGGCCGACCTCGACCGTGATCGGGTCGTCCCGGGCGGCCTGGTCCACGCGGACGACCGCGTCGTAGCCGGTCGGGCTCAGGACGCCCGTCGTGGCCCGCAGCCGGGCTGCGACCGCGGCCAGCGCCCGGTCCAGCTCGGCGCCGGCCACCAGCAGCCGCGGCCGGTCCTGGGTCGGCGCCTTGGCCACCACCTCCAGCGACACCAGCGCCCGGTTGAGCCGACGGTTCGCAGCCACCACCGCGGCGACGGTCGCCAGCGGCACCTGCCCCCGGTGCGGCTCGCCCTGGGCACCGTCGACGGCCATCTCGGCCTCGGCGCGCGTCTCCCGCGCCCGTGACCCGAGCTCGCGGATCGTCGCAGCGGTGTACGTCCCCCGCTCGGCGAGCGCACCGAAGATGCTCGACGCCCACGCCCGGCTGGCGTCCACCGACTGCGCGGCGACCTCGGCCAGGTCGCTTCCCTGCCAGGTCGGCCACAGGAGGTAGACCGCCACGGCGATGGCCCCACCGATGACCGTGTCCACCAGGCGGGCGGGGGCGGTCTGGCTCAGCGGCTGGCCCTCCACCTCGAGCAGGCAGGAGATCAGCGCGGTCAGCGAGGCGGCCCCGAGGACGAAGTTCGCCTTCATGAGCAGGAAGGTCGCGCACGCGAAGGCGCCGACCAGGACGACCAGCCAGCCGCGGTCGGACCCCACCAGGCTGACGCAGCCCCACGCGAGGAGCACACCGGCGAGCGTGCCCGCCACGCGACCCACCCCGCGCTGGAGGGTCGAGCTGTAGTCCGGGCGCAGGACGACGGCGACGGTCATCGCGACCCAGTACCCCCGGCTCAGGCCGAAGCCACCCGCGACCAGGTCCGCGATGAGGACGGCCAGGGCGAGCCGGGCGGCATGCCGGAACAGCGCCGATCCGGGCGTCGCCGCCGCCCGCAGGGCTCGCCAGCCGTCCGACGGACCGTGCCGACGCCGCAGCGGCGGGGTACGCGCGTCCGCCTGCCACCCCGGATCCATCAGCGCGGCGGTCTCGTACAGCTCGCGCTCGACGGCGGTGAGACGTACCGGCGGCAGCGCGGCCTCGGCCGGCGTGCCCGCGACAGCCGCTCGGAAACGGTCGAGCGCCATCTCGGCCCGTGCCGCGCGGTCGGCCGACGGTCCCACCAGGGCCTCGGCGAGCCCGGTCACCGCCGCCCCCGTCATCTCCCGCAGCCGGGCCGCCCCCTCCCCCGCGCGCCGGCCGAGGGCCACCAGTTCGAGCCGCAGCCCGTCACCGCGGTCCAGCAGGCCGCGCAGCCGCTGCCCCGCCGCGCCTCGCGCCGAGCTCAGCGCCAGGGTCGTCCCGGCATCCGACAGGGCCACCATCGCGGCGCGGTCGCGCTCGTCGTCCCCGTGGCGGCCGAAGTCGGCGAGGGCCTCCCAGGCGGCGACGAGGGCTCGCTCCTCGGGGCGGTACGGGTGCACCGGCCACCCGACCAGGGACACCAGCGCCTGGACCGCCCCGCCGAGCAGCACCCCGCCGCCGACGACCAGGGCACCGATGCCGCTCACCGAGGAGAACACGAGGACCAACACCGTGGAGTGCAGCCCGGCCAGCGCTGCATTCGGCCCGATCGCGGTCATCAGCCCGCCGACGAAGGCGACTCCCACCGTGACGACGGTGACCGTGGGCGTGTGCCGGGCCTGGGTACCGATCACCGCCGCCACCGCCAGGGCGAGCGTCACCGCAGCCATCGTCTCCAGCCGCGCGAGGTACGGCTCGCGGTTGTCGTAGAAGCCCAGCTGCAGCGCGCCCATCGCGGCGGTGAAGCCGAGCTTCGGCTCGTCGAAGGCGAAGCCGAGGGCCAGGGCCAGCGCCACCACCAGGCCGTGCCGGACGGCCACCGCAGGGTCGAGCACCCGCCGCTCCAGATGCAGCAGCGGCCGCACGTGGTGCTCGACCTGGCTCACTGCACCGCCTCGGGGCCGTCGAGGTCCGCCAGGGCGTCGACGTCGGCGCTCGCGCCGTCGAGGTCGGGCACGGCGGCGGCGTCGACCCGGTCGAGGAGACGGCGCAGCGGTACGCCCTCCGGCGGAGCGAGCTCGTCAAGAGCCGTGGCGAGCGCGGCTCGCCGCCACGCGCTGGCGAGCGGCTGCGGCTGCCCCGCGACGAGGACCGCCGCGGCGGGGCCCTCGTCGAGCGCGGCCAGCAGCGCGGGGACGGCGCGAGAGACGTACGGCATGTCCCCGCCCAGGACCAGCACCGTGGACACGTCTGCCGTCAGCACGGCCTCGCCCGCCGCGACGGCGGCCAGCGGGCCGCCGCCGGGCGGGGACTCCTGGGCCCAGCGAACGCCAGCGAAGCCGTCCCGCCGCGGGCCGACGACCACGGCCTCCACCTCGTCGGAGGGCCGAGCCTGCTCGGCCGCCCGTACCGAGTCGAGGACGTGCGCCAGCAACGGCCGCCCGTCCAGCGCAAGCAGCGCCTTGTCGACGCCCCCCGCCCGTCGGCCCGCTCCGCCGGCCACGACGAGGATCCCGATCCGCCCCACCGGCCTATCGTGCTGCACGGATCGGCGGCCTATCCCCCGGGCAGGTCAGCGCCGACGGGGCGCGGATGTGCCACGCTGGTCCTACGGCGCCGTCGCCGTGACCCGGAACGGCGTCGTTCGTCCCGCCGTCACCCGGGAGGGGCCATGTTCGAGGAAGCCCAGCTGTACGCGCCGGTCACCCGCAGCGCCGACGGCGACGTCGAGGTGCACCTCGCCGCCGACCACCCGGGCGCGACCGACCCGGTGTACCGCTCCCGCCGCAACGCGATCGCGGCCCTCGCCCTGGCGTGGCGCCCCGGTGACCCGATCCCGCACGCCGAGTACACCGACGAGGAGCACGAGGTGTGGCGGGTGGCGTGCGCGCACCTGCACGAGCTGCACGAGACGCTGGCCTGCCGGGAGTACCTCGAGGGCAAAGCGGCGCTGCGGCTGCCGGAGGACCACGTCCCGCAGCTCGACGAGGTGAGCGATCTGCTGCAGCCGCTCACCGGATTCCGGTACGTCCCCGCGGCCGGCCTGGTCCCCCTCCTCGTCTTCTACGGCTCGCTGGCCGACCGGGTGTTCCACTCCACGCAGTACATCCGCCACCACTCGGTCCCGCTGTACACCCCGGAGCCCGACGTCGTGCACGAGGTGGTGGGGCACGCGAACTGCCTGGCGTCACCGCGCTTCGCCGCGCTCTACCAGGTGGCGGGGGAGGCCGCGCGCCGCGTCGAGTCGGCGGAGGCGCTGGAGTTCGTCTCCAAGGTGTTCTGGTTCTCCCTGGAGTTCGGGGTGCTGCGCGAGCCCGACGGCGTGAAGACGTACGGCGCCGGGCTGCTGTCCAGCTACGGGGAGATCCAGGAGTTCCGTGCCGCCCACCTGCGCCCGCTGGAGGTCGCGCGGATGGGGGTGCAGACCTACGACATCACCCACTACCAGCCGGTGCTGTTCTGCGCGGACTCCTTCGCCCACGTCGAGGACGTCGTGGGCGGCTTCTTCGCCGGCGTGGACGACGACGCGGTCGCGCGCCTGCAGCGCGCGGCGGTGCCCAGCGCCTGACCGTGCCCGCGCCGTCGGCGGCGCCGGGCCGGTCATCGCCGCGGAGGTGAGGAGCACCGGGGTGGCGAGGGCGTCGCCTCGGTAGGCTCGAGTCGTGAGCGCCGCCCCGAAGCCCCCGCCGCAGGAGCCCTCGCGGCAGCGCTACCTCGCGCCCGTGTTCTTCGTCATGGCCGTGCTGACCGTCGGGCTCGCGATCGCGCAGGCGATCAAGGGGCTGTCCTGGCTCGTCGTCGTGTCCGACCTCGTCATCGCCGGCGTCATGGTCGCCATCGGCCTGCGCGTCATGAAGCCGCCGCAGCAACCGGGCGGCCAGCGCCCGCTGCGCGCGCCGAGGCCGCCGCGATGAGCGCGACCCTCGACTACGCCGGCCTGGTCAGGGACCTGCAGGCGCAGTACGCCGCCATCCCGCCCGGCGAGCCGGTACGCCTCGCGAAGCGGACCTCGAACCTGTTCCGGACGCGCACCTCCGACACCGTGCCTCGGCTGGACGTCACCGGCTTCGACGGAGTGCTCTCGGTCGACCCGGAACGGCGTACCGCGGACGTCCTGGGGATGACGACCTACGAGCACCTGGTCGACGCGCTGCTGCCGTACGGCTTCATGCCGCTGGTCGTCCCCGAGCTGAAGACCATCACCCTCGGCGGTGCGGTCGCCGGCGTCGGGATCGAGTCGACGTCGTTTCGCAGCGGCTTCCCCCACGAGTCGGTCCTGGAGATGGACGTGCTCACCGGGGACGGACGCGTCGTGACGGCTTCGCCGACCAACGAGCACGCGGAGCTGTTCCGGGCGTTCCCGAACTCCTACGGCACGCTCGGGTACGCCCTGCGGCTGCGCATCGACCTGGAGCAGGTCCACCCTTACGTCGAGCTGCACCACCACCGCTTCGAGGACGCGGACGCGTTCGCCGACGCGGTCGCGTCGGCGGTCGCGCAGCGCACGTACGCCGGTTCGGCCGTCGACTTCCTCGACGGCACGGTGTTCGGGCCGCGCGAGATGTACCTGAGCGTCGGCTCGTGGGCGCAGCGCGTCCCGGCGGTGTCCGACTACACGGGTAACCGCATCTACTACCGCTCCATCCAGGCGAAGGCGGTCGACCACCTGAGGGTCCGCGACTACCTCTGGCGCTGGGACACCGACTGGTTCTGGTGCTCCCGCGCCCTGCAGGTGCAGAAGCCGTGGGTACGTCCGCTGGTGCCCAAGCGGTTCCTGCGCTCTGACGTCTACTGGAAGGTGATCGGCTTCGAGCGACGCCACCAGTGGAAGGCGCGGCTGGACGCCCGGCTCGGACGGCCCGCGCAGGAGCCGGTGGTGCAAGACGTCGAGGTGCCGGTCCAGCGCCTGCCCGAGTTCCTGGAGTTCTTCCACCGCGAGATCCGCATCAGCCCGGTCTGGGTCTGCCCGATGCGCGCGCGGGCTGGATCACCGTCGTGGACCCTGTTCGACATCGACCACGACGTCACCTGGACCAACGTCGGCTTCTGGTCCGCCGTCGACCTGCCGCCCGGACAGGTCGAGGGCTTCCACAACCGCCGCATCGAGGAGAAGGTCGCCGAGCTCGGGGGCCACAAGTCGCTGTACTCGACGGCGTTCTATCCGGAAGAGGAGTTCTGGGCGACGTACAACGGCGAGGGCTACCACCTGGTCAAGAAGGACTACGACCCGGATGGGCGGCTCCTCGACCTCTACGAGAAGACCGTGAGACGGAGGTAGAGCAGCGATGGGGTTGGCGGAGGTCTTCGAGCGGGTCATCGGCGGCGCGGCCGGCGGGTCGGTGGCGTTCACGGCGTACGACGGCTCACGGTCCGGACCTGAGGACGCGGCCATCACCTTGGAGGTGCGCTCGCCGCT
>Ga0335071_10007050_pt1 | contig 11597 bp, 13 predicted proteins | sample Lox_Sample_15_FD_206724 | JGI IMG/M metagenome (GOLD analysis project Ga0335071, IMG submission 206724) | Soil microbial communities from Loxahatchee National Wildlife Refuge, Florida, United States - Lox_Sample_1.5 | ecosystem: Environmental > Terrestrial > Soil > Wetlands | place: USA...
CGATCGTCATGCTCCGGGGCCTCACCCAATTCCACGCCATCAAGCATGGATGGACCCTCCGAGACGTGTGAATCTCGTAGCCTTGCGGGGGAGGGTCGGGGAGGGGGGTACCACACGACGAGTTGTCTCCGTGGACCCCCACCCCCGCCCCCTCCCCGCAAGGGGGAGGGGAGCACACCGAGCGCGTCACGCCGCCTTCAACAAACCTTCCATCTTCAGCGCGGCCTGCACGTTGGGCCGCGCGGCGATGCGGGCCTTGTAGGCCATGAGGTTTTGGAGTCCCGAGAGGTCGAAGTTCATGCGGTCCGCCCAGGCCAGCATCACGAACAAATAGCCGTCGGCGACCGTGAACGCCTTGCCCATCAGGTAATCCTGGCCGGCGAGCTTGCCGTCGATATATCTGAACTTGCCCATCAGGCGGTCCTTGAAGAACGCCTTGACGTCATCGGGAATGACCGGCTGGAACAGCGGGCTGAAATTCTTGTGCAGCTCGGTGGTGGTGAAATTCAGCCATTCCTGCAGCCGATAGCGTTCGCTGGAACCCGACGGCGGCGCCAGATGTTTGTCCGTGGCCGTATCGGCGATCATCTGCAGGATGACGGGTCCCTCGGTCAGAAGCTCGCCATTGTCGAGCTCCAGGGCCGGGACCTGGCCCTTCGGGTTGATCTGCGTGTAATCGGCGCCGGACTCGGTCTTCTTGGCCCGCAGGTCGACCTTGACCAGTTCGTGCGTGAGACCGGCCTCATGAAGTGCGATATGGGGCGAGAGCGAGCATGCGCCGGGCGAATAATACAGCTTCATGGGAATTTCCTTCCGTTTTTGGCTCGTTGGCATCATACGATCGGCTGATTAAATGCAGTTGCATGGAATAGTCAAGATTGATGCAGCTGCATCGAATAGGATACAGTCCGAGGCGACCGTCTATGAGCCCTGGAGCCATGAAGCGCAAACCATCGACCGAGGCGACCGCCGCCTGGATCCGCCTAATGCGGGTCCAGAGCCGGGTGCTCGACTGCGTCGAGCAGGATCTGAAGAAGGCCGGTTTCCCGCCGCTCGCCTGGTATGATGCGCTCCTGGAATTGTCGCGTGCGCCGGCGGGGGAGTTGCGCCCTGTCGAGCTGGAGCGGCAGATGCTGATCCCGCAATATTCGACCTCCCGCCTGATCGACCGGCTGGTCGATGAGGGGCTGGCGAGTAGGCGCGAGTGCAAGATCGACAAGCGCGGGCAGTTCGTCGAGATCACCGAAGCCGGCCGCGATCTGCAGAAGCGGATGTGGGGCGCCTATTCGGCTGCGATCGAGAAATATGTCGGCTCGAAACTTTCGGATACGGACGCTGCCAGGCTCTCCGGCCTGCTCGATCGCCTGGGCTGCTCCTGCGGCGAGGCTCTGTCACCGGTGACGAGCGAAGGCTCGTCCACGCGATGAAGCCGTTTCTGTCAAACCCCACCGCGTACCCCCGGGTTCGCGGACCTTTCATCCACGGCGCGCGATCGGTAGGCGCGCCTTTCAAGCGGAACTCGCATGGCGCGTGACCAGATCGATATGACGCCGCTGCAATCGCGCGATGAACTCGTCGCGTGGCTCGAAGCAGGCGTCAAGCCGCCATCCGCGTTCCGGATCGGCACCGAGCACGAGAAGACCCCGTTCACGCTGACGGGCCACGCGCCCGTGCCCTACGAGGGCGCCAAGGGCATTGGCGCGCTTTTGGAGGGCATGCAGCTCCTGCTCGGCTGGGAGCCGATCATGGAGCGCGGCAACATCATCGGCCTCTATGACGTGACCGGCGGCGGCGCCATTTCGCTCGAGCCGGGCGGGCAGTTCGAGTTGTCCGGTGCGCCGGTCGAGACCGTGCACCAGACCCAGGCCGAGCTGATGGCGCATCTCGCCCAGGTGCGCGAGATCGCCGCGCCGCTCGGCATCGGTTTTCTCGGCCTCGGCATGACGCCGTCATGGTCGCGGGAAGAGATTCCGGTGATGCCCAAGGGCCGCTACCGGATCATGAGCAACTACATGCCGAAGGTCGGCCGCTACGGCCTCGACATGATGTACCGGACCTGCACGGTGCAGACCAATCTCGACTTCTGCTCCGAAGCCGACATGGTCAAGAAGCTGCGCGTCTCGGTCGCGCTGCAGCCGATCGCGACCGCTTTGTTCGCCAACTCGCCGTTCACCGAAGGCAAGCCCAACGGTTTTCTGTCGTTCCGCTCGGAGATCTGGCGCGACACCGACAATGCGCGCGCCGGGATGATCCCGTGGGCGTTCGAGGACGGCATGGGCTTTGAGCGCTGGGTCGATTATGCGCTCGATGTCCCGATGTACTTCGTCAAGCGCGGCGATGACTACATCGACGTTGCCGGCTCCTCGTTCCGGGCGTTTTTCGACGGCCGCAACAATACTCTGCCCGGCCAGCGGCCCACTCTGTCGGACTGGGCCAACCACCTGTCGACGATCTTTCCCGAAGTGCGGCTGAAGCGGTATCTGGAAATGCGCGGCGCCGACGGCGTGCCATGGGGCCGGCTGCCGGCGCTGCCGGCGTTCTGGGTCGGCCTGCTCTATGACAATGCGAGCCTCGATGCCGCCTGGGACATCGTCAAGACCTGGACCGCGGCCGAACGCCAGTTGCTGCGCGATGGCGTGCCGCGCCTCGGCTTCAAGGCCAAGATCGGCAATCGCTACGTGTTCGAGATCGCCAAGGAATGCCTTGCGCTCGCCCATGCGGGCCTCAGGCGGCGCGGCCGGCTCGATCATTTCGGGCGGGACGAGAGCCGGTATCTCGAGCCGCTCGACCGCATCATCGACTGCGGGCGCAGTCCGGCGGAGGAGATGCTCGAAAAATTCGCCGGGCCCTGGCGCGGTTCGGTCGAACCGGCCTACGACGAATACGCGTTTTAGTTCGTCCGTCACCTTTAACGGGACCATTGGCAGACATATCCTGAAACATTCGCGCCGGCTCGTTCATCAGCGGTACAGGTTCCTGACGATCAAATACCCCGCTGCGTAGCCCAAAGTGCCTCCGACGACCGCGCGATCAGCAAGACATGCCCTCGGGCCACGGGGAGGGTGGATGCCGGTTTTGCCACAGATCGCGCTCTAAATGATTGAAAGAGCAAGTGATCCCATCGCCCGCCCGCTTCCGAGCACGACCTCTCGTCCGGCTGCGATCGTTTGCAGGCAGGCGCGGTCTGGCTGCGGCGCTCCTGTTCATGGCGGCGTGTCTCGTGACGGTGGCCGGCGCCGGCCGCGCGGAGGCCCAGAGCAATTTCGATCGCCCGGGCGGCGACTATATGAGCGCGCCGGTTGAATCAGGCGATCCCGCCGATTGCGCGCTGATGTGCGAGCGCGACAAGCGCTGCCGCGCCTGGAGCTTCAACTATCCGACCTATTCGGACATCGGCGCGGTGTGCTGGCTGAAGGGCACGGTGCCGGCGCGCGTTCCCGACAATTGCTGTGTGTCCGGCGTGCGGGGCGCGGGCGTGGTCGAGCCGCGCACCCGCGCGGTCGAGACCTCGATCGACCGCGCCGGCGGCGACTATCGCAATTTTGAACTGAAGGCCAGCGAGGACGAGGAGATCTGCAAGGCCGCTTGCACCGCGGAGAACAAGTGCCGGGCCTGGACTTTTGCCCGCGCCGGCTATGTCGGCAAGGAGCCGCACTGCTACCTGAAGAAGGAAATCAAGCCGCCGCGGCGCCGCGCGGGATTCACCTCCGGCGTGGTGCGGTAGGACCTCCATCATTGCGAGGCGCGATTGCGCCGAAGCAATCCAGTCGTGTCCGCGGGTCAAGGGCTGGATTGCTTCGCGGAGCCTGTTATCGGGCCGCGCCTTGCGCGGACCCGTTGGCTCGCAATGACGTTTGGCTATCTGCCATCACGCAGGCAAGACCGTGATCTCCGGCCACAGCGCCTTCCAGCGCGCCGCCTTTGCCGCGTAGTTCGCGGCGGAAAAGCCGGGTCCCGGGTTGGGCCGCACGATCAGCCCTGCGACATCGTCAAAACCATGCGGCGCGTAGACGTCATACGCCTGGCCCGAGCGGCGAATGCCGATCATGGTGTTTTGCGTCAGGAATCGATCGATCCCTTCCGTGGCGCGCGCCAGCGGCGGGTAGGGCAGGCCGTGTTTTGCGGGATACCAGAGATGGACGCGCGCCTGGTTGCGCACCTCGACCTTGGCGCCGAGGCCGCCGATGCGTGCTTCGACGGTGCGGATCACCGCGTCCTCGGCGGCCCACGACGTGTCGCCAGCGAAGTAGAACACGTCATAGTCGGCAATGCCGTAGTCGATCGGGCGCCCGGTCAGCGCGTTCCACACGCTCTGCACCAGGCAGCCCGAGACGATCCAGGCATCGGGCAGCGCGAGCGTCTCGAGCTCGCGCGCGATCCTCTCGTTGACCGGATTGCGCAGCGCGAGTGCGAGAAATTCGTCTCTGGTCATGGAGGAACCGCAGGGTGGGCAAAGCGAAGCGTGCCCACCATCCTCCGTGCAGCATGACCTATGGTGGGCACGGCGCAAGCGCGCCTTTGCCCACCCTACAATTCTTTTCGCTCAATGCACTGAACACGCGCGCTTCGCTACGCGAAAAACGTCATCTTGTCGGCGAGACTCATGCCGCGAATGACTGCCGCGGGGTCGCTGTTTGACGGAATGCCGAACAGGGCCTGCTCGCCATTCCGCCACACATCGGCAGTTTCAACGGCTTGGTCAGCCGCAGCGGTTGTATCAACCTCGTGGATGGAGACGACCGCATCTTCCGGCGTCATCGTGCCGGCGAGGGTGGCCAGGCTGGCAAGCGTTTCGTCGCTCCTCGCCGGCGCCTCTGCCGCCGGACCATGGAGGTCGGCCGCAGCGTCGGCGCTCGGCGCGAGAGGCGCAAGACCGTTCTCCTCGGCGAGCGCGTCGATCCTTGTCCGCATCAGTTCGAACGCCGCGCCGAGCGCCGCGTGGGTGTCGAGCTTCGCAAGCTGCCTGCAGCTTTCCTGAATGGCATCGACCTGCGCGTCGATCGAGTTGCAGATTTGGCTGTCCGTGCCGATCTCCCGCCATCGCCAGGAAATCTCCTTCAGGATCCTGGCCCCCTTGCGGATCGGCGCCAGGCGCTCATCGATTTCGAGCCCGATCGCGGCTGAACCTGCGACTTCGGCGGCCTGGTCGACAACGCTCCTGATGGTCGCGAGGATCTCGGAGAGCCGAGCGTCAGAGGGCTGTTGCGGCAGCGTGTCGAGCATCCGCTCGATGCGCACGACCTGATCAAGCACCAGGCGGGTGTCGGCGTTGCGGTTACGCTTGGCGTATTCGCCGAGAAACCAGCGACCGCGCCTCGTCTCCATGAAGGCGTCGCGGATCGCCTCGTAATCGGCCTCACCAGGCCGAGCGGCACGGGCGGAGATCGGCGATAAAGCGAAGGCATCGTCGGCCATGCAAAACTCATCCGAGCAGGCAATTGCGCGCAAAAATACGCACCTGCTGTGAGAATCGTTCGTGATTCGGGCTAGATCGTGGTGATCGACCGTCAGCATGGTGGCGCGCAGCCGCCTGAATACGAAGCTTGCCGTGAACTGCGGCGGCGCGCGCCATTTCAACACCGCCCTCCGAGCGATCGCTGCAACTCTTGATTGGCGCAACCTTGCTCTCACTTTACTTCGGCGTGCAGTCTGGAGAATGTGAAGCCCTCATCGCCGGGACAGGCTGCGCGCGATCACCGTCCCATCACCGTCAGCGACGGTCACGCCGGGCGCTGTGGAAAACTTCCGGTGAACATGGTTAACGCCGATCATTGGCGGTGCGCCGTCGCGCTGGAACCAGCACCGAAATCTTCATGTTTGCTGCCGGTTGCATCGGCTGTCGCTGCGCGACCGCGGTCATCCCGGAAAGCCGATTGCGTCGTCCGATCAGCGCCCGCGCGCGGCTGCCGACCTGGTTGCATATGCAACCGGTCGCAGTTTAGTCGAATTGTTTGCCACGATTGCGGCTTCATTCCTCGCACGTTGGAGTTTGCATGTTGAAGGTCTCGGTCAGCGATCATGCTCGTGTCCGCGCGCCGCGATGCCGCCTGTCGGCACTGATCGTCGCAGGCATGCTCGCATTGCTCGGCGCGTTGGCGGCTACGGCACCTGCGCAAGCCGGCTACTACGGGGATTCGTATTACGGCGGCTATCGTCCGTACTCGCCCTATGGATACCGTTGCTCGGCATGCGGCTGCTGGCGGCGCTGCTATTCCCGACCGGGCCTCGTGTACGAGCGCCGCTACGTCGAGCGCGAATTCGTCGAGCGTCGCTATGGGTGGCCGGTTCATCATTATCGCCGGCACTACGGCTATTACCCGTATGGCGGCTATCGATCCTGGTCGCGGCCGTTCCCGTGGGGCTATGGCGGTGTCAGAACCTGGGGCGCGCCGCGCTATGGTTGGCAGGCGCCTTATTCCGGATACGCACCGGCCGCCGAACACTATGGATATGAGGAGCCGCCGCGGCCGCCGGCGCCGGTCTGGGACGGCGGCGACGAGTAACCGGAGCAGGCGCGTCCGCAATGCGGCTCCGCTCGTGATCCGGAACGCGCTCTAGCCCTTCGTCCCCGCAAGCATGACGTAGGCGCCGACGGCGAACCAGAAGGCGTAGTTGCTGACGATCGGGATCTCGATGAAGACGCTGAGGACGGCAAGGATGATCGTGAGCAGCGAGAGCACAAATCCAAAGTTCACTGCGCAATCTCCTCGCGCTGCAATGAAACGGCCAAAGCCTTGCTGATGTGATCACGCACGCAACTTACGAGATCTCGTCGCGAGATTTGAAGCCACGAGATGCACGCGCAATGCGTGTGCGTTCGAGATGATGCTGCTGGAGAGGATACACCGAACGTCCGCCGCAACCCATTGCGCGATGCCTTTAAGCCCGATTCGCGAATTTTTGAGGGCGCTAGTTGGAGTCTTTCAAGGCCGGCGGAGACTCGACGCTCCGCAAGACAGGTAATCGAATATGACAAAACTCTAAATTAGGACCGCATCCGGGAACTTCGCCGGCTTGGGCGGCGAGCCGGCACCGCGCGTCGATCGAGGCCGTCGTCATCTGAATGGAGAATGTCCGATGCTCGTGACCGAACAGGACGCGGTGATGAAGAAATGGTGCCCGATGGTCCGGCTGCGCTGGGAATCCCGGCCCTTTGCCTTCAATCGCTCCAATCCGGGCCCCAAGGGCCGTGTCCGCAACGTGATCTACCGAATGTTCTTCCCGCGCCTGCATCACCAGATGCGCGGGCATTTCTTCCGCTGCCAGGGCGCCGGCTGCATGATGTGGCGATGGGAGAGCAAGGATCCGCCGCCGCCGTCGGAGCCGCGCAAGGGATATTGCGGCCTCGCAGGCGCGCCCTTCACCTTCACGGCGCACTGAGATTCATCGCCGATATTTCGACACGGTTTGGGCAGGCGGTGTTGTTGCCCCTGCAGGCAGCAGTTGCAGTGTATCTCTTCGCTGCAATCATCGCGCGCGCGTTGCGCGATGATTGAGCAGTTCCGCTCGGCAGACCGCCAGCTGCAGAATGCAAAAGTCCGGCATTGAGACGCGCGAGACGCGTTGCGCAACGTGGTTAACCGTTCGTCTCCGCCGCTAACTGCCGGTCGTGCAAGCGCTTTGTGCGTTCGCCGACGGCGGAACCGAATGTGCGGGGTTTCCCGATCTCATTTCAGCCGCAAAAGAATCGCGATTCATCTGCTCTATCGACGCAAGGCCAAATCAGTGGAGCTCGTGATGCGTCGCCATGCCGTCATCCTAGCCGCAGCGCTGGCGTGGCTCATCGGCGTCGAGCGCGCCGAGGCCAAGCTCGACATTCTCGTCGACAAGGCGACGCAGCGCATGCTGGTCATCCAGAACGGCTACATCCGCTACATGTGGCCGGTCTCTACCGGCCGCGATGAGCTTGCAACGCCGAACGGCGTCTATGTCCCGCAGCGCCTGGAGCGCAACTGGTTCTCGTCGGCCTATTACAACTCGCCCATGCCCTACTCGATCTTCTTCTACAATGGCTATGCGATCCACGGCAGCTACGCGATCGATCAGTTGGGCGGACCGGCCTCGCATGGCTGCGTGCGGCTGCATCCGCATCATGCCGCCGTGCTGTTCGACCTGGTGCAGCAGGAAGGTCCCGAGAATACCACGATCGAGGTGACGGACGACGCGCGCCCTGACGAGCCGCCAATGCCGGGGCGTGAGCTGGCCGCCGCGGGACCTGCTTCGTATCCGCCAGCGCCGAAGATCGTGCGCTACCGCGAATCCGCCGACATGCCGGAGCTGGCTCCGCCTCAGCGCGGCAGCCGTTCGATCGTGGCGAGGAGTGCCGCGCCGCCGAGGCCGGCCGGCCGCCGCATGCTCACCGATAACAGGCCCGCCCCGCCACGCGCCCCATGCGGTGCGGACGATGAATCCGCCGACTGCCGTGCGAAGCCTGCCTATGCGGTGGGATCGTCGACGGACCAGGCGCCGACGATCTACGGCTTCAAGCTGCTGCCGACCTCCTGCTGGAACGGTGGCGCGTCGCGCTGGCGATGGTGGTCGTCGGGTCAGACCACATCGTGCAAGTAGTTTCGCCGCGTCAGAATTGCATGCCGCCCCAGTAACAGCCGCCGACGCCGCCACGACACGGGCCCGCGACCCGCGAATTGCGGCGCTGCCCGTCCGGCAACGCCTCCTCGAACGTGCGCGGGCGATTGGCCGCCGGCCTTGACGCAGCAACTCTCGCGTCGCGTCGCGGCGCTGCGTCCGGCGGAGCCATCGGGGCCGCCGATGACGGTGCGGGAGCCGGCAGAGGCGGTGCGACAGCCACCGTTCCATTTGCGGTGGGAGCCGGCGCAGTTGCGGCAGGAGGCGGCGATGCGGCAACAGGAGCAGGCGATGGAGGCGCGGTCGCGGGCGCAGCCGATGACGGCGCCGCCTCGGGCGTAGCTGACGGGGTTGCGGAAGGCGGCGATGCGGCCGCCGTCGTCGGAGACGGGGTCGGGGTGTCGGGCGTCGGCTGCGTCTCCCTGGCTTGCGGCGAAATCCGCTCATGGACGAACGCCTTCACCGATGAGATCGCCGTATCCACGCGGTGGACGGCGGTCGCACTGTGAGAATAGCCGGAGGCCCATTCAGAGAGGACAACGATGCCGCGTACCCCGTAGAGCAGCACAAGGGCGAACAGTCCGATCGCAAGCGAGCGCAGCGGGTGCCGCACCGGAAACAAGACCATTCGCCCGATGAAGAGCAGCGCTCGCAGCCACGCAGGTGCATCCGGCTCGTCGTCCATCGCGTAATGCGGCTCGCTCTCGTGCACCGCAGTGTCGGATCGCGCCGGGGGCGCTGGCCGGTCGCTCGCTTCGATCGCCTCGGCGATCTGCAGAAAGCTCTGCCCCTCCTTGCGCAGCGCGGTGCCGGTGTCGTGGAAGGCCGCATCGCCAAGCGAGCCGGGCTGATCCATCCGCTTGATGCGCGCCACGATCGCGGGCCGCAGCAGCAGGCGGCGTTGCTCGATCAACTCGGCCATTTTGGCAAAGTTCAGCTTGGCCTCGCCGAGGATCTGCGCGGCGCGGTCCTTGGCGGCCTGGGCGACGGTCGGATCCTCCGCGTCCATCTGCTGCATGGTCCGTTTCAGGAGCGCCATGTCGTCGATCATCAAAAAACCCTCTCCGGCGACAATCGCATCGATGGCAGGGCTCGTCCGCCGTTCGCGAATGTGCCGATTGATCCTTCAGTCGGTCCGCAGCAGTTCGGAGCTGTTCTGATCAAAGCGGTTTCCGGGCGCCCCCGGGGCTCCGACGAGACCACAGGCGGCGAAAAAAATTTCCGTCGTTCTTCTTGGCGATCAGGCGGTAGCTATAGACCCAGTCGAAGATGTCAGGGTCCCGCTTTCTTTCGATGGTTTCAAGCCAGATCGTCACGTTGTCGATGATGACGGGGTGCCAGGCGAACCATCTCTTCCATTCCATCCTGTTCCTGGGCTTTACTCTCATGTCATGCCCCTTTGACCGGTTTGCGATCAAACCTCGCACGCGTCACAAGGATGAATGACCCTCGCGCGGGTCCGGCGCTCCCCGGGGATCGGCGCATCGGTTCGCTACAGGCATCAGCCGACATCCGGAATCGCCAACAATGCGATTCTAGGCCGATCCGTTCGCCGATCAAGCGGGATGGCGGCGGCCCGGCAGGCCTCCTGGCCAGGCATGTCCGCCCCCTCATGGCTGCGCGTTTCGACGACAGGCCATCGGTGAGAGGCTTGCCGCGGAGCTGCGGTGATCTGCTCAAAAAACCTCGGGCCACTGGCGTGCAGTGTGAAACACGCGCAGAACCTGGATTGTATTCCCGACGAGACGGTACGGCACGATGTATGGCGTTCTCGGGATCACGAGTTCGCGCGTCCCCGGAACTCGACCTGGTCGCCCCATTTGGGGATTGTTGGGAAGTAGCGTCTCAACATTCCGGATGACATGGAGCGCAACACGTTGCGCCGCTGCCGGATCGTCCTGCGCGATTTAAGCCCGCAACGCCGCGAGATCGGCGACCGCCCCTGGCGACCAGATCGCGTTCATGGACTCTTGGGGGTTGGCTTCTCGTTCGCGCTGCCCCAGGAGGCGACCCAATCCTTGACCTGGTCATGCGAAATTCCCTCGCCGCGATCGAGCGAGGCAATGGCGCGCTTGATACCCGTGACCTGCCATTCATTGATTTCGACATATTCGTTGATGGCCTCGGCGGCCAGAAACGAACGGCTGCGGCCAGTGCTCTTGGCCAATCGCTCCAGCCGCTTCTTTACGCCGGTATCGACGCGCACCGTAAAGGTTGTCGACTTCTTCATGCGAATCTCGCGTGCGTGATTGTGTATAATGTAACATCGGCGTCACGGACGCACAACACGCAGCGAACGGCGTCCCATCATCTTTGTACGTTCGCAACGATAGGTATCGCTGCAATCCACCCTCCCTACTCTTGCAGGCCAGTGAGCGAGCAGGAGTCCAGTTCTGACGTTCGCACTTTGCGACGAACACGCTTGCGAACGTCGGAACCAGAGGACCCCGGCAAATTTCAGGATCCTGGTGCAGCCTTTATCTGACATTCGCTGAAAAGACTCGGGGCTATGCTCGAGCGAATGTTGGAGACGCCAAACCATCGGCGTCCATGCGTAGGAGGAACGGCAAGATCAGTCCCTATGCGGCCAGTCCGCGGCCACAACATCGGCATGGAGGTCGCTCGAATGAAGCGCGCTGCGAAAGCATTCGATGTGATTTGCGCCACAGACAAAGAGTGCCGGCCAACAATTCAGCTCCAAGAGCTGATTCAACCAGTGGTGTTCTCGGATCGAATGCGTAACTCTGATCTCATGTTCCTCTCGCTCTTGGTCCCAGTCGTAGAGGAAAGCATCGAATCTAATATCCTGCTCTTGGCGAATTTGGAGTGCCTGCCGCTGTTCGTTGTTCGGATCGCAATATCGATGGGCGATGCCCTTAGCAATTGCGATCTGCTCGCACAGCGATTGAGAGACGTGTTTCTGCGCCGAGGCTTCGAGGCTCATCTCCTCGGCAATCGCTCGAACTTCGAACACGTCGCAGGCATGTTCGACGAAATGCCGAAATTCGACT
>Ga0335071_10007051_pt1 | contig 11597 bp, 13 predicted proteins | sample Lox_Sample_15_FD_206724 | JGI IMG/M metagenome (GOLD analysis project Ga0335071, IMG submission 206724) | Soil microbial communities from Loxahatchee National Wildlife Refuge, Florida, United States - Lox_Sample_1.5 | ecosystem: Environmental > Terrestrial > Soil > Wetlands | place: USA...
GCCCCAGGACGGCGCAGAGGATCGATACGAATATCCCCGCGACAAGCGCCCGCTGGATGAAACCGTAATGTAACGCTTCGATAAGCTGCATACCCGGTTAATTCCTTTCTTTACGGTCGTGCCGGTGGCAGATGATATGTTGAGAAAATTCCCCGAAATAATTCGTCACGTCATGAGAATAGCAAAAATCGTCGAAGCCGCCGTAGAAAATGACCTTTTTGTCCAGATACAGAAGGCGCGAGGCGTACTGTCCGATGCCGCCTATGTCGTGAGTGACGATAACCACCGCCGTGCCCTTTTCTTTGTTCAGGCCGGCCAGGGCATTGAAAAATCTTTCCCTTATTTCCGGATCGAGCGCCGCAGTCGGCTCATCAAGGACCAACATCTGCGGCTCGGCCACCAATGCCCGGGCGACCAGGACGCGCTGCTGCTGGCCTCCGGAAAGCTCGCCGATCAATGTATGCTTAAGGGGTACGATATCCATGACCTCCAGCGCCTTCTGGACCGCTGCAGCGTCGGATTTACCGATGCGCCTGGGTATGTGCTTGCGGGAAAGCAGGCCCAGCGAAACGACTTCCTTGACCGTCGCGGGGAAGCGCGTGCTTAAGGCAGGAGGATTTTGCGGCAGATACCCTATTTTGTGCCAATCGCGGAATGCCTGCGTCGGCGTCCCCAGGAGCGTGGCGCTGCCCCCGGAAGGCTTAAGCAGGCCCAGGAGTACTTTGATAAGCGTGGTTTTCCCGGAGCCGTTAGGGCCGACGACCGCCAGGTAGTCTCCGGCGTGTATATCCAGCGATATGTCGCTGAGCACCGTGGTCGACTGATACGTAAAGCAAAGTTGCCTCAAAGAGACGACGCTTATTGGCATTCCAGGCCTTTTTTCAGCTGCTGGAGGTTGTCTTCCATGATCGAAATGAAGCTTATCCCCTGCGCCATTTCTTCTTTGGTGAGATTGTGCGCGCCGTTAAGCAAAAGCACCTCTGCGCCGGTCTCTTGCGCGATGACCGAGGCGATCCGGGGAGATATGAACTTGTCGCAATACACGTATTTTATGCCGCGTTGATGCATGATCTGGGTTAATCGTGCCAGGTCCCGGGGCCCGGGTTCGGTGTTGGCGGCAAACCCCGGATACGCAGACAAGAATTCGAGATGATATCTGGCTGCCAGGTATCCGAAGGCAAAATGCCCGCCGTGGATAAAGGTGCGTTGCGCGCAGTTGGCAAGCCCTTTTCTAAAGGCCAGGTCCAGCTCGGCCAGCTTTACGTGATAGGCCCTGGTATTGGCAAGATAGGTGGACAGATACTCGGGGTCTTTGGCCACAAAAGCCTGCATGATGTTGGTAACCATCTGCCGGGCATAGGAAAAATCGAGCCAGATATGCGGATCCGCTCCGGCGGAAAGCTTGATGCCGGAACTTGCGTTTACCACCAGCAGCGAAGGGTTATCCAGGCCCTTGAGGACGTCCCGGACCCACGGCTCCATGGAAGCGCCGGTATAGATGAATATATCGGCGCGGTTGATGCGCATGATGTCCGCAGGCGTAGGCTCGAAACTGTGCGCTTCCATCCCCGGGGCAAGCAAGAGCGAGACCTCCGCCCTGTCCCCGGCAACCTGGCGGGCAAAATCATAGAGAGGAAAAAGGCTCGTTACTACGCGAATCTTTTGTGCTTCTGCCTGCGCAAGGCAAGGCCGACCACAGAACAATAGCGACGCCAGTGTCACAGCCGTCACCAGCGCAAACGGACGGCGCGTTATTTGCAGCGGCAGCATAGTCCCTCCACTTGTACGAAGTGCGATTCGGTTTTGGCCTGGAGCCTGTCTTCGATGAACTTGGCGATATCGCCAAAGTTACAAAATTCCACTTCCTCCACCCGCTTGCATTTCCTGCAGATAAAATGATGGTGGTCGTGTTGCGGCGCCCTGCAGATGGTGTAATAGAGCCGGCGGCTGTCCCTTTTGATCCTGATGAGGATGCCCAGGTCAGTCAGTTCTTCCATGATGCGATACACCGTAGGAAGACCGAGCTGCTTGAAACGCGGCCGCAAAAGCGTGCGGGCTTCCGGAGGGCTTAAGTAGCGCTCCTTTTTAAGGAATAACTCCAGGAGCGCCTTTCTTTTCGGGGTTACTTTTAGGCGGCACTGTTTGATTTTGTGAAGGTATGCTTCGATAGTCATGGCCTTATAAATAGAACTGATTTCTATTTATATTATACCCCCTTGCGCCCCTTTGTCAAGAACAACCAGAAAACCCGGGACGTTTCTGGTTTTTTTCAAAAACCTAGAAACGTCCCGGGTTTTCGCGCGGTTGACAAAGGCGCAAGAAACTGTTATCATAATCGCTGTGTTCGGCAAAATAATACGCGATGTAATCGATCTGGTGTATCCGCGAACCTGCCTGGTCTGCAAAGCCAAACTGGAACACCACAGGTGCGTTGACGATCTGGTCTGTGCCGGCTGCTGGGCCGGGATCAAAAGAAACCAGCCTCCCTTTTGCCGCAGGTGCGGCAGGCACCTGGAGGCATCCGAGGCTACGCGCGACTACATCTGCTCCCGGTGCAGGCAAAAACAAGTGTATTTTGACCGGGCGTTCAGCCCCTGCCTCTACGAGGGGGTCCTGAAGGAACTCATCCATGAATTCAAGTACAAAAACAAGGACTACCTGGGGAAACGCTTGAGCACATTGCTGGTCGAGTTCATCCGGGAATACAACGTGCCCATGCAGCACATCGACGCGGTCATCCCCCTGCCGTTGCACCCGGCGAGGCTGCGCGAAAGGGAATTCAATCAGGCGGAGGTCCTGGGCCGCCATGTAGCGGATGCGTTCGAAAAGACAATGCTTGCGACGGCCCTGCGCCGTCACCGGTATGCCCGGCCGCAGGTAGAGATGAACCGGGAAGAAGACCGCCTGCTGAACGTGGCGGAGAGTTTTTCTCCCGACAAAAAGATAGACTTGAAAGGCAAAAATATCCTCCTCGTAGACGACGTACTGACGACGGGGGCGACCTCATCGGAAGGAGCCCGCGCGCTCAAGGAGGCGGGCGCGGAGATGGTGCTTGTATTAACCCTGGCCAATTAAACTATGCGGATCTTACGAAACTATTTTCTGAAAGAATTTATCGGGCCCCTTATCCTGGGCCTATTGGTCCTGACGTTCGTGATGATCCTGGGCAACCTTATCAAGATCGCAGAGCTGGTCATCAACAAGGGCGTGGACATCTTCAGCGTCACCAAGCTCTTCGTGTTCATGATCCCGTACCTGCTTACCTATACGTTGCCTATCGCCGTATTGTCGGCGGTGCTGTTGTCCCTGGGGAGGCTCTCCAGCGATAACGAGATCGTCGCCATAAAAGCAAGCGGGGTGCACCTGTTCGCCCTGATCGCCCCGCTTCTGGTCGTCAGCCTGATCATAAGCCTGGTCCTGGTCTTCTGCAACGACAGGCTCATCCCCTACGCGCACTTCGCCTCGCGCAAGACGCTGCTGGAGATCGGGGTCAAGAACCCGACCGCGGCCCTCGAGCCGGGGGTCTTTATCAACTCTTTCCAGAAATACGTGCTTTTCATCTACCGCATCGAGAAAAACAGGCTGCTGAACGTGCGCATCTACGAACCGCAGGAAGGCAAGCCTACGCGTACGATCGTTGCCAAGCGGGGGGAATTCATCGCGCTTCCGGAAAAAGGCGTGGTCAAGCTCAAACTCATGGACGGCACTGCGGATGAGCCCGACCCGGAGCATCCGGCCAACTTCTTCAAGCTGAATTTCAAAACCTACTTTATGACCCTCAACCTGGCTCAGGCACAGGCGCAGGGAGACGTCGAGAAAAAGCCCAAAGACATGACCATCCGCGAGCTCCAGCAGGAAGTCAACAAACTCAGGCAGGAAAAGATAGACCCGGCGCCCCTGCTGACCGAGATAAACAAAAAAATATCCCTGGCCTTCTCCTGCCTTGTCTTTACGCTGCTGGGGGTGCCTATGGCGATCATCACCCGGCGCAGGGAGAAATCGATCAACTTCGGCATTGCCTTTCTTATCGTCGGGATCTACTACCTGATCCTCCTGGGATCAGAGGCGCTAAGCCTCCAGGGGTACCTTAACCCGCGGCTGGCCCTGTGGCTGCCGAATCTTGTCTTGGGAACATTCGGCGCGATCATGACCTATAGAGTATGCGTATTCTAGACCGCTACATATTAAAATCCGTAGTGCGCATTCTCCTGCTGTGCGTCCTTTCGTTCCTGCTGCTTTATGTCATCGTCGACGTCTTCGCTAACCTCGACGACTTCCTCAAGCAAAAAACGAACCTGGCCCTGATCATCAGGTATTATCTGGCGTACCTGCCGATCATCTTCGTCCAGGTCGCCCCGATCTCCTGCCTGCTTTCCGTGCTGTATACCTTCGGCAAGCTCAATCGCGACAACGAGCTCATCGCCATGCGCGCCTCGGGCCTGAGCATCTTCCAGATCGCCAAAAGCGTCATGGTCCTGGGGGCGATCGTCAGCATCCTGGTGTTCTGGGTCGGCGACAGATTCGTGCCCCGCTCTTTGTTCATGACCCAGAAGATCAAGGCCTACATGGAGGTCGGCAGCAAAAAAGCGCAGGAAAAAGAGAACGAGACCATTACCAACCTGTCGATCTACGGCCTTAAGAACAGGCTTTTCTTCGTGAACAAATTTTCCCCTTCCTTGAATACCTTGGAAGGCATAAGCATCCTGGAGCACGATAAGAATCAGAATATCGTCAAAAAGATCGTCGCCAATAAAGGGGTGTACAAGGACGGGCTCTGGACCTTTTATCAGAGCGTCACGTATGAGTTTGACGAAAACGGCCAGGTCAAGGGCGAGCCTAAATATCTCGATGAAGAAATCGTCAGCATCCCGGAAAGCCCGCAGGATTTCCTCGGCCAGAAACAAAGCCCGGACTTTATGACCATCGCCCAGCTTGATTTCTATATCCAGAAACTCTCCGGCAGCGGCGCCACCGGCGTGATCAGGAACCTGACCGTGGACCTGTTCCAAAGGTTCTCCGCTCCCCTGACCAGTTTCATCATTATCCTGATCGGGATACCTTTTTCCCTGGTCATGAGAAAGCGGGCGACGGGATTGTCTTCGTTGGGAGTGGCGATCATGGTGGGATTTCTGTACTACGTGGTAAACGCGATCAGTATTGCCCTCGGAAAATCCGGCATCCTGCCTGCGCTTCTGGCGGTAACGCTCAGCCACATCATGGCGCTCGCCGCAAGCCTGTATCTTATCTCAGCGCTTCCTTAATCACTTCACATACACGCGGGGAACACGGCTGCCCAGGCCGCAGACGATCTCATAAGGGATCGTCCCGGAAAGGCGCGCCAATTCCTCGGTAGAGATCCTCTGTTTCCCCTGGGAACCGATCAAAACCACCTCATCCCCCACCTTGACGGGGAAGCTGCCTACATCGATCATGATCTGGTCCATGCATACCATACCGCTGATCTTTAAGAGTTTGCCCCGGATAATGACCGGCGCGGCGTTGGAAAGATTACGGGGATAGCCGTCGCCGTAACCGATAGGCAGCGTAGCGATATTGGTGGAGCGTTTGGTCACGTAGATATGGCCGTAGCTGATCCCCCAGCCGGCAGGCACTCTCTTGACGTAGATAACCCTGCTTTTCAAGCTCATTACCGGTTTGAGGGTAATATCGAGGTTCTCCCGGGGATACAGGCCGTAGAGTACCAGGCCGGGCCGGACCATGTTGAAATGCCCTACCGAATAATTGACGATCCCCAGGCTATTTGCCGCATGGAACAGGGGGATATGTATGCCTGTCCGGCGCAGCTGGTCGATGAGCTCTTCGAAAACGCCGATCTGGTAGTCGGTAAAGCTGCGGTTTATGTCTGCCAGGGCCAAATGGGTGAATACTCCTTCGATGCGGATGTGCTTGAGGCGACCCAGTCTGCGGATGAACCGGAACGCTTCCTCGTGCAAAACGCCGATCCTGCCCATACCGGTGTCGATCTTGACGTGCACCGGCGCAAGCCGGCCTTTCCTGCGGGCCATGGCATTCAGGGCATCTGCCAGCTCGTCGCTGCAGACGGTCTGCCTGAGACGGTAATTAAAAAGCGGCGCGATATCCTTCTTGAGCACCACTCCCAATACCAGGATCGGGCAGCGCAGGCCGGCCTGGCGCAGGCGTATCCCTTCATCGATCGAGGCAACGCTTAAGAAATCAACGCCGGAAGATATCAGGCTCCTGGCAACCGGGACCAGCCCATGGCCGTAGGCATCTGCCTTTACGCAGGCCATGACCTTAACGCCCGGCTGAAGGTGTGATTTGACCTGATTGAGGTTGTAGGCCAGGTGCGAAAGATCGACCTCTGCCCAGGTCGGCCGGTAACCTATTGTTTTGTCTTTATTTGGCATTCTTTCGGATACAAGTAAAGCGGTTTGACGGTAAAAGGATCGTCGAGCTTGCCTGAGCCGATCCGTTCAAGGGCCCTGTCGATAAGGAAACGGCCCTGCGGAAACCAATACTCGCGGTCGAGGATCGTTACGCCTTTTATCCGGCGCAGGATGTCGTCTTTGTATAAAGCGCAGGCGTCTCCGGCCAAAAGGCTGCGGCTTGGCGCCTGCCGTAAAAATGCCTCTTGGCTCAAGAGCTTGTAAGGCCGGATCCGGGTAAGCCGCCCCTTCTTATAGCGGTAGGCGCTGCAATAGACCAGGCCTCTTTTGGCATCGATCGCAGGCACGATCGCCCTGTCCTGCGGCGGCTTGACGCTTGCGGCCAGGATATCCAGCGTCGATATGCCGATGACCGGCTTGCGCAAGGCATACGCAAACCCCTTTATCGCCGCCAGCCCGATACGCATGCCGGTAAAGGACCCCGGCCCGAGGCCGCAGGCAAAATAGTCGATGTCGCCGATGCCAAGCCCCAGCGACTCCAGGGACTGCGTAATGACCGGTACCAGAAGCGAAGAATGCCTCCTGCCCAGCTCCACGTTATACTCCGCGACTTTTCCGTTGTCGTAAAGCGCCAGGGCCAGGAATTTTGTGGTGGTATCAACCCCTAATATCTTCATGTATCTCCTCAATCAGCCTGCCGTAGCGGCTGCCGCGCGCCGTAAACGCCAAAATCCTTTTTTTGTCCTTGCGTATACTTAATTCTATCCGTAAATGCTCTTCAGGCAACAGGTATTTCAGGCGGTCCGCCCATTCTACTACCGTCACACCGTCATCGTAAAAATATTCCTCATACCCCAGCACCAGGATATCCGAGGGGCTTTCCAGGCGGTACAGATCGAAATGATACAGGGGCAGGCGGGCATGCGGATATTCGCGGATGAGCACAAAGGTAGGACTGACAACCTTGCCTTGCGCGATCCCCAGCCCTGCGGCAATGCCTTTGGCCAATACGGTCTTGCCGGCTCCCAGCTGGCCGCAAAGGCAGACGATATCGCCCTTGCACGCATGGCGGGCAATGGCCTTGCCGATCCTGATCGTAGCCGCGGCTGATCCGGAAAGTAAACGCATCTTAAAAATGGCGGTAGCCTTCGGGTTTGATGTCCGTTTCCCTGCCGTTGGCGCCGGCAAGCCTGAAGCCTAAGTCTTTGCCGGTAATAAAACCGATGGGGTAGTATTTTCCCTGCCCCTTGGATAACAACTTAAGCGCATCCTTCGGCGGCACCGTAAACAGCAATTCGAAATCCTCTCCCCCGCTAAGCGCATCCTTCAAGCAGAGGCACTGCCTGCTCTGCGGTATCATTTTTTCGTAGAGCACCGCTCCGACCCTGCTTGCTTCCAATATATGCCACAGGTCCTGGGCGAGGCCGTCGGATATGTCGATCATCGCGTGTACCGTAAAATGCGCCGTCAGGAAACGCGCTTCTTTCAGGCGCGGGATGAACCGGAGGTGCTTGCCGCGGATAGAGCCGCCGAGAGGGCCGCTTACGAAAATAATATCCCCTGCCCTTGCCCTGCCCCTGGTGACCAGCCTTTTCTTTTCTACCAAACCTAGCATGCTGACGTCGATGGTCAAAGCCGCGGCCTTGCTCATATCGCCTCCGACGATATTGAGGCCGAAGGCGCGGGCCAGGCGGTTCATTCCCCGCCAAATTTTCTCTATCTTTTCAACCGATACAGCCGCAGGCAGGCCCAGGGACACCAGCGCATAGCGCGGCACCCCGGAGCAGGCGGCGATGTCGCTGAGGGAGACCGCCAGTGCCTTCCTGCCGATCAATTCCGGATTCTGGCGCGCGGTAAAATCCACGCCTTCAACCAGCATGTCGCAGGTCAAAAGCATGTACCTGGTCTTATCATACGCAACCACCGCGCAATCATCGCCCGGGCCGCGGATAACCGAAGCGTCGTTCTTGATAAAGCGGCTGAGCCTTTTGATCAGGCCGAATTCGCCTATTTTTTCTATCTTCATCTGTGCCTGCCCAATACTCTTGCGATATGCCGCTCGTAGGGCGGCCGGATAACGCCTTTATCCGTGATGATCGCGGTAATCAAGCCGGCGGGTGTCACGTCAAAAGCCGGGTTACATACTTTGATGCCGGCGGGCGCAATGCGTTTCTTGAAAAATAATTCCGTGACCTCGGCGGCAGGGCGCTCTTCGATCGGGATCTGCCTGCCTGTCTTGATGCGCAAGTCAAAAGTAGAAGCGGGTGCGGCGATATAAAAAGGGATCCGGTGATATTTTGCCAGGACAGCCAGGCTGTAGGTGCCGATCTTATTGGCGGCATCGCCGTTTGCGGCAATACGGTCAGCGCCGGCGATGACCTTGGTGACCTTGCCCTGGCTCATGAGCGTAGCTGCCATGTTATCGCAGATCATGGTCACATCGATGCCTCCGCGCGTCAATTCCCAGGTAGTCAGGCGCGCGCCCTGCAGCAGGGGCCTGGTCTCGCAGGAATACACGCTGATCTTTTTGCCCTCCTGGACCAGCCGATAGATAACCCCCAGGGCTGTGCCATAATCGATGGTAGCCAGGATCCCGGCGTTACAGACGGTCAGGATGCTATCCCCGCTTTTAAACAGCCGTGCGCCGTAGCGGCCGATACTGCGGCAGGCAGCGCGGTCTTCTTCGATGATGCGGCGTGCTTCGGCAAGAAGCGCTTGCTTGATCCGGAGGACGCTCAACCCCTGCGAGGCATCCAAGACCTTACGCATCCGGTCCAGCCCCCAGAACAGGTTCCTTGCCGTGGGCCGGCAAGAAGCAAGATAGCGCATAACCCGGTCGCAGTACCTGCGCAAAACCGCAGCATTATCGGTCTTTGCGTCTTTGACCCCCAGATACACGCCCAGGGCCGCTGCCGCGCCCAGGGCCGGAGCGCCGCGCACCTTTAAGACCTTGATCGCCTTCCAAAGCGCCTTGATGTCTTTGATAGCCAGATACTCCAGGCGCGACGGCAACTTGGTCTGATCGATGATCTTTATCTGATTGCCCTGCCAGGCGATCGTTCGGATATTCTTCATAGCTTCTCCTCTAAGGATTTTATCTGCGCGCTGACCTGTTGGCGTATTTCTTCACAGCGGCCCGGCTTTAAAAATTCCAGCACTTTCCGGTATGCCGCAAGCGCGCCCCGGATATCCCCCAGGTTTGCCAGGGCATCCGCAAGATTATCGTAGGTGACTGCCCTGTGCGGCTCAAGCTCCAGGGCTTTTTTAAAATACGCGATCGCTTCGCTGTGCCTGCCGATGTTATTCAGGAGCCAGCCCTTGTTGTGATAGACGGTAGCATAATCCGGCTCGACCTCGATGCCCTTATCGAAATAACGGAGCGCCTCATCGATGGTGCCCATCTCGACCATGCACAGGGCCCGGTCATTATAGGCGGCGCCGTCTATGGGGTTGTGCTTGATCGCGGCGTCGAAGTGCTCGATGGCGGCGGTGAAACGCTCATTAATCAAGGCGATCTGGCCTTTGAAATATTCTATTTCGCCGAGCCATCCGTATACCTGCGCTTCCTGCAGCCCCTGCTGCGCCAAGGCAAGCGACTCCTCCGGCGTGCCGTAGGTAATCGCCTCATCCAGCTTGATCCGGGTTTCCGGAAGATAGGCGTGTGTGCTCATCGGATAGTCTACAACCCTATGACTTTGGCGCACAGGCTTTTCTTGATCCTGATCGCCGAAGAAGGACAGGTCTCCTGGCAGCAGAAACAGGAAATGCAACCCCGCCGGTCGATGCGGGTACGCGCCTGCCTGATGCTGATCACTTTTGCGGGGCAGACCTTGACGCAGGCGGCGCAGCGGGTGCAGACGGCATGGTCTATCTGCGGATAAAAACGGATCAATCTTTGCACTGCCGGCACCAGGGGCCGGGGCAGGCGTACGATGACCGACGCCTTGGGCAAGCGAAACGGCCCGCCAAAAACATCCTTAATCTGCCGGCCGCATATTTCGATCGCATCCGGGTCCGCGGTCCCCAGGCCCCGCAAGGCCGCTTCTTTAGTCGTCAGGATATCCAAAGGTTCCAGGCCCATGATCTTTGCCATGACGCTGTCTATCGCCACGCAATCGGAGCCGGCAAGAACGACCCCCGCCGGCCGAGGCGTGCCGCTTGAGCCCGGGCCGTCCCCCTCCATGGCGAGGATCCCGTCGACGATGGTCAGGCTGGGCCTGACTGCGGCGTAGATATCCACCAGGACCCGGGAGAAATTGACGGCATCAAAGTGTTTCCGATGCAACTCCGTCTTGAATGTCCCGGCGACCAGGCCATACATATTCTTTATGCCGCCGGTCAAGGTCACCAGCTGATGCGTCTTGAACTTCGGCAGCGAAAGCACGTGGTCGCATTCATCCAGAAAACTTACCAAAGGGAACTGCCCCTGCCAGCGCCGGCCGGTAAAAGTAACCAGCTCCACCTTTTCCCGGGCCGCAACTTCTTTTATCCCCGAGCGCTCGTACACCCGGTCTACTTCCTGATTGCCGAACAGGCTGGGGCCGTCGCCGATAAAGACCCGGCAGTCCATTTCTTTCAAAAGCTTCACTGCCGCCCGTACCACCTGCGGGTGCGTGTCCACCGCGGATGCGGGGTCGGCGGCGGAAAGCAGGTTCGGCTTGACCAATACCCTGCTTGCCGGCTTGATGAAAGCAGCCAGGCCCCCGAGCAGGTCTACGGCACTGCGCAGCGCATGCACTACCAGATCCGGCTCGTACGACCGGCATTCAACCAGCGATACCCGTGGCTTCATGCGATATTAAAAAATGCGCGGGCATTACGCGAAGTAACCCCGGCGACTTCTTCAAGGCTGACCTCTTTGATCCGGGAGATCTCCTGCGCCAGTTGTTTAACGTAACAGGGCTCGTTCCTCCTGCCGCGCAACCCTTCGGGGCTTAAGAAAGGGGCATCGGTTTCCAGGAATATCCGCTCAAGAGGCGCCAGCTTTACCAGGTCCCTGAGGTCCTGGGCTTTTTTATAGGTGATATTACAGGTAAACGATACAAAGAAGCCCATGGCAAGGCAGCGCTCCAGAAAATCCCCGTCTCCGGAGAAGCAATGAACCACCGCCTTGACCGGCATCAACTCGCTCAGGATAGAAAGGGTATCCTCCTGCGCCTGGCGGCTATGGATGACCAAAGGCAGGCCCAGGTCTTTGGCAATGCCGGCCAAGGACAAAAAAAGCGGCCG
>Ga0335071_10007052_pt1 | contig 11596 bp, 8 predicted proteins | sample Lox_Sample_15_FD_206724 | JGI IMG/M metagenome (GOLD analysis project Ga0335071, IMG submission 206724) | Soil microbial communities from Loxahatchee National Wildlife Refuge, Florida, United States - Lox_Sample_1.5 | ecosystem: Environmental > Terrestrial > Soil > Wetlands | place: USA: Florida...
CCGGCGCGAGGGGTGCGCCGGCCCGGGACGCTGCTGCGCTTTGCGACGGTGGGCGTCTCGGGGGCGCTCGTCAACCTAGCCGTGCTCCACCTGCTGGCCGGCGCATTGCGCGTTCACGAGCTCGTCGCCTCCGCAGCGGCCATCGAGGCGAGCATCCTCAGCAACTTCGTCCTCAACGACTCCTTCACCTTCCGCGGCAACCACGCTTCGCCGTGGCACGTGCGGCTCGCGCGCTACCACCTCGTGAGCGCGCTCGGGGTGGCCATCCAGTTCGGTTCGTTCGCCCTGGCACTCCTGGTTTCAGAAGAGGCCGGTCGGCCGGCGCTCGGTCCGGCGCGCTACGCCGCCCAGGCGGTCGGGATCGGCCTGGCCTTCGGCTGGAACTTCGTAGCCAGCAGCCGCTTTGCCTGGGCCACGGCGGGAAGCCGCGAGGCGCGGCGCGCCCCCGGTCCGCTCCTCCCGGCCCTGCTCTTCGCGGCGCTGCTCGTCCTGCATGCCGTCCCCGTCTGGCTCGTGCATTACCTCCCCACCCAGGACGGGCCGCTGCACGTGGAGAACGTCTTTTCGCTCCTGCGCTGGCCGGGGTCGCCGCTCTTGCACCGCTATTACCTGGCCAACTGGGGAATGCAGCCGAACTGGCTCACCCAGCTCCTGCTCATCCCGCTGCTGCGGGTGGTCTCCGCCCCGACTGCGGAGAAGCTCTTGCTCACCGGGTACACGCTCCTTCTCCCCATCTGCTTTCGCGCGGTGCTCCCCCGCGGCGCGCGCGGCTGGTGGGGATCGCTGGCCGTCTTCCCCTTCGTGCATGCCTTTCCCTACTACATGGGGTTTTGGAACTTCTGCTGGGGAATGGCGCTCGCCTTCCTGGCGGTGGGGTTCTGGCAGCGCGCCCGGGGCCGCCTCGGACCGGAGCGCCTCCTGGCATTGCTGCTGCTGGGCGTCGGCCTCTACCTGACCCACGCCGCGGCGCTGGGGGGGGCGCTCGTGGCGATCGCCGGGCTCGGGCTGTTCCGCGCCGGCCTTTCGCTGGTGAGGTCGCGCGGGGCACCGGCCCGGCGACGGCTGGTGTTGCGCGCCTACCTGTGGCGCGGGGCGGGCGCCGCGGCCGCCTTCGCCCCCGGCCTCCTGTTGCTCGCCGCCTGGATGCTGGCCCATCGCGACCACGCCGTCGCCCGGATCCCGCTGCGCGAGCTGGCCGCGAAGTTCTTGGTGGGCTACGCCATGGTATCCATCGACCGGCGCGAGCTGTTCCTGGCGATGGCGGTCATGCTGGTCCTCGATCTGGCCGCGCTCTGGGCGCTGTGGCTGCGCCGCCGGGACGGCCGTCGGCTCTGCCCAGCCGACGGCTGGCTCGGCGTGGCGGCCTCCTTCGCGGTGCTCTACTTCGCCGTCCCCGACGTGGCCGATGCCGGTGCCCACATCTCCGATCGCATGGCCTTGCTCTGCTTCTTGTCGGCCGTGGCCTGGCTCTCGGCGAGAGCGGCTCCGCTGCGGCTCGTGCGCGCCGCGGGGCTTGCCCTGGCCGGGCTGGCGGTGGTGGCCCTCGGGATACGGTTCCAGAAGGAACGCGTCCTCTCCGCCTACCTGGCGGAGTACGTTTCCGCCACCCGCGCCGTCGCGGCTGACTCGGTCCTCTTGCCGCTGGCGCTCGCGCCCGCCGGCCCCCGCGACGCCCGGGGGCGCAAGCTCGGCTACCGGATCAAGCCCTTCCTGCACGCCACCGGCTGGATCGTGGCCCGGCGCGGCGGCGTGGACCTGAAGAACAGCCAGGCCAACACCGACCAGTGCCCGGTGCGCTTTCCGCCCGCCCGCAACCCCTTCCGGATCATCGCCGCCTCGATCGGGCGGATGGAGGGAGTCCCGCCCTGCGTCGACCTGCGATCGGCGCCGCGGGTCGGCCCGATCGACTACGTGCTCGTCTCCGGAGCGAGCCGGGAGAACCTGAACACGCCCTGTGGCGCGGCCTTGGCCTCCGACCTGGCCGCTCGCTTCGAGCCGGTGTTCCTCTCCCAGCCGACCGGGCTCGTCGAGGTGTGGCGGCCACGGACGCAGACGGCGCAGCGCTGAGCGCGGCGAGGCCCCGGGGGCGATCCGAGCCCTGCTAGAGGACCGGGACGTGCTCCTTGCGCCAGAACGCTCCCTCCACCCGCGGCAGCGCCTCGCCGCCCTGGGCCTCGACCACGAACGAGGCGGCGGCGGCGCCGAGCCGGGCAGCCTCCACCGGCTCCTCGCCCTGGGCCAGGGCGAAGAGGAAGCCGGCGGCGAACACGTCGCCGGCGCCGGTGGGATCGACCTCCTGCACCGGGAAGACCCCCACTCGCCGGGCCCGGCCGCGCTCGATGACGTCGCAGCCCTTCACGCCCTTCGTGAACACGACGATGGGCACCGCCGCAGCCAGCCGATCGAGCAGGTCACCCTGGCCCAGCATGTCATCCTCGGAGAGGACCACCGCGTCGACTGCCTGGAGCAGCGCCGGATCCGGGTCCCAGGGCGGCTGGGCCACGGCCCCGTCGGGCGCCACCCGGCGCAAGAGCCCCTGGCAGCACAGGCCGGTCAGCCGGGGCCGAACCGCACGGCGGAATGCCACCGCGTCCGCCTCCCCGAGCACCGGAGCCACGTGGAGCACGTCCGGACGGGCCCAGGCCCGTGGCAGCCGGGCCGGGTCGAGCCGGAGGGATTGGGCCTCGACGCGCTGGGTGCGCACCCCGCCCTCCCCGTAGCGATTCTCGAACACGGTGGTGGCCAGGGATGGGATGAACGCGGACTCGATGCCGTCGAGGGCGTCGCGGGGGAAGTCGGCCGCCGCCGAGGTCAACACCCCCACCGAGGCGCCTAGCGCCCGCCAGGTCCGGCCGGCGTAGTAGGCAGGACCTCCCGCCACCAGGCCCCCGGGCGCTCGGTCGAGGGTCACGTTGCCACACACCACCACCGAAGGGGCCGCTTTCATGGTCACAAGATCTCCACCACCCGGGCCCGTTTCAACCCGGAGTCCTCGATGGCCGTGGTGGTCGGGACGTCGTACCACGCGAGCACCGCGAAGCCGTGGCGCGGGGCGTAGGTACGGCAGGCGTCGCCGGCCAGCACCCGCATTCCCTGGGCCCTCAGCCGCCGGAACCAGCGCAGCGCTCCATCGGCCAGGCCTCGTTCATAGAAGACGTCGCCGGCCAGGACCACCTCGAAGCCGGGTAGCGCCCCACCCAGCCCATCACCGGCGCGAAAGGCCACCGAGACGCCGTTGCCTCTCGCGTTGAGCGCGACCGCCGCCTCGCTGAACGGATCGCGGTCGAGCGCCAGCACCTCGGCGGCACCGGCACGGGCCGCGGCGATGGCCAGTAGTCCGCTCCCGGCGGCAAAGTCCACCACCCGCCGCCCGCGCACCATTTCCGGATGATCGAGCAGGTGCCGGGCCAACGCCTGGCCGCCGGCCCACGGGTAGGCCCAGTACGGCGAGTCGGGCCAGGAAAAGGGTGCCCGGCTCGTCGCCTCCCAAAGCGGATCCAGGTCGCCGGCCTGTTGGAGCACGATCTCCGGGACCAGCGGCACCGGCGCCGGACGGGTCCGCCCCTCGATGAACGCACCGAGCGCGCTGCCTTCGTCCTCGGTCATCGTCCCCACACGGTCGGCGGGAAGGCTCGCGGCGTCAAGGGACTTCGCGTGCGCCCCGCGCCCGGTGCGTCTGGCCCGGCTTCCCAGGGGGCTGACTTGCACCGCCGCCCCGGACGGACGAGGATGCCATCCAAAGAGGGACGTGTCATGGCCACGGTCCGACCACACGACGAGCGGCGCCGGTTCTCCCGGATCACCTTTCATCGACCGGGGCTGATCACCGTGGCGGGGGTCCAGAGCGAGGTGGGGGTGCTCGACGTCTCGCTGAAGGGAGCCCTGCTGGAGGTACCGGTCGGCCTCGTGGCGCAGGTGGGCGCCCACTGCGCAGTGCGCATCCACCTCGACCAGGGCGAGGCCATCATCCACATGGAGGGGCAGGTGGCCCACCGGAACGACCGGCGGCTCGGGGTACGTTGCACCTCGATCGACCTGGACAGCATCGCACACCTGCGCCGGCTGGTGGAGCTGAACCTGGCCGACGAGAACCTCCTCCACCGCGAGCTGGCAGCGCTCATCGGCGTGGAGGAGTAGGTCACTTCCCCCCGCGCAGCCGGGCGAGGTGCTGCCTGGCATCGTTGGCCTGCTCGCTCTGCGGCGCCATCTGGATGAGAGCGTTGAAGGCCTGTTCCGCCTTGGGGGACTCGTGCAGGTCGTAGGCGTAGACGATCCCCAGGTTGAAGAGGCTCTGCAGGTGGCGGGGATCGATCTGCTGGGCACGCTGGAAGTTGGCGACCGCCTTGTCGAAGGCGCCGAGGGCCCGGAACATCACACCCTGGTCGGTGAGCACGTTGGGATCGTCGGGCTTCAGCTGCAGGGCCCGGGCGTAGGCGTCGACCGACTTCTGCGGCTGCTGCAGGTCGAAGTAGAGGTTGCCGAGGGCCACCCACGCCTGGGCGTTCTTGGGGTCCTGCTCGGTGACCTGGCGCAGCACGGTGACCTGCTCGTTGGCGTCGACCGGGACCGTGCCCGGTTGCGAGGGGGCGGGCGCAGCGGCGGGCGGGGGAGCCGCAGGGGCAGGCGGGGCGGGAGAGGCGACCGACACGGGCGCCGCGGTGATCGGCTCGCGCTCCTTCAGCACCCGGCCGCCGGCTCGGCCCACCTGGAAGGCGAAGAGGGCCAGCACCACGCCCATGGCCAGTCCGGTCGCCAGCCCACGGATGAAGTCGCGGCTCATGTTCCGGGCTCCCGGGCGAGCGACGGCGCCGGCCCGAGCCGCTCCCGCAGGAAGACCGCCGCCCGTTCCACCAGGGCGTCGGCGAAGCGAGGGCCGATACGGTAGGGCGGGTCGCGGGTGGCCCCGGACACGCCGGCTGTCCCGCCCGGCTCCGAGGTAACCCGGTCGGAGCACAGCCGCACCCGAACCAGCCCGGCCTTGTGCAGCGGGAACATGAGCTCGACGCCACCCGCTCCGGCGTCGTCGGTCTCGCGGGTCTGCATCCGCCCACCCCCGCCCAGCTCCGGTGCGATGCGGACCATGTACCGTCGGTACTTGCGGGGCTCCGGGTTGCTCACGACGGCATGATGGCCGGGGGAGGCGGCCGGCGCAACCGGATACGGGGTGCGGTCGGGCGGCCGGGCAGACGAGGTCGGGGCCAGGGCCCTCCCCGACCCCGCTTCACCGCTGGTAGCGGGCGATCCCCCGCTCCACCGCGCTCACGAGGTAGGGGCGGAGGTCCCGGGGAGCGATGATCCGGTCGAGCGATCCCACCCGCAGGGCCCGTTCCACGGTGTGGACGGCGTCGAACTCCTCTGCCACCTGGCCCACCTTCTCGGAGCGAACCGCCGCCAGCACCTCGGCGAGGCGCAGCCGCGAGCCGCTGGCCCGGGCCGCCTCCTCGGCCGTGACCGTGCGGGGGTCCTTGCGGATGCGGGTCTCCACCTCGCGGGCGAAGACGGTGGCCGCGGCCGGGGCGCCGCCGATCACCGAGGCCCGGGCCCCCTCCACCGCCACCACCTCGATGTCCTCGCGCAGGGCCTTGGAGAACACCACGAAGGCGCCGCCGTGGTAGCGAGAGACGACGCAGAAGATGAACGGGCCCTGGAAGTTCACCACTGCCCGGCCGATCTCGGCACCGTACTCGAGCTGCAGGCGGCGCATCGACTCGGGGGAGCCGTCGAAGCCGGAGAGGTTGGCCAGCACCACCACCGGGCGAACCCCGGAAGCGCCGTTGATGGCCCGGGCCACCTTCTTCGACGACTGGGGGAAGAGGGTGCCGGCGCTCCACAGCTCCGGACCGTCGGCCGGCACGAACTCCAGCCGGGGCAGCGGCCGGGCCTCCATGCCCATCAGGCACACCGGCCAGCCGCCCAGGTGCGCGTCCCAGACCACCGCGGTTTCCCCGCCGCGCAGGTCGCGCCAGCGCTCCATCCACGGGTGGTCCTGGTCGACGACCGCGGCCATCACCCGGCGGATGTCGAACGGCTTCTTGCGGTCCGGGTTCTTCTCCACGCTGAAGATGTCGCCCACCTTGTCGAAGCCGGCGCCGCCGCTGGGCCCGTGCGGGTACTCCTGGGCGTCGCGGTCCACCGGGTCGCGCGTCACCGCCCGCCGCGGGAACCGCTCCCCGGGAGCCAGGTAGGTGTGCTCGTAGTGGCGCAGGAGGATCTGGATCCCTTCGGACAGGCTTGCGGCGGCGTACTGGGCCTGACCGTTCGGTCCCATGATCCGGTCGTACCCGCCGATCCCCAGGTTGTCCTCGGCCGAGACGCTGCCGGAGTAGTCGAGCGCGTCCTTGCCGGTGAGCACCATGGCCGAGCGCGGGCACATGACCAGGATGCCCCGGGTGTGCATGAGCATGGTGGCCTCGGCGTTCCAGTAGGGCTGGGCGCCGACGTTGATGCCGGTGACCACCACGTTGATCTCCCCCACGCTGGGTGAATTCGACGATCCGGCGCAGCACCCGGGAGATCCAGTCCATGTTCTCGGTGCCGCTCTCCATGGAGATCTTGGCCCCGGCCGAGACCGCGAACCACTCGAGCGGTACCCCCAGCCTCTCCGCCAGGTCGATGCCGGCCAGGATGCGCTGGCACTCGGGCTGGGCCAGCGAGCCCATGGCCCGGCTCGGATCGCCGAGGAGCACCACCCGCTCCATCCCTTCCGGGTAACGATTCGTGAAGCTCTTCACCCGCCCGACCACGATGTTGGCCGCGTTCTTGCCCGGCGGGCGCTGTACCTTCACCAGGGCGCCCTTCTCGTCCAGGTCGTGCTCCGAGAACTCGCCCGGCGGAACGCCGGTCTCGGAGTCGGCCGGCGGAGCCAGCATGCGCACCAGCTCGTAGGGGTGGGTGAGCCCGCGCCGGCGGAGCTGGATGACCCGCTGCTGGTACTCGCCCAGCGGCTCGAGCGGACGATCGGTGGGCACGTCGTAGCGGATGGACACGCCGCTGCCGGTAGTGTGCACGCGGAGGAGCGTGCTGCGCAGCGCCCCGGTGAAGGGATCGGGCACACGCACGTCGATGAGCACCACCTCCAGCCCCAGCCCGGCCGTCTGCGGCGCCAGCCGCTCGGCCAGGCTGCGGATCTCCTCGCGGGAGAGGAGCAGCGGCGGCTCGACGGTGAGCAGCACCCGGTTCCACTCCAGCCGCTTGTCCGGAGACCGATGGGCCTGGAAGCGGCGCATCCCGGCCAGCGCCTCGTGCAGCATCCGCTCGAGGTGGGGCAGCTGCACCACCCGCCCGGCGGGGTCGCGCACCGGGGTGAGATCGCGCACCTCGGCCACCGCGAAGAGGCGCTCGTCCTTGGGGTTGTCGCGGGCCACGCCCAGGTAGAGGAAGACGTCCTCCACCGAGGGCAGGCGCTCCAGGTCGAACTTGGAGAGCCGCCCGAGCTGCATGCGGCGGAAGAGCATGGGGTGGACGCCGCGGTAGCGCCGGTCCTCGGTGAAATCGCCGGGGCCACCACGGAAGGTGAAGTGCTCCTGGCTGGACTGGCGCCCGAAGCCGTGCCCGGGCACCGCCACCGCCACCGCCGCCCGCCGCACCGGGCGGGTGAAGCCGGCGGCGGCCAGCGCCGTCCGCACCCCCTCGACTCGCTCCTCGATCGATCCCGACGGGAGCGCGCTCCACAGGTACAACTCGAGCGCCAGCTCCACCTCCGGAGGTGCCTCGGCGGCGAGGCGGGCCAGGACCCGGGAGGCCCCGGCCACCTCGCCCACCGCCGCGAAACAGGCGTGGAGCCGGATGCGGCGGCCCTCGCTCGCGTACTCGGCCACCGCACAGCTCACTGCGTCCTCCACCCGGACGGTGACCGGCCCCACCGGCGCGATGCGGTAGTAGCGGCGCAGGAGCGTCTCCACCAGCCGGGGGCGCAGCCCGGGGGCAGCACCGGCCATCCGCTCGATGAGCAGGGTGGCCAGCGGCTGGGCGCAGGCCACCAGCCGGGCGATGACCGCCTCGCGCTCGGCGTTCTTCACCGTCGCCAGGGCGGCCAGATCCTTCTCCGCCTGGACGTAGGCCGCCGCCCGGGCCGCCTCGAAGAGCGGCTGATCGAATCGCTGGTAGCGCAGCTCGCTGGCCAGGTCGGCCAGCGGGGCGTGCAGCTCCCGCCCGAGCTCGGTGAGCCGGTCGAGCAGCCGGCGGATCTCCGGCCCGCGCTCGTCCAAGGCCGGCGTCTCGGAGGCCAGGCGACGTTCCAGGATGCCGAGGATGGGCACCATGGCGTCCGAGACCCGCTCGTGCGCCTTCTGGATGCGAAGAAGTGCGGTCTCCAGCTGCAGCCCGGGGGACTCCAGGGCCACGCCGTAGTGGGAAAGAGCCCGTCTCAGCCCCTCCACGAATTCCGGGGAGAGGCCCACACCGCGCTGCTCCGGCTCGTGCAGGTAGCGCCAAAGCTCCTCGAGCGGCGGCTTGCCGTCGCCGTCCCGGCGCACGGTCCTGCTGAAGAGAGACTGGACGTCGACGAAGGCGGAGAAGGCGGTCTCCTCGGCGGCCAGGACCTCGGGGTCGTCGCTCACCACGCTGGCCGAAAGCTGGGCCCACCCGGCCGCCAGCCGCCGGCTCTGAGCCGGGGCGACGTCGAAGCCGAGCAGAACCCGCCGCAGCTCGTCCAGCGCCGCCAGGTAGCGCTCGCGGGGGGGGAGCGTCGGCGGGGCCGCCGGCGCCACCAGGGCGAGCGGCCCCGTCGGCTCGGAGGCGGGCTCCGCATCGTCGGACTCCAGCCGGACGAGCGGCGTACCCGCATCCACCTGGGCGTTGGGCACCGCCACCACCTCGCGGATCACCCCGGCCGATGGCGCGGTCACCACGATCTCCACCTTCATCGACTCCACCCGGGCCACCGGGTCGCCGGCCGCGATCCGCTGCCCGACGTGGACCGGAATGGCCACCACCACCGACGGCAGGGGGGCCACCACCAGGCCGGCCGGCTCACGCTGGATGACATGGGGGACGCCGTCCACCTCGACCAGGTGGCGCAACCCGTCCACGCTGGAGAGCACCCGGGTCCGCCGATCGCCGAGCACGAGCCGTCGCTCGCGATCGGCGAGCCGCTCGACCCGTACCTCCAGCGGCGCCCCACCGGCGGGCACCACCTGATAGCTGGCCGGCCCGACCTGGCGGACCTCCAGCCGGTGGCGCTGTCCGTCGAGCCTCAGCTCGGCGACGCGGCCAGAGGAGGGGCCCACCCGGGGTCGGCCCCGGCGAGCCTCGGCCAGGAAGCGCTGCCGCTCGAGGGCCAGGTCCAGGTCGTAGACCTCGAGTGCCGCCGCGACCAGCGCCACCTCCGGCCGGGAGGGAACCAGCTTATCGCCCGCCCCGGCCAGGTCGGCCATCCGCTCCGCGCCGGAGAGCACCTGCGAGTGGGAGCAGAGGGCCGCCACCCAGGCCTTGGTCGTGCCGCGCCCGCCCACCAGCACATCGGAGTCCTCGAGCGCCTGCGCCAGGCGGGAGAGAGCCTCCGTCCGGTTGTGGCCCAGGGCCACCACCGTAGCCACCGGCTCGCCGGGGCCGCACAGATCGCCCTCGTCCACCTCCGCCTCGGCCCGCAGGGCGGGGTCGGCAGGCAGGCGCAGCCGCTCGACTCGCCCCCCGCCCCCGCGCGGATCACCACCCACCTCGCGCGGGACGATGCGGGCAGCCACAGCGTGCCCGGCGCCCGACGACGCGACGGAGCCCACCGCCTCGCCCGCCGCCAGGGTAAGAGACAGGCGGGTGAGGTCCACGCCCGAGGCGGCTTCGATGGCCGGTGCCGTGCGCGCGAACGGTTCCAGCCCAGCCAGGGACTGCCGGCCCGAGTTGTCGACGGCCAACCGCACCGCCGCCACCCCCACCCAGCCCGCGGCCCGGCAGGCACGTGCACCAAGCTCGGCCGCTTCGCGCTCCCAATCGCCCCACCGCTCTCGGCCGACGCTCTCCGCCACCAGCACGACCTCGCCGAGTTGCAGGGAGACCTCTCCGAGCCCCACCACCCGCGACCCGCCAGCCGAATCGCGCGCCACCACCGCCTCCAGTTGGCGAGCACCGGGGAGCGTTGTCGGGTCGGCCAGTACCGCGCCGACCTCACGGGCCAGGGCGACGAGCCCCTCGCCGGTCGTCCGCCGAATCACCTCGGCCCCGGGCCCGACTAGGCGCACCCCGTTCTCGGCGCACCAGGCGGCCAGCTCGAGCCGGACGGCGGGGGAGACCATGCCGATCCAGAGCGTGTCCGGTTGGGCTGATGCCAGCGCCTGGCGACGGTCCTCGGCCTCGAGGATCGCGTCCGCCTCACGCAGGTATGCGGCGTGACGCCCCAGCGGGCCGTGGACGGCGATGGCGGTCTGGGCCAGGCCGAGTCGGCTGAGCTCCCGGATCGCCCGCAGGACGCGCCGTCCGCCCTCGCCGACGTCCATCACCACCACGCGCCCCAATCCGATGGCATCCGGCATCCGTTGGACCCCTTGGCGCTTGTCCTCGTAACCGCCCGCGTGGCGAGGCGCTGTTCCGCGCCCGCGCCGCCTCTGCGCGCCCGGGCTCGTCTGCACCACCTGCGGTCCTCCATCGGCGGAGGGCGGTGGCTTCCGCTCGCAAGCGTGCGCTCCTCAAATCAGATGGTACGCCCGGGCGCAAGCGGCGAGTCGTCCGTTGCGCCCCCCGGAGCGCGCTCCACGACGCGGCGCGGCAGAAGCGGACCGCCGAGGTGAGGCAGCTCAGCGCAGCCCGCACGCCCCATGGCAGGCGAGCGCCCGCCGGCAGGGGCGGCCCGAGGGCGGATGATTGACTAGAAGTGATGGGCCGGGCAAGGTCAGAGGAGCGACGGGCTCCTTGCGCCTTCGCTCTCGTTCGATACCGTCCGGAGCCGGATCACCTCTCCCCGACATCCCTGATGCGTCGCCTGGGAGTGCCTGGCCGGCTCCGGCTCCTCAGCACTCCCCAAGGGCACCGTGACAGCCGCTTCCGCCCGCTCGAGATCGTGCTCTCGCGCCGCGCAGCTCGACCTGACGCTATCCTCGAGGAGGCTCTCCTACCCGGGCGGCCAACCTCGAGCGCCACGCGTCCGCCGCGCTGGCGAGGTGCCTATCCCCCGCGAGGGTCAGTGCGCGGGCGGAACAGGCTCCTGCAGGATGAGCCGCTCCGCCTCGGCCGGCACCCCTCGGAGCCATGGCGCGGGCTTGCCCGCTCGCGTGCGTACGCGGCGTCAGAAAGGCGCCAGACAGTTTAACGCAAGGTGAATCTACGGCGACGTGCGCCGCGCCCGACAGGTCAGGCGTCGCAGCAGTAGGCCAGGAGGCCGGGCCGGTCGGCGCACGCCTGCCTGAGTCGGGCGATGGCCTCCCGTTGCGACGGCGCCCGCCGGGGAGTCCGCTCCTCGAGCGCCCTACGATGGTGTCGAGGGGGCGGGGGCGAGGCAGGAGGAACAACTCCTCGTCGGTGCCCGGGAGCACATCGAGGCTGGAGAGCGCAGGGTCGACGGGGAACACCTCGGCGTAAGATCCCCATTCGCCGAGCCGTACGTCCCACCGACCAGACCGTGCCGAGCGGCAAGGTGCCGGGATGGCTCGCCGCCCCGCCACCCGCG
>Ga0335071_10007053_pt1 | contig 11594 bp, 13 predicted proteins | sample Lox_Sample_15_FD_206724 | JGI IMG/M metagenome (GOLD analysis project Ga0335071, IMG submission 206724) | Soil microbial communities from Loxahatchee National Wildlife Refuge, Florida, United States - Lox_Sample_1.5 | ecosystem: Environmental > Terrestrial > Soil > Wetlands | place: USA...
CTGGATGTCGATCGTCAGGTCCTTCTTCAGGGTGACGACGATGAGGCTCGAGGACTGGCCGCCGGACGTGTCGGACGACGTCTCGGGGAGCTTGACGTCGATGCCCTTCTGGACGAGAGGCGTGATGACCATGAAGATGATGAGCAGCACCAGGAGAACGTCGCACAGGGGGACGACATTGGGTTCGGCTTTTGCCATATCAGGCCTCCTTCACGTGGTCCGCGTGGAAAGAATATTTTAGGACAATCGCCTTCGCCCTGTCAACGTGTTTATTGGCCCCGGGGCGGCCGGAGGCCGGTCCGGCCCGCCCTCACGCCTCGCCGAATTCGGGCGGGGCGAAGTCCGGGTCGGCGGGGGACGTCACCCGCCCGTGGACAGTGTACCGGCCGCGGGCCAGGACGGCATAGGCCCGGCGGGCCGTCTCGACGATGACCAGGACGAGGCAGATCATGATGATCACCGTCAGGGCGATATTGATCAAGGCCAGGGATGTCTTGCCCGGCTGAGCGAGCATCGGACCGTAGTTCTCGAGGATGTTGAGCAGGCCGGCGTAGAGCGTCGTGACCGAGACGAAGGCGAGGGGGACGAGGCTGACCCAGAGATAGCGGACCTTTCCGGCGTTGATGATGGCCGCGGAGGCGATCGCCAGGGCAACGCCGGCCAGGAGCTGGTTGGCCGTGCCGAACATCGGCCAGATCGAGCCGATATTGCCCGTCCAGATGAAGTAGCCCCAGGCGAAGACCACCAGGAACGTGGCCAGGAAGGCGCCGGGCATCCAGTTCGTCCGCTCGAAGGGCTTGTAGATCCGGCCGCCGAACTCCTGGACGAGGAACCGGGCGATGCGCGTCCCGGCGTCGATCGTGGTCAGGATGAACAGGGCCTCGAACATGATGGCGAAGTGGTACCAGTACGACATCAGGCTCCGCAGGCCCGGGATTCCGGAGAAGATCTGGGCGAACCCCACGGCCAGCGACACGGCGCCGCCCGGCCGCCCGACCACGTTTTCCCCGACCTGGGCGGAGAGATCGGCGATGTTGACCGGCGGGACGCCGAGCGCGGCGAACTTGTCGGGCGCGAGGTTGATGGCGAAGTAGTCGCCCGGGTGGAGGGAGCAGGCGGCGATCAGGGCTACGACGCTGACCACGGATTCGACGAGCATCGCCCCGTAGCCGATCATCCGCGTGTCCGATTCCTTGATCACCATCTTGGGCGTGGTCCCGGAGGAGACGAGGGAGTGGAAGCCCGAGATCGCGCCGCAGGCGATCGTGATGAAGAGGAAGGGAAAAAGCTGGCCGGGGATGATGGGACCGTGGCCGTGGACGTAGGGGGTGAAGGCCGGCATCTTGAGCGCCGGATGGACGATGAAGACGCCGAGCATGAGGAGGAGGATCGTCCCGATCTTGAGGTAGGAGCTGAGGTAGTCGCGCGGCGTGAGGAGGAGCCAGACGGGCAGGACGGAGGCGACGAAACCGTAGAGGGCCAGGGCCAGGGTGATGCCGTGGCGGGACAGGGTGAAGGCCCCGGCCAACGACGAGTGGGCGACGACGTTGCCCAGGACGACCGCGGACACCACGCTCACGACGCCGATGAGGCTCGCCTCGGCGATCTTCCCCGGCCGGATCTTCTGCATCCAGAGGCCGACGAAGACGGCGATGGGGATGGTCAGGGCGATCGTGAACGTGCCCCAGGCGCTTTCCGACAGGGCGTTGACCACGGCCAGCCCGAGGCCGGCCAGGGCGACGATGATGATGATCAGGATCGCGACCGAGGCTACGGCCCCGGCGAGGGGGCTGACCTCGCGGCGGGCGATCTCGGCCAACGATTTTCCCTGGCGCCGGATCGAGGCGACGAGGATGAGGAAATCGTGGACGCCGCCGGCGATGACCGCGCCGAGGAGCATCCAGAGGAGCCCGGGCGCGTAGCCGTACTGGGCGGCGAGCACCGGCCCGATGAGCGGGCCCGCGCCGGCGATGGCCGCGAAGTGGTGGCCGAAGAGGACGTATTTGTTGGTCGGATGGTAGTTCTGGCCGTCGTTCAGGGTGACCGAGGGCGTGCGCTTAAGGTCGTTCAGGGTCAGGACCTTGGCGGCCAGGAAGGCGCTGTAATAGCGGTAGGCCAGGACGAAGAACAGGATGGCGACCAGGATGAGGGGGACGGAATTCATGGCCGGGCTCCCCGCCGCTGCGTCACTTCAGGGTGTCGTAGGCTTTCTTGTTGTTGTTGGTCTTGAAGACCAGGAGGGCGTGGCCCTTGCCCGCCGAGCTCCCGTAGCTGTATTCGACGTCGATGACGGCGTTGCCGAGGAGCGCTCCGATCTCGGCCCCCGCGCCGATCCGGTCGCTGATCTCGACGGTGATGACGCCGTTCGTCGCCACCTTGTAGCCCAAGGCCCGGAGCGACGCCTCGGCCTTCTTGTTGTTCGACGTGAGGAGACGGAAGTGGCCCTCGTTCGCCTCGGTGTAGACGGACAAGGCCCGGAGGTTGACGCCGGCGTTGGCCAAGGTCCCGAGGACGCGGCCCAGAATGCCGGGCTCGTTGGGCGTGATCACGTGGAGTTCGGTTTCGTTCGTGACGTTATGCACCTTCGGTCTCCTTTACAAGTTCCGGATTATATCAAAACGGCCATCCGCGCGGAAGAGGGGGCGCGCCCGCCGGGCCGGGCCTTTGTCATTTCGGGGGGATTCGCCTATAATCGGCGCTCGCCGCGGATGGGCGGGCGCCGCCGAGCGGGGCCCGCCGACCGCGGGAAAGGATCGGACATGACGCCGCCGCGCGTCGCGATCGTGGACAACGCCGTCTATCCCCATCTCTACAAGCCCGTGGGCCATTGGCGCACTTGGCTTGGCGGGGTCGCCTGGGAATCGTTCTACGCGCCGGCGGGCCGCCTCCCGGCGCTCGGCGATTTCAGCCACGTCATCCTCACCGGCTCCGAGGCGTCGATCCTGGAGCGCGAGCCCTGGGCCGACCGCGAGGTCGAATTCGTCCGGGACGCGTTCCAGGCGGGAAAATCCATCCTGGGCAGCTGCTACGGGCACCAGCTTCTGGCCCTCGCCCTGGCCGGCCCGGCGCGCGTCGGCCGGTGCCGCGAGCCGGAAATCGGCTGGATCGCCGTCGAGGTCGTGGCGCCTTCGCCCCTCCTCGGCGAGCCCCGCCGGGCCTTCACGTTCGCCGCCCATTTTGACGAGGTCCGGGACCTGCCCTCCGACGCCTATGACGTCCTGGCCTCCACTCCGGCCTGCCCCGTCCAGGCGTTCGGCTGCCGGGGGCGGAACGTCTGGGGCCTCCAGATCCACCCCGAGATCGACGTCCCGGCGGCCCGCGAAATCCTGTCCGGATTCGGGGAGATCTTTCCCCGCGTCCGGCCGCTCTACGCCCGCGCCCTGGCGGAGGAGCCTCGGGACTCCCGGCTCATTCTCCGGATCGTCGAGCGCTTTCTTGCCGATTCCGCTTGACAATTCTCCCGAAATCGGTAAGGTAATAATAGATTGCCTTCGATCTCTAGAAAGGAAGCGCATTTTTCTATAAGGGAGGCCTGCATGAAAGGTAAAAAACTCTTCTGCGTCATGGCGATGTTCGTCCTGGTCTTTTCCGTCGCCTCGTTCGGCGCGCAGCACAAGCTGACGCGGATCGGGGTCAACACCTTCGCCAATATCCGGGGCAACGTCCCGACCGCCCAGGTCATGAAGACCATCGCCCAGAACTACGCGGGCGACATCAAGCTGGGCCTGGACAAGGTCAACCAGGGCGATCTCTACATGGCCCTCCTCGATCAGCTGAAGGCGGCCACCTTCGTCGACATGAGCATCCCCGTCGGCGGCAAGTTCTTCTGGATGTTCTTCCGCGTGGCGGGCAAGGTCCAGGTCTGGGAGGACGTGGAGTGGGCCGGCGCGAAGCCGCTGGACGTCTTCTCCTTCACCGTGACCAAGGACAACAAGGCCTACGAATACGTGATCCCCAAGCCATGCGGGAATATCGCCCTCTACAAGGTCTCCGACGTCAAGCTCCCGCCGCCTCCGCCGGCCGTCTGCGCCCTGGCCGTGTCCCCGGCCAAGGCCAACGTCAATGAGCCCATCACCGTCGACATGAGCGGCACGACGAACGCGACGTCGATGGACGTCGATGTCTTCACCGCCCAGGGGACCAAGCTCGCGTCCCACGCCTTCACGCCCTCGGCTCTCAAATGGCAGACGAAATTCGAGAAGCCGGGCGAGTACGTGTTCAAGGCCCGGGCGGCGAACGCCGACGCGATCGCCTCGACCAATCCCTGCCAGGCCAAGACCTACATCAACTTCCCGCCCGTGTGCAAGCTCTGGACCTCGTGCCTGCCCTGCCAGGATTACGTCGGCAAGCCCATCACCTTCGACGTCTCGGGCTCGACGGACGCCGACGGGCAGGTCGTGAAGGCCAGCTTCCAGCTCACCGACGAGGCGGGCAACGTCATCGACAGCTTCACCAAGACCGACAAGCCCTTCGCCTGGGAGAAGGTCTTCAAGAAGGCCGGCAAGTACACGATCAGCGTCCTGGTCTACGACGACATGGGCGCCGCCTCCTCGGCCGGCGATCCCTGCAAGCTGACCTTCGAGGTCACGCAGAAACGGTTCTTCTACCTGGCCGAGTTCGGCGGCCTGCTGGCGCGCGGCACTTACACGGGCTACGCCTTCGGCCGGCTGGGCCTGATGTTCAACCTCGCGCCCGACGTGATCGACTTCATCCTTCGCGTCGGCGGCGCGCTTCCGACCCAGGGCTCGCCCTGGAAGTTCGTCTGGATGGCGGACGCCCTCCTGAACCTCCACCTGGGCGAGGCGGCCTACATCGACGGCGGGCTGGGCTACAGCACCCGGGAGAAGCCGGAGCGGCTGAACGGCATCGATCTGGTCGGCGCCTTCGGGGTGAACCTCTTCAACAACTACACGTCGGCCGGCTCGATCTTCGCCGAAGTCCGCGTGCCGGTCATCACGGCCGACCGCGACTGGGACAACCACCACAAGCTGCTGCTCGGCTTCCGCTACATCTTCTAAGCGGGACGAGGCGGATTTCCCAGGCCGGGGACCCCGGGCCCCCGGCCTTTTTTTTGCCTCGTCGGCGGCTTGTGCCCCGCGGGCAAAACCCCTAAAATGGGGCCATGAAAATCGCGCTCATCGGCGCCGACGGGCAGCTGGGGACCGAGCTATTGGCGGCGCTCGCCGGCCACGACGTGGCGCCGCTCTTCTATCCCGCCTTCGACGTCACGAAAGGGGGGGACGCGCGCGCGGTCCTGGCCGGCCTCGCGCCCGAGGCGATCGTGAACACGTCCGCGTTCCATCGCGTCGACGAGTGCGAAGACAAGGCCGAAGCGGCGTTCCGGGTGAACGCCTTCGCCGTCCGCGACCTGGCCCTGCTCGCCCGGGACCTGGACGCGGCCCTCGTCCATTTCAGCACGGATTACGTCTTCGACGGACGGAAGGCCGAGCCCTACCTCGAAGACGATCCGCCGTTCCCGTTGAGCGTCTACGGCGCCTCGAAGCTCGCCGGCGAATTTTTCGCCCGGGCTCTTTGCCCGAAGCCCATCGTCATCCGGACCTGCGGCCTCTACGGGCCGGCCGGCTGCCGGGAGAAGGGGGCGAACTTCGTCGAGGCCATGCTCCGCGCCGCGGAGCGGGGCGGCCCGGTCCGGGTGGTCGACGACCAGTGGGTGACGCCGACCTCCGCGGCGGAGCTGGCGGCCTGCGTGGCCGACCTTCTGGGCCGGCGGGCCTACGGGCTCTTCCACATGACCAACGAGGGCCGGTGCACCTGGCATCAGTTCGCCGCGGCGATCTTCGAATTGGCGGGCAGGACCGTCGATCTCCGGCCGATCGATTCGGCGACGCTCGGGGCCCGGGCGCGGCGGCCGGCGTTCTCGGTCCTGGAGAACGCCCGGGCCAAGGCGCTCGGCTTGCGGGGATTCTCGGAATGGCGCGACGCCCTCCGCGATTTCCTGCGGCGGATGGGGATCGCCGCTTAGCGCCCGAGCTGGGCGATCATGTCCGGGGGCATCGCCGCCACCGCCCCGGTCTTGTCGATCGCGACGTGGACGGTGTATCCTACGGCGTAGACGCCGTCCCCGTCCGGCGTCCGGATCTCGTAGTGGAACACGGCCTTGCGCGGCCGGAGCTCGCGCAGGGCGATCCGGACGACGAACGGATCGTCGTAGCGCAGCGGACGCCGGTAACGGCAGAACGACTCCGCGACGACGAGGAAGACGCCCCGCTCCTCGATCTCCCGGTAGGTGAGGCCCTTCCGGCGGCAGAACTCGGTCCGGGCGAGCTCGAACCAGACATAGTAGACGCGATTGTGGGCCACGCCCATGGCGTCCGTCTCGGAATAGCGGACGCGCAGGGCGACGTCTTCGTAGGGCGGGGCGAGGGGAGCGGCGAGGAGGCGGCTATTCGGCGAGCTTGCCGAGCTTGGCGAGTTCGTCATTGTAATATTTCCGGTACAGGATCTCCCATTCCCGGCTGCCTTCCTCGATGGCCTTCTTCTGGGACTGAATCTTCTCGATCGCCTTCTTGTCCAGCGCTTCGTAGAGGCGCATCTCCTCCTCGATCGACTTGACGATGTTGAGGCGGATTTCGTTCGGGTCGTCCAGGAACTCGACCCGGTCGTTCTTGGTCAGGGATTCGAGAATCCTCTTGGAGAGGAAGTTGATCTTCTCGCGCGACAGGCGGCTGCTCACAGGACGATGTTCCTTTCCTTGGCCAGCTTGGTCTTGATCATCCGGAACATCGTCTGGTATTCGAGGTTTTCGCGGCGAATCTTCTCCATATGCTTGCTGAGGAGCTCGCGGACCTCCTGGTCGAGCTGGTCCTCCTTCTGGAACTCCTCGGTGATCAGGGCGATCATCTCCTCGAGGAGGGCGGTCCGCTCTTCGATCAACACCTTTCCGTCCTTCTGCAGATTGCGGAGGATGAGGAAGGACAGGTGTTCGATCTGATTCTTGTTCAACCTCATAACCGGTATAAAATACAACATCAGGACCGATAATTCAAGGACGGAGTGAGAATTCCTTTTACCCGAGGACGAGAAAGGGGGCGAGGACGGCGGGGGGAGGAGCGGGCCGGGCGAGGGCCAGCAGCGCCCCGTCCGGGCCCATCAGGCGCACGGCCGGCGCGGCGTCGGGCCGGAGCCCGCGGAAGGCGGCCGGGTCGGCCAGGTGCTCGAGACCGAGGGGCCGGCCGTCTTTCGTCCGCGAGGCGCCGTCCGCGCCGAGCGCGACCGCCGGCAGCTCGGGCAGCAGGGCGTCCAGGGGGACCAGGAACCGCTGCGGCTCGCCGCGCTCCATGCAGGCCTGGATCTCGTCGAGCCCGCGGGCCGCGCCCAGGGAGAATTCCCCGACGCGCGTCCGCTCGAGCGCGGCCAGGTGCCCGCCGCAGCCGAGCGCCGCTCCGAGGTCGTGGGCCAGGGAGCGGACGTACGTCCCGGACGAGCAGTCCACCTGGAAATCCAGGAACGGAGGATCGTAGGTCCGCAGGGCGAAGGCGGTCACGACCACGGGGACCTCGGGGGGTTCCATCGCTTCGCGGCGGCGGGCGTAGACATAGGACGGCCGCCCTTGGATCTTCTTGGCCGAGAAGGCCGGCGGTTTCTGGCGGAAGGGCCCGACGAACCTGGCCATCGCCGCCCGCACCTCGTCGGGCGGCGGGAAGCGGTCGGTCGTTTCGCCTGCCGGCTGCCCTTCCCGGTCGTAAGTGTCCGTGGCGTAGCCGAGGCGGATGCGTCCCTCGTAGCTCTTCTCCCGCTTGCCGTAGAACGGAAAGAGGCGGGTCGCCTTGCCGGCGGCGGCGAGCAGGAGGCCCGAGGCCAGGGGATCGAGGGTGCCGAAGTGGCCGACTTTCTTCTGGCCGAGGATGCGCCGGAGCCGGGCGACGACGTCATGCGAAGTGCAGCCCGAGGGCTTGCGGACGGGGATGAGGCCGTCCATCGTTCAGGCGGACGGAGGCGATCCGGTCCGAGGCCGGGCGGAGAGCAGGCCGGCGACGGTCGCCGGGACCTCGCGGGCGAGGCGCTCGTAAGGGCCGACCACGGTGAAGCCGGCGGCGTGGGCGTGGCCGCCGCCGCCGAAGTGCTCGGCGATATGGGCCGCATGGGCGTCGCCTTTGGACCGGATGCTGACGCGGAAGACGCCGGGCTCCATCTCCTTGAAGAAAAGCACGACCTCCACGCCCCGGATCGAGCGGGCCTGGGTGGTGATGTCCTCGGTGTCCACTTCGAGGAGGCCGAGCTCCTGGAGATCCTTCTTGAACAGGCTGATGACGGCGATCGTCCCGTCGGCCCGCATTTCGAGCGAGGATAGGACCCGGCCGAGGAGCTTGATCTTCTCCGGGCAGGCGTTGTGGTAGAGGGCCTCGCTCGTCCGGATCGGGTCCGCGCCGGCCAGAACGAGCCGGTGGCAGGCGGCGAACGCCCGGGCGGTCGTGTTGGAGAACTGGAACGAGCCCGTGTCCGAGACGATGGCGCAGTAGAGGTGGCCGGCGACGCGCGGCGTGAGTCCGGGCAGGAGCCGTTCGCAGAGCTCCAAGGCCATCTCGCCCACGGCCGAGGCCGTGGGATCGACCCAGTTGATGTCGGCGTAATGGTCGTTGGAATAGTGGTGGTCGATGTTGATCTTGAAATAGCCGTCCAGGCCCTCCTGCCCGGAGCGGGAGACGTCCGCGCATTCGAGGAGGAGGACCGCGTCGTAGCCCGTCATAGGGATCTGACCGATCGCGATCCGGGCGCTGTCGGGGAACTGGACGAAGGGAAAGGGCGTCTTGTCCTTGTTGACGACGGCCACGTCCTTGCCCAAGGCCTCGAGGGTGAAGGCGATGGCCAGGCTGGTCGAAAGCGAATCGCCGTCGGGCCGGAGATGGGAGGTGATCGCCAGGCGGCGGCATTCCGCGAGCTTGCGGACGATCTGATCAAGAGGCGTCATGCTCATCGTTCTCGTTCGGCCGAAGCAGCCGCTCGATCCGATCGTTGAAGTCCGCGCTCGGATCGAGCGCGAAAAATAGTTGCGGATTATACTTCAATCGGGCGGCCGAGGCAAGGCTCCGGCGGATGGCCCCGCTCCGTTCGACGATCATCTCCAGGACGCGGTCCGGCGCGTCCGGGCCATAGGCGCTGACGAGGATCCGGGCGGTCTTGAGGTCGGCCGGGACGTCCACCCGCGTGACGGTCACCAGGTCGGCCGTCGCGCCGTGGAGGGCGTCGATGAGGATCGGGCCGAGGGCCTCCTGGAGGAGGCTGCCGATCCGCTGCGGGCGCCGGCTTGCCGTCCTCATGGCCTCAGAAGTAGCGGATCTCGGCGTTCAGGAGCTCGCCGTTGAGGTGGTCGCGGACGTCCTCGCGGATCTTGGCCAGGATCTGCTCGACGAGGGACGGCTGGCCGCTCAGGGTGACGATCCCGATCCGGGCGCGTTGCCAGACGTCCTGGAAATCGAGCTCGGCCACGGCCACGTTGTGGCGCTGCCGGATGCGGTCTTTGATCCCGGCCAGCTCCCGGCGCTTGTCCTTGAGGGACCGGGCGTGGGGGAAGTGCAGGTCGAGCTCGAGATAGCCGATGACCACGGGCCCCTCCGCGGCGGGCGCGTCAGAGGACGGACACCTTCTCGACGACGAACGCCTCGATGACGTCGCCCTCCTGGATGTCCTTGAAATTGGCCAGGCCGATGCCGCACTCGTAGTCCTTCTTCACCTCGTTGACGTTCTCCTTGAGGTGCTTGAGCGAGGCGAGCTTGCCCTTGTGGACGACGTCCTTGCCCCGCAGGACCTTGACCTCGGCGTTGCGGGTGATCTTCCCGTCCGTGACCAGGCAACCGGCGATGGTCCCGACCTTGGGGATGCGGAAGATCTTCCGGACCTGGGCCCGTCCGAGGAACGTCTCCTTGATCACGGGCTCGAGCATCCCGACGACGGCCTTCTTCAGCTCGTCGGTGAGCTGGTAGATGATCTTGTACGTCCGGATCTCGACGCCCTCCTTCTGGGCGAGCTCCTGGATCTTGGGCGCGGGCTTCACGTTGTAAGCCAGGATGATGGCCTTCGACGTCGCGGCCAGGATGACGTCGGACTCGGAGATCGCGCCGGTCGCGGCGCTGATGATCTTGATCCGGACTTTTTCGGTGCTGAAGGAGGGGATGAGCTCGCTCAGGACCTCGACCGAACCCTGGACGTCGGCCTTGAGGATGAGGGGCAATTCCTTGAACGTCCCGTCCTCGATCTGTTTGAACAGGTCGTCGAGCGTCACCGAGGCCGCCTTGGGCGCTTCGGCCTTCGGGGCGGCGATCTGGCGGTGGGCGGCGACCTCGCGGGCCTCCTCGAGGCTGCCGAGGACCTGGAAGAAGTCGCCCGCCCGCGGGACGTCGGCGAAGCCGAGGATTTCCACAGGCACCGACGGTCCGGCCGTCTTGAGCATTTTCCCGTTCTCGTCGTTCAGGGCCCGGACCTTGCCGTAGGTCGTCCCCGAAAGGAAGGCCTCGCCGATGCCGAGCGTCCCGTTCTGGACGATGACCGTGGCCAAGGGGCCTTTCTTGGCGTCCAGGCGCGCCTCGAGCACGACGCCCTGGGCCTTGCCCTTGGGGTTGGCCTTGATGTCGAGGACGTCGGCCAGGAGGAGGACCATCTCCAGGAGCTCGGAGATGTTCGTTTTCTCCTTGGCCGAGACCGCGACGCTGATCACGTCCCCGCCCCATTCCTCGACGAGGATGCCGTCCTTCTGGAGTTCGCGCTTGATCTTGTCGGGATTGGCCTCCGGCTTGTCGATCTTGTTGAGGGCCACGATCATCGGCACGCCCGCCGCCTTGGCGTGGCTGATCGCCTCCCGCGTCTGGGGCATGACCGCCTCGTCGGCGGCGATGACCAGGATGACGATGTCCGTGACCTTGGCCCCGCGGGCCCGGAGCTGGGTGAACGCCTCGTGGCCCGGCGTGTCGACGAACGTGATCCAGCGCTTGTTGAACAGGACGCGGTAGGCGCCGATGTGCTGGGTGATGCCGCCCGACTCCTTGTCGACGAGGTGAGACGACCGGATGGCGTCGAGGAGGGTGGTCTTGCCGTGGTCGACGTGGCCCATGATGGTCACGACGGGCGACCGGGTGATGAGGTCGGCCTTGTGGCTTTCGGCCTCCTGGCGCATGGCCTTCTCGATCGAGAGGGGCTCGATGACGACGCCGAGGGCCGCCGCAACGCGGGGGACGAGGTCCGCGTCGAGGACGTCGTTGACGCCCATCCGGAAGCCTCGGGCTTCGAGCTTTTCGAGGAGGTCCTTGGGCCGGACCTTGAGCTTCTCCGCCAGGTCCTTGAGCGTCGAGCCCTCGCGGAGGGCCACGGGAGGCCGGGGCTTGTGGGCGTCCTTGGCCGGTTTCGCGGGTTTGGGAGGTGTTTTAACGTTCGTCACGGGCCGATCCTTTGCGCTTGGCGTTGACATGTCAGGGCTGCTTGATCCCGATTTTCCAGCCCACCAGCTTCGAGGCGAGCTTGACGTTGATCCCGGCTTTGCCGATGGCCAGGGCCAGCTGGTCGGGGGCTACGATGGCCTGGAGCGTTTTTTCCGTCTTGTTGACGATCGCGACGCTCTCGATCCGGGCCGGGCTCAGGGCGGA
>Ga0335071_10007056_pt1 | contig 11589 bp, 8 predicted proteins | sample Lox_Sample_15_FD_206724 | JGI IMG/M metagenome (GOLD analysis project Ga0335071, IMG submission 206724) | Soil microbial communities from Loxahatchee National Wildlife Refuge, Florida, United States - Lox_Sample_1.5 | ecosystem: Environmental > Terrestrial > Soil > Wetlands | place: USA: Florida...
CACGACGCAGCTTCTGGGCTGGCGGGAGAGCACGAATGCCCTGCGCCTTGTCACAGGCGTGCCCTATGGCCTCGCCTACGCCTATATCCTTGCCTGGGCCGTGCCGTTCGTCTATGCGCTTCTCGAGCTGATCCACGCGGCCCTGAAGCATGATGAGCGGAAGACGTCCGACGTGCTGGGGCGGGTGAAAGATATGGCGTGGCCTTTCGGAGAAAAGAAGCTTTAATATTATTTATAGGGCTCATTTATCCAAAATGTTGTCCCATGCCGTGTTTCCCGTGGCGCTGGATCCCTCCGGTTTGTATCACTAAACCACGAAAATTCTTTTTTATCCCACGTAAGGGCTCGAAAGCACGAAGGCGCATGCTTCGGGCTTAAAACACTAAACAACCTCCCAAATGCCCGAACCTCACTAAACAGTGAAAACACGAGAGACAGCATAACTTCTGGATAAGCGCATGCTGTCCTCGTGTTTTAAATAATTAGTGCTTTGGTGCCCTTCGGGAGGTTGTTTAGTGTTTTGAACACCAGGCATGAGCTTGGTGTTTTTGTGCTTTACGTGGGATATAAAAATTTTCGTGTTTTCGTGTTGAAAAACAGGGGGTATATATGCGTCGCTAGGACGGCATAGACCATGCCATTGGAGGGTTAAACAAAAGCGTAGGGCTCTACTGGCCGTTCTTATCAGCACTCGCCCCGGCGCCCTCTTTTTTGGGTACATCCTCGGACTCCATGATGTGCTGGATGTAGGGCAGGACGAAGATGGCGCTGCCGAAGCCGAAGATGGAGCCGGTAATGATGCGCAGCCCGTTATTGCTCAGCGTCGTCCAGACCAGCGTGTAGTCCGGGCCGATGCCCCGCGGTATGGGCACCCCGAATAGCTGCGCGAAGCCGTCGATGGCCATGGGCATACAGATCAGGATATACCAGAAGATGTGGAAGGGCTTGAGCCTGTTTCTAATGAAATAGAACAGCAGGCCTCCGGCGAGGAACGAGACGTAGATGGCGAAGCACCGGGAGCACACGGCCATCTCGTAGCCGAAGATGAACAGGCTCCTCTCGGGGAGCTGGTGGCAGGTGACGTGGTATGCCGCCATGATCATGCCCGCGATCTGCACGAGGACCGGGTTGCCCGTCGAAAAGAAGTATGGGGCCAGCAGGATGGGGACGATGAAGAGAAACAGCAGTGCGTTCACCACGGTGAGCCAGTGCTTGACGACGAACTCCGCGGAAGCCATAAGATAGCGGTCGGGCATGTTCATAGGTCCACAGACCTACAAGGCATCATTCGATTAAATCTTTTCGTTATGGGCATGCGTAAGAGATGGCAACACGATGCGGAAGTAATGCGTCAGCAGGACGAGCGCGATCGCGGCGATGAAGAGGCCGGCGATGCCAAAGACGACGGGCCCGATGATGTAGGCGAACATGAGCAGGCCCGTGTTGACCTGGCCCTGGGACATGAAGGGCCTCAGCACGAATTCGGGCAGCGTCTGGACGAAGATGACCACGGCCGCCACCATGACGATGAAGAAGCCGATGTTCGCCATGAAAGTGCCGGCGACCAGGGAGTGCGCCAGGATATAGAGGAACATGGGCACCGTGACCAGGTACATGCCCACGACGGGCACCAGCGCCGATACGCCGCATAAAATGCCCATAAGGATGGGATAAGGTATGTCCATGGTCGGCGGAGCGAAGACGTTCAGTAAACTAAAGATGAACGCCGCCACGATGGCAAAGAAGACGATGCTCAGGATGTTCCCAAAAAAGATCTTTTCGAGGTCCTCGTCCACGGCCCGGTAATACTTCACGAACATGCCGTCGTGCTCGTGCAGGAGGGAGGGAAACGTGTGTTTTACCCAGGCCTTGAGCTTATCGTCGTCCCTCAGCAGGTAGAAGGCGATGATCACAATCAGGAATACCTTGAAGATGATGTCGGCGATTGTCATGCCCGTCGAGATAACCAGCTGCTGGAGCCCCGCGATCGAGCCCCCGTTGCCCGCGATGGCCATGTACCAGTCATGGGGTATGATGGCATTGATATTCCCGGATAGGACGTTCTCCATGGTCAGGTTCTGCAGGATGTGCGAGACGGTCGTGCTCATGTTCGTCAGCGGCCCCTGCGACATCGACTGAAGGCCTATGCCCGTTACGACGGCGTTGAACTGCGACAGGGCGAGCAATGCTGTGTAGCCGATGATGATCAGCAGAGGCAATACCAATAAGAACATGCACGCGGCCACGAGCAGCGACTCGTTCTTGATGTAAGGCCGCAGCTTATGCTTGATGGGCTTCGCAATATAGTATATGAAGATGGCATAGACTATGACGGTGATGAAAGGCCAGACCACCCACAACAGCAATAGCATGAGGGCCACTCCGAAGATGACCCATTTGGCGTCGTACGCCCGCCGTAATATCCCTGGCATCTTAATTGAGGTAAATGTTTATAACCTGAAATATGTTATGTATGGTTGATGGTCAGCGACTTTTTCAAGGGAAAGAAGTGCGGCATCTGCGGCAAGGATGCGACGAAGGCGATGTTCGGCCGCTACCTGTGCGACTCAGAGGACTGCTACTGGAAAGCCCGCGAGGCCCGCTCCAGCGAATGCATCGGCAAGACGATGAAGCATAATGAGAACTGAGCGAATTATCAATTATAACGATTTTCAATGCGATATTTATCGAGCAAGGTAATTCACAACTTTATGCCATATAACTCGCCGTATTTTTCTTTGATGTAGCGTATGAAGTAGTCCTCGCTCATCGCTTCGCCGGTCACCTTTTTGATGAGCGTCGCCGCGTCATAGCGCTTGCCGTGCCGGTGCACGTTTTGGCGTAGCCATTTCAGAGGCGCGTCCAGGTTTCCAGCCGCGATGCTTTCTTCCATGCCGGGCTCCTGCCGCTTCATGGCGGCCCAGAGCTGTGCGGCGTTGAGGTTGCCCAGCGTGTACGTCGGGAAATAGCCGAAGTCACCCGCCGCCCAGTGGATGTCCTGGAGGCAGCCGCGCGCGTCGTCGGGGACGGGGATCCCCAGGTACTTCTCGAAGAGCTCGTTCCAGTACGACGGGACCTCCTTTGTTTTGAGCTTGCCATCAAAGAGCGCCCGCTCCACATCGTAGCGGAGCATGATGTGCAAATTGTAAGTGACCTCGTCGGCGTCCGTGCGGATGTACGAGCGCTTTACGGCATTGACGTGCCGGTAGAAATCCTCCACGGGCACTTTCTTGAACGCCGGGAACGCCTGCCGGAACTTCGGGTAATAGCAGTCCCAGAAGGGCCGGCCGCGGCCGACCATGTTCTCCCAGAGCCTGGACTGTGACTCGTGGATGCCCATGGATACGCCCGCGGCCAGCGGCGTATAGTAATACTTCTCGAGGAAGCCCTGCTCGTAGAGGGCATGGCCCGCCTCGTGCATGGCCGGGAACACGACGTAGGAGGGGTCGGCCTCGTCGTAGCGGACGGTGATGCGGACGTCTCGGCACGCGCCCGAGGTGAAGGGGTGCGCCGAAACGTCGACACGGCCCCGGCTCATGTCGAAGCCCATGTCTGTTACGAGGCTGGCGACGAAGGCGCTCTGGCCGGATACCGGATATTTTCCCCCGGGGACAGACCCGTCCAGGCCCGGCTCGTTCAGTATTCGGGCGGCCAGCGGTATGAGCTTCTTCTTGAGGCGGGCGAACACGGCGTCGATATCCTTTGATTTTGCGTAGGGCTCGTACTCGTCCAATAAAGCGTCGTAGGGCCGGTCCTCATAGCCGACGTGTTCCACTACTTTAAATTTCAGGTCGATCGTCTTTTTCAGCCAGGGCTCCAGCAGCTCGAAGCGGCTCTCGGCCCTCGCCCGCGCCCAGGCGTTCGTGGCCAGGGACTGGGTCCGGGTGATCTCCCTGACGAGGTCGCCCGGGACGGCGGATGCGAGCCTCCACTTTCTCTCGACCTCCCGCAGGATCACGGCGCCGTCGGCGGAAAGCTCCTGCTTTTTCAGGGAGCGGATCAGCCGGCCCATTTCCTTCGACGTCAGGCGCTCGTGCATTATACCGCAGAGGACGGCGTTCTGGTTCGCCCTGTCCGGTGCCGAGCCCGGCCGCATGCAGGTCCGCTCGTCCCACGTGAGGACGCCCGCCGCCTGCTCCAGAATGCTATATTCTTTTACCCGCTCCAGGAATTCCCTGTACTCTGCGCTCGCCATTATTTCACCAGCCTTGCCACGTTCCATCCCTTTTTCACGCCGATCGACCGCGAGACCGGCTCGCACTTGGCCCTCAATAAATAAGCGATAGGCCTGAACCTCTCGTCGGAGAGGGCCTCGTAGTTCGCCATGCCCTTGCTTATTATCACGTCCGCGTCGCTCATGGCCCGCAGCGTCTCCGGCGGAAGCTCCCTCATGCAGACGCCGATGGCGTTGGAGCCGGTCGTGAGCACTTTATTCACCTTCTCCGCCAGGCCCATGCTGCGTACGTCGTCCATGGTGGCGTCGGTGACGATGTTGCCGCCGCGCACGACCAGCGTGACGTGCGCCCCCGCTGCCTTGAGCAATTCGAGGACGAGCTCGTCGAAGTAGATCTCGCCGCAGTTATCCGTAAGATATGCGACCCTGCCGTTCCTTGCCAGGCGCATGATATCGCCCGTGTCGTCCACCTGCAGGCCCCGCTCCATCTCCTCCGCAAAAAGTGATTCGAAGTCGCCGATCTCGATCTGGTGCTCCTGCAGCCCGAAGTCGAAGTTGTTCCCCACGATGGACGCTAGCACGGCGATCCTGAAGCGGTCATTCTCCAGCGCGCCCAATACTCTCTTGCGGACCGCGGGCATCAGCTTTTTTCCGATGACGTTGCTCTGCGCCTTTATTTCCCGGTACGGGTCGTCGTCGCCCAAAATGGCGTAGGCCCTGCGGTGAATGCCGGTGGAAATGTTCGTGGCGTTCACGCCCTCGCGGAAGTTATCCCGTAAATACTCGAGGCCGCTCTCCATGACCTCGAAGATAAGGGACTGGTCCTTCGTGGACAGGTTGGCCTCGTAAAGCGTACGGTTCAACAGGCAGGGAGCGCATCTCGGGTCCGACTTCATAGTGGATACAGAAAGGCGGCGTTATGATATATGCTTTATCTGGTCCCGATATTGAAACATTATATACTTAAAAAAATATATTAGTTCGTATATATGGAATCTTTACGCATCGGGATGTTCGCGTGGGAGTCGCTCCACGGAGTCAAGGTGGGCGGCTTGGCGCCCCACGTCTCGGAGATATCGGAGGCGCTGGCCCATAAAGGGCATGAGGTGCACGTGTTCACCCGGAGGGGCGACTGCGGCCCCTATGACGAGGTCAACGGTGTCCACTACCAGCGGGTGAAGAGCCGCAGCGGCGGCAGCATCGTCAGCGAGATGGACTCGATGTGCGATGCGTTCCTGGACCGCTATCATTCCGTGAGGAAGCTGTTTGGCGAATTCGACGTGCTCCACGGCCACGACTGGCATCCCGTCACGGCGCTCACCCGCCTCAGGAAAAAGGGCCGCGACTTCGTTATGACGTACCACTCGACCGAGTGGGGCAGGAACGGGAACCGCCACAGCACGTCTCCAGAGGCAGGAGAGATATCCCACCGGGAATGGCTCGGCGGCTACGAGGCGAAAAAGCTGATCGTCACGTCGAAGGCGCTCATGGACGAGCTCCAGCTCATCTACAGCATTCCGTCTTACAAGCTGAACCTGGTGCCCAACGGCATCTTTCCTAAAAAGATAAATAAGGAAGTGGACCCCGCGGAAGTAAAGATGAGATATAAGATCGAGCCCGAGTCGCCGCTGGTCCTGTTCGTGGGGCGCATGAAATACCAGAAAGGCCCTGACCTTCTCGTGAAAGCTGTACCGCACGTCCTGAAGAAAAGCCGGGACTCGCGCTTCGTGTTCGCCGGCGACGGCGACATGCGGCCGTTCTGCGAGGCCAAAGCGCATAGCCTGGGCGTGTCCGGCGCCTGCCGCTTCCCCGGATACGTGCCTGACGGCGAGCTTGTCGACCTTTTTAACTCGTGCAACATGCTGGCCGTCCCGTCGAGGAACGAGCCCTTCGGCATCGTGGTGCTCGAGGCCTGGGACGCCTGCAAGCCGCCCATAGGCACCGACGCCGTGGGCATCATCGACAACTTCGTCAACGGCATAAAGGCCAGGCCGCAGCCTGAATCCCTCGCCTGGTGCATCAGCGACGTCGTGGACAAGCCTGGGGCGCTGAAGTGGATGGGCATGCAGGGTAAAAAATTAGTGGATTCCATCTACGACTGGAACAACGTCGTGGACGAGCTCCTCAAGGTCTACGACAAAGTGGCCTGACAGCTATTTTCCAGCGCCTTCCTGGAGCTAAGTGTACGGGCGATTAAAAATGTTTGGCTCTTCTCCGACTTTTGGATATATGCTTATCTTTTTTTAACGCATGCCTTGTTGGTATTGTTTTCACCACAAAGGCTCGATGGCACGGAGTTTCACTAAGTTTTCTTTTAAAATTAAGGTACAAAGGACTCAAAGCCGGTTCATTGGCGATCAAGGCCAAAGGATACAATGGCACGATGGAATGAACATGCGAGCACTTTTTGCCATTGAGCCTTAGAAACCTTTGTGCCACAAAACCCAAAAAGCGTGCTCCGTGCCCTTAGAGCCTTACATTTAAAAGAAACTTTATGAAACTCCGTGCCATCGTGCCTTTGTGGTGAGAAACCAAAGGGCTGCACCAGCATCTAAAAAAGGAGAAGAACATAAATGTTTTGAACGAGCGTGGCGAAACTTATCTCAGCAGCCTGCCGTCCTTCATGAGTAATTTTTTATGGCCGTCTTTGTATTCGACCTCGAGGGTCACGTCGGGCGCCGTGACGAAGTCCCAGTGCATGTTGCTCGCCACGTTGCCGCCGTACATGTCGCTCCGGCCGAAGGCCACGTGCACCGAGCCTCCGATCTTCTCGTCCGTCAGGATGTAGCCGATGGCGCGGTCGATGACCGGGTTCAGGCCGATGCCCAGCTCCGCGACCTTCAGGGCATTCGCCGAGCCGTATTTTTCCTTGTCGACCTCCACCATCTTGTGCAGCGTGTCCCGGAGCACCTCCTCATTGTGCTCGGCGGTACACTCGTCGGGAAGCAGCGTGCCGTCCTTGAACTTGAGCCGGACGCCTTTTATGATCGTTCCCCGCGTCAGGTCGTCGATGGTCAATGGACAGTAAAGGGTGCCGCTGCCGTAGGTCTCCACGGGAGCGACGAAGACCTCGCCCGCGGGCAGGTTGCCTCCCAGGTCTCCCACCGCCACTTTCTCGGGCGTGAGCACGCCGTCGTCCGGATTTAACCGCCTGCCTTCGATGTCCAGGCTGAAGTCGGTGCCGTTGGGGTCGGTGACGTGCACGTACTTCGCGTTGTTGAGGACGCGCATGACGTGCTCGCAGTCCTCCTTCAGGACGCCATAGTCGATGAGGCATCCGCCGATGACCAGCTTTTCCAGCTCCTTCAGGGGGACATTATACATCTTCGCCATGCCTTCCGTGGCCCACCCCATGTATAGCCAGCGCTTTCCCGGCTTGCCATAGATGATCTGCATGACCGGGAAGTTGCCCTCCGACCGTGCCTGCAGCTTTTCCCGGAAGTATTTCTTGATGCTGGGGTCGCTATACGGCTCGACGGTGACGTAGGCGTCCATGGCCTGGACCACGCCCATCATGATCTTAGGCATCGCCTTGAGCTGCCGCACCGTGCACGTCTCCAGCAGGCGCTTCTGGTAGTCGTTGGATACGGCCGTGATGAAGGGCTGGCCGCCGCGCTTTGCCACGGCGATGCCGATCTCCTCAAGGAACTTCTGCGCGTGCGCTCCCCCGCTGATGAGCACCGCGTCGCCGCTCTTCACGTCCAGGGAGCTTATAACGTCCTCCGCCAGCTTCGGATAGATATTCTCATCGATCATCGCAAACACCATTCTTTAAGACTAGATGTCATTCCAGTATCAATAATGTGTCTCACGTTTCGTCGGGCACGATGCTGATGCCGTTCTCGTCGTAGACGGCGAGCCAGCGCCGGTGCGCCTTAATCTCGCCGGTCAATATGAGCCTGCTCAGGGGGACGTAGACGAACTGCCGAACGACCCGCCGCAGCTCCCTCGCCCCATACTCGGGGCTGTAGCCGGCGCTGGCCATGAAGTTCTCCGCGCCCTCGCTCAGGCGTAAAGTCACATGGTGCGTCCGCTCCAGCTCGGCGAGCGTCTCATCCAGCGTCTTCCGCAGCAGCCGCTTCACCGCGGCCACGTCAAGCGGCCTGAAGGCCACGATCTCGTCGATTCGGTTGACCAGCTCGGGCCGGAATACGTCCAGGCCCTTTTTGCGGGGCCGCCGCTTCACGCCTTCTTCCATCTCCTCGTAGCTCGCCCCCCCGCCGGGCTCCAGGTTGGACGTGAGGATGAAAATGGTATTTCTGGCGTCCGCCGTCCGGCCCCGGGAATCCGTGATGCGGCCCTCGTCAAATAGCTGCAGGAATACGTCGAACACCCGCGGGCTGGCCTTCTCCACCTCATCGAAAAGGGCGACGGTATAAGGCCGGGCCCTGAGCATGCGCACCAGCAGGCCGTCCTCCTCGTAGCCGACGTAGCCCGGCGGGGAGCCGATAAGCTTCGCCACGCTGTTATCCTCCGAGTACTCCGACAGGTCCAGGCGGATCATCTCGGAGGAGCTGCCGAATAAGAATTCCGCCAGAAGCCTCGCCGTCTCGGTCTTGCCCACGCCCGTCGGGCCCGTGAACAGGAACACGGCAAGGGGCCCGCGCCGCTTTTCGATGCCCGAGTATGCCACCATGAGGCGCCGGCTGATCCGCCCCACGGCCTCCTCCTGGCCCGCGATCCGGCTTTTTAAAAACCCTTCAAGCCCCAGCAGCCTAGATGTCGAGGGGCCCTCCAGGTGGGCGGCCACCAGCCCGATGGGCAGGCCGATACTGTCGGCCAGAGTCTCGGCGACGACCTTCGAGTCCACCTGCTTGCGGGGCTCTTCCATAGAGCCCATGCTGAGCGACGGTATGCGCGCCCCCGAGCACGCCATGTCCAGGAGATCGACCGCCTTATCCGGAAGCATGTGCTCTGCGTCGAACCGCATGGAGAGGTCGACGGCGGCCTCGACCGCCTCGTCCAGGATGCGCACGCCGTGGTGTTCCTCCAGCCTGGGCCGGAGCACTTCCAGCATGTCGAGCGCCTCTTCACGGCAAGGCTCTTCCACGAGAATGGTCTCAAACCGCCTTTCCAGTGCCGGGTCCGCCTCGATGTAGCGGTGATACTCGGCGATGGTGCTCGTGCCGATGCACCGCAGGCCTCTGACGAGGTAGGGCTTAAGGATGTTCGAGGCGTCCAGCGCCGAGCTATCGCTCCTTCCTGCCCCCACGATGGTGTGGATCTCGTCGATGAAGAGGATCACCGCCGGGTCGGCGATGGCCTCGTCCAGGACGCCGGTCAGCCGCTCCTCAAGGTCGCCCCGGTATTTCGTGTTCGCAACCAGCGACGCCATGCTGATCTGAATTATACGCTTGCCGCCGAGCACGTGGGCGTCCTTGCCGCGGGCGATGCGCACCGCGAGCGCCTCCACGATCGCCGTCTTTCCGACGCCCGCCTCGCCTACCAGCACAGGATTATTCTTCGCGCGCCGGCCGAGAACCTGTATGAGCTGTAAAAGCTCCTTTTTCCGGCCGGAGAACGGCCCGAGTTTATTTTTTAATGCGTCCCCGGTCAGGTCCCGGCCATACTTTAAAAGGTACCCATCACGCTTCGGGCCCAGCCAATCGTTCACGGCACTGGAGATCTCTTTCCGCTCCATGGAGCGCTGGTAAGACTTGTCTCCGCCCTCGAGTATGGCGATCCAGGCGTACACGGGCTCCATCAGGTCCGACGGGGCGATGCCGGCGCCGGATAGCGCCGCCTCAACGGCGGGGCCGGGGCTCTCGAGGACTGCCGCCAGGAGGTGGAGGCACGAGACCTCGCCCTTCACGTATGAAAGCCCGCCCGCCCTCCGGAACAGCGCCTTGCACTCATCGCTCCGGTGGAGTACCCGGGATTCCCCGGGCCTGTCGCCGCTCCCCACGGCCATCCGGACGCTGCGCCGGATGCTCGCAGCGGGCGAGGGCCGGTCGCAGGCGCCATCGAGCACGTTCTGGATGGCGTCCCGCTCAGCCCTGATCGGCTCGGAGTCCGCCGTGTCCATGGCCTTGTCCAGGCTCATGAGGCCGATAAAGAGGTGCTCCTTCTCTATGACGCTGCCCTTCGACCTGGCGGCTTCCTCGGCCGCGATGTCCCAGGCCTTCGACGCTCCCGCAGTCAGCTTAAGCGTGTCCATTGTATCACCGTTTCTTTTTATTGCCGAGCACCCGCAAGCAGGCTTCTACGGCCTCCTGGGACGCGCCCGACCTTCCGAGAGCGCTCCTGAGCTTTTCCGCCGCACGCGGATGGCCCGGATCCAGGCGCAGAGCCGACATATACTCGCCGATGGCGCCCTGGAGGTCGCCCATATCGTCGAGGGACAACCCGAGCTGGTAGTGGGCCAGGGGATTCATGGGATCGGCGCCGATGGAGAGGCGATATTCGGCCACTGCCTCCAGGGGCAGGCCCTTAGCACGCAGGGCGCTGGCCATATTGTAATGCAGGATGGGGTCTTCCGGGCTAAACAAAGCCGCTTTAATGTATTCCTCGATGGCCAGGTCCAGCTCTCCCTCCATGGCCAGGGCCAGGCCCAGGTTAATCCTCGCCTCCACGAAGGCCGGCTTGATGCGCAGCGCTTCTGTATATTCTATAATGGCTCTAGCATACTGGCCGCACCGGGCGTACGATAATCCCAGGTTGTGGCGGGCCATGGCGTGCTCCGGCCGGATGGCCAGCGCCTCACCGTATTCCCTCACAGCCTCCTCGATCAGGCCTTTCGCCCCGAGGGCCGTGCCCAGGTTATTATGGGCGTCCGCCTGGCCCGGGTCGAGCCGCATGGCTTCCCGGTACTCGCTGATGGCCATGTCCTCCTCTCCCCGGGCGTCGTATGCCACGCCAAGATTGTTATGGACCATGGCCAGGCCTGCCCTGTGCCGGTCGGCGAACATGGGCTCGGACTTGAGCGCCTTACGGTAGACCCATATGGCCTCGTCGAACAGCCCCACGTTATAGAGGGCAAGCCCCCGGTTGTTATATTCCCAGGCGTCCGGCTCGATGCGACAGGCGACGGCCGGAGGCTCCATCCTGGAATGGGAGCGGTAGACGTGCTCGAGGTCCGACCGGAGCGACTGGAAGTCGCTATACCTTTCTCCGGGCACTTTTTTCAGGCATTTCTGTATGATGGGGAATAGCCGGTTATAGAGCCTGGGCACCGGCTCTTCGCAGTGCATCCGCCTGTACTCTTCGAGGCTGTCCGCGGCGAACGGCGCCCGGCCGCCGGCAGCCATCTGGTAGAGGATGACGCCAAAGCTGTAGATGTCGCTGCGGAGATCGCTGGCGCCGCTGAACTGCTCGGGCGCCATCCAGGGCGCCGTGCCCGCCATGGAGCTCCCGGGATAGCCATCCGCATCGTAGGAGCGCAGGGTCCCCTCCCAGAACCTGGCCAGCCCGAAGTC
>Ga0335071_10007058_pt1 | contig 11587 bp, 9 predicted proteins | sample Lox_Sample_15_FD_206724 | JGI IMG/M metagenome (GOLD analysis project Ga0335071, IMG submission 206724) | Soil microbial communities from Loxahatchee National Wildlife Refuge, Florida, United States - Lox_Sample_1.5 | ecosystem: Environmental > Terrestrial > Soil > Wetlands | place: USA: Florida...
CCGTAAAACGCGAGCGCATCACGCCGGTTCTGTTCTTTCAACCTCATGATGGCGCCGCTCGGATCAACGTCCGAGGGAAGCTTCCCCCGTTGACTCACATCCAACATATCGGTGTAGAGGCCGCGCGCGTCCAGCGCGCTGATCATGACGTTGCTTTGGGCCGCTACATCCAGCAACCGGCTGACGTCGAGTCGCACCAGAGGCGAGCTGGAGACAAGAAATCCCGGAGAGATCAATACCAACGTGCGCTGTCCCGGGGCGGCGCTCATGCTGCGGACCACCGATCGGATCAAGGCCAGCGGCGTATCCCCAGCCGGCTCCGGCATATTTTCGGCCCGCGGTGCTTTCCGCGCAATCGCCTGTTGTTCGCCCGCACCCGGGCGCCTTTGCACCGTCAGGTGAGAAATGACTTGACGCTTACCGCGATCAAAAACTTCGAAATCCTGCTGCTTTAGATCCTGGATTAGCCGGCCGTCCCCATCGCGCACCAAAACCGGCACCAGTACAACATTGACGGTGCTCTTGAACTGGGCTGGCGCCTCTTGTGACTCCGAAGCAGTTGCTTGTTGAGCGGCACAGGAGTCCGGCGACAGAACTGTCGCGCAGAGCAGACCGAACTCCAGGCTTCTCAGCATGGTGGCAACGAGAACGGCTAGCCCTCCAGCCATGACACTGTTTGACTCCTGCTCGCGACCTACGGTTACATCGGTGCAAGATTCGCCGAGGATGCGGTCAACTTTTCCATGCGGCGTTTCCAATCCGTCATGCCCGTTCCGCACGCACAAGGATTTGATCGCTTCGCTGCATAAGGAATCCAAGCGGCTAAGTCCGAACAAAATTAAACGCTCCAATCGATGAGGTTCGAGTATTCGCCGCATTTTGCGCGGAGCTATGCCAAAGCACCCGCAATCATCTAGCAGGCGTTTGATTTTGAACGGAGGCCGTTGTCCCCTCGAGGCCGACAGCTGACACCCGAAACCGGGCACCTGAGCTATACTTCCCCACAAAGAGGTTGCAGGTGGCCGATACTCGCCAACTAGCCCATGAACTGATCGATCGACTACCGGCAGCGCAGCTTTCAAGCCTCGTCCAGTTTCTCGAAACGATCGTCGATCCGGTTACCGCCGCCTTGGACGAAGCGCCAATTGACGACGCGCCGGAAACGGATGACGAAAGGCTCGCGGTGTCTGAGGCGCGCGAGTGGCTCCGGCGCGAGGGCGGCAAGGGCATTCCGCACAGCGAGGCGATGCGCAGACTCAGACTGGAGTAATGGAGCTCGAATGGACGGCGCCGTCGCTCGAGGACATGGCGGCACGCGACAGAGGAGTTGCCCGCCGCATCCAACGCGCACTCGAACGCTTTGCGCGAACGGGGTCCGGCGATGTGAAAAGGCTGCAGGGAATCGATACGCCTGAGTTCCGGCTCCGCGCGGGCGACTGACGCGTGCGATTCCATCTTGATGGTCAGACTATCCGGGTGCTGCGCGTGCGGAATCGCCGCGAGGCTTACCGGTAACGATCGCTTTGCCGCTCCTTCCTGAGTCTTGACTTAATTTCAAATTAGATATAATCTAAAAACTTCCGATGGATGCCGAGGAGATCAAACGCTCGCTCGAGGGCAGCGGGTTGCGGTGTACTCCGCAGCGCTATGCCGTGATGGCGTTCCTGATGGAACAGAACCGTCATCCCACGGCGGCGGAAATTTTCGAGGCGGTGAATCGCGTGGATCCGCGGTCTTCCAGGGCAACAACTTACAACAATCTGCGGGATCTGGTGCAGGCTGGGCTGGTGCGTGAAGTGGCCGTAGAAGGCCGTGCGGCGCGATTCGATGCCAAGGGCATGCGGCATCACCACTTCATCTGCGACCGGTGCGGCAACGTAGAAGACATGGAATGGTATAACGTACCCAAGCCGGCGGCGGGCTCTCTCGGCAAGCGGGTACTACGTGAATGCGAAGTCATTTTTCGAGGGCTCTGCACGAAGTGCGCGCCTCGGCACACGTCCCGTTAAGTGTCGCCGGCGCAGACAACAAATGAATGCGCGTCAACCGGCGCGGGCGGCGGAGATGGCGCAATGACAAAGCCCGAGTGGGCTCGCAGTTCGTAATCGTTTTTGACTCATTCGAAAGAAGGCAAACATATGGATAAAACGCTCACCACAGAGGGGGCGGCTGTCCCCAATCATGAGACGCAATCAAGCGAAGGCAAGTGTCCGGTAGCGCATGGCGCTCACCGGCACACGGCGGCCGGGGTCCACACGAATGCGGACTGGTGGCCGAATCAACTGAACGTAAACATCCTGCACCAGCACTCCTCTTTGTCCGATCCGATGGACAAAGATTTCAACTATGCCAAAGAATTCAAGACGCTCGATCTGAACGCGGTGGTCAAGGACCTGCATGCCGTGATGACGGCATCGCAGCCGTGGTGGCCGGCCGATTTTGGCCACTACGGACCGCTTTTCATCCGCATGGCGTGGCATAGCGCCGGAACCTACCGTATCGGCGACGGCCGCGGCGGTGCGGGATCGGGCGAACAACGCTTTGCGCCGCTCAATAGCTGGCCGGACAATGCGAGCCTCGACAAGGCGCGCCGGCTGCTCTGGCCGGTCAAGCAGAAATACGGCCGGAAGCTTTCGTGGGCCGACCTGATGGTTCTGGCGGGCAACGTTGCGCTGGAGTCGATGGGATTCAAGACGTTCGGTTTCGGCGGTGGACGCGTGGACGTGTGGGAGCCATCCGAGGATATCTTCTGGGGGCCGGAAGGAAAATGGCTGGGCGACGAACGCTACACCGGTGACCGCCAGCTCGACAATCCGCTCGGCGCCGTGCAGATGGGCCTGATTTATGTGAATCCGGAAGGGCCCAACGGCAAGCCGGATCCGCTGGCAGCGGCGCGTGACATCCGGGAGACCTTCGCGCGCATGGCGATGAATGATTACGAGACGGTTGCGCTGATTGCGGGCGGGCACACATTCGGCAAGACCCACGGCGCGGGCGATCCCAACAAGTATGTCGGCCCGGAACCCGAAGGAGCCTCCATCGAGGAACAAGGGCTCGGCTGGAAGAACACGCTTGGCAACGGCAACGGCGCCCAGACGATCACCAGCGGAATCGAGGTCACCTGGACCACTACGCCCGCCAAGTGGAGCAACAACTACCTGGAAAACCTGTTCGGCTACGAATGGGAACTCACGAAGAGCCCGGCGGGAGCCAACCAGTGGATGCCGAAGAATGGCGCGGGGGCGGGCACGGTCCCGCATGCGCATGATGCCTCGAAACGGATCGCGCCGGGGATGCTCACTACCGACATTGCGCTGCGCGTGGACCCGATTTACGAGCCCATCGCGAGGCATTTCCTGGAGAATCCCAAGGAGTTCGCCGATGCTTTTGCCAAGGCGTGGTTCAAGCTGACGCATCGCGACATGGGCCCGATTTCGCGGTATCTTGGCCCGCTCGTTCCGAAGGAGGTGCAGATTTGGCAGGACCCTGTGCCGGCGGTAGATCATGAATTGATCGGGGACGCGGACATTGCCGCGCTCAAGACGAAGGTTCTCAAGTCCGGATTATCGATTTCCCAATTGGCGACGACCGCGTGGGCTTCGGCGGCGTCGTTCCGCGGCTCCGATAAACGGGGCGGTGCGAATGGGGCGCGCGTTCGGCTCACGCCGCAAAAGGATTGGGAAGTGAACCAGCCTGCCGAACTGGCGACAGCCATCGAGACGCTGGAAGGAATCCAGAAGGATTTCAACCGCGCGCAGTCCAACGGAAAGAAGGTTTCGCTGGCTGACGTGATCGTTCTAGGCGGGGATGCAGCCGTCGAGGAAGCGGCAAGGAAGGCCGGCTACAACGTGAAAGTTCCTTTCTCGCCGGGGCGGACGGATGCTTCGCAGGAGCAAACCGACGTCCACTCCTTCGCGGTGATGGAGCCGAAGGCGGACGGGTTCCGCAACTATCTCAGCAAGGGCGACCCGAGACCGGCGGAAGAGCAACTGGTGGATCGGGCGCAGTTGCTGAAACTGACGGCGCCGGAGATGACGGTCCTCATCGGCGGCATGCGCGCGCTGAACACGAACTTCGGGCATTCCAAACACGGCGTGTTCACCAAGCGGCCCGAGACGCTGACGAATGATTTCTTCGTCAACCTGCTCGATATGAATACGAAGTGGCAGCCCTCTGCCACATCCGAAGGGGTGTATGAAGGGCGCGATCGGGCGACGGGCGAGCTTAAGTGGACGGGCACGCGTGTGGATCTGGTGCTCGGTTCGCACTCGCAGCTCCGGGCAATCGCGGAAGTCTATGCATGCGACGACTCGAAGGAGGCGTTTGTGAAAGACTTCGTGGCGGCATGGAGCAAGGTGATGAACCTGGATCGCTACGATCTGGCATAACCGGCTATCAAGACGAATGAGAGCGCAGCGGCTTGGCTACTGCGCTCTCTGTTTATCGGAATCTGTAGATCCCGAGCGCGACGCGGGTGGCGGGCCACCATGCCCGACGAGCGCGGCCAGCAGTGCCTGGCGCAATTCCTCCTGCTTGGTGGCCGTCAATTTGCGCCTTTCGGCGGTGACATAAAACACATCAATAGCTTTGTGCGCTTCGGTATCGATGAGGACCACGTCAATGCTCGCGCCAAGCGACGAGATCGTGGAGGCGATGTCATACAGGAGCCCGGGCCGGTCCTCGGCGACGACTTGAATCAACGTGGCGGATTGCGAAGCCTGATCGTCGAAGTGTACGGCGGGCTCGATGCGGGCTTTCCGGCTGGGTGGCGCGATGCGCGGGCGGCTCCGCAAGAGCTGCTTGACGTCCGTACGGCCCAGCACGGCGCGTTCAATGGTCACGCGGAGCCGGTCGGCTTCGGTTGGATTCAATTCCAAAGTACGGAGGGGGTCGGCGAAGGAGAACGTATCGAGCACCGTACCGTGGCGATTGGCGAAAGCCTCCGCCTTTAGAATATTCATGCCGAAGCTCGACAGCGTGCCGGCAACGGTCGCAAACAGGAACGGGCGATCGATGGTGACGAGCGTAACGCGATAGACGCTGCCCAGCTTTTCCAGATCGACGGCCACGCCGCGCGCGCGGCTCTCCTTTTCGAGCCGCATGTGCAGAGCAATATCCGCCTCGGTGTGAGTGCGGAGATAGCGCTTGGGAAACCCCTCCAGGAATGCGCTTTCCTCGGGAGAACCGGCTTTCTCGATGCGCTCGCTTTCGAGTTCCCGGGTAAGCTCGTTGTAGGTCAGCAGGTAGAGCTGCCACAACTGAGCGGCGCGCCAAGGCGTCATCACGGTTGGGTTCACGGCGCTGATGTCGGCATAGGTGACGAGCGTCAGACGCTGGAGATTTTCCACCGTGCCCACGATGCCGGCCAAGTGGCGCGCTGTAGCCGGATCGAACGGATCGCGCCCGTTCATGGTTGCGCACATCTCCAGATGATGGCGAATGAGGAAGCGAATGGTTTCGCACTGCTGGGCGGGCATCTGAATACGCTCCATGGCGCGGTCCACCAGCCGCAGCGAGGCGTCCACGTGGCCTTCCCTGGGCGCGCCTTTGCCGACATCGTGAAACAGTAGCGCGAACATGAGCACCGCGGGCTGCTCGATTTCCGAGAGCAAACCGGCGAACGAGGAAACCGGCGCCGTCTTCTGCTGGGGCAGGTCGGCCAGGGTTTGCATCGCTACGAGGGTGTGTTCGTCGACGGTGTAGCGATGGAAGAAATCGCGAATCACCAGGCAGTCGATGCGCTCGAGCTCAGGAAACAGGGCGGTGAGAGCCCCGGTTTCATAGGCGACGCGGAGCGCGAGAGCCGCGTTCGGGAGCGCGAGCGCTTCGGCAAGAGCGGGCCACACGGGATGGGGAGATAAGAAGTGAGCGCGCACCGCGGGGAGTTGCGCCGCCATGCGCTGTTCGGCTTCCAGCGACAGTCGCATGCCGTGGCGCGCCACGAACTGCATCAGGCGCAAGAACAACTCCGGCTCGGCTTCGAGCTGCTGCGGCGAGCGGAAGTACACGCGTTCCCTGGCCACGGTGAAATCGGCATTGGAGACACGCGAGCGCCGATCGCGGAACTGCGCGAATAGAGAACTGGCGCGCGCCTCTTCGGTCTCGAGGACAGCTAACGCAGAGCGATGAACCGCGCGGGCGCTACGGAAGTAGTCACGCATCACGGCGGTTTCTTCGAGCCCCATCTGCTCGGCCACCCACTCCTGCGCGTCGAAGGTCAGGACGTTGGAATCGCGCCTGGCTTGCTCATGCAGGCAGGTGCGGACGGAGAAGAGAAAGCGGCGCGCCTCATCGAGCTCTGGCACGTGAACGGGCGGCGAAAACACACGCGGCGTGGTGCCGGTGATTTGCGTCAGCCACGAGACCAGTTGTAGGTCGCGCAGACCACCGGGCGCTTCCTTGATGTTCGGCTCCAGATGGTGGAAAGTCCCGTTGAAGCGCGTGTGCCGCTCGCGCGTTATGTGCGAAAGATGGCGCACCAAGGCATCGCGCTGGCCGTGCACAAATCGCGGCAGCTTCTCCATCAGCGTGCCGTAGACCGTGGCGTCTCCGGCAAGATAACGCTGGTCAAGCAGGCTGATGCTCAACTCGATATTGCCGTCGTGCAGTTCCGCGCATTCCGCCGGGGTACGGACCGATTGACTAACGCGCAGCCCGGCATCCCAAAGCTGCTGGAGAAAAGCCGCGATCTCCTCTTTGCGCGCCATCGCGGCCTTATCGCTCGCGAACAGCAGCAGCAGATCGATGTCGGAATAGGGAAATAATTGCCTGCGCCCGTAACCGCCCACTGCGATCAGCGCGGCTGCGGCCGGAACCGCCGGCGCAAGGCGTCCCTGCCAGGCGCTCAGAACCTGTGCGTCGACCGCCAACGTGCGGTCTTCAAGCCCTCGAGCGGGATCAAAGCGCAGTTTCTCCGCGGTCGTCATTCCGGATCCGTATCGCTTCCGCGACGTCGTAGACGAAAACTTTGCCGTCGCCGATCTTGCCAGTGCGCGCTGCCGTAGTCAGAGTCTGGACCACTTCGTTCAGCCGGGCGTCGGCCACCACCAGCTCGATTTTCATCTTGGGCAGCAAATCGACGTTGTACTCCTGGCCGCGATAGACCTCTTTGTGGCCTTTTTGCCGGCCGTGCCCGCGGACTTCGGTGATGGTCATGCCATCGATGCCGATATTCTGGAGCGCCTCCTTGACGGGTTCGAGCTTGAACGGTTGAATGATGGCTTCGATTTTCTTCATCGCATGCTCCTGTGCCGCGGCTCGCTAGGCCTCGAAGAAGTATCCTTCCTCGCCGTGCTGGCTGAGATCCAGACCCTGGATTTCGGCGTCCTTGTCGACGCGCAACCCGACCGTGGCATCGCAGACCTTCAGGATAATCAAGGTCCCGACGATGGCGAGCACCCAGGCGATCGCGGTGCCAATCAACTGATTCACCACTTGCCCGGGATTGCCATCCACCCAGCCGAGTGGCAGCAGCTTGCCGGAAGAATCCTTGAAACCGTCGTTGATCAGGTTGGTGGCAAAGAATCCCGTTAGAATCGCGCCCAAGGTTCCGCCCGCACCGTGGACGCCGAACGCGTCCAACGAATCGTCATAGCCGAACTTGTGCTTTACCAGCGTCACCATCAAGTAGCAGACGATGCCGGCCAGAAAACCGATCAGCAGTGCGGGAAACGGCTGCACAAAACCCGATGCCGGCGTGATCGCGACCAGTCCCGCGACGGCTCCCGAAATTCCGCCCAACACGCTCGGTTTGCCGGTGCGAATCCATTCGATCAAGATCCAGCCGAGCGCGGCCGCGGCCGCTCCGAAATGCGTAGCCACGAACGCGCTGGTGGCCAATCCCGAGGCCGCCACCGCGCTGCCCGCGTTAAATCCGAACCAGCCGAACCAGAGCAGGCATGCGCCGATGACGCTCAGCACCAGGCTGTGCGGCTTCATGGGCTCATGTGGGTAGCCCGTTCGTTTGCCTAAATACAGCGCGCAAATCAGCGCCGAAACTCCTGACGTAATGTGCACCACGGTGCCGCCGGCAAAATCGAAACAGGGGTATTTACCACCCAGCGCGGCATTCAACAGCCCTCCCTTGCCCCAAACCATGTGCGCCATGGGGAAGTAAACGATCAGCGCCCAGAGCACCGTGAACAGCATCATCGCACTGAACTTCATGCGCTCCGCGAACGCACCTGCGATGAGCCCCGGCGTGATGATGGCGAACATCAATTGGTAAATCATGTAGGTCTCTTGCGGGATGGTGGCCGCGTAATCGGGATTAGGTGCAATGCCAACACCGCGCAGAAAGACGTAACGGAGGTCGCCAATGAAGGGAGATCCTTCGGCAAACACCAGGCTATAGCCCACGATCGCCCATAGAACGGTGATGATCGCCATCATGATGAAGCTGTGCATCATGGTGCCGAGCACGTTCTTCCGCCGTACTAAGCCGCTATAAAACAACGCGAGGCCGGGCCCCGTCATGAGCAGCACCAGCGCGGCCGACGTCAACATCCAGGCGTTATCGCCCGCACTCTGCGCCGCCTTCACCGCACTGTCGAGAGCGGCCAGTTTGGCATCAACACTTTGCGGCGTTTGCGCCATCGCCGCCGTTGAAAACACCAGTAGCGTCCAGTACTTCATTCCTGCTTTCCTTTGTAGGGTTGCAAACAGACCAGTGTCCTATTATTCCCCGAAGGTCGGCAAGGGCAAAAGAGAAGGTTTCTATGCAGGGGATTGAAAATTTTGATGGGCCGGCGGAAGCAACCAGCGCAGAAGACGCGGCACGAAGGGCAGAGTGATTAGCCAGAGAGTGAGGATCGCCGGAATAAGCCAAGGGCCATCGCCGATGCTATCCCCTTCTGGCAGGCTCAGACTCGAGATATCCGCGTTCGCTCCTGTACCGCCGCGTGCTGCGTCGGCGCCGAGAGTCAGGACCTCTGGGGTTGTTGCTCCGCGATTCCTACGGTAAACGTAAGTATGTCCCCAAGGGTCGAGCGGCACGCCATTCGTCAAGTACGGTCCGCACCATCGGGAAACGCCTGGATCGGAAGTCAGCGCTTCCAACGTGTCCGGAAAGTCGCCGACATCCTCGCGATAGGCGTCAAGCGCCGTGGTGAACCTGCAGATTTGCGCACGTGCGTGGTTCATGCGGCTACCGCACCTAGTTCCAAAGAACCGAGCCATCACTCCAAGGGGAAAACAGCACAGGATCACTGCTTCCACCAAAACGATGACGATCGCCGCCAGCCAGCAGGCGAATGTTTTGACCCAAGCCACTACACGAATGACGCGTGCAGGCCCCGAAAAGTCGGGGCAAGGTGCTCTATCCTGGCTCTTATGCCCGCACGCAGAGACTTCTTCCGATTCACCGCCGCCATGGCCCTGGCCTCGCGCCTCCCCGCCGCGGCCGTCGCGAAGTTGCCCAACACGACGCTCGACGCATCAAGCGCTCGCACGAGTCACGAACCCTTCGGTGATCTCACCATTTACTTCGAGGGCGCCACCGACCAGATCGGCTCCATGACGGCCGGCAGCCTGCGATTGAAACCGGGGATGTCGCCGCATCCGCCCCACATACATCCCGAGGAGGAATTCATGGTGATTACGGAGGGCACGGGCGAGATCGTCATTGAAGGCAAGACGACAAAGGTCGCCCCCGGCACCATGATGTACTGCGCCGGAGGCAAACTGCATGGCATTACCAACACAGGCAAGAGATCGCTGCTGTTTTATTTCTACAAGTGGAAAGTGTGAAGCAGGTCGGGTAGTACCCGACCCATTCTACAGAGACCGCAGGAAGTTCAAGATATCCTGCTGTTGGGAAGACCTGAGCTGGCGAAACACGCCGATCACCGCGCTCGCTTCCGATCCATTGCTTGCGTGATCGCGAATCGCCTGCAACAGGTCGCTGGTGCGGCCATCGTGGAGGAAGAATGCTCGCTGGCCCACGCCCCACAAAGGGGCCGTGCGAAACTCGTCCGCCACCGCACTGCCTTGCGTGATCTGGTCGGCCAGACCCGACCCCATGTGGTGCACCGCAAGATCGGAGAACAAGTTGGCCTGCTGCTGATTCATGGCGGCGACGGTGGATCGACCCGTGGTGAGTGATGGCGTATGGCAGGCGGCGCACCCGATCGAACTGAACAGGCTCCTGCCGTTGTTGATGGAACCGGAACACGCGGGAAGCGGTGCCGCTCCGCAAGCGGGCTTGGGCTGGTCGAGGAACCGCATAAAGCCCATGAACGCGACAATGTCCGACGGGCTGTCGGCGCCATCGAATCCGGTCTCACTCTCCGCCAGTGCGTTGGTAGCGCAGTTGGGAGTGTCGTCCCGCTCGTTGGGGAAATTCTCGTTGGTAACCCCCATCTCCACGTTGTACGCCTCACCGGCGAAGATGAGCAGCGATTTGTTCTGGGCTTTCCAGCCGAAGCGCGTTACCGTGCCATCGTTCCCGCTGGTGTTCACGTGTCCGGTGATGCCCATGCGGCGTTTGAGTCCGGTGGGATCGGCCGCCAGATTGGCCTTGATGGTGCTATCCGGGATGCCCTCGATCAATCCTGCTCCGAATGTGGGCGTTGGGATACGAAAGATGATGTTGTTGGTGTTGGAGAAGTCAGGCTGGGTGATGGCGCAGCCGGCCGGGTTGTCCGGCCTGCCCACGATCGTAAAGATATCGTGCACACCACCATCGGGACTGCCGTTGGGCTGACGGATGAACCGCACTTCGCGAATGGGTCCATTGAGAGTTAAGAACGGGGGTACGGTATTTCCGGGCGCGAAGGACGGCGCGTTGACCACCTGCGGATTGTTGGCCGGCGGGCTCGATCCGCCGACGGCCGGAAACGCATGGCATCCCCCGCAGGAATCGAGGTTGAATCGTGGACCTAGGCCGCTGGCCACGTTTTCCACTTCCGTAAATGTGGCGGTGGCGATCGTCGTGAAGAACGCCATATCTCCGGCGCTCATTCCCGTAGCGAAAGGCTGGCCGGCCTCGGGCGGGCCGCCGCGAATTCCCGGATCAACCTGTGCATACGCAGCAACCGCGGCTAAAGGCAGTAACACGCAAGCTGAGCGGCGGAATAGTCCTGACAACGCACGTTTGGGTCTGATGAATGCAATCATGGGCTCCCTCTTGATCCCGGCCGGCGCCGGGACGCAGTTCGGACTTTGCATGACGAAACACAAAGCCCGCGGACACACTTCTGGTGGGACAACCATTCAATCGCGGAGCCGGATCTGATAGGATGCGAGAGTGCTGGAGCACACCTCGGACCCGTTCCTAGCGGTCTCCGAGTAATCGGCTCTCGCCCACAACGGGAGCCGATTTACCAGTCTGTTCCGCCCGGCAGTCGAGTCCTTATCGACGCAAAGCCCGGCGAAAGCGAATTATCAAAGGTACAAAAGTCGCGCGTTCAAACTCTCATTAAAACTACTGTGGAGTGGCGCGGTGGCGGGACCAAGGTCATCTACGCGTGTTCACCTGCGACCTCGGATTGTACGATTATACGCAGCGGTCGGGAATTGTCAACTGAATTCATCAAAATCTGTTATCAGTGTTATCACGGATATCAACGTTAATCGTTGCCGTATTCCC
>Ga0335071_10007059_pt1 | contig 11587 bp, 11 predicted proteins | sample Lox_Sample_15_FD_206724 | JGI IMG/M metagenome (GOLD analysis project Ga0335071, IMG submission 206724) | Soil microbial communities from Loxahatchee National Wildlife Refuge, Florida, United States - Lox_Sample_1.5 | ecosystem: Environmental > Terrestrial > Soil > Wetlands | place: USA...
CGCAGCCGCGCACCAGGTAGAAGGGGATCAACATCTGGCCAGCGAACAAAATGCCATTAGAGAAGAATTGGGTCATCGCGGAAACGGGGAAGACCTTCCGCCGGAAGAGTGTCAGATCGATCAGCGCACCCGATCCCTTGCGCCTCGCCGTCCGGACGAAGCCGACGAGCAGAATCAGTGACGCGATGAGTGCGCGAATCCCCAGACGGTCTTTCAAGTGATCGGCGCCGTACAGAAAGAGGACCAACCCGGGAGAGAGCAGGGCCAGACCGAGAACGTCGAGGTCGCGCGGCGGGCCGTCGGGACGGTCCTCGGGGAGGAGTACAGCGGCCAGCACAACCGCCACCGTCCCCACCGGCAGATTCACAATGAAAAGCCAGCGCCAGGACGCGTGCTGCAGGATGGCCCCAGCGATCACCGGGCCGAAGATCGGTCCGAGCACTACAGCCACACTCGCGTAGCCCGCCACCCGCGTCAATTGCTTGCCCGCGGCGCGCGCCAGCATCATCTGCGCCATGGGCGCGAGAAGGCCGCCAGTCATTCCTTGCAAGACACGAAAAGCGATGAGGGCGTTGGCCGACCAAGCGAAGCCGCAAAGAACCGAAGCCAGCGTGAAAGAGGAAAAACACCACAAGTAGAGAACCTTCGCTCCGACGCGGTCAACCAACCAGCCGTTCAGCGGCAGCGTGAGCGCCAGGGCCAGCAGGTAACCGCTGGTAACCCAGTGGATGGTCGCCAGGGTAGTGTGGAGCTCCGACGCCAGGCTGGACAGGGACACATTCACAATGGTGGCGTCAAGCTGTGAGAGCAGTGGGCCCAGCATGGCGACGGCCGCGATCTTCCACACCACCGCCGGCAGGCGCCCGTTTTCGCTTTGGATATCAACCGCGGGCATTGCCACTCACGTCTCCCTCCACCAGGCGTTGGATAATCTCCCCCGCGCGGAACAGGGTTTCCCGGTCCTCGTCGTCCAGTTGAGAGATGGCCTGCGCCAGCCACGTCCGTTTCGCGTCCTTAGCGCTCTTCCGCACCGCGGCACCCTTGGGCGAGAGTGAGAGCAGCACTTGGCGGCCGTCGGTGGGATGCGGTTTGCGCTCGACGATACCCATTTCTTCAAGCGTCGCGACGATCGCGCCCATCGACTGCGGTTTCACGCCTTCCGCTCGCGCCAAGTCAGCCGTGGTCGCGGGTCCTTCCCGGGCCAGCCGCCCCATCACCGCGGACTCGCTCCAGGAAAGCTCATGCGGGGCCGCCGCTGCCCGCACCCGGCGTACGAGCAGGCCCGCCGAATGGAGAAGATCATTGATCGCTGCATCCAGATTTCGTCGTGTCATGGCAACTGCATATTATCACTAAACAGTCTACCTTGCAAGATACACTTGCAAGTCTAGCTGATAATATAGACCTTGGACGGGGGTTGGCGCAGCAGTAAAGTTCCGCGAGTCGACACGCCCAACCTTGCTGTGCGCGTATGGCCAGTAACGATTTGTCAGCTCAGCCAAGGGCCCACGACGGCTGGTGAGAATCCCTTTCGCGAGCCACCGTCCCCTTCGGAGTAGGTATAGCCGGCCCAGCGATCAAGCCAGCCGATCTGGGGTGACATTCAGTGCGATATCGTGAATAAACTGCGCGGCGAGTCGCAGGACCTCGTCCGGCACCTCTTTATGCGGAGTGTGGCCGATTCCCGGCATCACGGCCTTGTGGGCGACGCCGCTGATCTGGGAGGCGATGCTTTCCGCCTGCTTAAGCGTCCCATATTCGTCCTTTTCTCCCTGGATCAGGAGAACGGGGCACCGGATCGCCGGCAGCAGGTGCTCAATGTTCCAGTCGCGATAGGACTCACTCAGCCATGTTTCTGTCCAGGCTCTGAAAACCGCTTCCGTGCGCTCGCCATGGTATTTTTCGAGGCGTCTCTTCAGGTTTCCATTCCGGTAGTTATCAACCGCCTTTCGCAAGCCATCCACCGTGATCTGTTCCACAAAGACATGAGCGGCTTCCGAAATCACACCCTTGACCACGGAGGCGTAGTTGCCGGCGGCGATCAGCGCGATGGACGCTCCGTCGCTATGGCCGAATAAAATGGCATTCGTGATCTTCCGGTGGGCCAGCAGCCCGCCCAAGATGTCCGCTTCCCTCTCCAAATAGTCTTTGCTTCTTTGCGGAGTAGGCAGCGGATCGGATTTGCCGAAGCCCTGGCGCTCATAAATAACAAAGTTGCAATTTGCCGCCGTACCCAGGCGGAGGGGAAAGTCTCTCCAGAGTTCAATGCTTCCCGCCGAATCGTGCAGAAAGACGATTGTCGGCCGATTCTCGAAACTATTAACCTGGCGCACATGCAGCCGAATGCCGTCGATCTGAACCAAGGTGTCGGTTTCCATGTTGTGGTTCTTTAAGGCCGTTCCTCTTTTACTATTTGACGCTCTTCCTGCCTCTATTCAGGAGCGCCTGCGACCCAGCATTGTCCAGATTAGCATTAGCCCGATGACCGTGCACCTGCACCTTCCCCGCTTGCTCTGCGGAAAGGCTGGGAAGCCGTGCGCTCGGACGGCGAAAACTGCAAACCAAAGACCATAAACATGGATAAGCAGGATTGTCAGGATGAAGACTTTCGAGACAGACGAAACACAAAAACGAACTACCGTGCCTGCGTACACAGCGGCCAGATTGTCAGGATGAAGACATTCGAGACAGCTAACAGACAAGGATGTAAAGCCCCAGTGGGCGGGACCGAAGCCCGATGACCGGGTGCATTCCCAGTCCCTTTCCCTGGTTCGCTCTTCGATGCAACAGCCGGATGACGATGCCACCGATTTCGGAGGGGGACGAGACGCACCCATGGCAATTTCTTTCACATCCAAGAAACGCTGAAGGAGGACCTATGAAGCGGCGACGGTTCCTCACCAACTTGACGGTTGGGGGCGTAGTGGGTTCTCTCGGACGGTCAAGCTCGGGCTGGGGCGCCACCCAAGGTTTAAGCCCAACCCAAGATGCGGTGAACACCGCCTTGCCGCGGGCTTCTTCGCCGGGGGAGCTAAAAGGCGAGATGCTCTACCGGACTCTCGGCCGAACCGGCGAGGTGCTTTCGGCCATCGGCCTGGGCGGTTCACATGTCGCCAAGCCAGCCTTAACGGAATCCGAGAGTATCAGCTTGATCCACGCTGCCATCGATCGCGGCCTTACGTTCATGGACAACTCGTGGGATTACAACGAAGGCGAAAGCGAGCTGCGCATGGGAAAGGCGCTGGCCCAGAGCGGTTACCGTAGTCGCGCCTTTCTGATGACCAAGGTTGACGGCCGCACGCGCGAGGCAGCCATCGACCAGATCGACGACAGCCTCAAGCGCCTGAAGACTGACCATATCGACCTCTTACAGCACCACGAGGTGATTCGATTTGAGGACCCCGATCGCATCTTCGCCAATGACGGCGCCATGGAGGCGTTCCTGGCGGCGAAACAAGCGGGCAAAATCCGCTATATCGGCTTCACCGGGCACAAAGACCCCCACGTCCATCTCTACATGCTGGCAACGGCGGCACGCCACGGTTTCCCGTTCGACACGGTGCAGATGCCTTTGAACCTGATGGACGCGCACTTCCGCAGCTTTGCTCAACTGGTGGTGCCGGAACTGGTGAGCAACGGCATCGGGGTTTTGGGCATGAAACCGATGGGCGGGGCAGACGGCATCCTGCTGAAGAGCGGCAAGGTCACGCCCATTGATTGCCTTCACTACGCGCTGAATCTGCCCACCTCCGTGGTGATTACGGGCATCGACAAACCGGAGGTTCTGGACCAGGCCTTCGAAGCAGTCCGCAGCTTCAGTCTGATGGATGAGCGGCAACTTGCGCAGTTGGTGGAGAAGACCGCGGCGGTGGCCGAAGGTGGCGCGTACGAGCTCTACAAGACTTCGAGCCACTTCGACAGTACGGCGCATCACCCGGATTGGCTGGGCGGGGAGACGCCGCCGGTCTACAACCTGGCGCCCCAGAGCACCGGATGACGAGAACGCGAGAAGGCCGCTGCTGGCGCTGTCCGTCAGGAGACCGACGGCTCCTGTGCCGGCTGGAAGCCGGCGTTACGACCCGGATGAGGATAGACCCGAGAGGAGACCGATATGCCTGGAAGCAAACGCGTGCGGGGCGCGAGCAACAAAGAACAGCGCCAATACGAACACATCAAAGCAAGCGCGGAGAAGTCCGGCCGCTATGGCAAGCGCGCCAAGGAAGTTGCCGCCCGGACCGTTAACAAGCAGCGGGCAAAGCACAAGAAGAGGTGAACCGGCTCACGTTGGGAAGGCCCGGGCTACTGACCGGAGGATCGAAGAAAGTACCCGCAGGTTAGAGATATCGATCAATCAAACTTCGGCAATGGAGTGTGACTTTCAGACTCCACCTGTCGCATGGAGCATTGTTCGGGAGCCTTGTCCGGACGCCAGCGGAGAAACTTGGTGCCGTGGCGGAATCGACCGCCGCTGAAGTGGTCGTACTGAACTTCCACGACGAGCTTAGGCGCGAGCGGCTCCCACTGGGCGGAACGCTCGGTGCTCCACCGGCTGGGGCCGCCGGGCGTCGCACCCGTGAATCCGGGCGGCTTGATTAGCTTCTCCAACCGCCCGGTAAGCATTCGTCTCTCACCTTGATGCAGCGAAGATGTGAATCCGACGTGGTTCAGCAATTTGTCCTGGTCGTAGAGCCCCAGCAGCAATGAACCGATTTCGCGGCCCCGGGAGGCATAGCGGAACCCTCCTACTACACACTCGGCGGTGCGCAGTTTTTTGATTTTCAGCACGGCGCCGGTCCGCTCGCCCGATTCGTAGGGCCGGTCCAGAAGCTTGGCGATAATGCCGTCGAGCCCGGCTCGCGTTTCGGACCATTGCCGCGCTTCGGTAACGCTACGGGTGCGCGGGGACAGTCGCAAGCGGCCCCTGGTCGCGCCGTACTTCGCGAAGAACTGCTCCAGCTCGATTCGCCGCTTTTCCAAGGGCGCGCCGGTAAGGGACACGTTTCGATCATTAACCAATATGTCGAACAGCACGAGCACGGCCGGCGTCTCCTGCGCCAGCTTCTTTACCCGACTGGAGGCAGGGTGAATACGCATCAGCAGGTCGTCAAACGAGAGGTGATCACCAACCGGGATGACCAGCTCACCGTCCAGCACGAAACGGGCGGCCTTTAAGTCGAGCAGCGCCTGGACAATTTCCGGGAAGTAACGGTCCAGCGGCTTGCCCGCTTTGGACTGTAACGCGACGTGCTTACCATCGCGGAAGGCAAGGCATCGAAAACCGTCCCACTTGGGTTCGAACTGATAGCCCGGCCCTTTTGGCACAGATCCGGCGGAGCGAGCTTCCATGGGCGAAAATGGAGGCGTTACCGGCAGTGCGAAATGCGCAAAGCCGCCTGCAATGTCATCATTGGCCGTTGCTTGGTCCGGAATTTGCGCCTGTCGGGTTCGGTTTGCCGGCATCAGTGCACCTTTAGAAAGCGCGCTAGTCTCAGGCGGCCGCGTTTCGCCAACATTGGTTTCCAGAGGTCACCGAGCCGCCGGATACGTTGCGGAACGTTGTCGAGGCGAAAGTCATCGATCTGAACGCCTCGTTCGACTTCGTCCCACGTTAGCGGCGTGGAAACAGAGGCTCGCGGCTGCGGTCGCACGGAGTACACCGATGCCAGGGTTCTTCCCCACGCGTTCTGGTTGTAATCCACCAGCACGTGTTTGGAGGGCCGCTTGGCCACCCGGTATTCGGCGGTGATCAGATTGCCATGCTGCGCCGCAAGGCTCTGAGCCAGCTCTTTCGCGAAGCTCCAAACCTGCTTTTGCAGCGGACCTCGCTCGATGGGCACGTAGACGTGGATGCCGCGGGAGCCGGTGGTTTTGGGATAAGAGAGGATGTCCAGGGCTGCGAGCGCCTCCCGCACCCATAATGCCGTTTCGAGGACCTGCTCGAAGGTCGCGCCGGGCACGGGATCGAGATCAAAGTGCAGGTAGTCAGGCCGGTCGACGTCGTCACAGCACGCGTACCATGGGTTCAGATCGATGCAACCCAAGTTCACGATCCAGAGCAGCGAGGCCAAGTCGTCAATCACCGGAAATCCGATGATGTTGCCGGACTCGTGCTCGATGGAGCATATTCGAACACTCGCGGGCCGGGGCAACGGCGCCCTCTTCATGAAGAAGAAACCGCCGCTCGCGCCGTTGGGGTAGCGCTTCATCACCATCGCGCGATCCGCAAGGTGGGGCAGCAGTGCCGGCGCAATATCCAAGTAGTATTGCAGCAGGTCGCGTTTGGTAAGCTTCAGTTCCGGCCAGAAGAGCTTGGGGAGATTGGTCAACCGCACCCGTTCGCCGTTCATAACGAACTCAGCGGATGCGACGCCGCGAGGAATCTCGGTTCGGGTCGAGGTCAAAACATCGGTAGGCTCAGCCGGCAACTGGGTACCCCTCTGGTAAGGAGATGACGGGAGCGCGGAGAAAGGGTGCGACTGGAAGGAGATCAGGCCCTTGTTGCAATTGACGCTCTGCGTAGGAGAAAGGTTATAATCGCGTTTTTCGGTGGGACTCGAGGGGGCATGTGACCACAGACGAAGTATTCGACAAGCTGGATGATGACCTGCGCCGGCTCAAGATTGAATACGAAGTCTACTTCAGCGGGGGTAGTCCACGCCCGCCGCGCGATACGCTGTTTCGCGTAGAAACCACGATCAAGCGATATTCCAGCGATCAATCGGAGCTGAATTTCAGCCAGCGATTCCGCTTCTCCATGCTGGTGCAGAAGTATGCTGTGCACGCGGCGCTCTGGCGGCGCCGGTTACAGGAGAAAGAGGAAGGGCGCAGCGTCACCGGCGTGCTCCGGCGGGTGTTTGAGTCGCCGGGCGACTATGGTACAGTGGCGATCGTCTGTTCGGATCCGGACGCTGAGCCGGAGAAGGTCGACGAACTCCTCCATGCCATGCAGGAGGCCCGCCGGCAAACGGGAGAGCCGAATTTCCAACTTAATCCCGTAGCGTTCCAACAGTTCATCAGAGAAAAAACACGCCAAGTCCAAAAGCAATTGGGATGTAAACGGGTGCGGTTTTCGATTTCCATTGAAGACGGCAGGGTTAGGTTCAAAGCGGCTCGGGCCCGGTGACCGGCAACACTGCCACACCGCGGGTGGCTGAATCCACGTTATACTCACAAGTCCAATTTCGACACGAGGTTCCCATGCGAAAGATTTCTCGAGCATTGATTAGCGTGAGCGATAAAACTGGAGTTCTGGAGCTGGCGTCGCGACTGGCGGGTTTTGGAATCGAATTACTGTCCACGGGCGGGACCGCCAAGCTGCTGCGCGAGAATGGCCTGGAGGTGCGCGACGTCTCCGAGCTGACGGGGTTCCCCGAAATGCTCGACGGCCGCGTCAAGACTCTCCACCCCAAAGTGCACGGCGGCCTCCTGGCCATTCGCTCCAATCCCCAGCATCAGGCCGAGGTGAAAGCGCACGGAATCGAGTACATCGACATGGTGGTGGTCAACCTCTACCCCTTCGAGAAGACGGCAGCCAAGCCTGGGGTGACGCTGGAAGAGCTGATCGAGAATATCGATATCGGTGGGCCGTCCATGCTGCGTTCGGCGGCCAAGAACTTTGAGGACGTCACCGTGCTGGTGGACGCGACCGACTATGCCGCGGTCCTCGAAGAGATGCGCGGAACAGGCGGCAGCGTTTCGCGAGAGACGCGCGCTCGCCTGTCGCGCAAAGTCTTTGCCACTACGGCCGCCTATGACAGCGCCATTTCCAGCACGCTGCAAAAGCTCGAGGACGGTGAGTTTCCGGCGGCGCTCCATCTGAATTACCGCAAAGTGATGGACCTGCGGTACGGGGAGAACCCGCACCAGAAAGCCGCGCTCTACCGCAATCCGGCGGCAGGAGGCAAGGGCTTGGCCGCGGCGCCGCAGCTCCAGGGCAAGGAGCTTTCCTACAACAACCTCGTCGACCTGGAAGCCGCATGGCGCTTGGCGCAGGAATTCGAGCAACCCGCCACCGTCATTATTAAACACACCAACCCTTGCGGGGCGGCGACGGCTGCCAGTTTGGTGGAAAGCTACAAGCAAGCCCTGGATGTCGATCCCGTGTCAGCCTACGGTTCGGTAATCGCGTTCAACCGGCCGCTTGACGGCGCCACGGCACAGGAACTTGCCAATCTTTTTGTGGAAGCGGTTGTTGCCCCGGGCTTCGAACGCGATTCCCTCGATCGTCTGGCGACAAAGAAGAACTTGCGTCTGCTCGATATGTCCACCACGGCTGGCGATGAGTTCGGTCCGCAACTGAAGGCGCTGGGCGGTGGACTGCTGGTGCAGACGCCGGACGCGCAGCCCATTCGTCCGGCCGAGTGGAGATGCGTCACCGAGCGGCAGCCTACGGCGGAGGAAATGGAAGCGCTAGCGTTCGCGTGGCGTGTGGTGCGGCATGTGAAATCGAACGCCATCGTTCTGGCGCGCCGTGGCGTACTAGTGGGGGTTGGCGCTGGACAAATGAGCCGGGTCGATTCGGTGAAGCTGGCCATCACCAAGGCGCGCGAGTTAAAGCACGCCCCCGAGGGCACGGCGATGGGCTCTGATGCGTTCTTTCCCTTTCCCGATGGACTCGAGGAAGCCGCGCGCGCGGGGATTACGGCCATTGTGCAGCCGGGCGGCTCCATGCGCGATGCCGACGTGATCGCCGCGGCCAATCAACACGCCATGGCCATGGTCTTCACCGGCGTACGCCACTTCTCGCACTAAGATTTCGGGGAGTAGTAGCCGTCGCGCGCCACGACGTGGTACTTCACCTTCTTGCCCTTCTGATTGAAGATGGTCAGTGGGTTGCCCTGCTCATCCACCACGTCAACCTTGAGCTTATGGAAGCGTCCGTCCTTGGTAGCGTTGGTGGGCACAAATCCCAAACTATATTGCATGCGCAACTGCTCGGCGATTTGCTGATAATCGCTCGGCACTTCCTGTTCGAAGCGGGGGAAATAGGCCTGGCCGCCGGAGTAACTGGCGATGGTATTGAGCGCATTCTTGGCCTGCAGGGTAGTGATATTGTCATTGGTGCGGATGGTGATGAATTCCAAAATGCTGATGGGGTAGATGGGAGTATCGGACGCACGCACCGTCTTCAGGCACTGATCGTAGGTGAGCTTGCTGAAACTGTCCATACCGCTCACCACCGCCACGATGGCCTTTCGGCCACGAACTTCCTTCATGCGATCGAGAACAAAAGCTAGGGAGTCATAGAGGTTGTACTCACTGAAGCCCGGAATGCGCAGTTGGTCCAGCGCTCCGCGCACTTCCATTCGGTCCTGGGTGAAGTCGGTAAGGATCTGCTGCCTCATGTCGAACGACACCACCGCCACCCAGTCCTTCGGCCCAATCACATTCAAGAAGTCATAGCCGTAACGGAGCGCCGTTATCAGGAAGGGCCACCAGCGGTTGCTGAACTCGACCAGCATACAGATGGTCATCGGAGCTTCCGCCGTGCCGAAGTTAGTGATCGCCTGGGGGACGCCGTCATCGAAGAGCTGGAAGTTCTTCTTCCCCAGATTTTGTAGCGGGCTGCCATTGCTGTCGAGCACCAGCACATCCACGTTCACCAGGTTGGTGGTGGTGGACAGGGTGTAAACCTCGTTGGGATTGATCTTCTCGGGCTTATTCGCCGGCTTGGCCGGCTCCGGTTGCGTCTTCTTGGGAATGATCACCGTCTCGCCCACGTCCGGCTGTGGCCCGCCACTCGGTTGTTGGTTGGACGTATCATCTTGTTGTTGGGACCACGCTAGCGGTGGCCACGCGGTGCTAGCTAGCAGCAGGATACTGATAATCCCCAAAACCACTAGAACCAGAAGCATCGGCGGCAACAAGGTCTTGCCTTTCATTGGGCACGCTCCCTAAGTAACTCGACAACTTCACGTAATCAGTATGATGCCATTCGCCCCCCGGCGGGTCAACCGGACACCGCCACCTGGTGGGGCGATTGTCCCCTCCCCCCTCCCTCTGCCGAGTAGAAGTAGCACCATAAGGCCATACGAGTAGTACTCTCGTACTATTGTTCGGCGTCACCGGGCTAGCTAGATTATTCGCGTAACCTGCCAAAGGAGTGGGCAGAAGGTTAGGAGGAAAGGGGGCGTCGGAGTAGGGCTAGTTGGTCGCTCTACGGGCGCCAAAGTGACAAACACCGAAAACTCGTAAGTGGTTTCACTTCTAGCTTTTTTTCGGCTAATGGCATGGCCGGGAGAAGTGTTAGATTTTTATTGACATCGTGTAGCTAGCAGCGATAGGCTTTCGCCCCAGCAGTGTAAGTGTCCTTATAACTGTTGCAGAGGAGAAAGCCGTGAAGAACTCGCTGATGGCGTTTGCGATGGCAACGCTGATAGTAGCAGGTGCGACTTCGGTCAGAAGGAGCGTGGCGGGCATCGGCACGTCGCCGATTCCGTTGCCGCCCAAGCAGCCGCCGCAGGTGATGAGTGCGTTTGGCATCGGGACGTCACCGATCCCCTTACCACCCAAGCATCCGGCACACGAACTGAGTGCATTTGGCATTGGAACGTCACCGATTCCGTTGCCGCCCAAGCAGCCAGGTGGTGGGGCGCGATAAGCGTACCCATACTTGGGGCGTTAGCTTAATAGCGACGCAAAGGGCCGGTCGACAGGATCGGCTGGTTTGTGTCGCTTATGGATAACAACATACTCATCCTCGGTCTTCAGTACGCGGGCTACGTGCTGGAGGTCGTGTTGTTTGTACTCCTCGCCAAACACGGCAAATTGCATCGTCTGACCGCAATGTGCTTGTATGTAGTTGGTTTATTCCTCACAGACGGGGTTGCGCGTCCGGCTGTCCTGCACTATTTCGGCATAAGTTCCACTCAATACTTCAATTTCTACTGGGTGACCGACGTCATGCTGGCCTTGGGCCAGTTCCTGCTCATCGGTGCGTTCTTCCGGCGCGCTTGCCTGCGGGAAGAAAAGATGTGGCGTTTCGCGCGTTTGGTGTTGGTATTCGCTTTCATTCTGGTCTGCGTGGTCTCAGCCCTTTTCATTACCCGGAACTACTCGCAGCTCATCACGGGGTTCATCATCGAATTCAGCCAGAATCTCTACTTCACTTGCTTGGTGCTCAACACCCTGCTGTTCGTGATGATCCAGCAGTTTTCGATTGAAGACGATGAGCTAGGAATGCTGGTGTGCGGGATCGGCATTCAATTCGCTGGCGAAGCCGCCTGCTTGGCGTTTTTGCACTTGAGCTTGAATGACAATTTCTCACGCGCCCTTCTGACCTTCCTTGGCCCGGCTTGCACCCTGGGGATGTTATCGGTTTGGATTTACGCCGTCTCCAAACCGAGTGAACCGGTATCCATTCGTCTCCCGGGAAAAGGGGAAGCTGCTTTGGCGGAAGTCCTTGCGGACTGAGAGTTGATCGAGGTTCCCATGTTCATGGCCACACTGATCTTGATCCTATCGACGGCCTTGTTCTTCTTCTACCTCCAGAGTGTTTGCCAGCGGATTCTGCGCCGGCAATTCTCCCAGGAGTTCTTCCAGGCCATTGTCAATGCCAATGGCCTGGAATTCCCAGCGATTCGGAAGG
>Ga0335071_10007061_pt1 | contig 11586 bp, 14 predicted proteins | sample Lox_Sample_15_FD_206724 | JGI IMG/M metagenome (GOLD analysis project Ga0335071, IMG submission 206724) | Soil microbial communities from Loxahatchee National Wildlife Refuge, Florida, United States - Lox_Sample_1.5 | ecosystem: Environmental > Terrestrial > Soil > Wetlands | place: USA...
GGTGCCGGGAGATCAACGCCCTGGAGAACCAGGCCGACTCGCTGGCCCGCCAGACCATGGCCAAGATCTTCCGGCGCGGCAGCGACCCGCTCACCGTCATGAAGTGGAAGGAGATCATCGACCTCATCGAGTCGGCCACCGACCGCGCCGAGGACGTGGCCAACGTGATCGAGGGCGTGGTGCTGGAGCACGCCTAGAGGTCGAAGGCCCTCCCGACCATGATCCTCCCCGTCGTCATCGCCCTGGTCTTGGTCGCGCTGTCGTTCGACTTCATCAACGGCTTCCACGACGCGGCCAACTCCATCGCCACGGTGGTCTCCACCCGGGTGCTCTCGCCCCTGGTGGCGGTGGCCTGGGCCGCCTTCTTCAACTTCGTCTCCGCCTTGCCGGTGCTGTGGGGCGCCGAGCTGCGCGTGGCCGCCACCATGGGCCAGGGGATCGTCGAGTTCCCGGCCCTGCAGGCGCGGGGCCCGGCCTTCGTCCTGGTCTTCATCTTCGCCGCCCTGGTCGGCGCCATCCTCTGGAACCTGCTCACCTGGTGGTGGGGCCTGCCCTCCTCCTCCTCTCACGCCCTGGCCGGCGGGATGATCGGCGCCTGCCTGGTCGCGCTGGGCCCCTCGGGCCTCATCGGCCAGGGCATCCTCAAGATCGTCCTCTTCATCGTGCTCTCGCCCATCATCGGCATGGTGCTGGGCTCCTTCAACATGGTGATCACCACCTGGATCGTGCGGCGCAACACCCCGGCCAAGGTCGACCGGTGGTTCCGGCGGCTGCAGCTCCTCTCGGCGGCGATCTTCAGCTACAGCCACGGCACCAACGACGCCCAGAAGGTGATGGGCATCATCACCGTCATCCTCTACGGCACCGTCTGGGCCGGCCGGGCCGCCTTGATCCCCGGCCATTTCCCGGTGCCGTTCTGGGTGGTCCTGGCCTGCCAGGCCGCCATCGCCCTGGGCACCCTGTTCGGCGGCTGGCGGATCGTGAAGACCATGGGGCACAACCTCACCAAGCTGCAGCCCATCGGCGGCTTCTGCGCCGAGACCGGCGGCGGGGTGACCATCCTGGCCCTGGCCCACGCCGGAATCCCCGTCTCCACCACCCACACCATCACCGGCGCCATCGTAGGCGTGGGCGCCACCCGCGGCACGCGGGCGGTGCACTGGGGCGTGGCCGGCCGGATCCTCTGGGCCTGGGTGCTCACCATCCCCGCCTCGGCCGCGGTGGCGGCCGCCGTCTACGGGCTGGCCCGCACCCTCCTCTCGCTCCCCGGCAGGTGAGGCTTCCCCCGCCGCGGCCGCTCACGGCTTGTAGGCGCCGCAGACCACGATCACGTCGCCGACGCGCTCCAGGTAGGCGACCTTGATCTCGACCTTCTGGTTGGCGGGGTTCAGGAACTTGTACTCCTGCCAGCCCTTCCCGTCCCGGGCCGCGATCTCCACCCGCTCCTTGACGAAGAGCTTGCCGTCCGCGTCCTTGTCGTTGATGAGGCTCTTGCCGACGCGGTCCTTGTTGGCGCCGTGGGCCAGGCACTTGCCGTTCATGTCGTAGACGGTGATGTACAGGTCACGGTACGTGAAGATGCCCTTCGGATCGCTGAAGGTGGCGTAGGCCTTCTCCGGCCCTTCCTTCTGGAGGAACTCGACCGCCTTGTGGACCATGGCCTCGGCCAGCTTGGTGGTGGCGCGATCCTCGGCCCGCGCCGCGGGCCAGAGGGCGAGGAGCAGGGTGGCGGCGGCGAGGAGCTTCTTCATGGTGGTCTCCGGGCTCGAGAGTCTCTGCATCGGCCGATCGGCCTGCCGTGCAGGGTCAGGGCCATGTGTCGGAGTGCAAATACGGTAAGCCCGGCCGGCGGTTGTGTCCGGGACCGGTCACCCCTGCCCCACCCACCCGCCCTTGCGGCCCCTCCGTTCCCCACTCAGGGTCCCGCTCATCCCATCCTTTGGGCGGATGCCGGCGCGCGGCGCGCCCGCCGGCCGGGCCTCGCCGCCCGCGGGGTGGGCGGCGGACGTTGGCGGGTCCAGACGTCGATTCCGACTGGACCTTTCGGATAGGATGCCCCGGATCGCAACCCCGGGGCGCGCCGCGTGTTCGAGGTCACAGGATGGGGCCGGATCCCGACGCGGCGCTGATGCTGGCGTTCCAGCAGGGCGACGAGGGGGCCTTCCGGTCCCTCTACGAGAGGCACGCGCGCGCCATGTTCGCCTTCTGCCACCGCTTCGTCCGCGACGCCGCGCGAGCGGAGGAGCTGGCCCAGGACGTGTTCGTGAGCCTCCACCGCAGCCGGGACCGCTACCGCCCCTCGGCGCGCTTCAAGACCTTCCTCTACCGCGTGGCCACCAACCACTGCCTCAATGAGCTGCGACGCCGCGAGCACGCCCTGAGGCAGGAGGCGGAGGGCCCGGGGGAGGAGCCCGTCGACATGGACGTCCTCGCCTCCGGCGCTGCCAGCCCCGAGGAGCACTACCACGCCCGTGTGCTCGAGGCCGCGGTGAAGGAGCTCCTCGCCCGCCTCCCCGAGAAGCAGCGCGCGGCGCTGGTCCTGTGCCGGTTCGAGGGGCTGTCCTACGAGGAGATCGCCCAGGTGCTCGAGACCAGCGTGTCGGCGGTGAAGTCGCTCGTCCACCGCGCCACCGTGGCCGCCGCCGAGGCGCTCGCCCCCCAGCACCCGCTCGCCCGGGAGGCCCTGCCGTGACCCACCCGCGCGAGGACCTGACCGCCCTCATCGATGGCGCCCTCCCGGCCACCCGCGCCGCCGAGGTGCGTACGCACCTCGGCTCCTGCCCGGCCTGCCGCGAGGAGGAGGCCCGGCTCCGCCAGGCCCTCTCGGCCCTGGCCGCCCTCCCGCCGCCGCCCGAGCTGCCGCCCTTCTTCGCCACCCGGCTCGAGGCCCGGCTTCGCCAGGAGCGCGCCCGGCCCCGCACGCTGCTCGCCTGGCGCTGGATCCTCCAGGTCCCGCGCCCGCGCCTGGTGGCCATCGCCGGCGGCGTGGCCGCCCTGGCCATCGCCGTGGCCGTCCCGGCCCGCTCCTACCTCGAGACCCGGGCCATGGTGCGGGACCTCGATCTCCTCCAGGACTACGAGACCGCCAGCGCCCTGGACGTGGACACGCCCGAGGACGCGCAGCTGGTGGCCCACCTCGACCAGCTGCTGCCGAGCGGAGGCAGGCCATGAGGCGTCCGACCCTCCTCGCCGCTGCCCTGGCCCTCTCCCTGGCCGCGCTCCCCGGCCGCCGCGCCGGCGCGCAGGACGCACCCGACGGCGGCGCCGCCGGCGGGGGGCCGAACGCCCGCGAGAAGTGGGAGCGGATGAGCCCCGAGGAGAAGGAAGCGCTGCGCGAGCGGTGGCGCGCCTACCAGGCCCTGCCGCCCGAGCGCAGGGAGGAGCTCGCGGAGCAGCTCCGCCGCTTCCGAGCGCTGCCGCCTGAGCGGCGCGAGGAGATCCGCCAGAACTGGGAGGCATTCCAGAGGCTCCCCCCGCGCGACCGGGAGGAGATCCGCGAGCGCTTCCGCCGTTTCCGCGAGATGTCTCCGGCGCGCCGCGCCGAGCTGCGCGCCGCCATCCGAGGCCTGCTCCGGGCGCCCCCGGCCGAGCGGGCCCGCATGCTGGAGAACCTGCGGCGCTGGCGGGAGCTCTCGCCCGATCAGCGGGAGCGCCTGCGGGAAGAGTGGCGGAGAAGGCGGGAGAGGTAGGATCGGCGCGTGCGCTGCCTGGCGCTCCTCGCCGGCCTCCTCCTCCTCTCGCCGGCGTGGGCGCGGGGCGGAGACGGCGTCGCCTTCCAGGGCTCGCTCCAGCTCCGCGCCACCTCGGAGCGGAACGTCCCCGGCACCGCCGTCCTCTACGATCCCACCGCGGACGACTTCCACCTCGGGAGCTACCTGCACACCGAGGGGTCCGACGACTTCGGCTCCACCCTGGCCGCCCTGGCCCTCGAGGGCCGACACCTGGACGGGGACCTCCACTGGGTCCTCGCCGTTGACTCCGGCGAGCTGCGCCGCCAGCACTTCTACCGGACCACCTCGGTGTGCTGGTCCCCCAAGACCGCCTCCGGCCTGGCCGTCCCGGGGAGCGGCGAGTGCGGGCTCTATCGGCTGAGCCGCCTGCGCTGGGCGCGGATCATCGTGCCGGTGGAGGAGACCCTCCCCGACAGCCCCGAGGTGACCTCCAACGGCCGCCCGGTGCGGGACGAGGCCTCGCACACCTGGTTCGTGCGGGAGGCCTACCTCGCCTATAGCCTGGGCCGGGCCCGGTTCCTGACCTTCTCCGCCGGCCGGCGGCGCGCCACCGTGGCCGACGGCTACGTCTACGACGACTACGCCACCGGCGTCGAGGTGCACGCCGACCTGGGAGCCATCGGCCCGCCCTGGGACCTCTCCGCCGCCGCCTTCCAGCCCACCCGCGACCTGCCCGGGACGGTGCAGGGGTTGACCCCCATGGTCGTGCTGAGGGCCGACTACCTCCCCTCGCTGTTCGCGCACGCCGGCCTGTTCGCCGCCGGCATGCGCCAGCGGACCGGCGGCCTGGGCGACGTGCTCAGGACCGCCGTGGAGGAGCGGCTGGTGAGCGTGGCCTCGAGCTCCGATCCCTCTACGCCCATGCACCGCGCCGCCGACCAGCTCCTGACGGCCACCCTGGCGACCGACTACTCGAGCGACGCGACCCTGGGGTGGCTGGGGACGAGCGGGAAGCTCAACCTCTCGTCCTGGCAGCGGATCGGCTTCACGGCGGCGCTCCTCGGCGGCGAGATCCACACCGCCACCACCGGCACCGGGGTGGTGGTCGCCGAGAACGTCCACCTGCGGGGCCAGCTCGCCTCCCTCCGCTACGACGCCGACCTGGGGCGCGGGGTCTCGGCCGGGCTGGGCTTCCTCTACCTCTCCGGCGACGGGCTGCCCCGCGCCAACCTGGGATCGGCCGGGGTGATCGACCCGGCCACCGGCACCTATCGCGGGTTCGTGGCGGTGGCTCCCTACATCACCGAGACCAACCTGTTCTTCGGCGGTGGGCTGTCGGAGAGCTTCGCCGACCGCCAGGCCGCCACGCCTGGCGTGAACGGCCGGGGGGTGATCGCCCCGGCCGCCTCGCTGGGCTTCGACCCCACCGAGAGCGTCTCCGTCCGGGCCAAGGGAGCCTACCTGCGGGCCGACGCCCAGGGCCCCCTGGGCGGCCGGGTCTACGGCACCGAGACCGACCTGGAGCTCTCCTGGCAGGTGGCGAGCTGGCTCGTCCTCGGCGCCGAGCTCGACGCCCTCTTCCCCGGCGACTTCTTCCGCGGGCGGGACCCCCTCACCAAGGGGCTCCTCGCCCTCGACGTGCTCACCCCGTGATCCCCGCCCTGGCCTTTGCCCTGCTCCTCGCCGCCGGCCCGCCGCCGCGCCCGGAGCCCCCGCCCGCAGGCACCCGGGGGGCGGACCGGGTCGAGCCCGAGCGGCAGCGCCTCTCCGACGAGGACGCGGCCGTGGTGGAGCACCTCGAGCTCCTCGAGCAGATGGACCTCCTCGAGGACCTCCCCGTGGTCGACGTCGGCGAGGAGGCGGCCAGCGAGCCCCAAAGGGCCAACGAGAAGCCGAGGCGCTAGCCCGCCCGCGGGGCGATACCATGCCGCATGCTCAGGCTCATCCAGGGGCCCTCGGTGATCGATGCGGCCGGCGCCCCGCCCAAGCGCATCGAGGAGTACGTGGGGCGGGTGAACTCGGGCACGTCCGCGCTCAGCGTGGCCCGCATGGTCAGCCCCAGCGGCTGGGCCGAGCCGGGCCAGACGCCGGAGTTCGACGAGTACACCGTGGTCCTCAAGGGCGCGTTGCGGGTGGAGAGCCGCTCGAGGACGGTGGACGTCTCGGCGGGCCAGGCCGTCCTCGCCCCCCGCGGCGAATGGGTGCGCTACTCCTCGCCCGGGCCGGACGGTGCCGAGTACCTGGCGGTGTGCCTGCCCGCCTTCTCGCCGGGGACCGTGCACCGCGACGGCTGAGGCGAGCGCCTCGCCCTCTCTAGCGGCCGCGCGAGGCCAGCATCCCGCAGGCGGCCGACTGGTCCTGGCCGCCGGAGTAGCGCCGGACGATGGGCTGGCCGGGGAGGGCCAGGGAGAGGGCGTCGCGGAAGGCGGTCCACTCGTCCTCGCCGGGCGGCCGGTAGCGACCGGTGGCGTCGTTCACGGCGATGGGGTTGAGCCGGACCGGGATACCGCGCAGGATCTGACCCAGCGCCTCGGCGTCCTCGGCCCCGACGTTGACCCCGGAGATCATCACGTACTCGACCGTGACCCGGCCCGCCACCCGGGCGTGCTCCCGGATGGCCTCGATGAGCTCGTCGAGCGGGAAGCCCTGCTCCACCACCGGCATGAGCGCGGCCCGCTTCCAGGGGATGGCGGCGTTGAGCGAGACGCAGAGCCGGAACTTGTGCCGCTCGGCGGTGTAGCGTCGGATCATGGGGACGATCCCGGCGGTGGAGATGGAGATGCGGCGCCCGTCGATGCGCCCGCCGGCCGGGTCGCAGAGCGCGTAGGCGGCCTGGAGCACCTCGTCGTAGTTGAGGAAGGGCTCCCCCTGCCCCATGAAGACCACCCCCGTGACCGGCAGCGTCGAGTCGCGGCGGACCTCGAGGAGCTGCTCCACCATCTCCCAGCTCTTGAGCGAGCGGGTGAGCCCCAGCTCCCCGGTGGCGCAGAAGACGCAGCCCAGGGCGCAGCCCGCCTGCGAGGAGAGGCAGACCACGTGGTGGGTCCCGTGGAGCGGGATGCGCACCGCCTCCACCCGCGCCGCATCGGGCAGGGCGAAGAGGTACCTGCGGAAGCCGTCCCGGGCGTCCACCACGTGCAGGGTGCGGAGCTGGCCGGGCCGGGCCATGGCCTCGACCCGGTCGAGCACCTCGCGCCGGACGTTCCGCGCGGCGCGCAGGCCCTCCCCCCGGCCGATCACCGCCCCGGTGATCCGGCGCGCGTCGGCCAAGGCGATGCCCGCCTTCTTGGCCAGGGCGCGGCTGTCCTGTCCGTGGAGATGGAGCACGGCGCCCAGATAGCATAAGTTCGGGGGGATGAGACGACTCGTCCTCGCGGCCCTCCTCCTGCCGGGGTGCATCGTTTACGAGCGGCGGGTCTACTCCCCGCCGCCGGAGCCGATGCCGGGGGCCGTCCAGGAACGGGTCCTCTCCGAGCAGGAGGCGGTGGACGCCGCCTTCCGCCTCTGCCAGGACCGGAGCCTGTGGGTCGACCGCGTCGAGCGCGCCGAGCTCGACCGGTCCGGGCGCTGGCACGTGACGCTGGTCGGCTACCTCGACCGCGCCCAGATGCTGCTCGATGGCCGCGACGGGAAGCTCCTCAAGGGCCGCTTCCGGAAGGGCGACGCCCTGGCGCCCGGGGCGCCTTCCTCGCCGCCCTCGGCGCCGCCCTCGGCGCCTTCGCCGGGCGCGGAGCCGCCGGCCCCCCCGGCCACCCCCCCGCCGCCCCCGGGCCCCGACGAGCTGGACTGACCCGAGGCACCGGCCGGCTCACGAAGGGGCTGTCGGCCACGGCGTAGCGCCAGGGCCGTTCGGCCCACCGGCCGGCGTAGGCCACGTTCACCCGTGGTCCCGTGACGATCCGCCGGGGCCTGGGGCCGTCGAGGAGGAAGAGCTCCTCGCCGGTCAGGTCCCGGCCGTTGTCCCGCTGGCACCGGATCCCCAGCGCCCGGCAGAGGTTTCCCGGACCCCGGGGGGAGTGCAGGCAGCCCGAGAGCGGCTCGCCGGCGCGGAAGAGCACCGCCGAGGGGAAGCCCTCCCGGCCGGTGACCGCGTTCAGGCAGTGGCTCCGGCCGTAGACCAGGTACACGTAGGCCACCGCCGGCGGCCCGAACATGATGGCGGCGCGGGCCGTCCTCCCGAAGCGGGCGTGCGAGGCCCGATCGCCGGGCCCGTGGTAGGCCTCGGTCTCCACGACGCGCGCCGCCCGGAGCACGCCGCGGTGGCGGTGGACCAGCAATTTCCCCAGGAGCTCCCGGGCCACCACCCGCGCGTCCCGGCCGAAGAAGGCGCGGGGCAGCTTCCGGCCGGCGATCAACCGCGCTCCCCTCGCCACACCCCCGCCTCCACGAACACGGCCAGGAGTGCGGCGTCGATCTGCCCGCGGCGGGCGTCGGCGGCGAGGATGTCCAGCGCCTTCTCCGACGGGAGGGCCTTCTTGTAGGGCCGGTCGCTGGCGGTGAGGGCGTCGTAGACGTCGGCGATGGCCATCATCCGCGACTCCAGGGGGATGCCGTCGGCGGGGAGGCCGCGCGGGTAGCCCTTGCCGTCCAGCTTCTCGTGGTGAGCGTAGGCGATCTCCGGCACGCGCCGCAGCGCGCGGGTCCAGGGGATCTGCGAGAGGAAGCGGAAGGTGTGGGAGACGTGGCCCTCGATCTCGCGGCGCTCCTCCTCGGAGAGCGAACCCCGGGGGATGGAGAGCGCCTGGAGCTCCTCCGGCCTGAGCAGCGCCACCTGGCCGTCCGGGCCCGGGACCTGCTCCAGGGCCGCGGCCCGCAGCCTCTCGGAGGCACCCTCGGGGAGCACCGAGGGGCGGTTGGCCGCCACCACCACCTCCCAGAGCGCCTCCAGCCCCCGAGCCCGGCAGAGGAGCGCCTCCTCCCCCTCGGCCCGGCCCGCGAGGCGCGCCTGGAGGGCCTGGTTCTGCAGGGAGAGGCGGGCGTTGTCGAAGCGGGCCCGGATCAGGGCCAGCTCGTGGGGGAAGAGCTTGTCGGCCTTGGTGAGCACGTGCTCGCGCACGCCCACCTTGCCGAAGTCGTGGAGCAGGGCGGCGTAGCGGAGCTGGCGCAGGTCCTCCGAGAGGAAGCGCAGGCCCGCGAGCCCCGGCGGCGGGCGCCGCTCCGTGGCCCGGGCCAGCCCCACCGTCAGGCCGGCCACGCGCTCGGAGTGACCGGCGGTGGTGGGATCGCGCTGCTCGATGGCCAGCACCGAGGCCTGCACGAACCCCTCGAAGAGCCGCTCGATCTCCTCGTTCAGGAGGGCGTTCTCCAGCGCCGACGCCGCCGGGCCGGCCAGCGCCGAGAGGAGCTCCAGGTCCTCGTCGCCGAACGGCCCGTCCCGGTGGTTCAGGGCCTGGAGCACGCCGACGATCTCGCCGCGCGTGTTCCACATGGGAACGGCCAGCACGCTGCCGGTGGTGAAGCCGGTGGCCCGGTCCACCTCCGGGTTGAAGCGCGGGTCCCGGTAGGCATCGACGATCCGGACCGGCTTCCCCGAGGCGGCCACCGCCCCGGCGATCCCCGAGCCCAGCGGGACGCGGATCTCCGCGGTGCCCAGCGCCACCTTGCTCCACAGCTCACCCCGCTGTCGGTCGGCCACGAAGAGCGTGCAGCGCTCGGCCTCCACCACCCGGGCTGCCTCCTCCACGATCCGGGCCAGGAGCGCCTCCACCCGGCGCTCGGCGGCCAGCGCCTTGGCCACCTCCAGGATGGAGGTCAGCTTCTCCACGCGCCGGGCCAGGTCCAGGGGGGCGGTGTCGGGCATCCTCTGACCGTACCGCTGCCCCGGTGGCCGCCGCAACGCGCTCCCGGCCCCCGCGCCGGTTCCGGGACCCGGGGCGCGGGCTCACCTGCGCCTCCGCCCTCCCCCGATCCGGCGATTGCGACGGCGCCGATCCACCGCATGCTCGCAACGCACGGCTCCTCCGCTCGAATCGCAGGATGAGGTGCGCCGGCGCCTCTCCCCTTGTCCCTCCGCCTCCCAGCCACGAGCCCGCTCTCCTTCGGGTTCATCGCGGCCCTCCTCGCGGCCGGGGCGGGGCCGGCGCGCGCCGATGGGATCGCCGAGCTGGCCGGACTGCTCGACGAGCCGGTGGTGTCCACCGCCTCCAGGGCGACCGAGACCGCCCAGCTGGCACCGGCCACCGTCACGGTGGTGAGCGGCGACGACCTGCGCCGCTACGGCCTCGACTCGCTCTCCCACGCAATCAACTACCTCACCACCGGGATGATCGCGGCGCCCAGCTACGCCACCCCGGAGATCGGCGTCCGCGGGGTGCTCCTCACCACCGACTACGGCAACCACGTCCTGGTCCTGCTCGACGGGCACCCGCTCAACGAGCCCTGGGACGGGACCGCCTGCTACGACGGGAGCGTGGGTGTCCCGCTCGACCTGGTCGACCACGTCGAGGTGATCCTGGGCCCGGGCTCGGCCCTCTACGGCCCGAACGCCATGTGGGGGTGATCAACATCATCACACGCCGGGCCCGGGACTACCCCGGCCTCCACCTCGGCCTCGAGGGATCGCTGCCGGCCGCGAGCCACGCCTTCCTGGGCTACGGCCTGCCCCTGGAGCAGGGCGGCCGCGAGGGCGGGCTCACCGTGGGCCTCGACCACCTGCGCTCCTGGGGGCCCCGGCAGCGCAACGGCGCCTCCCTCACCGCGGCCCGGTCGTGGATCCCGGACGGCGGCGGTCCTCTGCCCGCGGCCGGGGCGCCCTTCGGCAACGCCCACGTCTCCTACGGCCCGGCCCCGTCCCTGCCCACCGCGGCCCTGGCCCTGCGGGGCGTCTCCAGCCGGCCGGTGTCCGGGACTGCCTACCCCCGTGCCCTGGGCCCCCCCCCCCGCAGCTCGAGGGGCTGCTGGCCGTGTCCGGGCCCATCGCCGGGGGCCTCGCCTACCGGCTGGCGGCCGACCGGTCGCTCACCGGCCACTCCCCCTACGCGGTCGGACCGACGCGGGATCCGGCAACGGGCTGGGATACCAGGCGGTCCTGCCCGTCCCCACCTACCGGGTGATGCTCGGGCTCCGCTACGGCCGCTGAGCGGGACGGCTACCAGATCCAGCTGGCCGGGTTGGCGTACGGCTGCTGCTTCTCGACGGCCATGAGCCCCTTCACGCAACGCACGATGAGCCAGATGAGGATGAGCGGCCAGAGCACCACGCCGATGATCGCGAAGGTGAGCAGGAGGGCCACCGCCGAGGCCAGGATCAGGATCCAGAAGGTCCGGATCTGGAAGCGGTAGTGGGTCTGGACCCAGGCCGGGCCCTGCCCCTGGTTCACGTAGGCCATGACCAGGCCGACGATGGCGGTCACGCCGATCACCAGCGAGACCAGGTACAGGATGTAGATGATCTTGGCGCTGGAGCCGTTGTCGCTGGCCGCCGTCCCGGCCGGCGTGGGGTTGGCCATCTGCTCCATGGGTCGGTCCCTCCGCGAGGCGCGGGCCTCTCCCCATCCTATCCGAAACCGCCGGGGTCCTTCCCCGGCAAGCGGACGATCCCGGCCCCGGGGCCCGGGGCGGCGCCCTCACCAGAGCGGCGCCAGCCACACCGAGAGGGCGGTGGCGATGGCCAGGGCGGCGGTGACCGCCAGGTGCCGGGTCCGCCGCCTCACCGGGAACTCCACCAGCGTGGCCGTGCCCCTGACGTCGGCGCCGCGGGTGGCGGCCAGCGTGGCGCCGTCGACGTGAGCCAGCGCCACCTGCTCGGTGGCGAAACCGCGGTGGGCGAGCAGAGCCACCAGGCGGGCCCGGGGGTGGACCTTGCGCAGGGCGCGGGTTGCGGCCGCGTCCAGGGCCCGGGCCAGCGCGCCGGCGCTCTTGAAGCGCTGGGCGGGGCGGCGGGCCAGGCACCTCTCCACCGTCCAGGCGATGCGCCG
>Ga0335071_10007062_pt1 | contig 11586 bp, 10 predicted proteins | sample Lox_Sample_15_FD_206724 | JGI IMG/M metagenome (GOLD analysis project Ga0335071, IMG submission 206724) | Soil microbial communities from Loxahatchee National Wildlife Refuge, Florida, United States - Lox_Sample_1.5 | ecosystem: Environmental > Terrestrial > Soil > Wetlands | place: USA...
AATGAGGGCATAATTTCGAACCTGCCCGCCATCGCCTCCTGCATGTTGGGAGCGCTCGCCGGCCACTGGTTGCGCACCCCGCACTCGCAAAAACGCAAGTTGGTGGGACTGGTGGTGGCGGGAGTGGTGAGCCTGGGTGCGGGCCAGCTCTGGAGCTTGGCGTTCCCCATCATCAAGAACGTATGGTCGAGCTCATTTGTACTCTTTGCCGGTGGCTGGAGCCTGCTGCTGCTCGCCCTCTTCTACCTGATCATCGATATTTGGGGTTATAGCAAGTGGGCGTTCTTCTTCACCGTAATCGGAATGAACTCCATCACCATCTACCTCGCCCGGCACTTTTTCGACTTCGGCGAGATGGCCATGGCATTCACCCACGGCTTTGTGCAATACCTGGGGGTCTGGAAACCCTTCGCCATCGAGCTGGGATCCCTGCTGGTCGGCTGGCTGTTCCTCTATTACCTCTACAAGCGGAAGATCTTCCTGCGCGTGTGACGGCGGATCTCGCCTTTCTCACAAGGTCGGCCGTGCAGCCCGGCCCGCAAAAGCCCGCGGTCAGAAAATCGCCGACCGCGGCAACCGGCTTGCGAGATGATATTCTGCGCCAGTAGCTGCGGGCGGGTCCCGCTTCGCCCGGCGACCCTTAACCTTCGACTGTCGACTACTTTCAGTACTTCAGCACTGCGGTAATCGGGTACTGGCTGAGTTTCTCGCGGCCTTTAAGCTCTTCCAGTTCGATCACAAATCCGATGCCTGCCACGCGTCCGCCCAGTGATTCCACCAGCTTTGCGGTTGCCGCCGCGGTCCCGCCTGTAGCCAGCAAGTCGTCGATAATCACTACCTCGTCGCCGGGGCTGATGGCGTCGCGATGAATCTCGATAGCATCGGTTCCGTATTCCAGGTCGTAACGCATGGAGGCACGCGCGGCCGGCAGCTTGTTGGGTTTGCGCGCCGGCACAAACCCCGCGTTCAGGCGATAAGCCACCATCGGCGCGAAGATGAAGCCACGTGCCTCGACGCCAATCACCCGGTCCACTTTCTGCGCCAGAAAGGCATTGGCCAGCACATCGACGGCCCAGTGCAAACCCACCGGGTCCTTGAGCAGCGTGGTGATGTCGTAGAACAGAATCCCCGGTTTGGGGTAATCGGGAATCTCGCGAATCAGCTTCTTCAGGTCGATCACGGGTCCTCCGTTGGGCAAGAAGTGCGAAAGCTAAGGTTAAAGGGTGAAGGGTAAAGGGTAAAGGATAAAGTATGGACGAGGCCGAGATTTCGTAACGAGGCTTTCATGTCCGGGTGCGAGGCTTCTGGCTGGATTGATGGATATTCTTGCGCTACAGTCTTGGGACGCGGCGGCATCTGCGGCGATTTGTGTTGCGAACCGAAGACAGATTCGGAGAAATAGGAGGGGCTTATGACGAAGAATGAGTTCTGCGAAATGGCGGTGCAGGCAATTCAGCCCGCCGAGAAGATGATCGGCATGGTCCCGGCGGACAAACTCGATTGGCGACCCGGCCCGACGTTTATGAGCATGGGCCAAGTGCTGTATCACCTGGCAGACGGGCTTGGCTCCGGACTGGACATGGCCATCGCCAACACGTGGCCATCGATGGAAGAGATGGAAAGCGGCATGAAGCTGGAGAACATGCCGGCCTGTGGAATCCAGGAGGCGCTGACCAAGCTCGAAAAGGACAAGGCTGCGCTCCGCGCCACGTTGGACCGCGTCAGCGAGGACGACTTCACCAACCGTGTGGTTTCTGTTCCGTGGGGCTGGAAGGCCAAATTGGAAATCATGAGCATCGGGTTCTTGGGCCACTTCAATAACCACAAGATGCAGTTGTTCTTGTATCTGAAGTTGCTGGGCGTGCCTGTCAATACGGAAACGCTGTACGGGGCTTGACCGGTCACGGCGCCAGGGGCAGGAGAGGGCGGGGAAGCGGGGCTGTCGGGAAGCTCGGCGGGACCTCACATGACGCTTGTCGAATCTTCTCCTACTTCCGTGCGCAAGTCGGCCCAACGGTGGGGGGAAACTTCCAGGAACATCTGCACCACGCGGGGATCGAACTGCGTGCCGCTACACCGGAGAATCTCCGCGCGGGCCGCGTCGATACCCCGGCTCTTACGATAGGTGCGGTCACTGGTCATGGCGTCCAGCGTATCGGCCACGGTGAACAATCGCGCTCCCAAAGGTATCTCCGCCCCTTTCAAGCCGTCGGGATAGCCATCACCGTCGTAACGTTCGTGGTGATGACGCACAATCGTGCTGGCGGGGCGCAGGAAGGGAATCCGTTTCAGAATCTCGTCCCCAGCCGCCGGGTGCTTGCGCATCTCCACCCATTCGTCCGGCGTCAGCTTGCCCGGCTTGAGCAGGATGGCGTCGGAAACCGCGATCTTGCCGATGTCGTGAAGCAGAGCGCCTTGTTCCAGAGCGGGCAAGAGCGCCGGCGGATAGGCGGCCTGCCGTGCCAGGTGGCGGGTGTAGGCGCGCACGCGGAGGGAATGCGAGAAGGTCTCGTGTTCGCGGGCGTCGAGCGCCGCAACCAGCGCCTCCAGGGTGGTCTGGTAGTTGGATTTCAGTTCGGCCAAAGCCGCTTCCAGCTCACGGGTGCGGCGCTCGATGCTGGTTTCGAGCGATCCCTGGTAGGCGCGGCTTAGTCGCGTTCGGCCCAAGCGCTCAAACGCCCGCGTCACCGAATCGGTAACTTCCTCGGCAGTCAGGGGCTTGAGGAGGAAATCGTGAGCTTGGAGGCGCAGTGCCGTGATCACCGTGTCGGCACTGATTTCTCCGGTCACCAGAATGAACGCTGCATCCCACTGGTTCTGTTGCGCCATCGATAGCAGGTCAAACCCCGTCGCACCGGGCATCCAGACGTCGCATACAACGACATCAAAGTCACCACTTTCGATAGAGCGTAGGGCGGTGGTGGCATCACCGGCGTCCACGACCTGGACAGCGATGGATTTCAACACTTCACGGAAGAAGAACCGGACGGCAGGGTCGTCGTCCACCACCAGCACTTTCGGCATGAATCGATTGATCATCAGCTCCCGGCCCCAAGACCTTCCCGCGTCGGCGAGCGCCAACCGCAACGGTTCTCTCATGGGTTGAATCGGCCCAGGGCAGGAAGGCTTAAGGATATGGGTGTCCGCCGCCAGGATCAGCCGGCAACCCATTGTTGAATCGGCTAGTTATCGCCTCTCGCCGGGTTTGGCGCTATGCCCTCAGTCTTGCGCGGGCGAAGGCTTGGCAAATACGTAGTAGTAGAAGGGCGAGAAGTAGCGATCAAGCCTCGCGTTCCCGATCATGGGCAGCCAGACGATTTCGAGCAGTCTCAAACCCGTCTGTTCCGTCTGCCGAACGACGAATTCGCGAGAAGTGTAGAGGGTGTGAAGCCCGGCCTCGACCACCCAGGCGCGGTCCTTAAAGGCTTTTAAGCTGTTGCGCAATTTCCACAGTATCTGGTAGCGGTAACGCGGGGAGAAGAAGTGCAGCGACTTGAGATTATGGGAGGAGTAAATGAACGTGCCGCCGGGCTTGAGCACGCGCGCGCACTCCCGCACGGCAGCTTCCCGCTGCGATTCGGGGTAGGCGTAGTCGATGCCATTCAGCGAAATCATGACGTGATCGAAGGAACAGTCAGGTTCCTGGATTTGGGTGTAGCTGCCCGCGCGGAAGTCGAGGTACGGGAGCCGGCGTTTCGCCACGTCAATAAATACATCCGACAGGTCCACTCCACGCACCTGCAACCCCATCTCATGCAGAATCAGCGTCGTCCTGCCCAGACCGCAAGCGAGGTCGAGTACGCTTTCGCCCGGACGATAGTACTTGGCAAACAGCTTCTTCTCTTCCGGAAAAAGCAAATAAGAAGAGTATTCATCCACTGCCTCAGGGGTTCGGAATAGTTCAATGTTTTCTTTCAGTTGCCGGGGTAGTTGTGCTTCCAACTTGACCCTCCTTTGCACCCTTATTCCGCTTTGCCGAACAGCGAGTAGACCAGCGGTTTAACGTCGAAGTAAACCCAGGCGCGAGCGCGAGAGGCCCAACGGGGATTCCAAATCAGCAACCGGCGGGACTGGTGCACGTCGGAACTCCACTCCTTCTTGTAGGACTCCTCGCCGCGCAAGAAATCGAACTCGTCGCATCCGTGGTCGAATCCATAATCCAGTAGTGCCAGCACCAGCATGATGCCGGGCGACCACCGCGCAAAGCTGTGGTCGTATGCGGTGAGAAATTCCCAGAGTTTCGTGCCGCAGCGGAAGACCAAGCGCACGCCGACGGGGCGGTCACCCTGTTCCATGTAGCCAATGGCGAACCAGCCGCGGGGACCGAGGGTATCGAAGAGCTGCTGAAAGATATGAGGATGTTCGGCGATGAAGGGTGCCGAGAGCTCTCCGCCCACGTGCTTCTGACCTTCGAGGGCGATGAGCTTCTCCACCAGGCCCGGTTCGCGCTGCGGATCCTCAATGATCCGAACGCGCAGACCCTCCTCGGTCAATCGCTTCAGCCGCTGGCGTTCTTTGCGAAAGGTGCGGCAGCCTTCCGCTCGGCGCGTTTCCGACGTAACCATGGAATCCGCCGATCCCACAATTGGCATATACGGGCAACGCACGGGCTCAGGCAGGAGGCGGTAAACGAGCCCCGTTCCCGAAAGCGCTCGGTTGATCGCGGCCGGCGTATTCCCCGCCTCACGCAGGTCGCGCAACTCAACCACATCCCACTCGTCGCGCGTGTCCATTAGATATTCGGCAATCGCCCGGGTCATTCCCTCCAAGTCATTGCCGAGCACCAGCTCGTGATAATCGCCGAACGTCTCCGCAAACTCCAGCTTTCTTGCCGTCAAACCGTAGCGCGAAGCCGTGTGGTAGACCAGCGGCAGCAAGCCGGCGATCTCGCCGCCATTTTTCAAAACCAAGACGTGCGGGCGCCGGTCGCCACCGTGCCGCTCGCTCAGGCGCCGATTCCACGCCCGGTACCAGTCGTAGCTCATGAAAACGTTGGGCTGCATGGCCGACTGGTTCAGCCGATTCCAGGCGTCCTCAAGGCGGGAAAGTCCCTCCTCGGTGGTTACAGTTTCGACGGAATATGGCAATGCCACTCCCAAAGCGATCGTCTCGTAGCCGGATCAACGGCCGAGCCAGCGGTAAAGGTGCGACTTCAAATCAAAGTAGACGAGCTTGCGGAAACGCGATCTCCAGCGCCGGCTCCAGATCAGCAATCGGTAGGTGGGATGATACTCGTCGCTCCACCGCAGCTTGTAAGGCTCGGCGCCGCGCAAAAAGTCGTGTTCAGTGTAGCCATGCGAGAATCCGTAATCAAGGATGGCGGGAATCAGCATGGTGCCGGGGGAAAGCTCGGCATACGACCGGTCGTAGGCGGTGGAGTAATCCCATAGGCTGCGCCCGCAGCGGAATCCCAGCCGCCACGCCACCAACCGGCCGGCATCCTCCATTAACGCCAAGTATAGCCAGCCACGCGGACCTAACGTGTCAAACAGGCTTTGAAATACCTCGAGATATGCCGCAACCAGCGGTTCCGAAGCCGCCCCGCCCACTTGCTTCTGCTTCTCGATTGCGGCTAGTTTCGGAAGCACGTCCGGTTCTTGCCGAGGGTCTTCAACGATCCGTACCGCCAGGCCGGCTCGCCCCAGCCGGCGTTGCTTCTTCCTGAGCATCTGGCGTCCGTTGTGAGACATTCGGCCCAGCATCTCCTGCCAGCTTGCGTCTATTCGAAGGTACACGTACCGATCTGGTTCCGGTAGAAGCTGATATTGCAAGCCGCAGCGGGCCAGCGCGGTCTGGATGAGCTTGAGCGACGGCCCGAGGTCCCGCAAATCGCGCAAGTCCACCAGGTCCCACTCGTCCTGCGTCTGATCCAGGAAGGCCGCGAGCTGGCTGTAGGTGTCTGCGGATCGCACGCCCAGAAGAAGGTCGTTGTAATCGGCGTGGCCACCCAGAAATTCGAGCTTTCGTATCGTAAAGCCGCCGCGGGCGACGATGCGAAAGACCAAAGGACAAAGCGCTTGGATCTGGCCGTCCCGGCCGCATGTAACCACGCAAAGTTGGCGCTGGGCAGCGGTATCCTCATTCGCCAGGGCTCGATACCACGGGTGGAACCAGGCATAGGTCATGAACACGTTGGGCGCATCGGCGCACTCGCTAAGCCGGTCCCACGGCTCCGCGAGCTGCGCAAGCGACTCCTCGGTCGCGATTCGGTCGAGAGTCATACCGCTGGAGGAGATGTCCATTTTGCGAGCGCGCTCGCGGCGCTAGCCCTATGCCTGCGAGCGCCGCGATGCGCGCGATTGTAGCAGAAATGCAGTGGCGAGTGACGAGCGAACCCGCGACCAGACTCTTCCTGAATCCGCAATCCCGAATGCGGAAATTCCTCCGTAGTCCCCTAGGTCCCTCTTTTCACCGGTTTCTCGACGGCTCGGTTATCTGAGCCCCTTGGCAGTGTTCAATCATCGAACGAGCGTAGTCTCCCGGCCGCTGCTCGAACGCGTTCTCCTGGCATCTACGGGATGGAGTCGAAACTATGCCTTTAGTGCAAATCCTCGTAATCCTGATCGTCATCGGAGTAGTGCTCTGGCTAGTTAACAATTTCATCCCCATGGCGGGGTCTATTAAGTCGATTCTTAATGCCTTGGTCACGATCCTGGTGGTGGTGTGGCTGCTGAATGTCTTCGGCCTCATGCATTACATCACCACGGTGCGCGTCGGCCCCCGATGAACGTGGACCCGCACGGCGGCCGGCATTCGGCAAACGTTTAAACTCCTCTCACCGTTGGCGCGTTGTTAGAGCCAGCGCGCCTTTCCCTCCGCATAACCGGACTTGATGGCGAGCGGCGGCTTTCTGCCGCCATGGCGAAGTAAACTGGGAGCTCCGACTCGGGCAGGTCCGGATTTGCAGCAACGCCTGCCACGCTACGCGTTTGACAGCGACGGGGTATGGTTCATATCATCACAAGCACGCAGAACTTTCTGAAGGAGTAATCTATGAAGCAACCGCGATCGACAACTGCGGGACGCCGCCGTGCTGCGATGTTCCTAGCAACTCTGGGCACAGCTCTAGCACTATCCATTCCCGCCGCCCAGGCCGGCCAGTTTCGCGCCTCGGTGGTCAAGGTCGATATCACTCCGGATTCGCCGCAGTGGCTGTTGGGATATGGACCGCGGCAATCCACCGGCGTGCACGATCACCTTTTTCACCGCGTCGTGGCCATGGACGATGGCAAGACCCAGTTCTTCTTGATCTCTACCGACATCTGCCTGGTCTCCCCCAACTTCTATGATGACGTCACCGCGGAGCTCAACCGGCAGATGGGAATCAAGCCGCTCCAGCTCTGGTGGTCGACCACCCACACCCACGCGGCGCCCGAAGTTGGACCGCCGGGATTGGGGCAAGTGTTCCTGAAAGGCCGTTATAACCACGATCACAACACCCAATATAGCGCCCAAGTGCGGCAGCAGTTGATCGACGCCGTCAAAGCGGCTCGCGCCAAGCTGCAACCCGCACGCTTGAGCGTGGGACTGGGTTACGCCAACGCCGCCATCAACCGCCGGGGGCGCAATGAAGAAGGGGAAGCGTTTCTCGGCCTCAACCCCGACGGCCCAGTCGACCACCAGATTGGGCTCCTGCGCCTGGAAACCGCGGACGGAAAGTTGCTCGCGCTGATTGCCAACTACGCCATGCACGGCACGGTGCTGGGCGATGACAACAAGATCATATCCGGCGATGCGCCGGGCATCGTTGCCGATTACGTGGAGGAGAAACTGGGCGCACCGATGCTGTACATCAATGGCGCCGCCGGCAATCAGGCACCCATTTACAGCGTTTATCCGGACTTCGAGAGTGGTCATCTGAAGCAATTTGAAGTGCTGCTGGGAGATCCGATTTTGGCCGCCAACGCCCATCTGGGACCAGCGAACGCCGACGTCGGGCTCAAACTGGGGGAAACGGTGGTCGAGACCCCGCGTAAGGCCGGATTGGGATGGCCTGACGACCTGCACGCTTACACGCGCAAGACGGACGCCGGCGTGGACGTGGTGCGGCTACCGGTACGGTTCTTACAGATCAACCACGATACCGCCATCTGGGCCGCACCGCTCGAGCTTTTCTGCGAGGTTGCCACGGACGTGCGCAACCACTCGCACTTCCCCTATACGTTCTATTTCGGTTACACGAATGGTTGGTTGGGCTATCTGCCAACGCGAGCCGAGTTCGCCCACGGGGGCTATGAACCGGCCACGTCACCCTTTACCGAGGCGGCAGGGGAAGACTTGGCCAACGCCGTTCTTGGCTACTGGGATGGTCAGCCACGGTAACAGGTTGCAAAGATGGCTCCAACGGGAACGGACGCCGCGCCAAGTACCAGACGAGGAGCGCAGTGGCGGTACGTGATGTGAGAAGCCAGCCTTCGACATAGCGGACGCGTTGCGCTGCCATTGCAACTGTTCGGCTACGGAGATAGAATCTAGGTCCCTGCATGACTGGGCGCATGCTCCGCTTGCGGTCAGGAAACGAGGGTTGCCATGATCCTATCGCGTCCGTTGTACGCGTCAGGCAGGCTGCCGCTTTCCGCCACTGCCGCTTGGGTGATAACTTTTCTCCTGGGGGCCACAGTTTTGCTGGGTGGTCCGCAGAATCCCCCTCCCCCCGGGGAGAATGCAGCCCCCGCGCCCGCCGCGAAGAATCCCAAGCTCACCGTTCTCCCGCTGTCAACTACTACCGCAGACAACGATTCAGACCTTGCCGCCACGCGCGCCGAAGCGGCGGAGCTTTCGGCGTTGGCCGGCCAGCTTCGCGATGAGTTGAACAAAATGAATTTCAACGTACTGGCGCTGGACGTTCTGCAAAAGACCGAAAAAGTGGAGCGGCTGGCCAAGAAGATCAAAGGGGAAGCAACAGGCAACAACAAGTTGAACGCGCAGCGGCCGCAGAACGCTCCGCGCGCCGCCAGCACCCCGGCGGCCCCCGGGGACGCGAATTAAGGGAGACAGGGACGTCGTGACCCAGGTTAATCGAGTGCGAGACGCAAGGCGCGAGATCCCGCGCGTCAGTCTGCTTCTCTTGCCATCCCCATTTCGCCCCGCGGAGCCACGGATGGGGGTGCTGATCCTGCTGATGGGCGCGTTTCTGCTGTTGCCACGGGCTCTGCCCGCCGCCCCTCCCTTGCCCCCTCAGGATGACTTGAGCGTGCCGGCGTCATCCTCGTTGCCGCTGCAGACCACCAAGGACGCACTGCATTCCAACGGTTCCGTGCTGGACAATCAACTGGGTACGCGCGACTCGGGGCAGCGACCGCTAAAAGCCATGCAGACGAAGCTACTGCAGGCGCGCTTTGAGAAAGTCAAGAGTGAGGCAGCGGAGGTGGCAACGCTGGCGGAGCAGCTCCGGCAGAAACTGAATCTCCCCGGAGCCGATGCACACTCCGCCGAAATCGTCAGCCTCGCCGACAAAATCGAGAAACTGGCTAAGAAGATTCGTTCCGAGAACCGAGGATTCTAAGTTCTAGTGCCGAATCCTAGGGTGGAGAGTTGCGGGCTCGTTTCAACAGCGTGCCCGCGAGTTGCTAAGCAGCCTTCTTGGTTTCAGCCAATTCCGCAGAACCACCAATCCGCATTCCGTAGAACGACCGATAAACAAAACAGAGAGACACCAGGAAGAAGATCGCCGACAGAATTTGGGTCACAGTTGAACCGTTGGTCGCCGTCAACTTAACCGCCAACTCCACCGCCAACAGACCGAACAGCGTGGTGAACTTGATGACGGGATTCAACGCCACGCTGGACGTGTCCTTAAACGGATCGCCCACCGTATCGCCGACCACCGTGGCGTCGTGCAGGGGCGTGCCCTTTTGCTTCAGCTCCACTTCCACAATCTTCTTGGCGTTGTCCCACGCCGCACCGGCGTTGGCCATGAAGATCGCTTGGTAGAGGCCGAAGATGGCGATGGAAATCAGGTAGCCGATGAAGAAGAAGGGCTCCACGAAAGCGAAGGCCAGCGTGGCAAAGAAGACGGCGATGAAGATGTTGAGCATGCCCTTCTGCGCGTACTGCGTGCAGATGGCCACCACCTTCTTGCTGTCCGCCACGGAGGCCTTATCCGTGCTCTCCAGTTTGATGTTGGCCTTGATGAATTCCACTGCCCGGTAAGCGCCCGTGGAAACGGCCTGGGTGGCGGCGCCCGAGAACCAGAAGATCACCGCTCCGCCCGCGACCAATCCCAGGAAGAAGGGCGCGTGCAGCAGCGACAACATCTCTTTGTTGACCGTCAGACCGCTGGTGAGTGCCATGATGATAGAGAAGATCATGGTGGTGGCGCCCACTACGGCGGTACCGATCAGCACCGGCTTGGCCGTGGCCTTAAAGGTGTTGCCCGCGCCGTCGCCCTCTTCCAGCATGTCCTTGGCGCGATCGAAATTCACGTCGAAGCCGAATTCCTTCTTGATTTCTTCCTTGATATTGGGAACTTGCTCGATCAAGGAGAGTTCGTAGACGGACTGGGCATTGTCCGTCACGGGGCCGTAGGAGTCCACCGCAATGGTGACCGGCCCCATGCCCAGGAAGCCGAAGGCTACCAAGCCAAACGCGAAGACCGCCGGCGCGAGCATCAGGCTGGCTAAGCCCAGCGTACTGATCACCGAGCCGATAGCCATCAACCCCAGCATGGCCAAGCCGAGGTAGTAAGCGGAGAAGTTCCCTGCCACGAAGCCGGCGAGAATTCCCAGCGAAGCGCCACCCTGAGAGGCGGCGGTGACCACCTCGCGGACGTGCCGCGATTCGGTGGAAGAAAATACCTTGACGAGCTCCGGAATCAGGGCCCCGGCGAGGGTGCCGCAGGAGATGATGCTAGCGAGCTTCCACCAGAGCGAAGAATCCCCGTTCAGACTGGGGATGATGAGGTAGGAAGTGATGTAGGTGAGAGCGATGGAAACGAAGGAAGTGATCCACACCAGTGAGGTAAGGGGGCCTTCAAAATTAAACTTCTCCGCATTGCCGTAGCGAGCGTGGGCGATGGCGCCATTCAGGAAGTAAGCCACCGCGCTCGCCACCAGCATGATGACGCGCATCACGAAGATCCACACCAGCAACTGCACCTGGACGGTGGGGTCCTTCACAGCGAGCAGGATGAAGGTGATCAGGGCCACGCCGGTAACGCCGTAGGTTTCGAAGCCATCGGCCGTCGGTCCCACGGAGTCGCCCGCGTTGTCACCCGTGCAGTCAGCAATCACGCCGGGGTTGCGCGCATCGTCTTCCTTGATCTTGAAGACGATCTTCATCAGGTCGGAACCGATGTCGGCGATCTTGGTGAAGATGCCGCCGGCAATACGCAGCGCCGCGGCTCCGAGCGACTCACCAATGGCGAATCCGATGAAGCACGGCCCGGCATAGTCACCGGGGATGAAGAGCAAGATGATCAGCATCATCAGTAGTTCCACGCTGATCAGCATCATGCCGATACTCATGCCGGCACGCAGGGGAATCTGGAAGATCGGGTAAGCCTTGCCACGCAGGCTGGCGAACGCCGTCCGGGAATTGGCGAAGGTGTTGACGCGAATGCCGAACCACGCCACGCCGTAACTTCCG
>Ga0335071_10007063_pt1 | contig 11583 bp, 10 predicted proteins | sample Lox_Sample_15_FD_206724 | JGI IMG/M metagenome (GOLD analysis project Ga0335071, IMG submission 206724) | Soil microbial communities from Loxahatchee National Wildlife Refuge, Florida, United States - Lox_Sample_1.5 | ecosystem: Environmental > Terrestrial > Soil > Wetlands | place: USA...
GCGACGACCCCCAGTACGAGGCGATCCACGAGAACCTCGCGCGCCTGCGCGCGGCGACCGATGCCCGCGGCCGCGCGCTGGAGGTCGTCGAGCTGCCGATGCCGGCACGCCGGGAGTTCCGCGGACGCCGGCTCTCGCCCAGCTACGTCAACTTCTACGTGGCCAACGGCGGCGTCGTCATGCCGGCCTTCGGAGACCCCGCCGACGAGCCTGCCGGCGACATCGTCGCGCGCCTCTTCCCGCGCCGGACCGTCGTCGCCCTCCCGACGCTCGAGCTGGCCAAGGCCGACGGCGGGGTCCACTGCGTCACGCAGCAGCAACCGGTCGCCTGACGCAGCCGCTGAAGGTCGTCCACCCCCGGAGCAGACCCGCGCCCCGGCGATCGGGTCACACCCGCGAGGTCACATCCGAGCTTTGATCCAGACCGCGCGGTAGTACTCACCCATGATCGGGGCCTTGCCCTCCGTGGCGAGCGCCTCGGTGAGACCGGCGGCGGCGAGGAGCTCGCGCACCTGGGCCGCGGGCATACCGTGCTTCGCGCTGGTCGGCTCGCGCGAGAACAGGCGCCCTCCCGGGCGCAGCAGCCGTGCGAGCTCCGCGACGATCGACGGCCGGTCCCAAGGCGGCACGTCGTGCAGCATCCAGTGGACCAGCACGACGTCGAAGCCTGCCTCCGGCAGCCCCAGCGTGCGGATGTCGCCGCAGCGCAGTTCCACCTCGGGATACCGCTTCAGGACCGACCGTAACGCCTGCTGCCAGCGCGCGGAGATGTCGACGCAGGTGAGGCTGCCGGCCGGGCGCAACCGCTCGGCCAGGTGCCTGGCAGCCGCGCCGCTCCCGCTCCCGTAGTCCAGCACGCGCTCGTCCCCGCGCAACTCCATCTGGCGCACGTACGTGCCGTAGAGCGGCCCCAGCACGCGATTGGTGAGCACGCGCGCCGCGGCGACCTCGGCTCGCCCGGGTTCGGGCGGAGCTCCACCGGGTGCGAGTGGGACCCCACCGGGTCCCGACGGGGCCCCGCCAGAGTCCGGCGCCCCGCTTGCTGCACTCATGAGACACCCCCTCGAGCGTCTTCCGGACGGGCGTCGCGACGGTCGCCCGTCCGCGCAGCGTACATCTGCCCGACCCGCGGGAGAAGGCATACACTGGGTCCATGCTCATCGCCTTCCTGGGAGACAGTCTCACCGAGGGATGGCCCGGCGCCGCGTTCTTCCCCCTGTTGGACCGCCGGATGACAGCTCACGGCCTGCTCAACCGCGGCCGCGCCGGCGACACCGTCGCCGACCTGCTCAACCGCATGCAGTACCAGGGGCTCGAGCCGGTCGACGCCGTCTTCATCTGGGTCGGCGCCAACGACGCCATCATCGGCGCCTGGGACGCGGCCGACCCCGGTAGCGGCTGGAGCTGGCCGGAGCGACTCCTGCGTCTGGCCGGGGACTACGAAGAGCTGCTCGAATGGACGGAGGCGCGGGCGCCGCGCATCGTCGTCGTGCGCCCGCTCGTCCTCGAGGCCGAGGGATCACTGTGGGAGGAGCGCGCCACCGAGGTCGCGGAGACGGCCGCGCGCCTGGCCGCCGGCCGCCAGTCGTGCCGCGTGGTGGACCTGCTGCCGGCGTTCGAGGCCGCGGCTGCGGCGGGGGACGGCCCGTTCACCACGGACGGCGTGCACTTCACCGACGCCGGCGCCGAGGTCGTGGCCGGCGCGTTCGCCGCGGTCATCACCCGGCTCGAGGAAGAGGAGAGCCGGGATGAGGAGGCCGGAGCGGCCACAGGCCCGGTCGGCGAGGAGGCGCCATGAGACCCCTGCACAAGATCGCCCTGACGGCCGTCGCGCTCGAGGCGCTCGGCGCGGCGTACTCGTTCGCGCTCCTGCCGCGCCTGCGGCGCTGGGGCGCGACGGCGGAGGAGGTCACGCGGGCGCTGCCGGGCGACGACCTGGTGGCCGAGCCCGTGTACGTCGCGACGCACGCGATCACGATCGGCGCGCCGCCGGAAGCGGTGTTCCCGTGGCTCGTCCAGATCGGCCAGAGCCGTGGCGGCTTCTACACCTACGACGCGCTCGAGAACCTGGCCCGTCTCGACATCCACAGCGCCGACCGCGTCCACCCGGAGTGGCAGGACCTCACGGTCGGCGAAGACTACATGACGCTCGACCCCGACGAGTACATGAAGCTGACCGTGAGGGTCCTGGAGCCCGACCGCGCCTTCGTCGTCCGCAGCGGCGCTCCCGGCGAGGCGCCACAGGAGGCAGGCAGCCTCTTCAAGGGAGAGATGGCCTGGAGTTGGGGCTTCTACCTGGACCCCCTCGACCACGACTCCTCGCGGCTGATCATCCGCACGCGCGCCGCGTGGCGACCCACTGTGCCTGCCGCGTTCGGGAGGGCCTTCGGGCTCGAGCCTGTCCACGCCTTCATGGAGATCGGCATGCTGCGCGGCGTCCGCGCTCGCGCGGAACGCGCCGCGCCGACCGCCTGACGCCGCGCTCCGCCTTGCCCTCGCTCGAGCGGCGCAGCAACGCGCCCCTCCGGCTTTCGCGTGTGCGAGGAGCCGTTGTACACTCGATGTCCCTCCGCGTGCGCGCGGGAGCGGTTCCAGTGGAGAAGCGAACGGAGGCGGCATGACCGGACCTGCAGGCGCAGAGACGGCGACCATCCAGGCCACCATCGACGGCCGAGAAGTCCAGGTGCCGGCCGGCACCACCATCCTCGACGCCGCGAAGGACCTCGGCATCGACATCCCCACCCTGTGCCACCACCCGACGCTCGCCCCGGCTGCCTCCTGCCGGCTGTGCGTGGTGGAGGTCGAGGGCCGGCCCAACCTGCTGCCGGCGTGCGCCACCGAGCTCCTCGACGGCATGGTGCTGCACACCGAGTCCGAGGCCGTGGTCGAGGCGCGCAAGCTCATCCTCGACCTGCTGCTCTCCGACCACCCCATGGCCTGCATCACCTGCGAGCAGTCCGGCGGCTGCACGCTCCAGGACTACTGCTACCGCTACGGCATCGAGCAGAGCAGCTTCGAGGGCGAGCGCCACGAGCTCCCCATCGAGAGCGACAACCCGCTCATCGAGCGCGACATGAACAAGTGCATCCTCTGCGGCAAGTGCGTGAGGGTGTGCGCCGAGATCCAGGTCACCGGCGCCATCGACTTCACCGAGCGCGGGTTCGACTCGCAGGTCGCCGCCTCGTTCGACAAGCCGCTCACCACCGACTTCTGCCGCTTCTGCGGCCAGTGCGTCGACATCTGCCCCACGGGCGCCATCGCCAACAAGCAGATCAAGGGCGTGCGCACCTGGGACCGCAAGAAGGTGCGCACCACCTGCCCCTTCTGCGGCGTCGGCTGCAACTTCGACCTCAACGTGGCCGGCGACAAGGTCGTCGGCGTCACCGCCGCCTACGACGCGCCGGCCAACCAGGGGTCGCTGTGCGTCAAGGGACGCTTCCACAGCGACCTCATCTACAGCCCGGACCGCATCACCACGCCGTTGATCAAGAAGGACGGAGTGTGGGAGAAGGCGACCTGGGACGAGGCCCTCGACCTGACGGCCAAACGGCTGCTCGAGATCCGCGGCGAGGGCAGCCTCGCCGTCGGCGTGCTCAGCTCCGCGCGCTGCACCAACGAGGAGAACTACCTGCTGCAGCGCCTCACGCGGGCGGGCCTCAACACGAACTCCATAGATCACTGCGCCCGTACCTGACACGCTCCCACGGTCGCCGGTCTGGCGACCACGCTGGGTTCGGGCGCGATGACCAACTCCATCAGTCACGTGCTCGACAACGACGTGCTGTTCATCATCGGGTCCAACGCCACCGAGGCGCACCCGATCATCGGCAACAAGATGAAGCAGGCGGCCCTCCAGGGGTCCAAACTCATCGTCGTCGACCCGCGCCGCACCGAGCTCGCCGAGTACGCCTACCTGTGGCTGCAGCTCAAGCCGGGCACCGACAACGCGCTGGTCAACGGCATCCTGCACACCATCATCACGAACGGGTGGCACGACAAGGCCTACATCGACGAGCGCACCGAGGGCTTCGACACGCTCTGGGAGACGGTCAAGGACTGGCCCGCAGAGCGCGCGGCTGAGATCTGCGGTGTGCCGGCCGACGTCATCGTCGAGGCGGCGGAACTGTACGCGACGACGCCCAAGGCCGGCGTCTACTACACGCTCGGCATCACCGAGCACACGGTCGGTACGGCCAACGTGATGAACCTCGCCAACCTGGCGATGGTGACGGGCCACATCGGCTTCCCCTATGCCGGGGTCAACCCCATGCGCGGCCAGAACAACGTGCAGGGTTCGTGCGACATGGGCGCGCTGCCCAACTCGTTCCCGGGCTACCCCAGCGTCCTCGACTTCGAGGCGCAGAAGAAGTTCACCGAGCTCTACGGCGTGCAGATGCCGCAGGACATGGGTCTGCGCATTCCCGAGATGTTCGACCTGGCCGTGCACGGCACGCTCAAGGCCATGTACATCATGGGCGAAGACCCGGCGCTCACCGACGCCGACGCCAACCACGTGCGCAAGGCGCTCGAGAACCTCGAGTTCCTCGTGGTGCAGAACATCTTCATGACCGAGACGGCCAAGCACGCGGACGTGTTCCTGCCGGCGGCGCTGTACGCGGAGAAGGACGGCACCTTCACCAACACCGAGCGCCGCGTGCAGCGCGTGCGCAAGGCTGTCGAGCCGCCGGGCGACACGCGCCCGGACTGGGAGATCATCCAGGACCTCGGCAAGCGCATGGGCATCCCGTGGCACTACGACTCGCCGGAGGACATCTTCGAGGAGGTCCGCAAGGCCGTGCCGCAGTACGCCGGCATGACCTACGACCGCCTGGGCACGCAGGGCCTGCAGTGGCCGTGCCCCACCGAGGACCATCCGGGCTCGCCGTACCTGCACAAGGGCCAGTTCACGCGCGGCAAGGGGCTCCTGCAGGGCATCCCGTTCCAGGAGCCCGCCGAGTTGACGGACGAAGAGTACCCGATGCTCCTCACCACCGGCCGCATGCTCTACCACTACAACATCTCCACGCGCATCTCGCAGAACCTGGAGTGGCTGCGGCCGCATGAGCTGGCCGAGGTCAACCCGGAGGACGCGGCACGCCTGGGCGTCGGGGACGACGACGTGGTGCGTGTGAGCTCGCGTCGGGGTTCCATCACGACGCGGGTCACGGTCACCGACAAGGTGCCGCCGGGGACCGTCTTCATGACGTTCCACTACGCGGAGTCGCCAGTCAACGAGCTCACCAACGCCGAGGGCGACCCAGTGACGATGACGGCGGAGTTCAAGGTGTGCGCCGTCAAGATGGAGAGGGAGCCTGCCGGCATGGAGTCGCGCGGAGCGGCGGCGAAGTAGCACTGCCGCGCCGGCGGCCGCACGACCGAGCGCAGAGACACGAAGGGCCGGGGCGCGAGCGCCCCGGCCCTTCTGCTTTCCGGACCGGCCCCGCGTCAGCTCTCGCCGGCGGCCGGCCTGGTGGACCGGTCTGCCGACGCGGCCTTGCCTCCCGTGGCCGGCTCCGCCGGCTGTGCGAACGATGCGTCGCCGAAGTACTTCTGGTACAGGCGGGCGAGGTCGGCATCGGCCTCGTCCAAGAAGGCGCGGAAGCGTTCCATCAGCTTCATGCCGTCCTCTGTCAGCAGGGATCCTCCGCCGTCGACCCCGCCGGTGCGTCGCGCCAGCAGTTTGACCCCGAGATGGTCCTCCGCCTGGCGCATGGCGCGCCATGCCTTGTTGTACGACATGCCCATGATCTTCGCGGCCTGATGGAGCGAGCCCGTCTCATCGACCAGCACCAGCAGGTCGAACGTGCCCGGGCCGAAGAGAGACTCGCCGTGCTCGTGCAGGAAGACACGGTGGCCGGCGCGGATGCGCGGCGGAGGCTGGATCTCACTGACTCGTTTGCCGCGACCGCGATGGCGCCGGCCCTCAGGCCTGCCGGTGACCGGCTTGCCGTGCGCGCCGTCGGGCTGATCGTCTGACGTGCCACCCATACGCAGAGCATATCCGTTGCGTGTCCCGGAAGGCAGGTTCATCGCCCGCCAGTCGGCTTCACGATCGGCGGCGGGAGGGGCGGGCGCGAAGCAGGCGTGTGCTCCGCGGGGAGGGCGCGCGGTCGGTCGGGGGCGAAGTCGGCGTAGACGCGGATACGCCGGTTCTCGCTCCCAGCTGCGACGGCGAACAGCCCGAGGCACAGAAGCCCGGCGCCGCCCGGGACGAGCATCCAGGCGCCGGCCGTGACGGATTGCTTGGGTGAAGCTCCGCCGCCCTCGCCGCCGCCTGAGGACCCGGACGCCTTCATCAGGTACCCGGAGACGACGGAGCCGCTGTCGGGCACGGTCTGCGCAGTGGGATCGACAATGCTCGGCAACTCCTGCCCCGTGGGGCTGCCGGCCATCGACACGCCGACGTCGCTGGCGCCGGTCGTGCTGCTGGGTGAGCCGCTGCCGTACCCGGTCCCTCGGCCCGAGCCGGACCCGCTGCCCGAACCTCCGCCCGTGCCGCCGCCGCTGCCCCGGCCGCTGCCTCCGCCGGAGTCGGGGTAGCTGTACGTGCCGTCGCCGTTGGCGTTCTTGTTGGTGCCGCCCTCGCCGCCGCCGGCCTTCCCGGATGCAGGACCGATCCGCTGGTACGTGATCGCTACAGAAAGGACGACCGGCATCAGTGCCTTGCTGCCCTGGCTCATGTCCATCTGGAACGTGATCGTCGTGCCTGCAGTCTTCGGCGGCAACGGATACTCCGCCGTCTTGACGGCTCCCACTCCGCCGGGAGTACCGCTCATGAGAGGGCTGAGGGGCGCATGAAGGGCTCCTTTGCCGTCTATCTGATACTGGATCGAGAGCGTGGTCGTGGGGATGTCGGCGTACGAGACCTCGACGCTCGTGAAACGCTTGCGTCCACCCCAGCCGCAGGTCAGCGCCTTCGACGGCGGGTACGCGAGCTTGTCGGTCGCGCCGAGTCTGACAAGACGCCCCGAACCGGGGTCTGCGACCAGCACAGCGCCGTCGTCCGCGAGCGAGAGCGCAGTCGGCGAGGCGAGCGAGCCGGCGAAGCTTTGGGTGCCGGACCCGAGGTCGGCGATGAGACCATGGCTTGTCGGACTTCCCGCCGCCGACCCTGTGGCGACGGCGTACACATGGCCGCTCGAAGAGTCCGAGATCCACACGACGCTGTCGTCGCCGTTCAGGCCGGCGGCGAAGCTCGGCTGGCCCGAGCCGCCGCCGGCCGGGTACTGCCAGACCACGCTGCCGGCGCTGAATCCCTGCACAGAGTCGGATGAGCGGACCTCAAGCACACGCCCGGCGCCTTGGTCGCAGATGAGCGCGTTGCCGGCGTCGGCGAGGGTCGTGAGCCACTGGACCGACGTCGGCCGGACCAGCTGATCCACGCCGCTGCCTGAGACCCCGGTGGTGCCGTACTGCCACACGATGCTGGCGTCCGTGAACCCCGAGTCGCTTGAGCCCGCCCGGTAGTCGCCCTTGCGCACGACGATGACCCGGTTGTTGCCTGCGTCGCAGATGGCGATGTTGCCGTTCGGGAGCATGTCGGCGTAGGTGGGCGAGTCGAGCTGGTCGACTCCACCTCCGGCCGCGCCGGTGGTGCCGTACTGCCACTGGACCTGGTCGTTGAGCCCGACGATGAACACTCTGTCGGCATCACGGTCGACTATGAGGAAGCTGTTGTTCGTGACCATGCGGGCGCACACGGGGGCGCGCAGGTCCGGGTCCACCGAACTCGTGTACCCCCAAAGGAGCTGCCCGTCGCCGCCCATCCACAGCACCAGGTGATTGGCGGCGTCGGCGACGAGCACAGCTCCATCAGAAAGCGCCTCCACCCCACGTGGGTCCGGGTGAGTGACGCCGTAGTTGCGATACGCGTCTGATGTGGCCCCGAACGACGCCAGCTGGGCGGACTTGATGGTCAGTTGCTGGCCCGTCGCAGTCGAGACGACCGAGACGGCGGGACTCACGGGGGCGGCCAGTGGATAGGGGACACCGCCGGTCCCCATGAGGTACGTGTGCTCCGAAGGCGTCGCGGCTCGCGCGACGGACGCGAGCGTCGCAGCGACGAGCATCAGGAGAAGGCACGCGGCAGCGCGACATGCCCACACCCTGCTGTTCGCTCCCGACATCGGCTCCCCCGGCGCTACGCCCGAATCGGCGTGACAGATCGTTATTCCGTGTGTAGGATAACGGTCGTTATCTACTGCGCAGGATAACGCTTCAAGCTCGTGAGAGCCAGCGCGTCCCGTTCGAAGATCCTCACCAACGGCCGCGGCACGAGCCGATCAAGGGAGTGGGCGCCGCCCACGGCACTGCCGGCGGCGCCCCAACAGGAGGGGTGTGTATGAAGAAGTCATGGTCGTTGCTCTTGCTCGTGCTGCTCGCGATGCTGGTCATCCCGGCGCTGAGCGCAGGGCAGGCGTCGGCGGCGCCTGTGCTCAAGGTGTTCGCCGCGGCGTCGCTCAACAAGGCGTTCCCAGCCGAAGCCAAGGCCTTCAAGTCCTCCCACCCCAACTACAGGACCTTCAGATTCTCGTTCTCGTTCCTGGGCACGGACGTGCTCGCCGCGTCGCTCCTCAACGACCCGGCCGCGGCCGACGTGTTCGCCGGCGCGAGCACTTCCTACGGAGACACGCTCGTCAACCACGCGGACACTGGCGGGAATCCGGACCCGATCATCGAGCCGTACGTCAGATTCTGTCAGAACAAGCTCTGCGTCATCCTGCCGCGGGACAACATGGCCGGCATCGCCACCCTCGCCGACGTCGCCGGCAAGTCGACCCAGATCGCCGTCGGCCAGGCCTCGGTGCCGATCGGCAAGTACACCAACACCGTGCTCACCAACATGGCCGCCGACCCCACCTACGGTGCGACGTACAAGAGCACGATCCAGGCCAAGTCGGTCTATCTGCAGAACGTCGCCGCCATCGATGGCGTGGTGGTGTTCGGCGGCGTCGACGCCGGGTTCGTGTACAACAGCGACTTCAGGCAGCTCATCTCCTACGGCGTCAAGAGGATCGTGATCCCCGACACGTTCCAGACCAACCCCCTGCCGACGTACCCGATCGCCCGCACCGTCCATGCGACGTACCCTGTGATCGCGCAGAAGTTCGTGAACTACGTCATGAGCAAACCGGGTCAGAAGATCCTCAAGGCATGGGGCTTCCTCCCCAAGCCGGCGGCCACCCCGAAATGACCTTGCGAGTCCTCGAGGCCAGATGACTCCGACCGTGTATGAGTCCCCTCCCCACGCCAGCGGTGATGGCCGCCGCCACCCGGTGCCTGCCGCTATGGCTTCACCGGGTGGCGGACCGCCGGCGACGCCGGGCGGCGCTGCCCGCCCTGCTGTCCGCAGGCAGTGCTGAGCCGGCGTCTTCAACGGGGCGCGGCGGCGGCGGTCACTGCGGCCGCCGCCGCCGTCCTCATCATCTTCATCGGGCTGCCGCTGCTCTCGATCTTCCTGCGCGTCCCACTCCCGACACTGTTTCACCAGCTGCACTCCCAGGTGGTCCGAGACGCGCTGGCGGTCAGTCTGAAGACGAGCCTCGTCTCCCTCGCCTTCATCGTCGTCGTCGGCACCCCGGTGGCGCACCTCATCGCCACCAAGCGTTTCCCGGGACGCAACGTCCTGGCGACCTTCCTCGAGCTGCCCCTCGTGCTTCCTCCCGTCGTGGCCGGCATCGCGCTCTTCGCCGCATTCGGACGTCTGGGCCTGCTGGGTCAGCAGCTCTACGCGCTCCACATCCACATCCCCTTCACCTGGATCGCGGTCGTGATGGCGCAGTCGTTCGTCGCCATGCCCTTCTACGTCAGGCAGGCGACAGCTGGGTTCGCATCCGTAGACAGGCAGTTCGTCAGAGCGTCCCGCACCCTTGGCGCCGGGCCGGCGCGCTCGTTCTTCCGCATCGAGGCTCCGCTCGCGAGCAAGAGCCTCTCCGCCGGCGCGACCCTCGCGTGGGCGCGAGCGCTGGGCGAGTTCGGCGCGACCGCACTCTTCGCCGGTAGCCTGCCGGGCATCACGCAGACCCTGCCGCTGGCCATTTACGCCGAGTTCTCAGCATTGAACTTCAAGGGGACGCTTGCCATGTCGGCCCTTCTCGTCGCGATCAGCTTCGCGATCCTGCTCGTCGTGAGGATCGCCTTCAATTGGCGAGTGACGTGAGCGGGAGGCCGGCGTGAACACGCAAGGTCTGACCGTCGAGCTGCGCCACCCGCTGCGCCAGTTCGAGCTGGACGTCCGGTTCCAGGTCGGGTCGGAGACGCTCGCGCTCGTCGGCCCCTCGGGCGCCGGCAAGACCTCGGTCCTCCGCGCGATCGCCGGATTGCTGCGTCCCAAGGAAGGCATCATCATGGCCGGCGAGACCCCGCTGATCGACACGACACGTCGCGTGATGCTCCCTCCCGAGGACCGTGCCGTAGGCATGATGTTCCAGGAAGGAGCGCTGTTCCCGCACATGAGCGTGGCAAAGAACGTCGCCTACGGGTTGCGGCCGCGGCCGAAGAACAGGGCGGAGCGCAGACATCGCGTGCGGGAACTGCTCGATCAGTTCGGCATCGCCTCGCTGGCCAAAGCGCGACCGGGGGAGATCTCGGGAGGCGAGCGCCAGCGGGTCGCGCTCGCGCGTGCGGTCGGGCGCTCGCCGCGCGTGCTCCTGCTCGACGAGCCGCTCTCGGCGCTCGACAGCGTGACCAAGGCGCAGGTGTCCGCCGAACTGGCCCGCTGGCTCAGCGAGCTCCGCCTCCCGACGATCCTCGTCTCCCACGACTTCGAGGACGTGGCCGGTCTGGCGAACCGCGTCGTCGTCCTTGACCGGGGCAAGGTGGTGCAGGACGCAAGCGTGGACGACTTCGTCGACGCGCCGGCGTCGCCCTTCGTCGCGGCCTTCACCGGCGTCAACTTCTTCCACGGCACGGCGGCCAGGGCCGGGGACCGCGTAGAGGTGGCGCTGGAGCCCGCCGGGACCGTGGTGGCCGCCGTCTCACAGGCCGGCCCGGTCGCGGTCGTCGTCGACCCCTGGGCTGTGCGCGTCGACCCCGACGACGAGGCCGTCTCGCGACCCAACACCCTGGTAGGTCCCATCCTCCAGATCTCAAGGCTCGGCGGGACCGCTCGCGTCAAGGTGGGTAGCACCCCGCCGGTGCTCGCTGAGGTGCCACCGAAGCGCCTCGCCGTCCTCGCCCTGGAGCAAGGCCAGGTCGTGACCGCGCGCTGGGACGCCGAGGATGTCCGCGTCCTCGCCGCCGGCACCGCCCCGTCGGCCGGCGAGCTACCTCGGTCGAGGTAGGCGCCATCGCGGGCGCTCAGCCTCCCTGCCGCGCCGTGGCGGGCCGGCCGCGGCGCTTCACTACCACCACGGGGTGACGCCGCTGCGGTGTGGGAGTAGTCGTAGCCTCCCTCCCGGGTAGCCCGCCGAGGCCACCGAATATCCCTCCGCCGCGTCCCCTCACTCACCACCACCGGGCGATTCGCGCGCGCCGGCCTCGCCGTAGGTTGTCCTCACGCAAGGAACCGAGGAGGACACGTGATGCAGACCACTACCGAAGAACATCGTCAGGGAGACCCGTGCGACCCCCTCGCCACGCTGG
>Ga0335071_10007064_pt1 | contig 11579 bp, 7 predicted proteins | sample Lox_Sample_15_FD_206724 | JGI IMG/M metagenome (GOLD analysis project Ga0335071, IMG submission 206724) | Soil microbial communities from Loxahatchee National Wildlife Refuge, Florida, United States - Lox_Sample_1.5 | ecosystem: Environmental > Terrestrial > Soil > Wetlands | place: USA: Florida...
CTCCGCAGGAGCTTAAAGAACATCTCTGTATCGGCTTCCGCTTCGGCGGAAGCGTTTACCGCTGGGAGTTCGAAAAGGGGCGGAAGGCTGTGACAGTTTACCCGCAGGGCCCCGTCACCTTTGACGACCCCGACTTGGTTATCAAAGCAGTGCTAAAGGGAGTTGGAGTTGGAACGGCGCTGGAGGACCAAGTGAAATCAATGATCAAACGTGGAAAACTAGTTCAAGTATTGCGGGATTGGTGCCCTATATTTCCAGGATTCTTCCTTTACTATCCAAGTCGTCGGAACCGACCAGCAGCATTAGAGGCACTCATCGATTCACTGCGGCTTTGAGGTGAACAACGGTCCACCGTTGAGATGAGAAGCCCCTGAAGAAGTCAGCTCAACGTTCTGAGGCTGTCGAACGTTCTAAAGAAAGCGGTGTGCGAAGACACACTCAATTTCGTGCTGATCGTTGAGCGCACTCATTCAGAACTCTCGGGCCACGCTCCCGAACTTCATCTCGCCACTCCGAACTCGAGACAACCCGGCTCTTGGATGCGTAATCTGCTAACAAATCTTCACCGCTCACACCAGCATCTCGAAATCAATAACTCAACCAGATTGCAAGGACAGAAAAGGTGGCTTAAACCTCGCATCGCTGTGCCGCTTAATCGCAGGAACCGCCCGGCGGCAGAAAATCAGAATCCGGGTTACTTCCGCACAGCTAACCTGACGGGTACAAGTGCGCACACGAGCACACAGGCGAGATTCCCATGCGCCGATAGGGTGCCCACGCTGGGCTGCCCAAACGAACTCGAATGAGAGAGTGGTCTAAGAATCAGAAGGACTTACGCGATTGAAGCACCACGATCAAGAATCATAAGTCGTTGATTCTTCTATGGTTGTGCAATTCTGAACAAGGGGGCAAACGCAGGTGTATCGTCCTGGCGCGACGCGCAAAAGCACCGTTCGATTTGGAATCGTTCTCGATCGCGAGATGCAAAATTCAAGTCAAGTGTGTCAACTTTGTGTCAACTTTCCGGCGAGTCTTGAAACTCTTGCAACTATCGAATTTTTAATATCAGTGACTTACAGATTCAATTGACGTCCGGAAGGTTCGATCCCGACCAGGTCCACCAAATCACTTGCCGATGTTCCGCTAATATTGAATGAAGGTTCGAGGCGATTGGGAGAAGTGGGCTTCGCGTCTCTTGGGGATAAGCTGCGTTGTTTCTGGGCGTCTAACGTGTAGGCCAGTGCCTAACCTGCGCAGGCGTATATTCATGAGCACTTTGGCGACAAGCACGACTTCTCAGTTTTGAGCATCCATTCCGTATCGAGTCTTAACCGTGTGAAGCGAATGTGCACCTAACGGTCCATGTCCTATTCGGGACCGCGTTTCCTTCCAATCTCGGCAGATGCAACCGGTCACAAACGCCGCAGGAATACACATCGCCAGCGACGAACTGCGCCCCGATGCATTTAAGCCACTGCAGAAATTCTTCGCCGGCTTCGTCTACCTGTATCATGTCAGAAAGGTCGACAACAAACCTCGATTTTGGTTGTGAACGCGCAACCAGCAAACGTGCAGCTTCTACATACTCCTCAACCAAGCGTCCAAAGAGTTTTAGTACTGTTGTGTTTTCGTATTCTTGAAATTCGACTCGAAACATTTCCGTACCCCGATCTTCTGTTCCGCCGACCACAACGGAGTAATGCAGGTCATGTGCCATTTACGTCGATACCGTAACTCTCTGAGACTCCGGGTATTACTCATATCCACAATGGCTGATCCTCTCGGCTAATTGCACGTATTTCGGCACTCTGCTGAGATTCGTACTGACAAGGTCATCTTTCGGCCACTCCTCGAAGCCGCAATCGGCGTTGCGGATTTCATTCCCGTCTACGCGACAACTACACGCGAGCAGACACTACGCCCTGACAGAAGTTTTGCAATCGTCGGTAACAGTCCAATGCGTTCTCGGCAAATTCTGGCTGCTTTACGCGTAGGGGCTCAAACGGGCGATCTTCATTGTTTTGTTGCCAGTCCTCAAAAGTCCACGCAGGTTGTTCAAGAGAATGCGCGAGCAAGTGCAAGCCATTTGCGAGGGCCTCTCGGAGTGATGCCAACGTTCCGTTCGAAGCCTGCGTGTCGGCATCTTGTGGCCACGCGCCAATGTTTAACATGAGGTCTCCTGAGGTTGACATCGCGGTGAGGATTTCATTGCTGATGGCCATGTCTGCGGTGCGGTCCGGCTCGCGTTCATAGCTGACGACCTCCGAGTAGCTATGCTCGGCGGCCACCAATTGCTCGATTTTTGTCCTGAGAGCAATGCACTCCGGCGAAGGTACCAGGGCTGCGGATTCGTGAGCCATGGCGCGCACGAGTGCTGCTTCCGCATGAAAGATGCGAGCAAGCGTTGTCCGCATCGTGTCAACTGTTCGCTCGGGATGCACTTGGTCGAAGATGAGGAACATCACGATAAGGCCGAGCGCGATACCCAGCAGACGATCTCTGGCGGGCGTCAATTCCGTGGGAGCCGAAAGGCGTTCAAACGCGAGCAGATAGAACGAGAAAGCAATCTGCAGACCGATGTAGCTGAAATACGGACTCGCGGCTACCCATGCCCCGATAAATGTGACTGCGGCGATTACAAATAGGAATCCCGTGACAGATTCAATGTTCGGAAACACAAAGGCAAGGCACCCTATGCCGAGGATGAGTCCGCCAATTGTCGACCCAACCACTCGAAACAGCAATTTCCGATTCGTCGCACCAGTCGTCGTAAGGCCCGTGAACAGGACAGTGAAGTACGCCGTGGAAATGCCAGGCCAGCCTACGCCGTTGTAAATTACGTAACAAATCGTGCCGCAGAGACTGAGTTTGAAGGCATAGCTGAAATATGCTGGGTTAGTGAATGCATCCGGAACGACCCACGAACGGCGAGGAGCGTGAGTGCTAGGAACGTAGCAGACAGCAGCGTTGTCCGATGCGAGGGGCGTAGTGTCGGCCAGTTCGCGTAATGCTCGCTCGAATCGATTGAGTTCGCCGCTTTGCTGGTCGGGAAGTCCAATAATTGTCGCTAAGTCTTCAAAGCGTTCTTCGTGGGCAGCCGTTAAAGCGAGGCGGATGCGTTCGAGTCGTTCTGTGCCAATTGGTGCAAAGCCGTTGTGCAGGGAAAAGGCTGCACCGAGATCCAAAAGCCTGGTCAGCAGCAGAGTCCTTTTCTGCAGGCTTTTCAGAGAAGCGATTGGAATTGCCTGTTCATTCTTGATCCGCTCCAACAAAGCCTGCATTGGACCTTGGCCCGTCACTGCGTAGCGCTTGAGCTTCATCGCCTGACGTCGGAACTGCTCTTCTCCTGCACCCGTTGTGAACAGGAAACACTGCTGCTCGAGGGCTTCAAACCGGGCTTTCATCTCGCGTCTCAACGTCATCAGCGGATCGCTGCGGTTCAGCAGATACTCGACCGCGAGCGAACACAATGCAACGATCGACAATGTGCCAAGTGGCCAGAGTGACAGATGCAACACTCGCTCTGCGCGAACCTGCATCTCCCAAAATGAGATGACCATGAATGAAAGCGAGCCGAAAGACAGCGAGGCAAGCGGAACGACCGATGCCCGGAAGAAGTACGTTGCCACGAACGTACATACCGCCAGGCCCAGCACTCGCGCCATAGGATGGTTTTCGGTGACGATGACCAGACTCAGAGCCACAAGCGTTCCGATCAGCGCACCGCTGAGGCACTGGAGAAGGCCGCCGAAACAACGCTTTGGCGTGTCATGCGGCACCAGAAACAGCATGTAGATCGATGGAGCGATGGTGTAAACCGGGGGCTGCAGGATCAGCAACACGAGTACCGCGAGTGCTACCGATAAAGCAAGCCGCATGCTTCCGGCCATGCGCTGTGGAGAGAAGCCCATGTCGCGGAAGAAATACTTGACGTCTGAAACTACCTGTTGGCCGAAGGTCGACACGGCTTATCTCACGATGCTGATAGCGGTTTCGCCAATCCGAAACAGAGCCGGGTCCGGGTTCTGCACGCGAACGCGTACCGGAAAACGTGCTGCTATGTGAACCCAATTGAGTGTGTGCTCGATCTGCGGCAGTCCGTTGCTCAGATGAGTATCGTCAGGCATCACACCGTAACCGACACTCTCCACTATCCCATCGAATTTAACGGTCGGGTTGCTCATGACGTACAGGTCAACGTGCTTGCCCGGACGAATCGATTTCAACTCCGATTCTCTGTAGTTCGCCACCACCCACCAATTCCGAGCATCGATCAATGTAAATATCGGCATGCCTGGCTTTGCGTACTCTCCCTCAGAGATATTGAGGTTTGTCACATAGCCGTCGAATGGCGCTTTGACAGTGCAGCGTTCCAGATCGAGTTTTGCGTTGTCGACCTTGGCTGCCTTCGCGGGTCGTTGAGCGAGGAGACTGTCAAGTAGTTCCACCGCGTGCTCGCTCTGGTGCAGCTTCGCCGTAGAAGCCTCGACATTCACCTGAGCTTCCTCTGTAGTAAATTCTGCTTGTTTCTGTTGAGCCAAAGCGTGTTGAAGCATGGCTTGGGCTTCCAGATAGTTGTGCTCGGCGACCTGAGCTTTAGTGCGCACCTCGTCCACCTGCTCGGGAGTCACGTATTGTTTCGCCAACAGAGGCTCTATACGACGCAGGTTGCTTTCCGCGAGCTTTTGCTGTGCTTCTGCGGATTCCACTGCTGCCTTTGCGCGCTCGACTGCCGCCCGGGCTGCGTGCACACTGCTCTCGCTGACAAGCGTGTGCGCCTTGGAACCGCTGACGCCTGCGCGCGCAGCCTCAACCGCGCTGCTCTCAGCCCGAATTCTCCGCTGTGCATCGACGATCTGGGCTTCCAAGAGAGCTTGGTCTGCGAGCGCCTGCCTTAGGGCATATTCATACTGTCTTGAGTCGATGGCGAAGAGCAGGTCACCCTTGTGAACGAAGCTGTTGTCTTTCACGGCTAAAGATACGAGTCGGCCGCTGACTTCAGGTGCGAACTGAACGTAGTTCGCGCGCACGCTGGCATCATCAGTACGAGGGTTGCTATCGGTGCGCCAAAGCACGAGAAAAATGGCAGCCAAGGCGAGCAGCGACGCTCCAACAGTCAGGGAAAGGCCCTTTGGGCTCGATCGTGAAACATCATAATTATTCATAGCGCACCTCGTACTTACGAAAACAGAATGAGCCAGAAAAAGCAGGCGAATGTGATAGCCAGGCTCGGATAGAAAATGACACGAGCAGGAATCCTCTGCTCCAGGTTGCGGCGTATCAACTGCCATCGCAACACGCCCGTCACAATTACAGCGGCAGCAATGCAGAACATCCACGACGGCAGAAACGAGCCGATGATGTCGATTGATGGAGCACGTCTGCAACCTGTACAGGCAAGCATTAGTGGGTAAATCAGCCAAATATTCATGGTTCTACGCACAATTTCCTCCCCCGCAATTTACGGATTATTCGCTGGCGCGGGATGAGCGACAGGTGGACGCTGCCGCAACATGTTTCCGGTTACATAATCGAGATTGGTTGCGCTCACTCGCAGCGCAGAGCGCGATTGCACGAGCGCCAGACGCGCCCTTGCAAGCTGCGCATCGGCAGATACCACGTCGATCAAGTTCTTCACACCGTAGCGATAGGCATCCAACGATGCGTCATAAGACGTGCTCGCGGATTTGAACAGCGTTTCCGCTGCCTCGTGCTGGCGCACGGCAGTCTGGAATTGCAGGTATGCCGACCACACCTCGCGACCGATCGCATCCTGCTTCTCGCGAATCTCGTCTTGCACTTCGCGGCGCTTCGAATCTGCGAGGCGCACTTCGTTCTTGCGTAACCCACCGTCGAACAAACTCCATTGAACTTTTACGCCCACGCTCCAAACGGTCTGGTGATTTGCGTCGCCGAACGTGCCAACGTTTGACGATGCCCACATGGAAGCCTGCGCGACATTGGACTCAAGGTGGATTTCCGGACGGTATTCAGATTGGGCCACTCTGACTGCTGCCTTTGTGGCTTGCAGTTTCTCGGAGAGCGCCAGCAGATCGGGGCGCGATTGCACAGCCGTCTCAACAAGGTTTGTGACCGACTCGATCACTTCAGCCGGTAAAGCGCTGGCCGACTGTTCAACCGTGATTGCGTCTGAGGGTTCTACTCCAATCGCCTCGCGCAGTTCAACGCGGGCTACACCTTCGGCTCCGACACTGGCTTGCAAATCAAACGTGGCCTGTGCGGTAGCGGCTCTCGCATTCAATACGTCCGGCAGAGTGGATCGGCCATTGGCGAGCTGCGCTTCGGCAGCATCCTGCGTGGTCTGCGCCGTTTTGAGAATCTGTCGAGATGCTTCCAGTCGTTCCTGCGCCGTGAGCAGGTTGTAATAGGCGGTGACCACACGAAAAGCTACTTCTTGATTCGTCCGCTGGAACATCGCAGCGGAAGCCAGCCTGGCCGCTTTCGTCGCATCGACCTTCGCTCCGCGCCGACCGAAGTCGAAAACGTTGTAGTGCATCGCAACGCCGGCTTCGGCCATCGGAGTCTCAGCCAATATGTATCCGCGCGATGCTCCAAGTTCCTTCGGGAAAGGAACGATCAGGCGCTGATCTCCGGAAAGCGCAAGCGCAGCCAGATGCGGGAAGTAATCACTGCGTGCAATCCCGATCCTGTCGGCCGCCTGCTTCGCGGCTTCCCACGAAATTCGCGTTCTCGGATTATTGGTTTCCGCTATGTCAATCAGTTCTTCCAGTCGATAGGGCTTCTGAGGATCAATCTGCGTCTGCGACAAAGGCGGGTCAAACTTCGCGGTGCAGTTTGCAGCAGCTGATACGGTCGTGACCGTTGACTGGCATTGGCCAAACGCGCAAGGGACGGCAAACATAAACAGGCAGAAAATGATTTCAGGAAGATACGCCGCTGGCGTCTTCCTGCGGTACCGGGGGCGTAGTGGTAGACAGCTCTTCATGACAGTTTTTTCTTTGCTCACCGCCGTGGAGTATTGCAGGACGCGTGCCAAGTTCTATTGCAAAGATAAGCTATTGAAAATGAGGGGTATTAGGGCGTTCAGAAGGAACCCATTTTGCATTTTTATTGTTCAGCTGTAGGCATTTCGGGGAAATTGCCCGTGAATGGGCATTTCCGATGAGCTATTGTGCCCGTGCATGGGCATTTTCGATGAGCAAGGAGGTTCGCCGGGGTCGGAATCAACTCGTCCACTCTGGAATGAGTCGTCCATCTTCGTCCAGAGCAAACAGGAACAGGCGGAGTCGTTTGACTGGAATGGGACTACTGGGTCGTGCCCATTGCTCCTTATGTGCGAGGGCGGCCGGCGGTGAGGGCCTGATAATCAGCTTTCGTGATGCCCAGTTTGTTCATCTTGTTCTGCAACGTGGTCCGGTTTAGACCAAGTATGCCGGCTGCGCCTCCGGGGCCGGAGATTTTGCCGGAGGAGGCTTTCAAAGCGTCGATGATTGCCTCACGTTCGCTGTCGCGCAAACTTCGCACCCCCACGTTCGAATCTCTTTTCGAAGGCGCGGATGGTCTTTTTAGCTGCGCAACTGGCACATACAGTTCTTCTCCTTGCGTCAGGATCACAGCTCTCTCTACAAAGTTCTCGAGTTCGCGAATGTTTCCCGGCCAGTCCGCGTTCGTGAGAGCATCCATGGCATTCTTGGGGACGCTCTTGATGTTCTTCTGCATCTCACGCGAAAGCTTCGATACAAAGAATTGGACCAGCAGGGGGATGTCCTCGCGCCGTTCTCGAAGCGGAGGGATTTGGACAGGAAATACATTCAGCCGATAGAACAGGTCTTGGCGGAACTCGCCTTCACGAATCATCGCTTCTAGGTCTCGATGTGTTGCAGCAATAAGGCGAACGTCGACATGGACGGTCTTGTTGCTGCCTAAGCGCTCGAACTCCTGCTCCTGCAAAGCCCGAAGAAGCTTGGGCTGCAAGTCAATGCTGATGTCTCCGATTTCATCTAAGAAGAGTGTGCCCTGATGGGCGACCTCAAATCGCCCGGGTTTCTGCATCAGCGCGCCTGTGAAAGCGCCCTTCTCGTGGCCGAAGAGTTCGCTTTCGATGAGCCCTGACGGGATCGCAGCGCAGTTCAGCTTAACGAAGGTCCGATCTCGCCGCGAACTCAAACGATGGATCGCCCGTGCAAAGAGTTCTTTGCCCGTTCCTGTTTCTCCATGGAGCAGAATCGTCGAATTCGTAGGAGCTGCTATCTTAATCTGGTCCAGAACTGCTTTTAGCGCTGAACTCCTGCCGACAATATCCCCAAAGTTGTGCTCGGAGCCGATCTCCGATTCGAGATAGAGGCGCTCGTCTTCTAACCTTCTCCGTACAGCTTCTAAACGGCCGTACGCCAGCGCGTTGTCCAGAACCAGGGATAGCTGGGTACTGAGCTGCATGATTAAGTCGCAGTCTTCCTGCGAGAAAGCATGTGCCCGGCGGCTGCCTATCGTCAGGACACCAATGGGGCCTCGTTCCGATACCAGGGAGCACGCCAAAAGCGTCTTGATGCCACGGATTCTTAGCTGCTCCTGGACTTCCGAAGGCATCTGCTGGAAAGTTTCCTCCGACCAGAGCCGCGGTATACGGAGGCGCATCTCCGTCAATTGAGACTGCGTAAACTCGCCCACTGAGACTTCCTTAAGATCTTGGCCCCCAGTGAAAACGTCAAAAACCACACATTCGAGCCGCTTCAAATCACCCTCGAAGAGCCAGAACCCTGTCAGGTCATTCTGCAGGTACTTGCGGATGGACACGGATGCCGCCCTGAACAGCTCGTACATCTCCAGATGGGAAATGACGTGATTGTTGACTTCCAGAAGAAGGCTAAACCGATCTCTCTCACGTGCCAGCTGTTGCTGATATTCCTCCCCCGCCTGAAACCCCAGTGCGTTGTCCAGCGCTACAGAAACGTGCGCCGAAAGCGACTGCATGGATTCGAGCTCGTCATGGCTGAATTCACCAGCTCGCTTGCGTCCGAAGACGAGTGCTCCCAATTTTCCTCTCGAGGTTGAGATTGGAAAAGCGTAGGCGATTGCGATCTTCTCGTCTCTTTCTAAGCTGCTGCGCAATTCGGGAAGGTTGAAGAATTCGGATTCAACATCCTTGATGAAGACGGGGATCTGCTCCTCTATCACTTTTCCCAGTGCGGTTCCGGTGAGCGACACCTCAGTGATCTCACCGGCACCCTGTGATGCGCCTGTTCCTAGAGTGTGCAACCGGAGCATGCCCCGTTTCTCATCCCGCAATAGCAACACGACACTTTCGAACGGGATGAACTTGGAAAGCAGCGTGGAAATCGTTGTCAGCACCGCCGAGACATTGGGCTGCAAGGTGATTTTGGCGGGCACTTCGAGCGCAGTGTCACCCTTCGAATCCCGACTCGCACCGCTGATGGAATTGATCATTTCGTTCACCGAATCTCGAACCGAGCTCATGCCTCGCACTTTGAAGCGCGGGAAGCCAAGTTGCCGTTACAGGAGATTATCCCCAAGAATAGACAAATCATCGCAGATTTGTGTTGATGTTTGGCACCCTGTTCAGTTCCGGGTCGATGCCTTTCCAGCCGCTTCTCTGCCCAACCGCGGCCGACAAAGCCCTCCAGAGTCCCTGCCCAAAATTTGAGCACAGCCCGAATTCGGACAATTAACACCGAATCCACAGACACGGTAACAAGCTGATTATCAAGAGCTTGCTCTGATCTGGTCGTTGGTGTCTCGTTTGCAAATGAAGGAAGAGTTTCGCCGAGTCTGGATGGCTCAGGTACGACCAGGAGATCTGCAATGTCGGCATCGGGTTTTGCCCCGCTGTTGGAAGTTCAGTTGAAGTCGATTCTTGTGGCCAGTGATTTTTCCAAGGCTTCGAGTAAGGCACTCCGTTATGCAGTTTCACTCGCGCGTCACCACCGGGCGAAGGTCTATCTGATTCATGTCATTTCATCGCTCGGATTAACCTTGGCAGGCCCCGATGCCATCGTCCAGGCGTCATCGCTTGCAGCACAGGAACTTGAAGCAGTGAAAGAGTCTCTTCTCAGGGGTGGTGTTCTTGACGGCATCAGTTTCGAACCCCTGATTTCAGCCGGAGACATCTGGGTCGAGGTAGAGAAGGTAATCAGACACCAGCAGATTGATCTTCTTGTGCTTGGCACTCATAGCAGAACGGGAATTGCGAAGCTGGCACTCGGGTCCGTCGCGGAACGCATCTTTCGCAACACCTCCTGCCCAGTGCTGACCGTCGGCCCCTACTCGCCAGCAGAAACGCGAGCCGGGTTGACTACCGAACCCCGGATTTTGTTTCCCACCGATTTGGGTGAAAAATCCCTCCGCCCTCTTCCATACGCACTTTGGCTTGCGAAACAACGTCGCGCACGACTCGTGGTATTTCACGCTTTGTCCCCATTGTCCCGGACAGACAACACTCTCTTGCAAAAGACAGAGGCCGGCATGCAAGAGCGCGCGAAGGCCGCTTGCATCGATCGTCTGCGAACGCTAATACCAGCTTCCTGCTTGGAACTTGAGCCGCTCTATGTTGCGGATTTTGGGGAGCCAATGGAGTCGATGTTGCGCGCTGCCAAGGAATATCGGACCGAGGCGATCGTCATGGGTTTAGTACATACCAAGTACATCGACGTTTTGGCACACATGCCCGGAACGAAAACCTACGATGTGGTTTGCCAAGCACAATGTCCCGTGCTCACCGTAAGAAGGTGAAGCACACGAAAAATGGTGGGTTATCCGGGGAGAACCTGCAAGCCACGTTCATGTTATAGAGTTTGTACCAGTATCATGTCGCAGATTTAGAGTTTCAACTCACGAAAAATTTCTACAAACCACGCAACGCTTCCACCTCGTTTTGAATCTCGCATGGGAGCTTTCACCGAACTTCGCTCATACTTGGCGCTGCGGCTCGCGGGACCAAAAGCTTCTTCTTTCTATGCAGCGCGCATGCATGATTCGCCCGTTCCCAAAGGGCACTCACTCTCGACAGAACTGATTAAGAACGCGGCCATGCCGTACACCACGGACGCAGCTGAGTTCTTTCGATGCTGCAAGCAGGGTCAGACTTAACCAGAAACGGTGAACATTAACCGCATACCGGGAGGAAGGTCATGCAACCATCGAGCGAAAGCCGACACGGACCTTACTTTTACGTTTTGGTCCTTGCGATGATTGCTACCCTTGCGGTTATCGCGGCTGTGAATGCGCGGCGACCAGTGAAAGCAGCGCGGTCATTCGCGGGCCACACGCGAGAGGTGAATACAACTCGATTGCCTGTCGAAGGTAATATGCCGCCTCTTGAAGGTGCAATCGCATGGATCAACTCACCGCCGTTAAAGACGACGGATCTGCGCGGCAAAGTAGTCCTCATTGAGTTCTGGACTTACACCTGCATCAACTGGCGGCGGCAGTTTCCTTATGTTCGCGCGTGGGCAGATAAGTACAAAGACAGCGGACTGGTCGTGATAGGCGTGCACTCTCCGGAGTTTGCTTTTGAGAAGGACATCGACAATGTCCGACAAATGACAAAAGAGATACGCGTTCAAAATCCCGTCGCGGTCGAT
>Ga0335071_10007066_pt1 | contig 11577 bp, 10 predicted proteins | sample Lox_Sample_15_FD_206724 | JGI IMG/M metagenome (GOLD analysis project Ga0335071, IMG submission 206724) | Soil microbial communities from Loxahatchee National Wildlife Refuge, Florida, United States - Lox_Sample_1.5 | ecosystem: Environmental > Terrestrial > Soil > Wetlands | place: USA...
CGATGGAATCGGAAACAAATCATGATTGTTGCCAGTATCATACAGGGGCTTTGTATCCTTTTCCTGCTCTTGGCAAAATCAATTGAGTGGTTATGGATAGTTTACTTGGTGTCTTTTGTTGAGTCAGTCATCGCGCGATTCTTTTACCCTGCCCAAAATGCGCTGCTTCCCAATCTGGTTTCTGAAAAGAATTTGTTTGCTGCCAACTCTCTCAATGCGATCAATGATAATGTTTCTATGCTCACCGGGTCTGCCATTGGAGCTGTCTTGTTTCGAGTATGGGGATTGACCGGCATAGTATTTCTTGATTGTGCGTCCTTCTTTGTTGCGGCAATCATGATTGCTTTCATCGCATGGTCGCCAAACCAAACTCAACATGAGCCTTTCCGTGTAGAAATTGCCGAGACGACAAAAGCATCCACGGCCGCCTGGAAATCTGTATGGCGCGAATGGCTGGAAGGATTACGCCTGATAAGGTCGAATCAAATGATTGTGGCTCTTTTTGTTTCGGTTGGGATTGCTTGCCTTGGAGGTCCAATTCTAGAAGTATTGCTTGTGCCATATGTAAGTATTCTTAAAGGCGGAGTACTTGTATTGGGCTGGCTCCTGATTGTAAGAGGAATGGGTGGTTTACTCGGAGGATTTCTCACGGGAAAAATGAGTGGTAAGTTGAACCCCATCCTTACTCTTTCATTGGCTCTTGGCGGAACAGGTCTGCTTGGATTGATTATGTATAATGTCCCAAGCCTTTACGTTGCCTTAGCGTGCCTGTTTCTGATTGGCGTAGTAATTGTGCTTGGCGATGTCAGCTACCTGACATTATTTCAAACCAACATCATCGACCAGTTTCGCGGGAGGGTTTTCGGTGCAATGGGAACAACCTTCGGCCTTCTAAATATTATCGGGCAGATAACTGCAAGCATATTGGGAGATCATGTTGGAATAATTCCGATATTGAATATGTCTGGCATCCTGTATATCCTATCGGGCTTGGTCGCATTTTTGATGATAACGAAAGCCATATCAAACAAACAAAGAGCCGCCTAACACCGGCTCCACCCCGTTCGGGCCGAAAGACCCGGCCCGCCGTCCCTTCTGGGATGCTACGCGAGGGCGAGACGGCCTGACCGCCTTCCCTACAGGATGCTTACCCTTCGGGTACGATGTCGCGATCGGCGCGGTCCGCGGCGGTCATTTGCCAGAAAAAGTGATTTCAAACTATCGAGTCTTGCCTGTCCGTCTCTGAGCCCAACCATTGGGCCATGTCAACTGGTTCGTGAAAGCTATGGATGCTGACCTGCAATTCCTTGTCCATTTCTTCAACGACCGAGAATACCTTTTCAAGACGATCAGCATGGCCGGGGCTTCCCAGGTGGACGAAATCTGCGACCGCATCTCGTCCGAAAAAGGCTGGTATTGGCCACGGTTCGCACCGAGCGAGCGTCAGGATTATTTGCAGAGGAGGCGCTTCGTCGAGGCGGCCTTGTATGCGGACTACACCCGGGAATACGGGAGCTTGAAGGAACGCCTCCCGGTCTACTTTTGCCTGTATCCCAGCCTGACAGAGCCGAAGGCCCTGGAACTGGCCCGGGGACGAACGCGCCAGGGCGAAAAAGAGCCGCATGTATTGTTGGTGAATGTCCGGGATATCGAGGACACGGCCAATGTCACGTTCACCTTGAATGACAGTCACACATCGTATCGGAAACGGACCCTGGAAGCCGGGATCGAGTGCCGAGGCGACGCCAATGTGCCCGTCGTCCTGCCGGACCATAACCGGGTCTTCCCATTTTCGATGCTGGAGCAGGTCCATCAGAAATATAAGGCGCAGCCGATCAGCTACGAGATCCAGGTCTGGGACTACCAGTTGCTTGAAAAGACAAGGTATGCGATCCTGGGGGAAGAAGATCCGGGAAACCCAGCCCGGCCAGCCATCCAAAAAGACTAGCCGCCCTTCAGATCCCCGATCATGACATCCGGCCATTGAAATTGAGAACAGATGTGCTATACTATCCTTGTTCAGGGGCATCCCACTCCCCGGAGCCTTGGACAGTTTCTCCCGAAAACCAACCTTGATGGAGGCAGCGTGAACCCCAATCCCGACCCGGTCCTTTTCGCCACCCTGGTACGTTCCCAGGAAGGCAAGCTCGCCGCAAGCCGGCTGATCGACAGCCTGCGCACCTTCGGCGGGGAGCTGGCCGACAGTCCCTTCTGGGTCTTCGAAGCCGATCCCGCCGCCGCGCCCTGCCGGGACCTGGAAGCCGGGAAGACAACCGTCCTGCCGTTGGATGTGCCCGCCTCGGTCAAGGGCTACCTCTTCGGCGACAAGGTCTACGCCCGGGCCCGGGCCGAGGAGCTGGCGCCGCAGGGCGTGGGCTCGGTCGTCTGGGTCGATCCCTTTTGCCTGTTCGTCCAGCCGCCGCGCCTGTTCGACCTGGGCCCGGACTACGATGCAGCGGTCCGCCCGGTCCACATCCGGAACGTCGGCCTGGCCCCGGAGAGTCCGCTGGACGCCTTCTGGCAGGGCATCTACGCCGCCGCCGGGCTGGACGACGTCACCACGACCGTGGAATCCTTCGCCGACGGCAGGCGCATCCGCTCCTACTTCAACTCACATGCACACGCGGTCGACCCGCGCCGGGGATTGTTCCGCGGCTGGTTCGAGCTGTTCGAGAAGCTGGTCGGCGACCGGGAGTTCCAGTCCCGCGCCTGCCCCGACGAGACGCACCAGATCTTCCTCTTCCAGGCCTCCTTCAGCGCCCTGCTGTGCAAGGCGGTTGAACCCGGGCGCCTGCGCATCCTGCCGCCGACCTACAACTATCCCTACCAGCTGCACAGGGAAGTCCCGGCGGAGCGACGCGCCGGGTCGCTGAACGACATGGTCCTGGTGACCTATGAAGATTGCGATCTCCGCCCGGAGGCGCTGACCGATATCCGGGTGGACGAACCGTTGCGTGGTTGGCTGTCCGCCAAAACCAACCCCTCCTGAATCCAGTCTTGCGTATCTGTGGATGGATTAACCTGATAGACCCTGATAGCATCCTCGATTAAAATCCACCCTGTGATATAACCGATTCCAATCCTTCGTGATGTTTCGAAGCTGATCAATAACGAAAGGTTTTTATGCGTCCAGTCGCCATCCTCGGCATCGGCCAGACCAAGATCGACGAATTGTGGGAAAAATCCATCCGTGACATTGCAGTGGAAGCCCTCCTGGCGGCCCTGCAGGATTCAGGGCGCGAGAGCGCCGATGGGCTGTTCGTCGGCAACATGATGTCAGGGACCCTCAACGGCCAGAACAACCTGGCGCCCATGATCGCCGACTGGGCCGGTCTGAAGGGCGCGGAAGCCGTCAAGGTGGAGGCCGCCTGCGGCTCGGGTGGGGCTGCCTTCCGCTCCGCCCTGATGGCGGTCGCCTCCGGGGAGCTCGATTCGGCCCTGGCCGTCGGCGTGGAAAAGATGGTCGACCGGCCCCCGCACGAGGTCACGGCCGCCCTGGCCACCGCCGCGGATGCCGATTACGAGACCGACATGGGCGTCTCGTTCGTCGGCTTGAACGCCCTGATCATGCGCCGCTACATGCACGAGTACGGCTGGAAGCATGCCGACTTCGCCCCCTTCGCCATCAATGCCCACGCCAACGCCATGCACAATCCGTTCGCCCGGCTGCACCAGAAGATCAGCCTCGAGAATTTCGAGAAATCCGCCATGATCGCCACCCCGATCAACCTGCTGGATGCCTCCCCGATCGGGGACGGCGCCGCGGCGGTCTACCTCGTCCCGGCGGACCGCATCCCGGCCGGCCTGCGCATCGAGGTGGCCGGCTCCGCCTCCGCCACCGACACGCTCGCCATCCACGACCGGCCGGAGGCCTTGTTCCTGACAGCGGCTTATAAATCCGCCCAGGCCGCCTATTCCCAGGCGCAGGCCAAACCGGAAGACATCGACGTCTTCGAATTGCACGACGCCTTTACCATCATGTCGGCCCTTTCGCTGGAAGCCTGCGGGTTCGCCGAGCGCGGCAAAGGCGTGCAGCTCGGCCTGGACGGGGAGATCACCCCGCAGGGTCGCATTCCGGTCACCACCCGCGGCGGCCTGAAGGCCCGCGGCCATCCCGTCGGCGCGACCGGCGTCTACCAGATCGTCGAGGTGGTCCAGCAGCTGCGCGGCGAATGCGCCGAGACCCAGGTCTCGGATGCCAGGATCGGCATGGCCCAGAACATTGGCGGCTCCGGAGCGACCATCGTCACCCACATCCTGCGGAAAGAATAATCCCCCAACCTGCCCTCCCCCGTTCCTCGGGGAGGAAAATATTGACGCCTTCGCGTCCGAACGAGATAGAGGGGAGCATGTCCTTTTTTTTGTTGTAAAATAACCCTATGCGCCTGAAAACCACCCGGTTCTTGATCCGCATCCTGCTGCGGCTGCTGACCCGCACCGAGATGATCGGCCTGGAGAACATCCCGACCGAGACCAATTTCATCATCGCCTCCAATCACCTCGGCCTGGTGGACGCCTTCCTGCCTTTCTATTTCCTGAACAACAACAACCTGGTCCTGCTGGTGGGCGAGAAGTGGGAACAGATGTGGATCATGCGCTGGCTGGGGCGGCGGCTGAACTTCATCTTCGTAGACCGCTTCAACCCGGACCTGAAGGCCATCCGCCAGGTCATCACCCGGATGAAGCAGGGCGAAGTACTCGTCATCACCCCCGAAGGGACGCGCTCAAAAGTGGGCCACCTGATCGAGGGCAAGGCCGGCGTGAGCTACCTGGCCGCCAAACTGGGTTACCCGATCGTGCCGGCCGGGATCTCCGGCTCGTTCGATCCGATCTTTTTCGGACAGTTGAAACGCTTCAAGCGCCCGCACGTGACCGTCCGGGTCGGAAAGGCTTTCAGCCTGCCGTCCCTGCCGTCCGAAAGCCAGGGACGCGACGAAGCCCTTCAAAAGGACACCGACGAGATCATGTGCCGCATCGCCGCCCTGCTGCCCGAAGAGAACCGCGGCGCCTACGGGGACCATCCCAGGCTGAAAGAGCTGCTGAAAAGCTGACCGGACAAAGACTGCCGGAGCCTGCGCCCTAATAGCGGTAGACGATGGGGCGTTCCATCCTGCGCAGCGTGGGGACAAGCTCTTGCACGCGGTAAAGGGCCCGCCACCATAACGGGAAGCGGGAAAATGCGACCTGTTCGCTTGGTCTGAATTCCTTGACCAGTTCAAGCTTCGGCTCAAGCTGTTGGATATCCTGGGGATCATCCAACCCCCACTTGTAGGTTGCACCCGTGCCCCCGACGTTCGAGCCAGTTCTTTTTACAATCATCCAATTGCAAATATCGAAGATCATCTGGCCGCCGGGTAAGTGAGCGACCACCGCATTGAGGAGCGCTTTCACTTCCGTTTCGCTCAGGTAGTGCAGCACCCCCTCGGCGATAAACAGCCCCGGTCGATCCCGTGGGACTTGATCCAACCAGCGCAGGTCATCCAGCGGCGCGCCGATCAGGTGATAGGAGGCGCCCCGTTCGGGAAACAGTTGGCGGCGCAGGTCGATCACATCGGGGTAATCCACGTCGAACCACTGGACATTGGCAGGCGGATCGACTCGGAAAACACGGCTGTCCATGCCGCAGCCCACGTGGAGCACGGTTGCATCCGGGACTTCGGCAAGATAACGGTTCGTCAGTTGGTCGAAGGTCGCGGCGCGCGTGGCGATGATGGCAGGTCCGATATCCTTCCACATGCTCCACGAGGCTACTCCGGTTAACTGCTTGCTCATATCGTAATCGATGTGCCGCATCGCTTCTTCAGCCCAGGGATCACGCAAGATGGGATCCTTCCACTGGCTCTGAGTCGCTCGACCGCTCAGGGTCATGAGCATCGTTTCTTTTTCTTTTGTGAATTGGATCTTATCGGTTGTCATTGGTTACTCCTTGGTGGTTGTTCTGTTTTGCGTCCTTTGCCTGTTTGATTCGCTCCAACTGCGCACGTGCGGCGGCGGTAATCTGCCTTACGATGGCTTTACCTGCCTCGCTGTTGCCGCCATCTGCCGGCATCAGGGCGCGATCCATCAGGTCAGCCAGTGCTTCCATGACAGCCTCATAAGGCGGGAACTGGTCGGGCGGTTTGAAATCCCCGATGGTCAACTGGCCATACGACAGCATCTCGACAATATGCAAGATCACGGCCGCATCGATATCCTGGCGAATCGCTCCCGCTTCTTGCAGCGCCTGAAAGAAACCGGCTGTGTTCACCTCGGAAACCATTTGGGTGAAGAGGTTGTCTCGCTTGCGGAGGTAGTTGCCGACCACACGCCTGTCGCGTCGCATCATGGCGGCAATCAAGGGACGACTATTCACAGAGTGAAAGAGCGCCCGGTAGAATCCGCCCACCGTCCCCCCGCGCGGGTCCTCCTCAATCTGTTCCAACCAGGTCTGGGCATATTGCATATATTCACGGTAGAGAAGCGCTTCGAAAAGCTCCTCTTTTCCCTTGAAATACAGGTAGACCGTCCTACGACTCGCCCCTGCTTCCTCTGCAATATCGCTCATGGTTGCCTTGTCATATCCCAATCGGATGATGACGGCTGCAGCTGCATCGAGAATCTGTTGCTGGCGTTCGTTATTATCAGACATTCACGGTCCCTTATCCAGGCGCCATTACATACTACACAAATTATGATACTTTGTGCAGTATAACAAGAGGGATGGGCTTTCGTCAAGGCTGAAATAAGAAGCACACCAGACGGACAAGCCATTCCGTGCGATTTGGGGTACCCCATGGTATATTGGCCCCCTCTTCGGTACAGGCGAGATAATCTCACCACACTCCCTGCTTATCAGACCGGCAATGTAAGGTAAAAAGCGTTGCGATCAAATCAACGGGTTTTCCGGGAAGAGCAACAATCGAGGGCAGGCGGTGTTTTACTGAACAACAGTCATGAACAAGACCTCTCATAAGATATTCCAATTCATCATCCGCTTGATCCTCCACCTGATCGCCCGCGTGGAGGTCGTCGGTTTCGAGCACCTCCCGAACACCCCCGGGCTCGTGATCGCTTGCAACCACATTGGCCGGCTGGACGCGGCCCTGCCGTACTACATCCTCGAGCGACCCGATATCATCGTCATCGTGGCGGAGAAATACCAGAAATACGCCGTCACCCGCTGGCTGACGAAGCTGGTCAACGGCACCTTCATCGACCGTTATAACGCCGACGTCGGCGCGCTGCGGGCCACGCTGCGCCGTCTGCAATCCGGCGGGGTCTTTGCCATGACCCCGGAGGGGACGCGCTCCAAATCCGGCAACCTGATCGAGGCCAAACCCGGCGGGATCTACCTGGCCTGGAAGGCCGGCGTGCCGATCGTCCCGGCGGCCATCACCGGCACCGAGGACGCGGTCGTCAGGTACCGCCTCAAGCGCTTCAAGCGGTTGAACATCAAAGCCGTGGCCGGGGAAGCGTTCTCCCTGCCGCCGGTCGAGGGCCGGGACCGGGACGCGATCATGCAGCATTACACCGACGAGGTCATGTGCCGCATCGCCGCCCTGCTGCCCCCGGAGAGGCGCGGCTTCTACGCCGATCACCCCCGGCTGAAGGAACTCCTGACGGAACAAAAAGTGGCGGCCTGAGGCCGCCACTTCGCTTGCATTCAAATCATCATGGCAAGGCAGTTTCCACGTCGATCTGCGCCGCCATAGCCCGCCTTTTGGCCGCCCTCCCGGCGAGGTACGCCAGCCCCGCCCCGGATGCCAGGAGCAGGATGTTCAAAAAGAACGGCAAGGATTTGTTGACTTCCGAGAGCGTCCCGGCGATCCAGCCGAAGGGCGACGTGAACAGGATGATCCCAACATACAGGATCGACTGGATCCGGGCCCGCTCCTTCGCCTCCACGCTGCGCGCCATCAACTGGTCGAGGAGCGGGTCGACGGCGGCCGCGCTGCAGGCTTCCAGGAAGATGCTGACCAGCAGCAGGGCATAGCTTTTTTCGGGCATGCTGAGCAGCAACAGCTGGCTCAGCAGGAAGCCGACAAAACCGACCACCAGGGGGATCTGGAAATGCACCGAGCGCAAGCGCGGGATGACGACGAAAAAGCAGGCCAGCATGATGACCGACCTGGCGAAGGGAAAGATCGCCAGGTTTTGGGCCGGGATGTGCAGCTTCTCGGTCACGAGGATGGCCCAGAACGTCCCGTTGATCGTCAGGTAAATGCTCATGATCAGCATGATCCCGGCGGTGTACAGCGTCTGAGGTGCATGCAGCACTTCCCTGAAGATGCCGCGATACTCACCCAACACCGAAAATACGCTTTGGTGCCGGGTGGCACGCATGCGGATCGTACCCTGCTCGGTCTCCTTCGTCAGCCGATAGGTGGTGATGCATTTGACCGTGAACATGATCGCCGCGAACAGGTACAGGCCGCGCAGCGTCGGAACCAGCGAAAACGATTTGATCAACAAGCCGGCCAGGGGTGCGAAGAAGGCCACCAGCAGTCCGGCGATGTAGACCCAGGAATAGATATCGACCAGCTGTTCCGGGTCGGTGTCCTCCACCATCAGGCAGGTCCAGGAATTATGGGAAACCCTCCAGAAACTATTGAAGAGCGCCGCGCCCAGGAAAAACCAGAAGTTCAGGGCGATGGCCGAGATGAGCGCCGGGATGGTCCAGGAGATCAAGTCGGAGAGTAAAGTCGTCAGCCGGCGGCCCAGCTTGTCGGTGATGACCCCGCTGAGCAGGGCAAAGACGATCTGCAGCGCCCAGCTGACCGAGACGGTCAGGCCGATCTGTTTATCGGTCAGGCCGAGGGCAATCATATAGATCGAGGCGTAGGGGGCGTACAGGTTATACGGGATCCCCCATAACGGTTCGGTATAGACGCAACCGCGGGCATTCCCTTTCAAATCTTTCAGGGATGTAAACAACGAATGGGTTTTCAAACGATTCTCCTCGCCGATTTTCTGCCTTCATGGAACTCGTCCCCTCCTCACCCCGATATACGACAGGTCAGCCGCCGGGAATGCGCTCGAAGATCCCGGTCAGGTGCAGGTAATACAGCTCGACTTCCAACTGGGGAAACTCATCCTTGATGCGCTGCTCTGCCCGGCGCAAGTCGGCGGCATGCCGTTCGGGTGAGTTGTCCTGCGTGTACATCCCGCAGTTCTCGTGGTTGACCAGGATGACCTTGCGGGTCTTGTGGCGGGTATGCGAGATCTCGATCTGCTTCAGGATCATGTCCAGCTCGAAGACCCCGCCAGCCAGCGAGATGCGGTCGTAGTCCGAGAGGTTGAAGCGGCGCTGGAGCCAGTCATTGATCGGCTTCTGCAGGCGGGCGTCCATGCAATGAACGACGATGGCTTCGCAAACAGGATCAGCCATTTCCGTCTCCTTACAGGACCGGGGCGCCGGCTTGTCGCGGCAGGAAGGTGCCCTTGCCGCGCTGTCCAAGCCACCTATCTCCGTCGACGATCAGCTCGCCGCGCAGGAAGACCTTGACCGGATACCCGGTCAGTTCCCAGCCTTCGTAAAGATTGTAATCCGTGCGCTGGTGCGACAGGGCCACGCCGTATTTGACCTTCTTCTCGGGATCCCAGATCACGACATCCGCGTCCGAGCCGGCCAGCAGCGCGCCCTTGCGCGGGTACAGGCCGAAGATCTTGGCCGGGTTGGTGCTCGTCAGGGCGACGAACTGGTTGGCCTTGATCTTCCCGGACCGGACGGCGGTCGTCCAGAAGACCGGCAGGCGGTCCTGCACACCCGGCAACCCGTTGGGGATCTTGGTGAAGTCCTCCTGGCCAAGCTCCTTGCCGGGGATGGCCACCGGTTTGCCTTCGTACACGATCGGCTTGCTGCCGTCGTAGAAGAAAGCGCAGTGATCCGTGGCGAGGGTCTGGATGGTGCCGCTGACCAATCCCTCCCACAGGCGGGCATTGTCGACCACCGTCCGCATGGGCGGCGAGCAGACCCACTTGGCCCCATCCGAACGACGCAGGTCGTTTTCGGTGAAGAACAGGTACTGCGGGCAGGTCTCACCCATCACCTTGACGCCGCGTTCGCGGGCGTAGCGCAGCATGTCCACCTCGCCGGCGGCGTTCATATGGACCACATAAAGCGATGCATCCGCCTGGGCAGCCAGCGAGCAGGCCCGCAAGGTGGCATCGACCGCGCCCCAGGCAGGACGGGTGCGGGCATGCCATTCGGGCGTCCAGTAACCGGCAGCCAGGGCCTCGTTCGTCAGGGTTTCGATCACGTCCCCGTTCTCGGCGTGCAACATGACCAGCATGCCGTTATCGCGGGCGATCCGCATGGCTTTGAAAATGGAACTGTCGTCCAGGCGCAGGCGGCCGTTATAGGCGGTGAAAACCTTCAGGGTGGTGATCCCCATCCCAGGCAGGGACGGGATCTCGGCAGCGACGGCCTCGTCGAAACGGGTCAGGTTCATGTGGAAAGAGTAATCGATGGCGGCTTTTTGGGCTTTCTCGTGCCAGGCTTGCACCGATTCCCTGAATGTCGGCAGGTCGAAGGAGACGAAATCGATCACCGTCGTCGTTCCGCCGAAGGCGGCCGCCTTGTGGCCGGTGTAATGGTCGTCCGAGGAGACCGTGTCGAACATGGGCAGGTCGAAATGGGTATGCGGGTCGACCCCGCCAGGCAGGACCAGCTTGCCGGCCGCGTCGAGCACCTCGTGGCCGGGAGCAGACAGGTCGACACCGACCTGGGCGATCTTGTCTCCCTCGATGAGGAGATCCGCCCTGACGGTATCGGTGGCATTCACCAGGGTTCCATTTTTAATCAGCATAAGGACTCCAAAAAAATACCAATAGTATCGAGAGAAATTGCTCCGAACGATCGAATCGGCCGGTAAATAAGGGGAACCGGCCTTACCAGCTCTGATTATATTGCAATTGGGGGTGGATTCTCAATGCCGGGATGGATTCGCCAGCCCAGGATTCATGGCCTTCCCTGCCTGAACCCCTGGATACCCAACAGCTTCATCAACACATCCTCCGGCAGATCGGCGCCTGGCATTTCGGGCCGGTACAGCTCATCCTTTTCGGCCCGCTCGCGCAGCGAATGCCAGAGCACCGCCCGCTCGTCCGAGCGGACCACCAGGTCGTTCAGCGTCGCGGCCTGCAGCAGGTATTCGCCAGTGGTGTAGAGGAAGGTCAGCCGGGTCCACTTCCCGGCCAGGACCGGTTGGGCCAGATTTTCCAGCGGACCGAGCTGGATCTTGTAATATTCTTCACGGGCGCGCGGGTGACCCGGTTCGTCGCGCAGCAGCTCGGCCCGGGTGGTCAGCTCGTGCCCATGGACCCGGGCGATCCGCTCGATGCGCCTGCCGCAGGCGCCGAAGCTGCCCGGCTGGTAGAAAGCCAGGGCGTCCACGGCGACCACTTTCGGGGCGGTCCGCAGCGGGATCCGATACCAGCCCAGCAGCCGGGCAATCTCCAGGTCGCGTGGACCCGGCAATACACAAACGAGGATCAAGTCTGTCGGTGTGATCATATTCCCATCCTTGCGCTTAATGTACAGCAAAACCGGCCGATTGTCGAGAGAGGCGCCCGCCGGATTGTTCGGATGGCTGATAT
>Ga0335071_10007067_pt1 | contig 11577 bp, 11 predicted proteins | sample Lox_Sample_15_FD_206724 | JGI IMG/M metagenome (GOLD analysis project Ga0335071, IMG submission 206724) | Soil microbial communities from Loxahatchee National Wildlife Refuge, Florida, United States - Lox_Sample_1.5 | ecosystem: Environmental > Terrestrial > Soil > Wetlands | place: USA...
GTAAGGACCCTGTGTACAGGGGATTCTCACTGCTGCGTTTGTGAGAGAGACAAGAATGAAAAAAGCAGCATACATATTTTTCCTGCTTTTCTTTATAGTATCTAATCACGGGACGGTGCTTGCGCGGGATACAATAACAGGTTCAGAGTTGAGCGCTGACACTCAGGCTGCCGGCCGCCCCGGCTCCTGGATGAGTCAGAAGATCAATGCTCACTTTATAGGGATGGATGTAGGTGATGTTGATAACGACGGGAAAAATGAGATTGTGATTATCGATACGAGCAATATTATGATCTACAGAAAGGAAGGTCAGTCCCTTAAGCTCCTTCAAAAAATCCCCGGGGAAGCAGATGATCAGTATCTTTCTGTGGATGTGGCGGATATCAAAGGAAGCGGCGTCAAACAGATCATAGTCACCAGCCTGTTCCGGAATTTCCCGGATTCCTTTGTCCTCGAATATAGAGATGGGAAATATGTGAAGATCGCCTCGCACCTGAAATGGTTCTTGAGGATCATAGAGATTGACGGTAAACCCGTGCTCTTGGGGCAGGAGATGGGGCTGAACAATCCTTTTGAAAGCCCCATCTACGAAATTGTCTGGAAGAAGGGAACCTGCCAGCAGGGCCGACGCATGAAGATTCCTTGGGGGCTTTCCGTTTATGGCCTTGCGATTACGCTCTTAGAAAAAAACGGTCCTCTTATGATCATTGCCCTCGATAGCTACGACTATCTTCGCGTCTATGGAGAGACGGATAAGTCGAGTGACAGGATCGACGCCCTTGGCGGAAGCAGGGCCGCGATCTGGAAGAGCACTGAAGTGTTCGGCGGAAGCAACAACTACTTCGACCGAACAATGTCGCAGTTGTCGCCGGTAAATCCTGAAGACAGCAACAAGATGCCATACGTGAATTTAAGGATTATTAACCGCGGCACTGTCAAAGAGGGAAGGGCGGAACTGATAATAGCTAAGAACTTCTCTCAAGAGAGACGATTGTTTGAAAATCTCAGAATCTTCACTTCCGGCGAAGTCTATGACATGGAGTGGGACGGCCTTGGCTTTACTGAAAAGTGGATGACGAAGAAAATTCAGGGATATGTGGCGGACTATCTGATCAAGGACATTAATAATAATGGAAAGCCAGAATTGGTCATGGCCGTTGTAACCTCCGGCTACTTGGCATGGAAACCAATGAGCGTCCTCGTTTCCTATGCCATGGACGATAAGTAGAATTGTTGTCGGCAATCGGAAGGCGCGATCTCAGAAATGCACGAAATTATCCAAAATCTGATTCACCATGGTTACGTCCTTCTCTTCTTTTGGATGTTTTCGGAAAGACTGGGAATCCCTGTCCCCGCAACCCTCCCCCTGATTGCTGCCGGCATTCTTGCGGAGATGGAGTACATGCAGTTTGCTTATGCTTTGGCTATAGCTTTCGCTGCAGTCATGTTTGCTGATTTCGCGTGGTTTTTTCTGAGTCGGATTCGCGGGCTCGAGGTGTTGTCTTTTCTTTGCCGCATCAGCCTCGAACCGGATGCCTGCGTGAGAAGGACACAGAATTTGTTCGCGAAACATGGGCCTGCCTCTCTCTTGTTTACGAAGTTCATCCCTGGGCTCAGCAATCTGGCGGTTCCCCTTGTCGGTATTGTAAGATTGGAGCTTCGAACTTTTATCCTCTTCGATAGCATCGGATCGCTGCTCTGGGTAGGATTCTTCATGGGTGCCGGTTATCTTTTTAGCCGTGAAATACAGCTCGAAAAGATCGCCCTCCCGGACTGGGGACAAGGAAGTGTTATCATAGCCGTTCTTTTGCTCTTTGCCCTTTATTTCACATGGAAATATTTACGCAGGCGGCATCTCCTAAAGGAATTGTCTTCTAAGGGCATCACTCCTGAAGAACTTAAGAGGAAGATCGATGACAGTGAAGAGATTGACATTATAGACGTGAGACATCCACTGGAGTTCGAAGCCGATCCGTATGCAATACCCGGCGCCCGGTACGTTCCCTTGGAGAATCTGGAGCGGTCTTCCGTCCTTCCCTCGGCAAGGGAAATCGTGACATACTGCTCTTGACCGAACGACGTATCGGGTGCCCGGGCGGCATTAATACTGAAGAACAAAGGATTTACCAACGTTAAGCCTTTGACAGGCGGCTTCCGCGGCTGGCGGGAGCAGAACTATCCCGTGGAAGCTCGCGGAGAAAATGGGGGGCGCGTAAAGAATGACATCAAAGAATAGAAAAACAGTGAGAGGTGTTACCTGCTCATCGACACTTCCAAAAAAAGGCGGCTGAAGAAAATTAGGTACGGCGGCTCGCAAATTACCCGCAACGTGTTGTTCAGAAAAAAAGAGGCATGCTATTCTCCCACTATTGGCGGAGTTACTGCCTGCACTCCCCTACAGATTCTTCCTTACACGTTGTGCCGTCAAGCCATGAAGCATTATCCATTCTGGCGCCAGTCAGTCTTGTATTAGTAAGATTTGCGCCCCTTAGAGACGCACTATTCATCCTTGCACCAGTCAAGTCTGCATTCGTCAGATTTGCTTCGGTCAATCTTGCGTCCACCAACTTTGCATTAGTGAGGTTTGCGTCGCTCAAATCCGCACGGGAGAGAGTCGCCTTTATCAGGTTGGCGCCGCTCAAGTTGGCATTGTTCAGGTTGGCGCCGCTCAAGTTCGCATTTGAAAGTTTTGCGCCTGCTAATTCCGCATTCTTCAGGTTTGCACCGGAAAGATTTGCCGTCGACAGATTTGCACCGGTCATGTTTGCACCTTGCAAATTTACCTCACTGAGCTCTTGGCCGCTCAGATCCGCGCTTGTTAAATCGCAATTCTCGCATTTTTTCAAATTCTTGACTTGTAACAAACTGCCGGGTTTAAATGCAAATGCACCGGCAGTCGCGAGAATAAATGCGATAATGCTGATGCCAAAAATGACAACTGTCCTTTTCCCAATCATATGGTTATCTCCTTTTCTCTTTTTGTGCTATCCAGAGCCTTTACGAAGGACTGTAATGAGTTTATACCAGGAAAAGATATTATGTGCAATGGAGCATCTGGTTCCTGCGCTATCGGGTTCTTAGTCAGGCGGAAACCGACAAAGACCCTGAGAGGTGATATCGAGGGCGTTGTTAAACTTGCTCGAAAAATTCTGAAAAGAGACCAGACCGGCAAGTTCGACAATCCCGTCTTCGTCAAAGAATTCACGTAGTCGAGTTATTAATTCATCGCTCACCCGCCCGTCCGGACAGGTGATTGCCTCGGCATATTCCAGCGTCACTTTTTCTTTCTTGCTGAAAAGGTCGCTTTCCCTCCATCCTTCCAGGGCGTCAAGCTTCTCCGCAGAACCGGATCTCTCTGCAAATAAAGATGCGTTGATATCAATGCAGAAACGGCACCAGCTTATTTGTGACACCCTGACCATGACCAACGAACGCAGAACGGGATCTACGGGACTTTTGCGCCTATCCAGTACACTGTATAGAATAGTGACCGCCAAGAAAAGCTTGGGTACTCTCGCCCAAAGCAAGGCAGGCTTCAGAACCTGCCCATACTTTCTTTCTTGGTGCCAGAACAATAGGCGAAGGTACCAGGGATACTTATGCATAGGTTTTTCTGAAATTTTCATTGAACATTTCCTTGCTATGGAGTTTCAGGGGGGATCGAGCCGTGGTGGATGGCCAACCGTTCTGTGCATCTTGGGACCGTCAATTGATTGCATAATTATGTGGGATTCTTTCACAGGAAAGACTAAAGAATCATTTGACTTGCTATTTTATATATTACATATATGACAAAACTCGTCAACTTGAGACTTCGATAATCAGGGCCAACAAGGAAACCTTGAGGCAAGACCGAATATTACAGGATGTGCGTCAGGGCGCCGACGGCTGGCCTTTCGGTTCTTGAGTCTCATGCAAATCATACACTTGCATTTCAAATCCGCCAGTGGTATTTTTGAGCGCCATATGAAGCGCAATATGAAGGAATGACCCATGGAAAAAAAGGCCTTGGTCAAAAGATTGAAGGAAAAAAGCAATCGTAGCAAAAATGGGTCCGGAAAAATGCGCGAGGAAGATCAGCTTTTCCGATCTCTGACGGAACAGTCTCTTGTCGGCATCTATGTAGTTCAGGACGGCCAGTTCCAGTCGATAAACCCTAACGCCGCTTCATACTATGGATGCACGCCGGAAGAAATGATGGGGAAGAAATCAGACTCCATTGTCCACCCGGAAGACAAGGAGCGGCACAAGCAGTGTGCGAGAGATATGCTCAAAGGGAAGCGCGCTTCTCCTCATGAATTCAGGATCATCAGCAGGAGCGGTGATATTCACTGGATCATGGAAACAGTTACCCCTATCATCTACAAGGGCCGGCGGGCCATTCTGGGAAACTCCATGGATATTACGGAACGCAAGCAGGCGGAGGAGGCGCTCCAAAAGAGGGAGATGGAGCTTGAGGCAAAGACGCATGAACTGGAAGACATGAACTCGGCGCTTAGGGTCCTGATGAAGCAGCGGGATGAGGATAGAAACGAACTGGAACAAAAAGTTCTGTCGAATATCAAAGTGCTCATCATGCCGCATATGGAAAAATTGAAAAACCATGTGGACCTGCAGGGAACGTCTTATGTGAATGTCCTCGCATCCAATCTAAGGGATATCATGTCGCCCTTTGCTCAAAAATTATCAGTCACCTACTTGAATCTTACCAAGAGAGAAGTGCAGGTTGCGAATCTCTTAAAAGAGGGAAAGACGACTGAAGAAATATCGGCATTCTTAAATATTTCTGTCAGCGCTGTCAATGTGTACCGCTACCATATCAGACATAAACTGGGCCTGTCAAAAAAGCAAAATCTGCGTTCCTATCTCTCGTCCCTAACTTAAGAAATTAATACTCAACGGAAAGGAATATATCTTCCTAATGTCGAATTTCATGCGAGGTGAGTTTGATGATTAGATCACTTGCTGACGTCTCCAGGATTGCCGCGGAAAAGGGGCCCAAAAAACTTGCCGTTCTCGCACCTGAAGACGAGGAGTTCATGCTGGCGGTGAAAAGAAGCTGGGAAGCCGGCTACATTGAGCCGGTCCTCATCGGGAATTCGGAGAAGATGGACGAACTGGCGGCAAAGGTCGGATTTGACATCAGCAAGTTTGAGAGAATTATCGAAAAAGACAGGCAACGGATATCTGATCTCGGCATCGGCATGCTCTTTTCAGGGAAATTGTCTATCGTGAGCAAAGGCCAGATTCCCACCGCCTACGTCTACCGTTCGATCATCAGGGCGGAAGGGAAGGCGGCTTCCGGCATGACGGTCAGCGTCGTCTCCTTCTGGGAGATTCCGGATCTGGGCCATCTGACAGCCTTCACGGACACAGGCGTCAGCATAATGCCTGATTACAAAACGAAGAGGGACATTCTTAGGAACGCAGTCTTTCTTTATCATCTGCTCGGCTATAAGAAGCCGAGGATCGTCGTCATTTCCGGCCAGAGGAAATTCGGCGGGTTCCTCGACTCCTACCGTGACTACAAATTGCTGAGGAAAGCGGCGGAAGCGGGAGAGTTCGGGGACTGCGAGGTCATTTCCGCCACTTCTTTGACGGAGGTATTCTTAGGGGCAAGGGGTCGCCTGAGAGATTACCGTGACATCGACCTAACGAAGATTCCGCATGTTATCCTCGTCCCGCGCCTCGACACGGGAAACATCATGTGCAAGCTCGATTTCTTTCTCGATGTGACGCGCTTCTCCATTGCCGTGACCTCGAGAGGGGCGGTCTGTATCCCCTCCCGCGCAGACTTCAGCGATTCCATCATGATGGAGCTTGCCATGGGTGTCGTGGTGGCCGATAGGCTGGAAATGGAGGTGAAGTGAGATGGCTGGCACGTTTGCAGATATTATAGAAGCGGCTCGAAAAAAGGCGATGAAAAGAAGGCTGGCGATCCCCTCTCCGAAGAAGCCGGATATGGAAATCATCGCCAGAGCGGCCGATCTTGTCATTCCCGTGTTTCTCGGCGACGGTAAAAGTGCCGCGGCCCTGGTGAAGAAGAGCGCCCTTCAATCTCTGGAACATGAAATTGTGGATGTGAAACACTCCGGCGATGCCCTTCGGATGGCGATTGCTATTGTCCGGGAAGGGCGTGCGGACATGCTTATGCAGGGATGGGGCGATCAGAAGACATTTATGAACGCAGTTCTTGATGCAAAGACAGGCCTCCTAAAAGGTAGGCTTGCGAGTTATGTATCGGTTTTTCAGTTGCTTAAAGGCGAGAAGCTGATCCTCGTGACAGACACCTTCGTGAATAACTATCCTACCATCGTCGAAAAGCAAGTGATTCTTGAAAACGCAATAGGGCTGGCGGGTCTCTTGGGGATTGATGCGCCGAAGGTGGCGGCCCTCGCTGCCATCGAGCAGGTGAATCCCAGCATCCCCTCGACCCTCGACGCAGCGATCCTTGCCAAGATGTCAGAAAGGAGGCAGTTCGGGAGCGCCGTGGTCGATGGTCCCCTTGATATTGACTGCGCGCTGAGTCATGCTGCAGCGGAGAGAAAGGGGGTCAAAAGCGCGGTAACCGGAAGTGTCGACATCTACCTCGCACCGGAGATAGAAAGCGGTTATCTCCTCGCCCAGTCGCTCGTTTTTCTCGGAAAAATGCAAATGGCGGGCGTCCTCATGGGGTTCACGAAGCCCGTCGTTGTGAATCTTCCCTTCGTCTCGCGGGAGAACAAGATTGTGGAAATCGCTCTGGCATGTCTGAACTGCGCCTGAGACTGACGAATGGGAGGGAAATGATGAAAAAAAGACATAACTTGCTCGTCATCAATGTAGGCTCAACATCGACCAAGGTGGGTTGGTTTTCGGGTGGAGACAATGCCGTGCAGGAGACGATCCGATACAGCAGTGAAACCCTGGCTTCTTATAAGTCCATTGGTGAACAGCTTCCTCTCAGAGAGGAGGACGTTCTTAAATTTGTCGCCAGAAATGTGGTCAGCTTTGAAGAGATCGATATGATCGTAAGTCGCGGCGGGCTGGGGAAACCGGCGCCCGCCGGCGCTTACAGAATCGACGAGGACATGCGTAGGGATCTCCTGGAAGGGAAATACGGCATGCATGCCTCAGCACTGGGGCCGGCCATGGCCCTCGACATTTGTAAAAAGTACGGCATACCGGCTATTGTCATCGACCCGCCGAGCACAGATGAATTCCAGCCTCTTGCAAGGATATCAGGTCTTCCCGAAATTGAGAGGAAGAGCGCCCTTCACGCGCTGAACCAGAAAAATGCGGCAAGGAGACTGGCACGGGAGATGGGGAAAAGATACGAGGAATTGAACCTCGTCGTGGCCCACTTAGGCGGGGGCATCACCGTCGGCGCCCATCAGAAAGGCCGGGTCATTGACTGCACTCATGGACTCGGAGAAGGGCCTTTCACGCCTGAGAGAGCGGGCTCCCTTCCTACAATTGATTTGCTCAATCTGGCATTTTCGGGGAAGCTTGGCAAAAAAGAACTGCAGGTACGGCTTGTGGGGCAGGGGGGCCTATTTGCATATCTCGCAACTACGGACGGACAGAAGATCCGCGATATGATCAATGCGGGAGACGAAAGGGCAAAACTGATTTATGAAGCCATGTCCTATCAGATTGCCAAGGATATCGGCGCCATGTGCGTTGTCCTGAACGGTGAAGTCGACGGTATTATATTGACAGGCGGGCTGGCCCATTCAGAGATGCTGATTGATTGGATCAGAGAGAGGGTCTGTTTCCTCGCGTCCGTCTTTGTCTATCCCGGTGAAGACGAGATGTCGGCCTTGGCCGAAGGCGGCCTGCGGGTTCTCTCCAAGGAAGAAGAGGTAAAAAGCTACCTGTAATATTTTATTTGAGACCTGCGGCCAGGAAGGCGGCGCCGATGGCCCCGTTCACCTGTGCGTATTCTGACACCTCGACCGCCATGCCGATCTTTTTCTCGAGGGCCTTTACAACACCGATATTCTTTGCTACGCCGCCCGTCATCACTACGAGGGGCGCAATGCGCAAACGGTTTGTCATGGCCGCTATCCTTGCGGCGATGGACTCGTGTATGCCTGCGATAATGTTCTCCCGCTTTTCGCCCTTTGAGATGAGCGAGATGACCTCCGATTCGGCGAAGACCGTGCAGAGGCTGCTGATTCTGGAGGGATCGCCTGCTCTCAGGGAGAGGGCTCCGAATCCGTCAAGGTCCACCTCCAATGCCCTAGCCATCACCTCCAGGAAGCGTCCTGTACCGGCGGCGCACTTATCGTTCATGGCGAAGTTTTTCACTTTCCCCTTTTCGTCGATAATGATGGCTTTGCTGTCCTGTCCGCCGATATCTATGACGGAGCGGACACGTGGATTCAGATAATGGGCGCCCGCGCCGTGACAAATGATCTCCGTCATAGCCTTGTCCATGAACTTTATGCTGTTCCTGCCGTATCCTGTGGACACGACCCTCCCGACATCCGACTTCCCAATCCCGAGTTCTGTGCGCAGTTCCTCGTAGACCTTCGCGCCTGCCTGCTCGGCGTTGTACCCGGTAAAGATGACTCTTGTGCCGAGTATCTTCCCTTCGGCCATTACGGCGGCCTTTGTAGTGATAGATCCGATATCAATTCCTGCCGTAATCATCAATGGCTCCGATCCATCTGTTTTTCTAAGCCCCCTTTCGCTGTTTGATGATTTCCATGAAGGCATCGATGCGCGTTGAAACCTGGCTCTCTGAAAAGCTCCTCTCATCCACCATGTCCGCTTCGATCATCAGGCAGGGGATCCCTCTTTCCCTCTCTACGATCTTCTGGATATCGTACTGGCCTAGGGAATAAGGTTTGCAGCTCCGGTTCGAATGCATCACGATGCCGTCGACCTTATACGTGTCCACCATATCAAGCACAGTGCGAGCCATCTCATCGACGCCGATATTCAGGTAGATGCGCGTGTAGGCCTCCGCCATGGAGTCAAAGAAGTTGTTCTCGTCTATGTACTTTGTCGTGCCGCACCAGGCAGAGGTATAGGTATCCGCCACAAGGCAGGCATTGTGAGACGCCAGCTTTTCGGAGAGCCAGCGTGTCCGGGGCCAGATGGGGATATTGTCCCATAGAAGCCTGTACCTCTCATTTGGGATAGCCCCGATCCCCCTGGCCACGCGGTCTTTCATCTTCTCCAAGAGCTGGGTGTAGTAATCGATGACTAGCGGTGTCCCTCTCAGTGTGACGATCAGCGCCAGGTGGTAAAAGGCGTCAAAGGCCGTCATGGGTGCGGGACTGTTTGCGGTCGTCGCCAGCACCGCCTGCCAGAGCCGCTGTCCTTCGAGGGAAAGCTTACCCACAGTTTTTAGATGGTCGGTATCCATTTTTTTTCCGCACGCCTTCTCCAGGAAAAGGACATATTCATCGAGCTGCCTGCGTACATATCGTTGGACCTCCTCTGCGTACCCCACATGACAAAATGGTGTATCGAAGATGAAGAGGGGCACGTTGAAGTAGCGAGCCTGAACCTCATACCATTTCAGAACGGTCCCGCAGATATTGTTGCAGCATATGAGCATGTCGGGACGGGGAAGACCGCCGATAGGGCCGCCGTCTACAGTAGCACAGGCAATATCGGAACGGGCGTAGGAACATAGGTCGCTTGAATATCCCATGGATTCGGCTTTTTCGCAAAGGTCTGTTCCCATCTTGCTCGCTCCGATCATTGCCCCGTGATTTTCCGGATACACGGGAATTACATCCATCGCTATGAGGGGTTCGACGGGGCCGCCGCTCGTAATCCAGGCAATCTTCCTGCCGCTTATGCGGGCGCTCTTTGCCTCCATGTAGTAGACCATCATGATCTCTTTCATCTTCTTTTTCTTCTTGAAATGGAGGGTGAGTTTCTTGATCTTCGCAAGAAGGAAGAGCACGATCTCGGGCATCTTATTCATAGACGTCTCACTTCTGGTTATTTCATCAAAAAAAGTATTTCATATCATATCGACGAATGTCTCAAAACGCGTGCGCATCTGGCCCTCCGAAGGGAGCTGATCCTCGACTTCGAACATCATGCTCGGTATGCCTTCTTTATCGAGGAATTCTTTCATGTAGGGATAATCAAAGGCATGGGGATCACAGAACTTGAGAAAAAAGAAGACGACACCGCGGGCGTCCTTCTCTCTTGTAATCTTAAGAAGATTTTCACCCCTGGTAAAGATCCCAGAGTGTTTTGCCGGGCATACCGGCCTCTCAAGATAACGTGTGGCAATGGCGGCGATGGGATCTGTGTTGTTATTTACCGATTCCTCAAAATATCTTGAGCCGGTGCAGAAATCATCCCAGACTACAACCGCGCCGGCTTCTTCAATGATCCGGTAGATATCGGGATGGTTACAGACGCCTCCAGCCAGGACTATGCGTTTGCCTGCATATAATTTTGCAGTTTCCTTCTTCTTTTCCAGTTCATGGATAACTACCGGAAGAACCCCGGTAAGGTGGTCTCGGTCCATCATCATGGAAGCCTTGACAACGGCGTAAAGATCACTGCCGCCGATGATCCCTGGATTTTCGGTTTTCAGTTCGTATAGCCGCTTCAGAGAACCCCTAATGGTATTGAAGGTATCAATGGCGTTCTTCAATTTGTTGTCCGTGATCTCCACGCGCAGATGTGAGGCGAGTTCGTTCCTGAACTTTTTCAGGACGTCGATCATGTATTCCTTGGCGCTTTCTGTGTCCAGCTTCACGGGCAGCACTATGTCGGCGTGGAAAGGCCCTTTCACATTCATGCGCCAGATATCGGATAGTCGCTGGATCGAATCACAGGTGTGCGGAAAAACAGCTCCGCCGAGGAAATCAAGATTACCCGCCAGCGCACCTTCGAGGGCTCCCCGCACCAGAGAACAGCAGTAAGATTGAAAATGGGCGTCGGCAAAGTGAATATTTTCTCCAGAGGCAAAAACCCTGAAAGGATGCGCTCCCGCGGCGTATATGATTTCTTCCGGCGTATAGGAACAAAAGTATCCCACAACCTTCCGGCCTTGTCCCTTCATCTTCCTGCCGTATGATATCGGGTCTTTCAATATCTCGTAGAATTCATCCCATTCTTTCATCCACGAAACTCCTCTTTTCAATCTCCCGCATATTTTCCTGAATTTTTTAGATATGCAATTTCTTCCTCTTCCAGAACCTTATAGGCGATTTTGCCGACAAGAGTCTTGGGCAAGGTCTTTCGGAATTCAATCTCGCGCGGGCAGCTCCACTTTATGAGATGCTCCCGGCAATGATCGATGAGCGTGGTCTCCATCTCCGGGCCCGCCTTTCCCGGGTCCTTGAGAACCACGAAACCCTTTACGCGCTGCACCTGGGCCTCGTCCGGAACACCGATGATGCAAGCCCCTTCAACCTCGGGGTGCCTGCACAGGATGTCTTCCACCTGGGCGGGGTATACGTTCATGCCGGATGACTTGATCATACGTTTCTGTCTGACCTTGAAATAAAAGAATCCGTCCTGATCCATTGTCCCTATATCGCCGGTATGGAGCCACACCTTTCCGTCAGGGTGTATTTTTAATGTTTCTGCGGTTTCCTCCGGGTTATCAAG
>Ga0335071_10007068_pt1 | contig 11577 bp, 7 predicted proteins | sample Lox_Sample_15_FD_206724 | JGI IMG/M metagenome (GOLD analysis project Ga0335071, IMG submission 206724) | Soil microbial communities from Loxahatchee National Wildlife Refuge, Florida, United States - Lox_Sample_1.5 | ecosystem: Environmental > Terrestrial > Soil > Wetlands | place: USA: Florida...
GCCACAGCTACGCTGGGGCCTAGGTAGACGCAGTGATCGGGGTAGAGGGTGCCCCCACTTGCAACCCGTAGCGCATCCCCATCGAACGACAGCATTCCAACATCGTCTGATTGTTGAACCCAACCTGGAAGCGCCAATCCCTTGGACGGACTGGTCGCTCGGCAGATCGGACGAACGGCCACATCCAAGCGGGACTCTACCTCAGAGATCAGTCTCATCAGCTCCGCTGAATCGTCAGCACCAAATACGAGCCCATGGTTTTCGAGCAGAAGCAGATCTATGTCGCGTCCATCGATGGCGACGCGGATGGCATCGGCGAGATGTCGACCGGGGTGAACGTACGGCAGCCTAGCCCAATGAAGTCCAGACAGCCGTTGCTCCAGTTCAGCCGTCTGATCGGGGCAGACGAGCCAGCGAATGCCACGAACCGAATGGGTATGAGCAACAAATCGGTGCGGTAGCGCAAGGTGCATTGCGGTCTCAACGGAGGCCCGCACGTTCCTTCCGCCCGGCGACAACCCCATCAGCACTTCACCGTCACCGGCCGACCATCGATTCAACTGATCCCAGGGTAGAAACAGGAAAATGTCGCCGGACTCAGCGTCTGAAAGTCTCGTGCCTGAAGCCTTGATCCAGAGTCCGGATTCTGTCTTGAGCGAGGTATTGCCTCCGCCAGCCTGGACCAGCATTTCGTCAGCTCCAAGCTCGGCAGATAGCGCTCTCAGGCGGGAAAGCTCGAGGAGGGGATCCCGCATTTCAACAATCTCCATTTCTATCTCGCTCAAAGGATGAGCCGTTTGGAACTGATACTTTCCGCAGTGCGTCGCTCTGCCCAGGGCCTTGCCAATCAGCACTCGTGCCCAGGGCTGGGCCGGGAACAGCTTTCTTGACAGTCTATATTTTCATTATTATCATGTAAGCGCTTAAGTTACCGATTACTTTACTCTCTCGGAGCCGCTAACCGATGAAAGACGAGATTCGTGTGGTCGATTTCAGCGCGCGCCCCGACTACGGGGCCAAAAGCAGGACATTGAGTACTGGGGCCAGGATCCCGGCCATCGGCCTTGGGACCTTCGGTTCGGACCACGTTCCGCATCAGAAGGTGGCCGAGGCAGTCCGGTACGCAGCCTCGATCGGCTACCGGCATTTCGACTGTGCATCGGTCTACGGCAATGAGAACTCGATCGGACTGGTCTTCAAAGAGCTGTTCCAGAACGGCCTCCGCCGCCACGACGTCTGGATCACATCGAAGCTTTGGAACGATAAGCATGGCGAGAATGACGTGATTCCGTCGTGCGAAAAATCGCTGAAAGATCTCCAACTCGACTATCTCGATCTGTATTTGGTGCATTGGCCCTTTCCCAATCATCATCCGCCGGGCTGCGATGTGACGGCCCGCAATCCACATGCCGTGCCCTACATCCACGAGAATTACATGCGCACGTGGGCCCGGATGGAGGAATTGGTCGATCGTGGCCTGGTACGTCACATCGGCACGTCGAACATGACGATCCCCAAGATGAAGTTGCTGCTGCGCGATGCGCGGATCAAGCCCGTGGCCAATGAGATGGAACTTCACCCACACTTTCAGCAACATGAGTTCTTCCGCTTCTTGCTCGACAACGGAATTCAGCCGATCGGCTACTCGCCTCTTGGTTCGCCGGGGCGGCCAGAGCGGGATAGGACACCAAATGATACGTCGCCAACGGAGGACCCTGCGATTCGCGCAATCGCGCAGCGGCTTGGAGTTCACCCGGCAGTCGTCTGCATTAAATGGGCCGTTCAACGCGGCCAGATACCGATTCCATTCTCGACAAACCCGACGAACATCTTGAGCAATCTGCAGGGTATCTTTGAAGAGCCTCTCACTCCACAAGATATGGAGACGATCGCGAAGTTGGATCGAAACTGCCGCCTGATCAAAGGTCAAGTCTTTTTATGGAAAGACGACCAATCATGGGAAGATCTGTGGGACATGGATGGTTCGATCACGCCTGCATAGTCCTTTTGGGATTTTCTGTAGATCGCCACTTATGTTCGTAGTGTTTCGCCAGAGTCAACAGTGGGGTTTGGACGCACGAGGAGATAGTCCTTATGTCAAAAACAATGATGGCGGCGTTTCTTCCAGGGAATAGCACAGTCGAGATGAGGAGTGTCCCGGTACCGAAACCTGATCATGGAGAAGTGCTTATCGCGGTCAAGGCTTCAACCATCTGTGGGTCGGATATACGCGCCATCTATCGCGAACATCTTGGCAAAGGCCCGGAAGGATATCAGGGAGTAATCGCCGGCCACGAGCCATGTGGCCAGATCGTCGAGACCGGTCCTGGGGCTCGCCGATTCAAAGTCGGCGATCGTGTCATCGTCTATCACATCTCGGGCTGCGGCGTTTGCAACGACTGCCGGCGCGGATACATGATCTCGTGCACCAGTACAGAGTATCGACGGGCATACGGCTGGCAGCGGGATGGGGGCATGGCCGAATATCTGCTCGCCGAGGAGAAGGATTTGATACTTCTGCCCGACGAGCTTACTTACCTTGATGGCGCGCAGGTCGCTTGCGGCTTCGGGACGGTGTACGAAGCGCTTCAGAAGATTGGCATCAGCGGGAACGATTCCGTGCTCATCACTGGTCTTGGGCCAGTGGGGTTGGCAGCTGGTGCGCTCTGCCGCAAATTAGGCGCAGAGAAGATCATCGGCATCGACATCGCAGCGGAGCGGCGCGACCTTGCTTTGCGTCTGGGCCTCTGCGATTCCGTGCTGACTGCAGGTCCGGACAACGTGGAGGAGGTACGCGATCTTACCGGTGGATTTGGCGTGGAGCGCGCTGTCGATTGCTCGGCCAATGCAGAGGCGCGCGCGGTGGCTATCCGCGCCACTCGCAAATGGGGAAGAATCGTGATGGTCGGCGAAGGCGGTGTGGTCACCTTCAACCCGTCACCCGACATCATTCACGATCAGAAGACAATCTACGGCTCCTGGGTGACCTCCACTTGGCTGATGGAGGAGTTGGTTGAACGGCTGGTACGTTGGAATCTTCACCCGGAAGATATCGTTACGCATCGATTCACCCTGGACCAAGCCGACGAGGCCTATCGGCTGATGGCCTCGGGACGGTGCGGAAAAGTCGCAGTCTGCCCGGCCGGAGTGTAGTGCATGTATACATCCCCAATCACCGATCGTCCGGAACAGTCCCGATCGCAGAATTTCATACCACAGCACGGCAGGATCGCATTCTTCCTCGTTACGGGGCTTTTTTTCCTCTGGGCGATCCCCAATAACTTGAACGATGTTCTGATTCGACAGTTCATGAAGTCGTTCGAGATCACGCGCCTTCAAGCGGGGCTGGTGCAGTCGGCCTTCTATTTCGGATATTTTTGTTTCTCAATTCCCGCAGCACTTGTCATGCGCCGCTTCGGCTATAAGACCGGTCTTGTCACTGGTCTCATCCTGTACGCTGGCGGCACATTTCTCTTTGTCCCGGCGGCGTCGGCACGAAGTTACCCCCTCTTTCTGATGGCGCTATTTGTGATCGCCAGCGGCCTCGGCTTTCTCGAGACGGGCGCGAACCCGTTTATCGCCCAGCTTGGTGAGCCCGAGAGTTCGGTGCGCAGGCTCAATTTTTCGCAGGCCTTCAATCCACTTGGATCGATCTGCGGGGCGATGATCGGCACACTGTTTATCTTCTCCGGCGTCGAGCCCGGCGCGCAGCAAGTCGCCCAGATGAAAACACAAGGCGTATACGACACGTACCTGCAGCACGAAACCGCACGCGTGCTCGTGCCCTACGTGGTGCTGGGTTTCGTCGTTGTGGCTTGGGCGATGCTAATTCTCAAGACGAAGTTTCCAGCGGTCGTCGGTGCGCACCCCGAGGTTGCAGAAACCAAAGATGGAGGCTACATCCGCCTGCTTCGGTTTCCGAGCTTCCTCTTCGCGGTTGGTGCACAGTTCTGCTATGTCGGCGCCCAGGTAGGCACCTGGAGCTACTTCATCCAGTACGCGCAGGACTACACGCACGTCGCCGAAAAAACAGCCGGGTATCTGTTGACCGCTACCTTGGCGGCCTTTGCCGTGGGTCGATTTGCGTCAAGCTATCTGATGAAGCGGATCCGGCCCAGCCTCATGCTCGGCGCTTTTGCCATAGCCAACATCCTGCTGCTTGCGGTAGGCATCCTTTTGCCGGGGTGGGTCGGACTCATCGCCGTACTATTGACCAGCTTCTTCATGTCGTTGATGTACCCCACGATCTTTGCACTTGGCATCAAGGACCTTGGGGTCCACACAAAAGAGGGCGCGTCCCTCATTGTTATGGCGATTATTGGTGGCGCAGTCTTCACCCCGGTCATGGGCGTTGCGTTTCAGTTCACAAGAAGCATGGCGTTAAGCATGATCGTTCCCATGTTTTGCTATCTCGTTGTTGCATGCTATGCCCTCTGGGGATCGCGGCTCGCACCATCTCGCAAGCTGGCAGAAACGCTACTGATCGAGGTTCAATGTGATTAAGAGAAGTCCGGATAAGGCTGAGCCTTGGGAACTTTCGCTAAAGCGTCAGCTCCCATTGTTAGGGCACCGTAACTGGATCGTCGTCGCCGATTCAGCGTATCCAGCGCAGTCGAATCTCGGCATCGAAACAATCGCGACGGGAGCAGATCATCTCGAGGTGCTGAAGGCGACGTTCGACGCGATCGGGAGCAGCCGTCACGTTCGGCCGAATATCTACATGGACTCTGAGTTCAGGTTGGTCGTCGAAGAAGATGGCCCTGGCATCACCCGGTATCGGCAGAAGTTGATTCGTCTCATTGGCAATCGCGAGACCCGACTTCTCGCTCACGACCAGATCATCGCGAAACTGGACGAGAGCGCAAAGCTATTTCGCATTCTGATTCTAAAATCCACGCTCATCATCCCCTATACATCTGTCTTCTTCGAATTGGACTGTGGGTACTGGACACGCGAGGCGGAAGAGCGGCTGAGAGCTTCTCTCGTGAAACGCACCACATAACCCCGGAGAGGTAATCCGTACTGGGCGTCTACACGCCAACCACTTCGGCTCGCCAGGTTCAGGCGGCAAATGCAAAGCCGCGAAAACCAAGCTGGTCGGCGATCAATGCGATGCAAATCTCTGGGGATTCAAAGTGGATCCGAACGTTGCCGCATTCGCGCCTCGGCCCCTCGAGATAGCAGCATCCTGGCTGATCATCGCTCCGAGTTCCTTAGCGGGTTCCGCCGGCGGAGACTGTCGTCTCGCGCATCGAAGGAATCATCAAGGAACTCGGAGGGCGCACAATAGATTTCGGTGCTCGCTAGACACCGCAGAAATGCACGCGGAGCCCCATTTCATGCAACATCACGGCCTTGGCCTCCAATGCTCTGTCCGCTACTTCGGCAGTTGGCGCATAGGCGACGTTGACATGGTTGGAGGGATGGCGCGCCATGAACTGGTTCTGTGTCACTCCGTGCAAAATCGCGTGCATGACAGGCCATTGCGAGGTCACTTCCTGCCAGCGGCGCTGCGTCTCTTCCTCGGGCAAGAGAATGGCCGTAGCACGGCCCAAGTCCACTTGTAACACGCCGCCTTCCAGGTAGACGCGACTCCAGACTACTTCGCCGGGCTTGCAAATACCTTTCAGCGTGCCTCCGCCGAGACGGAAATACATGGACGGCTGACGTTCGCTTACGGCGCCTGCATAGCCATTTACAAGGTGTGAAGCTGGCACGGCGCCGGAGATCTGGAGAAGCCACACGAACTCGTCAATGGGTCCTTGATTTGTGGTTCCCTTGAAATGTTCACCCCAGCGTACGTCATGCAATGTGGTGGCCGGGTCCAACCCCATCGCGCTCCAGACACGATTCGTAACAACGGCATCAACTCCTGCGCACTCATCCACTTCGTTGAAATGAGGCAGAGCTTTGCCTGCATACAATTCGTTGCCTTCTGGCGAGAAGACCGGAGGCCGGTCCACATTGTTGAGGAGCCCCTCAACCAAGTCGGATGCCGGAGCCAGATCCTTCAAGCCCTGCTGGTACTGAATTCCAATCGCATCGCACCCGAATTCGCTCGCGATACGAATGGCAGCGATATACATCTTTGCCTGTCCAAGAATCTGCCGGTCGGTCAGATCGGTTGCCTCATCATTGCCGGTGAGGAAGCGCATCCCCTTCGCGTCCAGCCAATCGCGTACTTTCTGCGCCTCGCCATCAGACACTGTCTGCATCGCCGCGAAGAGGGCCGACTGGCTCAGCCTTTCCTTGTAGATTCCCGCCGGATTGAGAAATGCATCTTCGATGATGGCGTTGTACATTCCCATGCAGCCCTCATCAAAAACACCAATCAAGGCTTTGCGCTGAAGCAACTCGTGCGCCAGGGCAACCCCCAATGCACGCTCGTCCGCTCCGGCTTCCATCGCATCGAAGGGGCGCACATGCGAAAAATCCTGGGTGACCTTCTTCTCCCTGATCCATTGCTGGAGACCCTTCTGAAAGAAAGAGTCAGTAAAATCCTTGCTCCACAGTGTGCTGAACTGGACGCCAGCCTTGCGAAGGCATCCGTTGAGATTCAACATGCCAACCAGGCCTGGCCACTGTCCGGACCAATTCGCAACGACAAGAATGGGGCCACGATGCGAAAACAAGCCAGCCAAGAGATGGCTGCTGTATTGCCACACAGACTCCGCAACCACCAGTGGCGCATCGGGATGGATCTTCTCAAAGATCTTCATACCCATGCGCTGGTTGTAGATGAATCCATGACCCAGCTTGGGATCGTAGAGGTGTGCCCGTCGCAGGCGGATTCCTTGAGCGGCAAAAGCCTCGGTGAGCATTCTCTCTAAGTTCGCCTGGGCAGCCCAGCAGACTTCGTTTGCAGACTGGCGCAAGTCTCCATTCGCAACCAATAGAACTTCGTCGGATGCTACCGGAACGGGTGCGTCCACAGCAGGAATAACATAGGTTGACATCGTTCTCTCCCCGCACCATTGAGGTGCGCTACTCAAACCATTGGGGCCGCATTTTGGCTCGCGGCGCGTGCTTCACGAATCGTGTCCAGGCGCTTAGCCGCTTCCTGCCACATATCGTTATCTTTTGGCAGGTAACGGCGAGTCTGCTCTGTGCCCGCCATCACTTTGCTCGCTTCGTGGAAATCGGCCAAATACCGTTTCGACACTGCCTGTGCAACCAGATTGCCCAGAGCTGCAGCCTCTACCGGACCAGCCACCACGACACAATTACAGGCATCGGCGGTCATTTGGCAAAGCAATGAGTTTCGTGAGCCTCCCCCTACCAGACGCACCACGTTGAACTTCCTGCCAGTTACACGAGCCAGATCGCACAATGTGCTGCGATACGTAAGCGCGAGACTCTCTAGGATGCAGCGTGTGATCTCGGCCTGTCTTTGTGGTACGACTTGGCCTGTCTGCCGGCACCATGCGGCAATTTCATCGTCCATTGTGCTCGGAGATTGGAACTCGGCTGCATCTGTGTCAATGAGCGTCTGGAATGGCGTCGCCGCGGCTGCAGCCTGCTGGAGATCGCTCCATGCGCTTTGCGTGCCGTTTGCCTGCCAACAGCGAATACACTCCTGGAGAATCCAGAGTCCGGTCAGATTCTTCAAACAGAGCGCACCTCCGTCCGCGGCGCCTTCGTTCGTGAAGCCGAGCCGGAAAGCCTCTGCGCTTCGGATAGCCGTTTCGACCGGCGTTCCCATGAGGCTCCACGTGCCGCAACTGAGGAAGACACTCTCCGGATCGAGGTCCGGAATGGCTGCGACCGCGCTGGCAGTGTCGTGCGACGCCACCGCGATAGCAGAGAAGCTGTCGCCGAACCCGCATTCGGCTAACACCGATGATTGCACTGGACCCAGAATCGTGGCTGGGGCACAAAGCGGAGCAAAAACGGAAGGCCGAATCTGAAGCGTCTCGATCAGATCCCACGCCCAATCGCGCTGCGCACAATCGAAGAGCTGAGTCGTTGTAGCTTCCGTATACTCGGCGCGCTTTTCGCCGCACAGCAAGTACTGAAACAAATCCGGAATCGAGAGCAGCGTCTTCGCATCACACAGCTGCCGATCGCCACTGGCGATCATGCTAAGCAGCTGATAGACAGTGTTGATCGCCATCGGCTGTACGCCGGTGGAGTGGAAGAATCGGAAATCATCAATCCTGGTGGCCGCATATTCCAGCATCCCTTGAGTGCGCGCGTCGCGGTAATGCACCGGGTTGCCCATCAAATTGCCGCCGTCATCGAGAAGCCCGAAGTCCACGCCCCAGGCATCGACTCCAATTCCAACAGGCGAAGAACTGTCCTTCGCTCGCAATTTGCGCAAACCCTCCAGGACGCCATTCCACAGACTGGGCACATTCCAGCAGAGAGTTTTACCCTGGCGCAGGGCAACGTTCGGAAAGCGATGCAATTCTTCTACGTCGAAGCCAACACCATTCCATCTGCCCGCAACGAGACGCCCGTTCGAAGCACCCAAATCTACTGCTAGGAACACCGCAGAGTTTGTCATGGAGCCCCTTCATTGGCCCCGCCGCGCCACAGATTATGCGGATTAAATTGCGCTAAAGTTAGCGAGAACTATTACCTCGGGAAAATACCATTGCCAATTCGCTCGTGTCAAACCCACCAGAAGCCTGCACTTGCTCTTTTGTCGTGCCCATGAGCAGTAAGTTCAAGAGAATGAACTGGCAGGGACGTCCGGCACCAGAAGTCCGCGATACCTGTTGCGATAACTGTATCGGTATTCTCTTGACACGCTGTCTTGAACTCCCTATCGTGCTCGTTTGTGAATAGTCCCGCCTCTAGCCGTCGAACCTTTCTCAAATCTGCCCTCGCGTCCTGGTGCCTTCCTGCTCTGGGTCCGCTTTCCTGGGCGGATGGGGGCGGGTACGAACGGACTGCTTGGTACCGGCAAGCCAAATTCGGGATGTTCGTTCATTGGGGGCCATACTCGCAGGCCAGTGTAGAGGCTTCGTGGCCGATCATGACCCCTAAAGTCGGCGGAATTACCGAGGCTGCCTATCGCTCCCTGCCAGCCACGTTTAACCCAACAAGATTCGACCCGCACACTTGGGTCGATCTCGCTCGCGAAGCCGGTCAGAAATACATGGTCTTCACTACGAAGCACCATGACGGCTTTTGCATGTTTGACTCCGCTTATACCGACTACAAAATCACCAGGACTCCCTATGGGAAGGACATCGTCGCGCAGCTCGCTCGCGCTTGCCACGAAGACGAAATGCCGCTGGGCTTCTATTACTCCCCTCCGGACTTGCATCACCCGGGCTTTCGCGATATCAGCAAGCCCGCAAGCGAAAACTGGCATGGGCAGCCGGAGCGGCCAGAATGGTCGAGTTACCTGGTCTACATGAATCTGCAATTGCGCGAATTGCTCACCCGATATGGCCCCGTAGCGCTGATCTGGTTCGACGGCCTGAACAATCAGGAAAAATATGACGGGGCACATGTGCTTCGCATGATCTCCGAATTGCAGCCTGCAACACTGGTCAATGATCGGCTCGGCGTTGACGGCGACTACGAAACACCGGAGCAGTTCATCCCGACCCAAATTCCCACCCAAGGAGTGCATCTGACGGGAATCGATCCTGCGGTCTCAAGAAATCTGAAAGCTGGAGTCCCGAGTACCCAGGACTTTCGCCTGTGGGAGACCTGCATGACGATCAACGACACCTGGGCCTACAACGAGAAGGACAACAACTACAAGACCTCAAACATGTTGATCCGGAGCCTCGTCGAGGTAGCAAGCCGCGGAGGCAATTTCCTGCTGAACGTAGGACCGCGCCCGGATGGCCAGATACAACCTGAGTTCCAGGAGAGGCTTAAGGCCGTTGGTGCGTGGCTCGCAGCCAACGGCGACTCAATTTACGGAACCACCTATGGGCCGGTGCAGAATGAAGTTGGTTTACGCACCACAGCCGGCCCCAAAACCATATACCTGCATTTTTTCGACTGGAAACCGCCCGTCTACACGCTGGCCGGCCTCGATGCACGTGTTTTGTCGGCACGTCTCTTGGCTAACGGTGCGCCGCTCACATTTCGCCAAACCGCAGGCCGACTCGAAATCGACATTCCACAGACGCCTCCCGACCCGGACGTGAGCGTCGTCGCTCTGAATCTATTCTGAGAACGATCCAGAAACTGCCGCCGATTGCAGAGTTCGCCGCACCTCGAAAGGAGATTCCCTTGAAAAACGGTGTTCAATCTGTCGCCATCCTTTTGTTATCTCTTGTCGCCACCGTGGTACCCGCTCTCGCACAGGTGGAGGGCGAACATGTGGATGTGAGTGATACGCACAACGTCAAGGCTATTCAGGACACTGAGACGCCTGCGCAGCGAGATGCCCGCATGGCGTGGTGGCGCGACGCACGTTTCGGCATGTTCATCCACTGGGGCTTGTATTCAATTCCTGCCGGCACCTGGCAGGGCAGGCAGGTTCCAGGCATCGGAGAGTGGATCATGAACACCGGGTCGATCCCGGTGGCCGACTATAAGGCGTTGGCTTCACAATTCAATCCCACGGGATTCAATGCCCACGACATCGTCGCACTTGCCAAATCAGCGGGCATGAAATACATCATCATCACGTCGAAGCACCACGATGGCTTCGCCATGTTTGATTCAAAGGCCGATCCGTTCAACATCGTGGCCGCGACTCCATTCCATCGCGACCCGCTCCGCGAGCTTGCGGACGAGTGTCGCAAACAGGGAATCAAGTTAGGGTTCTACTACTCGCAAGACCAGGACTGGACGGCTCCGGGCGGCGCCGCTTACAAGACTGGCAATCATGATCGCCCCAATCATCATTGGGATCCTGCGCAGGACGGAAGTTTTGCCGACTATCTGCACAAGAAGGCAATTCCCCAGCTCGAGGAACTACTCAGCAACTACGGCGAATTTCCCTCCGTCATCTGGTTCGACACGCCGACCAAGGACATGACACCTCAGCTCGCCGGTGAGATCGTTGCTCTGCTGAACCAGCATCCGAATCTGATCTGGAACAATCGCCTCGGCGGCGGCTACAAGGGCGATACCGAAACTCCGGAACAGTACATCCCCGCTAAAGGCTACCCCGGGCGCGACTGGGAAGCCTGTATGACGATCAATGACACTTGGGGCTACAAGTCCTACGATACCGACTTCAAGTCGACGAAGACACTGCTCCAGAACCTGATCGACATTGCTAGCAAAGGCGGCAACTACCTGCTGAACATTGGGCCCGATTCCAAAGGCAACGTGCCACCTGCTGAGGTTGAGCGGCTCCAGGAAATTGGCAAGTGGCTCGACGTAAACGGCGAAGCCATCTATGGTACTGGGCCGACTCTCTTTGGCGCGGAAGCCGGGAGCTTCAGCTCCAACGAACTGGACAAATCTGGCAAACCCAAGTTCATCCCCAAGTGGGAGTGGCGTTCAACGACCAGTTCGAACAAGATTTACATTGAATTGTTCGCGTGGCCCAATGGCACTTTCCATCTCGACAGCGTACCCCGTGATGTAACGGGCGCCTACCTGTTGGCGGACAAGGACCACTCGGCATTGAAGGTAACGAAGGCCGGATCGGGC
>Ga0335071_10007071_pt1 | contig 11574 bp, 6 predicted proteins | sample Lox_Sample_15_FD_206724 | JGI IMG/M metagenome (GOLD analysis project Ga0335071, IMG submission 206724) | Soil microbial communities from Loxahatchee National Wildlife Refuge, Florida, United States - Lox_Sample_1.5 | ecosystem: Environmental > Terrestrial > Soil > Wetlands | place: USA: Florida...
ACTACCTCACCCAGGCTGGCGTAGCGCCACCCACCTTCATTGCCTTCACCAACCGCTCCGGCAAGCTGCACTTTTCCTTTGAACGTTTCCTGGAAAATCGCATCCGGGAGAAGTTCGGATTCTTAGGAACCCCAATCGTGATCAAGGCAAAGCCACGCCGGTGAGTCGAGCCGCCCGGACGAGGCGCAAGAGCAGGACTTAAGAGCCGAAACGTAAGAACCCGCGTGCCGGCCGCAAGTAACTTGCCAAGAGTGTTATAATCCCAACCCAAAGTGCAGGATCGGCGACTGTGTTGCTCTAAGGGGTGTTATGCAACTTCAGAGATCCTCCCTTCCGATTCACATCAGCCTTGGAATCTCTCTCCTATTGTTAATTGCCGGGCTTGTTCCCGGGAGTGCCGCGGCGCAGTCGGCAGCCGTGTGCGGTCCTGCGCCAGCCGTCAAGGCGGCACTCGACAAATTGCCAGAACAAACTCCGACGCAAACGAATTGGCAGTTTCACCAACAGCATCTCGATGCGCTGCAAGACTTGCTGCGCCAGTATCCGGGCGATGTATTCGTGCAGAAGTCCTACATCGAATCAATGCGCGGCAGGTCGGAGAAGGACAAAGCAACGGCTGAGTACAAAGCGCTCTACGAACAGCACCCGGAAAGCGCGCCGCTGGCTTACCAGTACGGTCTCATCCTCGAGGGCCGCCAGTCCGCAGAAGCTATCAAACTCTTCAAGCTTGCGCTCCAAAAGGACCCGAACTTCGCCTTGCCACATCTCGAACTGGCTTCCCTCTACAGCACGGCGGTCTTTTCGGACAAAGATCAGCGGGTGGCAAACCTAAAGGCCTTTCTGGAAGCTTGTCCCTCTTCGTTCCAAGGCTACGAGTCCTTGGCCCGCACCGATGATCAAGATCTTCAGCGCAATTACGCGGCCAAGCTGCGTGCGATGCTCGCGAGCGGGAATGACGCCGACGCCGTAGGCGCCTACCCGACGCTGTGGTCGCTCGAATTCAAGGTGCACTCGCCTTCAGAATATGGCCCCCTGCGCCAGCAAGTCGGGATTGATCTCGAACGCCTCCGTCAGCTCAAGCTGGAGGACAAGCGGCAGTGGTACGAGGCGCTCCAGGAAGGCTACAAGCTGGTGAACCAGCAGGAGCAATCCGACTGGGCGGACGAGCAAGAGGAGATACGATTCCCATCGCCATGGTCTTTGCCTGCAATGTCGAAGTGGCGGAAGGACCACCACTATCCCAGCGAGGATGCAGCGGCGGAACTAAAGAAGGCCTACTTCAGCGACCGCTTGCCGCAGACCACCCAGTGGCTCAAGGAGCGTCCCAACACCACGTTTATCTGGATGTGGCGACTGAATACCATGGAGCATTTGGAGGACGTGTCCTCGGCCGACGTGATGGCGGCGGTAGATCAGACCATGAAAGTAATGATGAGCAACGCCGGCCCGGAAGGCCCTGGCTCGGGCGAGTACTTCAACGTGGCGGAAGTCCTCTCGAAGAAGCACCTTGATCCTGAGCGCGAGGTCGAACTGGCACGGAAGGGACTCGACAAATGGGCCATTGAGGCTAAAGAGCCTTACTATGATTGCTGGGCCACCAAAGATAATCTCGAGGACGACAAGTTCTATCAGTCCAATTCGCGGCTTCAGGGACTGGGATTCGAGGCAGACGGCTACTTGCAGCTAAAGCAGTCGGACAAGGCGCAGATCGTGCTGGCACACATGGACGAGCGCCTGGAAGAATTCAAGTCGCTCGCGGGAGACAAGCAGGACCGCAAAAAGACCTATGGCGGCCACCTTGCGACCTACTGGGGGCTCATGGCTCGCCAAGCCGAGATCGAGGGCCGGAAGCTCGACGCCATGGCCTATTATGAACACGCTTTGCTCGCGCGGCTTGATGCCCAGCAAAAGCCTGAGACGGGGATGAAGGATGAACTCGCCGGCGACGCCCATCGGCTCTGGACCAGTCTCGGGGGCACGGAGGGAGGATGGAAGTTGTGGTATGGCCGCCGCGCCGACGCCTTAGTCAATCAAGCCGTCCTGACCTGGGAGGACGCCAATCAGCCGCTCGCCGCCTTCGAGCTTGCCGATTTGAACGGCAAAACCTGGAACATGGCCTCGCTCAAGGGCAAGACAACGTTTCTCAATTTCTGGGCTTCCTGGTGAACGTATTGCCGCGAGGAGTTGCCTCGCTTACAAAAACTCATCGAGCAGTACAAGAATCGCCCCGAAGTTCAGTTCATTACCATGAACATGGATGAGAACCCTGGAATCATCGAGCCCTTCCTCAAAGAGCACCAACTGGCGCTCACTGTGATTCCGGCTTACAGCTATGTGACCGAAACGCTCCAGGTAAATGGGATTCCTCAGAATTGGATTGTGGATTCGGATGGCGTGGTGCGGCTAAAGGGGATTGGCTACGACTCTACCGAGAAATGGGAGGTCGGCATGCGCGACGCCATCGACAGATTCAAGCCTTTGGCGAGCTTGCCGTCCGCCGCCGTCTCGGCGCATTGACTTGGCAGATGCCCATTAAGCGTGCGACTTGCAAACCAGGGCGAGGGCGCAGAGCGTGGCGAAACCCACGAGAATGAGACCGAAGACAGCATTGACGAGGCGGAAAAATGTCGGCCCGATACCGTCGGGGAGGAAGCGCACGAGAAAGGCGAGCAGGGTGAACCACGTCAGCAGCCCAGCTCCAACCGTCAAAATGCCCCACCTATGGGCATGAGGGCCAAGGACGGTATAAGCGTAGCTAAGCCAGTTAGAAGAGGCGCCCACCCAGTAAGGCAGGGTCATGGGGTTTACGATGGTCAGACCCGCGCCGGCAGCCATTTCGCCGATCAAACGCTTGGACCGGCTACCACTCTCCCACCGTTTATTATTCCCGTTTTGAACTGGCGAGGGTGGTTTGACTGCATGGAGCAGGAAAAATATCCCCAACGGCAACAGAACTAGGACGCTAATAGCGGCGAGTACGGTCCGGAGACCCGGAGTCGAGATGTCGGACAGAAGGTAGTGGCCACCGAGGAGAGCGAGGGAGAAGACGGTCAGGTCAACCGCCACCGACCCGATCCCGCAAGCGATGGTGTCCCACCAACCGCTGATCATGCCGCGGCGGATAGCGAGCATGTTGACCGGCCCGATGGGCGCGGCCGCCGCCAATCCCATGAAATATGCAGCCGCAAGTACCCTGAACTGAGGGGCGAATATCATGTGGCGACCGAGTAGTAAGGCGAGAAGCAATCCTCCTCAGACGACTGGACAGAGTATACATCTTACACGTTCTGAGAGGTAGCGTCGCGCGCGAAGGTACCAGTACAATCCTGGCGGGCATGGCGCCCTCCATCCACCGGCAACGGCTTCTCCGCCGTCTAGGCCGCTTTGTGGATTCCGGCGGAGCCCATCCTCATTTCCTGTTTATATCAGATATAATGGTGCTCGACCAACGGAAACCGATGATGAACCCCGAATACCTGTGGCTTATTCTCGCGGCCGCTTTAGTGCTAACTCCAACGACGCGCGGTGCGAACTCGGCGGGCGAGGAGGCCGACAGTCCGGCCGTGCTCGCCTGGCCCGCTCCGGAGCAAGAGAAACTTTTCGGGGACTACACCCTGCGCGTGAACGGGCAAGCAGTGCCCGTGTATGTCTGCCGTGTCTCCGCCATGCCGTTCGACCAAGTGTGGCCAGGCTATCAGCGACCTCTCGACCAGACCGAACTGGCGGGCTTCGGTTACTGGGAAATGACCGGTCCAGTCCACGTAGAAGTCCTGGCGAAACGTCCCTTCCGTGCGGTTGCCGTGCGGCCCAGTTCGCGGCGTATTCAACCGCTCGTCCAAGGGTCCCGCGTCACTTTCGAGCTTCCGCACCCGGGCCAGATCACGGTGGAATTCGATGGGACACATCACGCCCTGCACTTGTTCGCCAACCCGCCGCAGTCGGCCGCTTTGCGTCCAGGCGACCCGAGTGTCCTTTACTTCGGACCAGGCGTGCACCGGCCGGGCAGAATCCTGCTCAAGAACGGGCAGACGGTCTATATCGCCGGGGGGGCCGTCGTCTATACCGCCATCGAGGGGCGCGGCGTGCACGGCGTTCGCATCCTGGGGCGTGGCATTATCGACACCAGCGAGTTCGAGCGAGGGAAGGGCGGCGGCTCCATCCACCTGGAGGACTGCTCGGACGTCCAGGTGGAGGGCGTCATCATCCGGGACTCCGACCTTTACGGCCTCAGCGCCTTTGGCTGCCAGAACTTGGAAGTGGCCAATGTGAAACTGATCGGTTTCTGGCGTTATAACTCCGATGGCATTGATATGTGCAATACCCAGAACGTGACGATTCGCGATTGCTTCATCCGCTCCTTTGACGACTCGATGGTGGTGAAGGGGGTCAACGGCCCCTCGGGAGGTGCACGGCCCCTCCCCGGACAGAGTTACGACAACCGGCCGGTTCGTAACCTGCGCGTCAGCGGATTGGTCATCTGGTGCGACTGGGGCCGGGCCTTGGAGATTGGCGCGGAGACGTCCGCGCCGGAGATGGCCGATTTAATATTTCGCAATACTGACGTGATTCGCAACACGCACATTGCCATGGATATCCAGCACAGCGACCGCGCCGCCATCCACGACGTCCGCTTTGAAGATATCCGTGTCGAGGTGGACGATGCGAACCCGCTGCCCATAATCCAGAAGAGGCGAGGCGAGAAGTACAATCCCCACGCAGGTGCCCCCGCCGCGGCCTGCGGAGGATGCGCCACGCTTCCGGGCCAGGCCGATTATCTGCCCAACCTTATGGTAATCGTAATCCACCCCACGGCTATCACCCGAGATAAGGAACAAGGAACCGTGCGCGACGTCGTCTTCAAGGACATTTCCGTGACGGGGAAGAATCTGCCGCCCTCGGCATTGACCGGATTCGACGCCGTCCACGATGTGCGTGGCGTCGCGATCCAAAACCTGCGCTTCAATGGTCGGCCCATAACCTCCCAGCCAGACGCCCACCTCGAAATCCGGTCTAATGTCCACGATGTGCGTTTCACGGAGGGAAACTGAAGTGGGGCGCCGACCTGCGCTCCCCGTCCGTCGGTTGACGGACGGCCCCTCCTGAATCACGCTTCTAAACTTCACCGCAGCTTTCCACGAATCACGGTAATCGACCCGCCCGGCAGGGTGTACATGCCATCGGGAGTGGGGGTGATCGTCGTGTTCTTGTTCTCGGCGGGGGTGTTGCAGTATTGCACGAACACGACAGGGCCGGCGAAAGCGTGCGGAGCGCCGCTCGCGTCGTGGATAATCAAATGGGCCGGATGAGCCTCATGCAGGTCGTGGTTGATCAGCAGAAGCGACCAGTTTCCGTCCGGGCGACGTACCGAGTAAGCGGTAATCACCTGGCGCCCGGCGGGGTCGAAGAGATCGGCGGAGGCAGGGAAAATCTGGTTCGCGCCCGCGCCATGCTGCAGCCACTCGAAGTTGATAATGTGCGCCGAAGTGAACGGGGTGTATTGCGGCGTGCCGTAAGCGCCACCACCGTTAGGTCCACTGCCGTCACCCCAATAGTCGCCGGCGCCGTCATTGATTGCCGGCCGGTAGAACGCCGTACCGCCCTGGGTGAAAAACGTCCCGAAGGCATCGCACTCCCAGATGGCCTTTCCCATCGCACTGACATACCCTTTCGGCCGATCACTGGCGATGATGCCGCTCTCGGAGATAATCAGGGGCACGTCTTTGGGCACCCCATCATCCCGCCACATCTTCAGGACGTGCTGCATGATCCCCGGCTCCATGTACAGCGTGTCCCACTCGTACGGCGGAGTAAAGCCATCGACGAAGAAGGGGTAGTGTTCAAACGACATGAAGGAGAGATCCTGAAGATGGCCATGACTCTTCAGGTAATCGACGAATCGTTCCAACCATGAAGTACGGCCCTGGTTATCGACCCAAAGGGTGATGTCCTTATCCACGCCTTCAAACACCGGGCCGCCGAGCTTGGCGCCGGGAGTGAGCTTGTGGATGGCCTCCGCCCATTGACAGTAGAGCGCGCCATAGTCCTCCGGCATGGTGTGCTTGCCGTCGCACTCCTCTCCGATTTCAATTCCCACCACCGGATAGCCACGCTTGTTGATGTACGCCACCTCGTTGGCGCAGTCCTCGGGCGTGCCGTAAATCACCGCGCAGGGAACGAGCGCCGGGTGCCCCATGGTTAAGCCACTGGTAAAGAAATTATCCATGCCGTTGTATTCGTCGTGGCCGCCCGTGATCAGGTTTCCAGTCTCGTGCCAAGGGTCGATGGAAGAAGCGCAGAAGGACCCCCTGGTATCTTCCGCCGAACCGGGAAAGGCCTCCACCCCTCCCCCGTCGAAATCTCCGCGACGCTCGCGTCCCGTGGAAGGACCCGGCTCCACACCGTTCGCAGGATAAACCACCGAGTAAGTTCCCTTCCCGTCTATCGTCCCCGCGGACAGCGTCTGGAGTGCATAGCCCACGCAGTTGCGAATGTCCTGAGCGCCATGCGTGTCACAGGTTTGGGAGGACTGGGACATCAGTACTCGCACAAAGCGCGCCTTGATGGGTTTATCGCAAAGCCGCAGGTGCGCATTTCCGCCCTTGCCGTTATTCACCGTGCCCGCCGGGAAGTTCTTCCACACGCCATTCGGGCCCATGTCCCAATCCAGCGCGTTCTTATCGCCAACCCAGTACTGCACCACGTAGGTAACAGCGTAGGGATTGACCCATTGAATGTGGACCGCGTTCACGAGCCGCGCGATCCCCATATCGATTACCACCCATTGCGGGTGCAGCGCATCACTCTCACCAGTGAAATGGCTGGTCAGGTAAGGATTGCTTTTCCAGTAGTCCTGATAGCCCGCCACCAGGGGCGAGTCGCCGCTGGTCATGAAGTCGCGATGGGGCAACGAATAGGAATAGCCGTAGTGGATAGGTTCGCCCAGTTCGGCGCTGCCGGTGAAGTAGCCGCTCTTGCGGGCAGGATCGCTCCAGGTGCCGTGTTCGTTCCAGTGCCAAGCCGACAAGCGCAACTCACTGTTGTTGCGCATCGTAATGGAACCCCAGCCGAGGTTCTTGACGCCTTGAATCGTCTCAGGCTTGGTGAGATTGTCCACCTGCGACTTGGACAGATCGTCCATCCACGCCCCCGTGGCCGTGTCGGGATCGATCGTGTTCAGGACGTGCTCTGGGGTTACATCCACCTGGACCGTCGCTGCCCGGCCGACGGTGGGGGCCTTTGAACCCGCTTGTGCCTGGACGTGAACAAGCGTGCGACTGGGGGTTAGGACAAAGCCAATTACCAAGACGAACGGCGTATATAGGAATGGGCGAAGCGAATTCTTCTGAGTCTGGCCGATATTCACGATGTGCGCTCCCTGTCAAATTTAGCGACGACAAGCACGTGTGTCCATCCTGCGGAGGGGCCGCCATCTTATCACCGTTTTTGCCCCTACCAGTTTTTTGTGCTACCCTTCCTCAACGGAATGTTGCCGCATGCACCCGCTAAGCGCTTCCAAGGAGATACCATGAATGCCGCCGATCCGACTGGTGGATCTTGCCGTGTGCGAAGCTCCCTGTGCGGAGTAGTGTTTGCCATCCTATGTACTTTGCCCGGGGCGCTTTTCGGCCAAGGCTATTTTGGCAGCGTCACCGGAGAGATCACGGACCAAAGTGGGGCCGTTGTCCCCGGGGTGAAGGTAACTCTCGTCGACCAACAGAAGGGTTACCGTTATGCCACGACCTCGGACACCGCCGGGCGCTATCTCTATGTGTCCATTCCGCCCGGATCATACTCTCTGACCGCCGAAACGACCGGTTTTGAGAAGATGGTGCGTACCGGCGTCACGGTAAGCGTCAGCGAGAATGTGACGGTTAACCTGCGTCTGAAGCTCGCCACCTCGACCCAAACCGTAGAAGTCCAGGCGGTGGCGCAGAACCTGAAGACCGAAGATGCGGTGACGGGCCAGGTGGTCAATCGCCGGTTCATTAACGATCTGCCCCTGGTGGATCGTTACGTGATCGATTTCCTGGAACTCGCGCCGGGCATGAACAACCAGAGCGATTCGAACTCCGTGGGCGACACGGGAACGAACTTCATCTCCAATGGCAGCCGCGGCGCGAATTCCGACATTCTGATGGACGGCGCCTCGATCACCAACTTTGAGCCCAACGGCGGCATTACGGCAGTCACCTACACCCCGTCCCCGGACGCCGTGGAAGAATTCAAGGTGCAGCAGACCAACTTCAGCGCCGAATATGGATTTACCGGCGCTACGGTTGTCAACATGGTCACCCGCTCGGGCACCAACTCGTTCCACGGCAGCGCCTACGATTTCATTCGCAATCAGCTCACGGACGCAAACAATTGGTTCAACAATGCGGGTAACCAACCCCTTCCCCCTGTGCACCGCCACAATTACGGCGGTACGGTGGGCGGGCCCATCCTCAAGAACCGGACTTTCTTCTTTTTCGACTGGGATGGGACGCGCGATTCAGGCATGGGCACGTATAAGGCCGGCGTTCCCAGCGCTGCCGAACGCGCGGGCGACTTTGGCGAACTGTGCGCGGCTGCGGGTGGCACTTTTGACGAAACTGGCCTTTGCAGCGAAATGGCGGGCCAAATCTACGATCCATACTCCGGCACGTACCAAACTCCAGACAACGGGCCCGCCGGCGCGTACCGGAGCAGCTTTATCCCGAACAACAACCTCGCCGCCTACTCCAGCCCCGGCAATCCCAACTTAAACGGCACGCCCTATCAGTTGACGGACGGCGCGGGAAACCTGATCGATCCCGTAGGCCAGAAGCTGATGAACCTGTTCCCGGTGGCAAATATGCCTAGCGGAGGTATCTACGATAACTGGATTGCGTCCGGTGCAAGTTCCGGCGCCGGCGATCAGTTTGATCTCAAGATCGACCATCGCTTTGGCGAAAGGCATTTGCTCAGTGCCAAGTACTCGCAGAACTGGAATCACTCTACCCCTTACAACTGTTTCAAGGATTTCGCCGATCCCTGCGGGAGCGGGAGGAACGGGGGCGCGGCGCACCTACTGGCGCTCAATGACACCTACACGTTCAGTCCCACCCTGCTCCTGACTAGCACGTTCGGCTTTACACGCGGCTCGATGCTGATCGACGCTTACAACAAGAAACTGAATGCCGATCCCCTCGGCACCCTGGGCTTACCTTCGTATCTTGAGGCTAACGGCTTTCTCGCCGTCCCCGCCATCTTCATCGGCCCGGGCTACTATTCCGCCGGCTACACGACCATCGGACAGGATCCCTACGGCAACTACGTGCAGGGCCAGGACACGGGCCAACTCTCCGAAGTTCTCACGAAAATCAAGGGGAAACACGAGTTGAAATTCGGCTTCGAGGGGCGGCTACACCAGCAAAATTACATTCAAACCAACGCTCCGGTGGGCAACTTCAATTTTGGCAGTATCGGCAGTTCCCAGTGTCCGGACCCTGATATTACGGTGTGCGGTGGCGACGGCATGGCCAGCTTCATGATGGGCCAGTTGATAGGTGGCGGCGCCGGGTACGAGATACAGTTTCGGGTGGCGTCAGAGAACTATCAATATGCCGGATTCACCCAGGACAACTGGAAGGTCACCCCTAAACTGACTTTGAATTTGGGACTTCGCTACGACGTTTCCTTGCCCCGGACCGAACGCCACAACCGCATGAACTGGTTCGAACCGAACGTGGTGTCGCCCCTCTCCGTGCCCGGAATGGGTACGCTTCATGGAGGGGAAGTATTCACGAGTGGCAAGGTGCGCTCGGACTGGGAAACAGACTTTCGAGATTTCCAGCCGCGTCTCGGACTCGCCTATCAACTCGGCAGCAAGACCGTGCTGCGCGGGGGTTACGGCATCTATTTCAGCCAACCGCGCTCGGGGGCGAATGGCTTGTTGAGCTACGGCTCGCAGGGCTTCAACCAGTCAACGGGCACCGTCAACACCTACCAGAATGATGGCGCCACGCCGTGGTTGCACCTCAGCGATCCTTTCCCGAACGGGCTGATTCAGCCCCCGGGAAGCTCCCTTGGCCTATTGAACGATGTTGGTTACTGGGCTGTCGGACCACTCCGTACGCCGGCGGCGGCCCGCACGCCTTATGAGCAGAGCTGGAGCTTCGGGATCGAGCGTCAACTGGCTTCCAGTATGTTGCTGGACGTGCATTACATCGGCAAGAAAGGAACTCGTCTGTATTTTGGGGGCAACAATAATCTCGATATCCTGGGATCGCAAATCGAGAGGATGACGCCGACGGATATAGGTAACCTCGGAGACTACGTTGACAATCCTTTCGCTTCGGTGCTCACCGACCCCTATTACTCCAACAGCTTCCTCTCCAGCCCCACCGTCCCGGCTTACCAGCTCATGTTGACGTATCCACAATTCGGCGGCGTGCAGGTGGACGAGCCTCCGAGCGCCAATTCTATCTACAGTGCACTGCAAATCTCATTGGAAAAGCACTACTCCAATGGCTTGCAACTGTCGGTAAACTACACGTGGTCGAAATCTATCGACGATTCCTCCGTGGCCGACACTAATGTGGCCTGGCTGGCGAATTATGGCCAGGACTCCGTGAATTATGGCCTCGCGGACCCCAATCGGCCCTACCTCGAACGCAGCCTCTCCACCTTCGACATGCCGAACCAGTTGAAATTCGAATATACGTACGATTTGCCGTTCGGGCGAGGAAGGGCGTTCTTTAGCAACATATCCCGGCCCCTCGAACTCATCCTGGGCGGTTGGAAAACCGCCGGCGTGTGGACCATTCACGACGGCTTCCCGCTTCAGTATTCGGTCACGGGTGGAGGTACTCCGATCATTACGTATGGTCCCCAACGGCCCAACCTGGTCGGCACGCCCAAGCGAAGCAGCGGCTCGGAAGACAATTGGCTGAACAACTATTTTGCGAACCCTGACGTCCTCCAGGCTCCAGGCCCCTACACCCTGGGTAACGCCGCGCGGACTGTCGGGGCCGTGCGCAGTCCCTTCACCTTCACTAACAACTTGTCCATTATGAAGGACTTCGCACTCTCGCACCGCCATGAAGCGATGAAACTGCAACTGCGCCTGGAGGCGGAGAACGCTTTCAATCACCCCGTATTTGGCACGCCGAGCACCTCGGTGGGCGACCCTGACTTCGGCATCATCAACTACACGGCTATCGGGCCTCGGCAGTGCCAGTTGGCTTTGAAGTTGGAATTCTAGCAAGGACCGGCGGCGGGCAAGAGAAGTGCACGCGGAAATATCTGGGGCACTCGTCTCATGGCCCTTTGCTGTCCTTTGCCGATCCCGCTGGCGCAATGGGTAAACGGATGTAGAAGGTCGTCCCTTTCCCCAATTCACGCTCAAACGTCAAAGTGCCTCCGTGACGGTCTACCACCACCGACCGCGCGATCGACAAACCTTGACCGGTTCCGCGTCCAACTTCCTTGGTGGTGAAGAAGGGATCGAAAATCTTGCTACTGATACTCTCCGGGATACCCCCACCAGTGTCGGAAATGGTGACTAAAACCTTGTCGCCTTCTGCTACGGTGCAGACCCGGATCAGGAACGTG
>Ga0335071_10007073_pt1 | contig 11573 bp, 12 predicted proteins | sample Lox_Sample_15_FD_206724 | JGI IMG/M metagenome (GOLD analysis project Ga0335071, IMG submission 206724) | Soil microbial communities from Loxahatchee National Wildlife Refuge, Florida, United States - Lox_Sample_1.5 | ecosystem: Environmental > Terrestrial > Soil > Wetlands | place: USA...
CGAGAGCGCGACAGGCGACAGCCCGCCGGTCAGACGAGCCACCGCAGCGTGGAAGGCGCGGTCGGCCAGATGGTCCTCGTCCTGCGCAGGGGAGCTCGGCATTGAGGGTGGAGCTGACAACGGCTGTACGTTGGGCGAATGCGGAGCTTGCAAGAGCCCGTCCTGGCTTTTGAGGGCGGGGGCTGGCAGCGCCGGATCGGTGCTGGCCACGGTCGGCGATGTCAGCTGCACGGGCTCTTCTCTGATGTCGTGGCGCTTCGGATGAGGAACGTCAATTCTCGGCGTGACGGCCGAACAGCCGCGATACCGCGTCCATCATGCGGCGGCTGTGGCTGAAGATCCGGTCACAGTCGCGGCGCATGAAATCGATCTGATGCTGGCCGCATTCCTCGACCATCGTCTTGACGTTGCTGACCGAGTGGGCGCCCGCCAGTTTCGATGTAAACTCGGCAAACAGATGCGTCTCGGTTCGTGCCCGATCGATCCATTCCTGGGTTGCGAACACGGCCTCCTCCAGAGCGACCCGTTGAGCGCCGTAGAGGAAATCCAGCGTCCGCCTGCTTGCCTGGCCGAGCGGACCCGTTGCTTCGACCACCGGGGGCGCCCCAGCCTGCGTTTCGGACAACTCAGCCATGTGAACCTCCCGCTAAACCCACTCTCAGCTTGCAGTCTAGCTTTGGAGCGGCGCAGCATGTTGAGCTGCGTCAATCTGATCCGGGATTGCCTCGCTTGACCTCGATCAAACCGGGGCGCCGGTAACGGTCTAACCTGATCAATATTGAAGCATTTTCTGAATAAGCGGAGCACCCGATGCGCGCCCACCAGATCATGACCAAACCGGTCATTAGCGTCTCTCCTGACACGACGATCGTCGAAGCTGCCAACATCATGCTGCAGCGACATGTCAGCGGTCTGCCAGTGGTGGACGGCGGCAAGCTTATCGGCATCGTGTCGGAAGGAGATTTCATCCGCCGCAGCGAAATCGGCACCCAGCGCAAGCGCGGCCGCTGGCTGCGCTTCATCCTGGGTCCGGGCAAATCGGCTGCCGATTTCGTCCAGGAGCACGGCCGCAAGGTGTCGGAGGTGATGACCCGGGACCCGCTGACCATCACCGAGGATACGGCGCTCGCCGAGATCGTGAACCTGATGGAGAAGAACAACGTCAAGCGGCTGCCGGTCGTTCGCGACGGCAAAGTCGTCGGCATCGTGTCGCGCGCCAACCTGCTTCAGGCGGTCGCCAGTTTGGCCCGCGAAGTGCCCGACCCCACGGCCGACGACGATCACATCCGCGACCGCATCATCGCCGCCATGGAAAAGAACGACTGGTGCCCATTTGGCCTGTCCGTCATCGTCAAGGACGGCATCGTTCACCTGAGCGGGGTCATCACCGAGGAGCGCTCGCGCCAGGCGGCAATCGTGGCCGCGGAGAACGTCGAAGGCGTGAAGAAGGTGCATGACCATCTGTGCTGGGTCGACACGATGTCAGGCATGTACATGAACTCGCCCGAAGACGAGGACATGGCCAAGGCGAGTTGATAAGCCCAGCTGACAGGACGAGCCGGTTAAAGCAGCTTTCCGTCCGGTCCGAAGAACGGATGCGGACCGTCGAACTCGCCGATCGGCACCTGATGGGTGACGAGCGTGCCGTGCCCTTCGCCCGGAAACCAGGCATGCAGGTGCAAGGCCGGCGGCTCGACCTTGAAGCTCGGCTGGCGCAAATGCGCGAGATCGAGGTCGACAGCGTGATTGGGCGCCGGGCAGATCGTGCAGGGCCGTCCTGCGAACAGGGTCAAGGTCGCCCGATGCACGTGACCGCAGGCGATCAGCTGGACGCGTCGATGGCGTTGGACGATGGCACCAAGTTCATCGGCATTCTGCAGGTTCTGGCGATCCATATGCCAGATGCCCGCGACGAATGGCGGGTGATGCAGGAACAGGAGCGCCGGCCGATCGGTCGAGGAGGCAAGCGTGCCCTCGATCCATTGCAGGGTCGGCGCGCCAAGCGCGCCATGCGGCTTGCCGTGCACGCTGGAATCAAGCAGCAGGAGATCGAGACTGCCGACTTCGATCTTCTGATCGAGCGGACCGGCGGGAAAGGCATAAGGCGCCTTCGGAAGCGCGGCTCGCATCAGTTCGCGGGAGTCGTGATTGCCGGGTACGGCGGCATAGGGCAATTTGAGCGGCTGCAGCAGGCGAGCGAGATGATCATACTCCTCGACTGTCGGCGTGTCGGCGAGATCGCCTGATATGACCAAGAAATCGGGCGCAGGCTCCAGCGCGTTGAGCGCGGCAACGCATCGCTCCAGCGCCTTCGCGGTGTCGACGCGGCCATAGGCGAGCGAGCCGGGCGCCTTGATATGCAAGTCCGAGATCTGCGCAACAATGACAGGTTTTTCAGACATCGCTTTTCACGTCTCCAAAGGCAACAGCCGGATCGCATTCGGCGCGATCGCGAGGCCAACCCGCTCGCCAGCCCTGGCGTCCACCGTATTCGGTGCGTCGACGGTCAGCGGCTTGTGAGCTGCGCCGCCGATGACAAAACGCTGCCGATCACCGATGAAGCTGACGCTCTCGATCGTTCCCGACAGGGCGCCGCCGTCGGCAGCAACGATCCTGATGGTTTCAGGGCGGATCATGGCGATGGCTTCCCCACGGTTCTCCGCCACGCCGATCGGCAACCTCCCACCGGGAAGCACCAGATAGCCGTTTTCGAGCGGAGCTTCCACGATATTTGCGGCACCGATGAACTCGGCAACGAAGCGGCTTTCGGGCGCAAAATAGATCTCGCGCGGCGAGCCGATCTGGGCGATGGCGCCCTTGCGCATCACGACGACGCGATCGCCGAGCTCCATGGCTTCGGCCTGGTCATGGGTGACATAGATCGCGGTGATGCCAAGCGCCCGCAGCAGGCGATTGAGCTCGCTGCGCAGCCGCTCCCGCAGCGCTGCGTCGAGCGCCGTCAACGGCTCGTCCAAGAGCAGAATGCCGGGCCGGATCGCGACGGCGCGGGCGAGCGCAACGCGCTGGCGTTGACCGCCGGAGAGCTGGTCGATGCGCCGGTTCTCGAGTCCCGTGATATTGGTCAGCTTCACCAGTTCCGCGACGCGCGCGGCGCGCTCCGCCTTGGGCATGCCACGGATCTTCAGTCCATAGGCGATGTTCTCCGCTACGCTCATGTTGGGAAACAGCGCGTAGGACTGGAATACCATGCCGACATTGCGCCGCTCGATCGGCACCGATGTCATGTCCTTGCCGTCGAACAGCACTCGGCCGCCGGGATCGGGCAATTCGAGGCCGGCGATGATCCGCAGCATGGTGGTCTTGCCGCAGCCGGAGGGCCCGAGCAGCACCAGCGTTTCGCCACGCGCGATATCGAGCGTGGCAGGCTCCAGCGCATGCGTCCCATCGGCAAAGGTCTTGCCGCAGTTTTCAATGCGCACGGCGGCACCATGCCCAGTGACCGTATTTCCGCCGACCGCACTCATTTCGCTAGCTCCCTGTCGGCGAACAGTTGCATGGCCACCAGGAGCGGAACGATCATGATGAAGAAGATCAGCGTATAGGCCGAAGCCACCTCCAGCCGCATGGAGGCGTAGCTGTCGGCGAGCCCGATCGGCAGCGTCTTGGTCAAGGGCGTGTGCAGCATCCAGGTCAGGTTGAATTCGCCGAGCGACAGCGTCACCACCATCAGGCTCCCCGCCAAGATGCCGGGCACCGCGTTGGGCACGATCACATCGAGAAAGCGTCGCCAGGGCGAGGCGCCAAGCGATGCCGCGCCTTCGTCGAGCGTCTTGATGTCGACGGTCGCGAAGATCGCCATCACGGACCGCACCATGAACGGCATGGTGAAAATGACATGCCCGACCAGGATGAACAGCCATGAGCGGCGAAACTCGCTGAAGCCGCCATAGGTGAGCAGCAGCGCCAGCGCAATGGCAAGACCAGGGATTGCGAGCGGGAGAGTGATGGTTTCCTCGATCATGCGCGAGAGCTTGCCGCCTTTCAGGTGCAGCGCATAGGCGGCCGGCACGCCGGCGAGCAGTGTGACCCCAAGCGTCGCCAGCGCGATCACAAAGGACAGGAAAATGGTGCCGGCGTAGAGATCCCAGACCTGGAAGACCCATTGCAGGGTCACGCCGGACTGAATGCCGCGGAAGTAATTGACGGTCACGCCCGCGCTGATCGAGAGGAACGCGGGCACCACCAGGAACGCGGCAACCAGCAGCGTAAAGACGAGCTGGCAGGCGAATATCAGGCGATCACGCATGGCCCTAGCCCGCCGCGGCCACGGCGCCGCCGGTGAACGAGCGGGCGAGCGCCAGGATGAACCAGGTGATGACGCCGAGCCCGACAGAAAGCGCGGCGGAAATTGAAAAATTCGCTGCCAGCGTGAACTCGGTATAGATCAGCATCGGCAGCACGTCGATGTTGGTCGCGAGCGTGAAGGCGGTGCCGAAGGCCCCCATTGCGGTCGCAAAGGCGATGGCGCCGGATGCCACGAAAGCCGGCGCCAGTGCCGGCAGCACCACGTCGCGCTGGACCGCCCATGGGCTTGCGCCCAGCGAACGGGCGGCTTCCTCGAGGCCGGGGTCGAGCTTCTGCACGGCGGCCATGACCGTCAGGATCACGCGCGGGATCGAGAAATAGAGATAGCCGAGAAAGAGCCCGTAGATCGAATAGGCGAATACCCATTTCTCGCCCATCAGGCGGCTCGTGATATCGCCGATCAGCCCTTGCCGCCCCGCGAGCAGGATGATCATGAAGCCGACGACCACGCCGGGGAAGGCCAGCGGGAATGTCAGCATCGCGATCAGGACCGCCCGACCAAGGAAGCGATGGCGCTGCAGGAAGATGCCGGCAATCGTGGCCACGATGAGCGTCACGACCGTGGTTGCGGTCGACAGCAGCACCGTGTTGATCAGGGTGGCGCGGTAGCGCGGCTCGGTGAGGATCGCCAGATAGCCGGCAAGCCCCTGCGGCCCTTCCGCGCCGGTGACAAGCAGGCGCGCCATCGGCAGCAGGAAGAACGCCGCTGTGACGACGACGAGCGGCAGCAGGCAGAGTCCGACAAAGGATCGCTGCGACATCAAGAGGTGGTGCCCGTCTCTTCCTTAAGCCGAGGCCCTATAGCGCATCAACGGACCTCGGCGAGATAGCGATCGACGAAGGCCTTTTGCACGCTCTCCATCGCGCCCCAATCGACGCTCCTGGCGCGTGCATAGTCGCTGTCGGGCAGGAACTTCGCCTTGACGGCTTCGGGCAGCTCAATCGGGCGCGCAGGACGCAGATAGGCGTTGGTCCAGATCGCCTGGCCCTTGTCGGACAAGAGATAGTCCAACACCTTCTTCGCTTTTTCCTTGTCGGGCGCGTTCTTCACAAGACCCACGACATAGGGAAACACCACCGAGCCTTCGCAGGGAATGACAAACTCGAAATTGCCCTTCTCGGTGTATTTGGCGCGATAGGCGTTGAAATCGTAATCCAAGAGGATCGGCATCTCGCCCGAGACGACGCGGGCATAGGACGTCTGCTTGGGGACGATCGGATCGTTCTTGCGCAACTCCTTGAAGAAGGCGATGGCGGGATCGAAATTGGAAGGAGAGCCGCCGAGCGCGAGATTGACTGCGACGGCTCCGACGTAGCCGACCGCGGCCGAGCTCGGATCGAGATAGCCGACCATGCCCTTGTAGTCCGGCTTCAGGAGATCCTTCCAACAAGCCGGCACCGGCTTGCCGCCGAGCGCGTCCTTGTTCACGAACAGGCCGAGCGTGCCTGAATGGATGGTGGTCCAATAGCCGTCCGGATCCTTCAGGCCTGCGGGCACCTGGTCCCAGTTTGCGGGCTTGTAGGGCTCCAGCGCATCCTGGGCCTTGGCCTTCATCCCGAAATTCACGCCGAAATAGCCAATGTCGGCGACCGGATTGTTCTTCTCGGCGAGGATTTGGGCGAGCGCCTGACCGGAATTCTTGTTGTCGTGGGGAATGTCGTAGTTCAGGTCGGCCTTGATCGCCTTCAGCATGGAGGCCCAGTCCGCCCATTCCGGCGGGCAATTGTAGCAGATGACGTCGGCCGCCTTGGCCGATTGCCACGGCGCCAGCACAGCCACGACCAGCAACATCAGGGCAAAACGGACAGGCTTCATCATGCGGGCTCCGACAGCGGCAGGACCAAGGGTGGCCTCGCATTATAGGCCGCGCATGAAGGATTTGCGACGGGCGGATCTTGCTTCGCGGCAAAGCTGGGGACGCCGGCTAACGACTGAACTTGTTAGCGTGGCATCACCGCGGTGGCCTCGATTTCCACCCGAGCGTCCTTTTCGACCAGTCGCACGACCTGCACGAGTGCCATTGCCGGATAATGCGCGCCGAGGATCTCGCGATAGGCCTGCCCGAGCTCTTTCAAGCTCGCGAGATATTCGTCCATGTCAACCACATACCAGGTGAGCCGGACCAGGTGCTCCGGGCGCGCCCCGCCTTCGGCGAGAATGGCCGCGATGTTGCTGAGCGCCTGGCGCGTCTGCGCGACAAGGCCCTCCGCCAGGCGTTCCCGCGCGTCCCAGCCGATCACACCGCCCGTCACCACGATGCGCCCGTCGGCGGCCATGCCATTGGCATAGCCCTTGGGCATGGGCCAGCCGCTGGGCTGCAGGACTTGCGGGCGGCTCGCCGCCTCGTCCTTGGGAACCGGCAGCACCGCGAGAGTGGGCGCCTTTGGCGTGCTCACGAACATATCCTCATCATTGGAGTGACTTCATTCCGCGGCAATCCCTGCCGAGGCGTGACCGGCCTGCGCGATCTGCCTTAACGCAAACCGCTTCAACTTGCCGGTCTCGGTCTTGGGCAGTTGCGCGACAAACTCGATCGCGCGCGGATATTTGTAGGGTGCGATCTCGCGCTTCACATGGTCCTGCAGAGCCGTGACGAGCGCATCGTCAGCGGTGAAATTCGCCGCCAGAACCACATACGCCTTGACGATCATGCCCCGCGTCTCGTCGGGCGCACCGACGACGCCGCATTCGGCCACCGCCGGATGCGACAGCAACGCGGCCTCGACCTCGGGGCCCGCAATGTTGTAGCCCGACGAGATGATCATGTCGTCGGCGCGGGCGACGAAGCAGAACCGGCCGCTTTCGTCGCGCACAAACGCGTCGCCGGTCAGGTTCCAGCCGTCGCGCACATAATTGGTCTGCCTCGTATCGGCAAGATAGCGGCAGCCGGTCGGGCCACGCACCGCAAGCTTGCCGACGGTGCCCGCGGGCAGCTCGTTCATGTCCTGGTCGACGATCTTCGCTTCATAGCCGGACACCGGGTGGCCCGTACTTCCCGCAACCGCGTCCCCGATCCGGTTGGTGATGAAGATGTGCAGCATCTCCGTGCTGCCGATGCCATCGAGAATCGGCTTGCCGGTCTTCCTGGTCCAGCTGTCAAACACCGGGGCCGGCAAGGTCTCCCCGGCCGAGACGGCAAGGCGCAACGAGGACAGATCAGCGCCCTTGTCCATCGCGGCCATCATCACACGATAAGCGGTCGGCGAGGTGAAGCAGATCGTGGCCTTGTAGGTCTCGATGATCTTCACCATCTCCGGCGGCGTTGCGTTTTCGAGCAGCGTGGCGGTGGCGCCGAAACGCAGGGGGAAGATGGCAAGACCGCCAAGACCGAACGTGAAGGCCAATGGCGGGGAGCCGACGAAGACATCGTCCGGCGTGACCCTGAGCACCTCGCGGGCATAGCCGTCCGCGATCATCAGCAGATCGCGATGGAAATGCATGGTCGCCTTCGGCTCGCCGGTCGTGCCGGATGTGAAGCCGAGCAGCGCGACATCGTCGCGGCCCGTCTTGACCGCATCGAAGCGCACCGGCTTGTTCAATGCGACGCGATCGAGCTCGGCATCATGGTTGGACGTGCCATCGAAATTGACGACCTGCTTGAGAAAGCGGCTGGTCTTGGCGCACGCGACGAGTTCGTCGGCGATACGGCTGTCGGTCAGCGCGAGTGCGATTTCGGCCTTATCGACGATCTTGGCCAATTCCCCTGATCGCAGCATCGGCATGGTGTTGACGACGACGGCACCAGCCTTGGTCGCCGCGAGCCATGCAGCAACCAGCGCAGGATTGTTGCCCGAGCGGATCAGCACGCGATTGCCGGGCTTGACGCCGTAATTCTCGACCAGCGCATGCGCCAGCCGATTGGACCAATCGGCGAGCTCCTTGTAGGTGCGTTGCCTGCCGTTGCCGATCAGGGCGATGCGATCGCCCATTCCCTGCTCGACAATGCGGTCGGTCAGCTCGACCCCGACATTGAGATAATCAGGGTATTGAAACTCCGGCCGGTCGAGCAGGAGATCCGGCCATTGCTCGAAAGGCGGCAGATTGCGTCGCGCGAAATCGTCGACGTGGCTCGACGGACCGAGTTTGGGAATTCCACCTGACATCTTTCAACGCCCCTCTTGTTCGGGACCAAGTTTCAGAACGCCCGGCAGCGCTTTATCCTTAAACATTTTATACTTAAAATAACTTGGCGCAAGAGTGCAATTCTGGGCATCCGGCGCTTGTCCCCGGGGCGGCTAGCCCTGCGCCAGCTGTTTCAGCCGCGCCACCATTGGCGAGGCCGGGTCGGCCAAAGGCGCGATCGCGGTGAAATGGTTGGCATCCGCGACCACGCCGAACTGCGTGGCAACGCCGGCGCTCCCCCATTGCTCGACAATGCTGCGGCTCTGGCGGAAATATTCCGCGCTTTCGCGCTCGCCCACCACCGCATCGAGACTTAGGCCCTTCGGGGGCGTCCAGAGCAGCGGGCTCACGGTGTTCGCCGATGCATGATCAAGCTGGAGCGCCTTGTTGATCGACGTTCCAACCAGCGGGACAAGATCGAACAGACCCGAAATGGCGTAGGCAGCCAGCACCGGATGTTGCGGCAGCGCAGCGTCGACCGAGGACCAATCCGTCGCCAGCAGGCAGGCGGCAAGATGCCCTCCGGCTGAATGTCCTGCGACGACCAGCGGTTGCCCGAGCTTCGCCAGCACACACATCGCCGCACGCATCTGCAGGACGATCTCCCCTACGCTGACAGCGGGACAGAGATCGTAGCTCGGAACGGCAACGCTGATGCCGTGGGCATTCAAACCGCGCGCGCAGTGGCTGAATGAGGAGCCGTCCAGCGCCTGCCAATAACCGCCATGGATGAAGACGACGACCGGGCCTTCCGCGCGACCAGCGAAGAGGTCGATCTTGTTGCGGTCACCGGGCCCATACGACATCACACGTGGCGGACATTGTGCGCGATACGCCGCCGCGTCCCGCGCCCATCCCGCCATCAACGCCGGATGTTCCGGAACCCGGGCCCGGTTGTTGTATTCGACCTCATAGTCGATCTCTGCCATCTGCTTCAGGGGAGCCGCCGGCCTGCCGACTTCTGCGCCGACGCCTTGGTCTTGGCGAGGAGCCGCATCAGCTCGCGCACATCCTTCGGGGTGAGGTCCGAGAACAGGTCGGCGATCCAGGTCTCATGCTCGGCTGCCATCCTGCGGAACTCCGCGCGGCCAACCTTGGTGAGACGGATGACCTGCACGCGGCGGTCATTTTCCGAGGTGCGCCGGTCGAGATGCCCGGACTCGACCAGCCGCTCGACCAGCCCGGTGACATTGCCGTTCGACACCATCATGCGCTTGGACACGTCGGACAAGGTCATGCCGTCGGGCACCTTGTCGAGCTGGGCCATCAGGTCGAAGCGCGGCAGCGTGACATCGAAGCGCTCGCGCAATCGGCTGCGCACCTCACCCTCGATCAGGGTCGTGCAGGTCAGAAGGCGCAGCCACAGCCGCAATTCGTTGCCGTGATCTTCGGGCAGCTCAACGGCCTTGGTTTCGGAATCCAGCATCATGATGTGATCATAACCTGCGGCGGGCGGGACGGCCAAATTATTTTGACCTTCAAATATTCTGCCGCGCTCCACAAGCAAAAATTGCGTACCATCACCTGAGTCCGATCCGGACCTTCGAGATTTCTGGGCGCGAATTTCTTTAGGCTTCAAGCAATTGGCGCGACCCTTGCATGCCGCAAGCATGGGCGTCGACGCATCGCCGGTTTGCTTGCAGCGGGCGCGGTCATCAGCATAAGCTTGGAAGGACCATGCGGTCCGACCATTCGGCTCAGGTCGGGCCGCCGATCAGGGGAGTTGCCATGACAAAGCAGTCGCGAGCGGCCGGGCTGGCCATTCTGTTGAGCATCGTTTCAAGCGCAGCCGTCGCAGAGGACAAGATCAAGGTTGGCGTGATCGTGACGCTGTCGGGACCCGCGGCGGTGCTCGGCCAGCAGGCGCGCGACGGGTTTGCGCTTGCGGTCAAGGACCTCGGCGGCAAGATGGGCGGCAAGGATGTCGAAGTCACCGTGGTCGACGACGAGCTGAAGCCCGACGCGGCCGTGACCAAGGTGAAGGGCCTGCTCGAGCGCGACAAGGTCGACTTCGTGGTCGGCCCGATCTTCTCCAATATCCTGCAGGCGATCCACAAGCCCGTGGTCGACAGCAAGACCTTCCTGATCAGCCCCAATGCCGGCCCCTCCAGCTATGCCGGCAAGGAGTGCAGCCCGTTTTTCTATGTGACCTCCTACCAGAACGACCAGGTGCACGAGATCCTTGGCAAGGTCGCCCAGGATCGCGGCTACAAGCGCGTCTATCTGCTGGTGCCGAACTATCAGGCGGGGCGGGATTCCGCAGCCGGATTCAAGCTCGACTACAAGGGTGAGATTGTCGAGGAGTCCTACATGCCGCTCGGCACGCTGGACTTCCAGCCCGAGCTGTCAAAGATCGCCTCGCTCAAGCCCGACGCCGTCTTCACTTTCATGCCGGGCGGCATGGGTGTGAACCTGGTGAAACAATACCGGCAGGCCGGACTTGCCGACAGCATCCCCGTGCTGTCGGCCTTCACCGTCGATGAATCGACGCTGCCGGCCCAGCAGGATGCGGCGATCGGCATGTTCGGCGGCGCGGACTGGGCTCCCAATCTCGACAATCCGCAAAACAAGAAGTTCGTCAGCGCCTACGAGGCCGCCTACAACGGCGTGCCGGGCACCTATGCCATGCAGGCCTACGACACCGCGATGCTGATCGATAGCGCGGTGAAGGCGGTGAAGGGCGATCTCGCCAATAAGGAGGCCGTCGCGGCGGCGCTGAAGAAGGCCGATTTCACCTCGCTGCGTGGCAGCTTCAAGTTCAACTCCAACGGCTATCCGATCCAGGACTTCTATCTCACCAAGGTCGCCAAGCGACCGGACGGAAAATTCCAGACCGAGGTCGTACAGAAGGTTTTCGAGAACTACGGCGATCGCTACGCCAAGGATTGCACGCCAGCCAATTGATCGAAGGGAAGGAACAACGCATGAAAAGCGAGATCGCCGGCATCACGCGGGCCAACGAAGGCATTCAGGGCATCACCTGGAATATCCTTGGCCAGACCTATGTGCCGAAGAACCGCACCGACCAATGCTTCTCCTGGCACGCCACCTTCCCGCCCGGCACCTTTGTGCCGCCCCACATTCATCCAGACCAGGACGAGTACCTCTATATCCTGGAGGGCCG
>Ga0335071_10007078_pt1 | contig 11570 bp, 9 predicted proteins | sample Lox_Sample_15_FD_206724 | JGI IMG/M metagenome (GOLD analysis project Ga0335071, IMG submission 206724) | Soil microbial communities from Loxahatchee National Wildlife Refuge, Florida, United States - Lox_Sample_1.5 | ecosystem: Environmental > Terrestrial > Soil > Wetlands | place: USA: Florida...
ACATCGACGAGGATTTCCTCACCGCGCTCGAGCACGGCATGCCGCCGGCCGGCGGCATGGGCGTGGGCATCGACCGGCTCTGCATCCTCCTCACCGGCGCCGAGAGCATCCGCGACGTGATCCTGTTTCCGCAGCTCCGCCCGGGATCTGCTGGTGCGGCGCCCACGGGCGAGAAACCGTAGGAGCCCCGAGCCTGCCGACGGGCTCCGGCCTGGATCTGCCGGCGCGGTGGCGGCGAACCAGGCGCCATAACCGGCGCGCCGGGCCCGTCCGTCGCGGAAGGGCCCGCGCCGCGGAGGCTCACCGACGGTAGGTGAGGACCATTCCTTCGTTGTTCATGGTGAACATGTCGCCCTCGACAGTTCCGTTCGTCGTCCCGGCGCCTTCCCACTGCATGCTGAGCGTGGTCCCCTGGCGGGTGTAGGTGGCTTTGACCACCCGCGCGATTTCCTGTCCCGAAGGAGGGACAAACACCATTTTGCTGCTGCAGGTTCCGTCCGCGTTGATCGTGAACGCTCCGGAACGGATCACGAGCTTCGCCCCCTCGTGTTCGAGCGTCATCGGGACCTTGAGTCCATTGACCGCCACCAGGGTATAGACTCCGGCGATGTCGCGGTTGGGCGGGTCGGCGGTCGGCGCGGCGCGCGTGGGCAGGCAGGCGAATGCGGCCGGGATCAGGCCGCAAAGCAGCGCCTGGACGGCGCGGCGGAGGAGAAAGACGGGGCTGGAGGTTCGGTTGGGATTCATGGCGCGATCATACACCGAGACGCCGAGATTCGGGTCATTGATAATTATCGTCGGCCCCATTCAGAAAATCGATGCGCCGGCCTGGTCGACATGCCGCGCGATTTGCGGTCGGGCCCCGGACGTTGCGCTCACTGCCGCAGGCCGAACACCGCGACGCCGGCCTGGGCGCCGACAAAGACGCGGCCATTGGCGATCGTCGGCACGGCGAACTTGATCCCGGCGCCGAACTGGTCATGGCGGTCCGGCGCCTGGTCGCTGTTGTAGAGTTCGCGGGCCAGGTCCCGGGCGTCGTAGGCGTGCAACACCGCGGCCTCGCGCAGCTCGATCGCCCAGAGGATGGCGTCGGCGCCGCCGTTCGCCGAAATGCTCGGGGTGGCGCCGGGGTAGCCGAACTTGTTCGGGGTCTGCGACGTCGGCGTCGCCGGCAGGCGGGCGTCGTGGATGCGGTAGGCGCGGATGCTGTCGGCCATCGCGCCGTAGTACACTGTGCCGTCGAAGTACGCCGGCATGCCGTATTCCTGCCCGGCGAGCGCGCCGGTCAGCTCCTGGTAGACGTCGTTGCGGTCGGGGTGGAAGCCGCCGAGGCGGTCGCAGTCGACGACGTAGATGTTCTGGTCCTTGCCGGCGGCGACGGCGAGACGGCGGACGCGGCCCGCGGCATCCGTCAGGTCCGGCAGGCGCAGCACGCCGCCGGAGGCAAGGTCCCAGTCGACGCTCGATTCCCAGACCACGTTCTTCATCGCGAAATAATCGGCCACGGCCAGCCCGCCGCCGGCGGTCGTGAGCCTGAGGAACGTGTTGCCGAAGTTCTGGTGCCCCGGGAAGCCGCGCGCGTCGAGTTCGGTGTCGAACGTGCCGTTGCCCACGGTCAGGTAGATGCTGCCGTCGGCGTCGGCGGCGGGCGCGGCGCCGGAGCCCCACAGGCCGCCCTCGGTGCCGTTGGGCGTGAGGTTGAGCACGGCGGCCTGCCGGAGGGTGCGGGCATCGTAGGCGATGAGCCAGGCGTTGAAGGGCGGGTGGTCGCAGTGCGAGGCCCAGGTGGTGTAGATGACGCCGTGGAGCAGCAGCAGCCCGGAGCGCTCCTTGTACATCGCGGGATCGAAGCGCAACCGCCCGCCGGAGCTGTTCTCGCCGCTGCCCGGACAGTCGGCCTCGATGGTCACCGGGCTGCCGGGCCGCTCCCCGCCGGTGACGGCGTCCAGGGCGTACAGGCGCTGGAAATAGTGCCCCGCGGCGTCCTTCGACATCGCGACCGCGTAGATGGTCCCGTGGGGGCCGGCGGTGGGATCGATCACCGGCGTGGCCGTCACGCCGATCTCCGGCTCGATCTGGCCGCAGCCACGGTCGTCGCTGGGCGTCTCGCCTGCGTCGAGCAGCGAGGTTTTCCACAGGGTGGCGCCGGTGTCGGCGTCGAACGCGTACAGGCTGGCGTGCTCGGTCGCGACGTAGAGCACGTTGTGGATGCCGCCGGCGACCGCGCGGTGCGACAGGTAAAGCGGCTGGGCGTACACCAGGCCGTCGGTGGGCAGGAAGGCGACCTTGCCAAATGTCGCGCTGTTCACGTTGGCCGGCGTGAGAATGGTCTCGTGCCGGTTCTGGCCGGTGCGGGCGAGGTCGTTGTGATACGAGAGCACGTCCACGTCGGCGCCGGCGGCCGGCCCGCGGGCCAGGCTCCAGATTGCGGCGAGCCAGAACCAGCCCGCGCCGGCCGGGAGCTTGAAACGTCGCCGGTTCATCCGGTCAGCTTGGGGGTCGCGGGTTGGCATCGGCAATCCCGGACTGGACTGGCGGTGGCGGGAGAAGTTCCGCGGCGGGTCCGGGCCGGTCGTTCAGCGGCAACGAGATGGGGTGCGGGCGGCGGCGAACTGCCGGCCGGCCGGCCGGTCCAAGGTGGAGACAGATTCGCGCCTTGGCTCCGGAAGGAGGAGATTGGTCTCGGAGGCCCGCCACCCCGCGGTGCCCAGGCCGAAAAGAACCCCATGCGCACTACCGTGAATATCAGAAACAAACTCCGGCTCGCCCTGGGCCTGGCCGCCCTGCTGTGCCTGCCGGCCTGCTACTACGATGATGCGGCCTATGCCGGTGCTGATTACGGTCCGGCCGGGGCGGTCACCGGCGGCGACATTGTCATCCGCAGCGACGGCGATTTCTACGGTCCGCTCAGCGCCTACGGCACCTGGGAGACGGTTGACGGCTACGGGCGGTGCTGGGCGCCGGCCGGCGTGGGGGCGGACTGGCAGCCGTATGAGGACGGCCTGTGGGTGTCGACCGATGCCGGCTGGTATTGGCAGACCGACGAGCCCTGGGGCTGGGCCACCTACCATTACGGCCGCTGGTTCGACGCGCCGGGCGTCGGCTGGTGCTGGGTCCCCGGCACCCAGTGGGCGCCGGCGTGGGTCGCCTGGAGCGACGAGGGTGAAGCCATCGGCTGGGCGCCGCTGCCGCCGGCGCACGGGTTCTTCGCGGGCGGTTTCCGGGATCGGCACCGCGACGATGACCGGCGGCATTTTGTCTTCGTGCCGCGGCGCGATTTTCAACAGCGGGTGCGTCCGGCGGACGCCGCCCGCTACCGCGCCGAGATCGCGGCCCGGTCGGGGCCGAACCCGCGTGTCGCCGTGACCCTGGCCGCGCCCAGCCGCGCGACGATCGAGCAGGCCAGCGGCCGGCCGGTGCCCGTGGTGTCGGCGCACGACGAGCGCCGGCGGACCGAGGCGGATTTCGCGGCGCGGTGGCACCGCCCGGCGCCCGGCGCCGCTGCAGTCGCTGCGCCGCCAGCCCGCCGCGAGGATGAGCGGCGACCGAGAGCGGAGAGCGCGCCGGCGGTCGTGCGGCCCGCGCCGCAGGTAGCGCGCCCCGTGCCGCCGGTCGTCGTGGCCGCGCCGCCACCGCCGCGCGCCGCCGCGCCGGAGGAGCGCGAACGGAACGAACGGCGGCCCAGGGAGGCCCCGCCCGCGCCGGCGTTGCCGGCACCGCGGGTGGAGGCCGCGCCCCGCCCGCCCGCCCCGCCGCCCCCGGCCGGCATCGTGCCCGCGCGGCCGGCTCCCGGCGTCGTCCACCCGGCCCCGCCGCCTCCGGCCAAAGCGCCGCCGCCGCCGCGCGAGAAGCGCGACGACCACCAGCAGCAGCCATGACCGGCGCCGGAGGCGCGCCGCGCGACGGCGTGCCCCCGCCGGCCGATTCGACACTTGCGGTCGCCCGGCGGATGGGGCTTAAGAGGACGGTTTGTCGATGAACGCGAGCCGAGTCCTCTCTACGCGGACGGTGTGAGCGCCATGCCCTGGTACCTGTACCTGGCGCTCAAACAGCTGTTCCCCACGCGGCGGCGCCTCGCCTTCTTCACCGCGGCCTCGATCGCCGGGGTCATGCTCGGCGTGGCCGTGCTGCTCGTCGTGCTCAGCGTGATGAACGGCTTCGGCGACGAGATCCGCCAGAAGATCGTCGAGACCTACGGCGACATCCACGTCGACAACGGCGGCATCATGACCGACCAGACGGAGGTCATGCGGCGGATCGAGGCGCTGCCGGGCGTCGCCGCCACCGCGCCGTATGCCCAGGGCATGGTCATGCTGCAGGCGGGCAACCGGCCGTCGTTCCCCTACATCATCGGCATCGACCCCCGCCGCGAGGCGAACGTCGTGCCGCTGGACCGGTTCCTCGTCGTCGGGCGGCTGGCGGACCTGGATGACGACTCGGTCTTCCTCAGCTCCGAGCTGGCCGCCTCGCTCGGCGCGCGGCCGGGCGAAAAGGTCGACGTCTATTCACCGCTGCTGCTCGAGCGCCTGAAGCGGAACGAGATCCTGCTGCCGCGCACCGTGCGCGTCGCCGGCATCTTCGAGACCGGCTGGAACCAGGTCGACAGCAACACCGTGTTCTGCTCGCTGCGCCTGATGCAGGACCTGTACGGTCTGGGCGACGGGGTGCACGGCGTGACGGTGCGCCTCAAGCCCGGCCGCGACGCCGACGACGAGGCGGCGCTGATCGGCGCCCGGCTCGGCGGCGACTACCGCGCGGTCTCCTGGCTGGCGAGCAACCGCGACTTCCTCTTCGTGCTCCAGCTGGAGAAGAACATGCTGATGTTCATCATCCTTTTCATCATCCTGGTGGCGTCGTTCTCGATCGCGAGCTCGCTGCTCACCTCGGTGGTGCGCAAGACCAAGGAGATCGGCGTGCTGGCCGCGCTCGGCGCGCGGCCGCGGCAGGTCGCGGCGTGCTTCTGCTTCCAGGGTTTCTTCATCGGCGTCACGGGCACGGCCCTCGGGATCGGGCTGGCGGTGCTGGCGCTCGCCTTTCGCAACGAGGTGGTCCACGCCTTCGCCCGCCTCACCCACAGCGAGGCGGCGCTGCTGCGCTTCTACCAGTTCTCCAACCTGCCGGCCAGCTACTCCGGCCGCGACTTCGTCATCATCATCACCAGCGCGGTCGTCATCGCCACGCTGGCGGGCCTGCTGCCGGCGTGGCGCGCCGCGCGGCTCCGCCCCGTGGAGGCTTTGCGCAGTGAATAGGGCCAGCCAAGGTAGGGCGCGACCGCCGGGCGCGCCGGCAGAATCTCGAATCGGACGGCCCGGCGGTCCGTCCCTACCCATTGCGCCCCATGCCTGATCCGGTGCTGCAAGCAACGGCCTTGCGCAAGGACTACCGCAGCGGCGACCGTGTGATCGCCGTCCTGCGCGGCGCAGCGCTCGCCGTCGCCGCGGGCGAGAGCGTCAGCATCCGCGGCGAGTCGGGTTCCGGGAAGACGACGCTGCTCAACCTGCTCGCCGGGCTCGACGCGCCCGACGGCGGCGAGATCCGCTGGGCGGGCGCGGGCGTGACCGGGGTCAGCCCCGGTTCGCTGGCGGTGCTGCGCGCGCGGTTCGTCGGCATGGTGTTCCAGGCCTACTACCTCATCCCCGAGCTCGACGCCGGCGCCAACGTGCTGCTGGCCCGGCGCATCCTCGGCCCGGCGGACGCGGCGCAGCGCGCGCGGGCCCGGCAGCTGCTGGAGCGGATGGGCCTGACGGACCGCGCCCACCACCTGCCCACGCAGCTCTCGGGCGGCGAGTGCCAGCGCGTGGCCATCGCCCGGGCGCTGATGAACCAGCCGCGGGTCATCCTCGCCGACGAGCCCACCGGCAACCTCGACGAGCGCACGGGCGACGGCGTGATCGACCAGCTGCTCGGCGCCTGCCGCGAGCAGGGCGCCGCCCTCGTGCTCGTGACCCACAATCCGGCGCACGCCGCCCGCTGCGACCGGCGGTTGCTGCTGCATGAGGGCGTGCTGGGCGCGGTCTAGGAGCTCCGTTCAGGGTTCAGAGTTCAGGGTTCAGGGTTGAACCCCGAATCACAAACTGCGCATGATGCGGCATGGCGTCACCCGGAACGCTGAACCCTGAACCCGGAACTGGCCGCGGCGCCTCCGCCGGCCGCGTCCGCTGCGGCGTCGTCGGCGTCGGCTCGCTCGGCCAGCACCACGCCCGCATCTACGCCTCCCTGCCGGGGGCCGAGCTGGCCGGCATCTTCGAGGTGGACGGCGCGCGCGCCCAGGCGATCTGCGCCCAGTACGGCTGCCGGCGGTTCGCCTCGCTGGAGGAGCTGGGAGCGGCGTGCGACGCCGTCTCGGTGGTGGTGCCGACCGACCGCCACGCGGCGGTGGCGCTGCCCCTGCTGGCGCAGGGCTGCCACCTCCTGATCGAGAAGCCGCTCTGCGCCTCGCTGGATGAGGCGGGCCAGGTGCTGGCCGCGGCCCGGGAGCATCACTGCCTCGTGCAGGTCGGCCACGTAGAGCACTTCAACCCGGTGATGAGCTTCCTCGAGCAGGCGGTGACGCACCCGGGCTACATCACCGCGGAGCGGCTCGCCCCCTACCAGACCCGCGGCACCGAGGTCGGCGTCGTGCTCGACCTGATGATCCACGACATCGGCATCGTGCTGGCGCTGGTCAAGGCGCCGCTGCGGCGGGTCGACAGCGTGGGCATCCAGGTGCTGTCGAAGACGGAGGATATCGCCAATGCGCGGCTGGAGTTCGAGAACGGCTGCGTGGCCAACCTCAGCGCGAGCCGGCTCAGCCTGAAGAAGAACCGCGAGATCCGCATCTTCCAGGACAACGCCTACCTGTCGCTCGACTTCATGAACCAGAAGGGCCACCTGGTGAAGAAGAGCGATCTCATCGCCTATGGGCTGAAGCTGAAGGTCGGCCTGGCGAAACCGGGTGACGCCAGCTCGATCCCGGTGCACGAGATTCCGATCGAGAAGGGCGAACCGCTCGCGATCGAGCTGGGGCATTTTGTGGAGAGCGTGGCGAAGGCGCGCCAGCCGAAGGTGGGCGCGGCCCTCGGCAAGTCGGCGCTCGAGGTGGCGATCGCGATCACCGAGCAGATCCGGACGAAGAACCGGCCGGCCTGACCGACGGGACGATCATCCACGCCATGCCTGAAGCCAAAGGATCGCAGGTCGGCGCCCCTGCGGTGACCGCGTTGGCGGGGGCCGGGACATCGAGCCGCCAGGCCGGTAGGGCGCGACCGCCGGGCGCGCCGTTTCCCGATTCGGAGATGCGCATTGCGGAATCCCAGGTGTTGGAGACCGGGCGACCCCAGCGTCGGAAGCTCCCGCATGACCCGCCGTCTGAGGTCCGTGGCGCATCAGTGTTCTTCATTACGATCTGCTGCCAGCCCCGGGGTCGGAATCAGCTGTGTCATCACGAAGTCGCGGCGGCTGTGTTTGAAGCGGTGGCGTTCCGTCAGCGGGCAATTCGCTGGTTCGCCCACCTGGTTTTGCTGATGCCCGATCATCTGCATGCCTTGATCTCGTTCCCGCGAGGCGCCGCCATGCCCAAGATCATCGCCGATTTCAAGGAGCTCACGGCCAAGAGAGCCGGCATTGCCTGGCAGCGCGATTTCTTTGACCACCGGATTCGCATGCCCGGCTCGCTGCGGGAAACTGAAGGGTACGTGCTCCTGAATCCGGTGCGCAAGGGGTTGGTGAATAACCCAGAAGATTGGCCTTACGTTTGGCGTGCTGAATGGGAGAACGGCGGGCCCAGCGGTCCCGCCCTACCAAAAGGATGACCTCGGATCGTCCAGCGCTTGAAATATTGCCGCCCCCGGCGGGCGGCGGCGTGGACCTGCTGGTCGTGGCCGGCGAGCATTCGGGCGACGAGCACGCGGCGCGGATGGTGCGCGCGCTGCGGGCCCGGCGGCCGGAGCTGCGGGTGTGCGCCCTGGGCGGGCCGGAGCTCGCCGCCGCGGGCGCGCAGCTCCTGCACGACCTGACGGCGTCCTCCGTGGTGGGCCTGTTCGAGGTGCTGAAAAACCTCGGGTATTTCCGCGCCCTGTTCGGCGCCGCCCTCGCCTGGATCGAGACCCACCGGCCGCCCGCCGTGTGCTTCGTCGACTACCCGGGCTTCAACCTCCGGCTGGCCCGCGCGCTGCACGCCCGCGGCTGGTCGACGAAGGGCGGCGGCAAGATCCGCGCGCTCTACTACATCAGCCCGCAGATCTGGGCGTGGAAGGCCGGCCGCCGCTTCGAGATGGCGCGGCACCTCGACGGGATGGCGGTCATCTTCCCCTTCGAGGTGCGGAGCTACGCCGACACGACCGTGCCGGTGGAATTCGTCGGACATCCGTTCGTGGCCGACGACTACCGGCCCCCGGTGCGCTTCGAGGCCGCCGGCCCGGTGCTGCTCCTGCCGGGCAGCCGGCCGCAGGCGGTGGCCCGGATCTTCCCGGCGCTGCTCGGCGGTTACGCGCGCTTTCTCGCGGCCCACCCGGACCGCCCGGCGGTGGTGCTCCATCCGAGCGAGGCCATCGCCGGCGTGCTCGCCGGCGTGCTGCGCCACCGCCGGTGGGCCGCGCTGGCGGACCGCGTGACGCTGCGCCGCGCGGGCGACGGGGTCGCGGCCGCCGCGGTCCTGACCAGCTCGGGCACGATGTCGATGCACTGCGCCCTGGCGGGGATCCCGGGTGCGATCGCCTACCGCGCGAATCCGCTGACCTATCTGGTGGGCCGGCGCCTGGTGCGCGTGCCGTATCTGGGCATCGCCAACCTGCTCCTGCCGGAGCCGATGTACCCCGAATATCTCCAAGGGGCGGCGACTCCGGCCAATCTGGCCAGCGAGCTCGCGGCGGCGATCGACGACCCGGCGCGGCGGGACCGCAGCGCGGCCCAAGCCGCCGAGCTGCGCGCCATCCTGCACCAACCCGCGGGCGGCACCGCGGCCGACTGGCTGGAACGCCAGCTCGGCGCGGGTTGACCCGACGCGTTCGCGGCGAAACCGCGGGGTAATATCCCCAAAGGCCGCCTCCGAAGTCCGCGCGCAACTCCGGCGTTGTCAGTGCCGGCCCAACCCACGTATTCTGGCGGCATGCCCGGTGATGGTGGCACGCCCCGCCCCATGCGACGCAGGTATTTTCTCGCGCTGATCTTGCTGGCGGGCGCCGCCATCTCCGCCCTCGGCGGTTGGATCGTGGCGCGCGAGGGCCGGCGGGCCGAGATCCTGCGGTTTGACAGCCTGTGCGACCGCGTGGGGGTGGCGACGGTGCGGCGCCTGGAAACCACGGAGGAGGCCATGGTGGGCGCGCGGGCCCTGATCTATGCCAGCGACCAGGTGGCGCAGCGGGAGTGGGAGGAGTTCTTTCTCACCGTCAAGCCGTTCATCGCCCGCGATCTCGCGGTCTTCGCCTTCGCGGAACGGGTGACACCCGACCGCGCGGACGCCTTCTGGACGCGGGCCGCCGCGGCCGGGGTGCCGGCCGCCGGGCGCGGGCGGGTGGCCGGGCGCGACGCCGAGCACATCGTGGTCATGGTAGCGCCGGTGGAGGGGAACCGGGCCCTCCTCGGGCGCGATCTCGCGGCCGAGGACCACCGCTACCAGGCCGCCCGCGAGGCGATGCTGACCGGCCAGGCCGAGCTGACGCCACCCGTCAACCTGCTCATCGACCAGGGCACCACGCGCGGCATGGTGCTGTTCCTGCCGGTCTACAGCACCCATCTGAATGTGCCGGCCGCGGCGGCCGAGCGCGAGACGGCCCTGGTGGGCTGGGTGGTGGCCGGCCTCCGCCTCCAGCCCCTCATGGCGGGCATGACGGAGCTGGGCGGGGGGCTGATCAACGTGGACCTCGTCGAGCGCACCGCGAGCGGCGCGGAAACCGTGATCTACACGGCGGCCGCCGGCCCGGGGGCGGGCGCGGCGCCGGGCTGGCTCGGGCACGCGCCCCCCACGCGGGAGCAGCCCATCCAGCTCTACGGCCGCGCGCTGCGCCTGCGGTTCCGCGCCCTGCCGGCGTTCGGGGCCGCCAGCGACCACCGGCTGCCCTGGCTGGTGCTGATCGCCGGCCTGATCGTCACCGGCCTGTCCGCCGGCCTCTACTGGACGATCGCGGGCGCCCGGCTGCGCGCCCTCGCGCTGGCCGAGCGCATGACCAAGGACCTGCGCGCCACCGAGGCGGATCTGCGCCGGGAGCGGACGATGATGGACATCTTCATGCGGTCGGTGCCCGACGCGATCTACTTCAAGGACCTGCAGTCGCGCTTCCTCAAGGTCAGCCAGTCGCTGGCGCGGCATTGCGGCCGCGCCAGCCCCGAGGACCTCATCGGCAAGACGGATTTCGATTTCTTCTCGGCGGAGCACGCCCGGCCCGCCCTCGAGGATGAGCAGGCGATCATCCGCACCGGCGAGCCGCTGATCGGCCGGCCGGAAAAGGAGACCTTTCCCGATGGGCGCGTGGAATGGTCCCTGACGACGAAAATGCCGTTGCGGGACGACGAGGGCCGCATCATCGGAACCTTCGGCATCAGCCGGAACATCACCGCGCTGCGCAAGGCGGAGGAGGACCGGGCGGCCACCGAGGCGCAGCTCCACCAGACCCTCGAGCGCGCCAACTGCCTGCTCTGGCAGGCCCGGGTGGTGGAGAATGCCGCCGGGGCGATGGACTGGCACCTCTTCATCCCGCGCTCGAGCCTGTATCGCGAGCTGTTCGGCAACGATCCCTCGGAGCATCCCGGCCTGATGTGGAGCGAGCTGAGCGTGCCCCAGATGGCGGAGATGAACGCGCGCAGCACGGACGCGCTGCGGCGCGGCGCCGCCGGCTACGAACAGGAGTTCAGCTGCGTCCGCACCGGCCGCACCTACTGGCTGCACGAGGAGGTGGCGATCACCCCGGTCCGGCCCGGCGAGTGGGACGTGGTCGGGGTCGTCACCGACATCACGCGGCAGCACGAGGCGGAGGAGGCGCGGAAGGCCAGCGAGGCGCAGCTGCACGCGGCCCAGGCGGAGCTGACCCAGAAGGAGGCGTTCCTGCGCTTCATCTTCGAGCACGCGCCGGTGGGGATCTCCTGGTTCCGGCCCGAGGACGTCGCGACCCATGTGGTCAACCCGGAGCACGAGCGCATCACCGGCGTCAGCGCGGAGGCGGCGAAGCAGCCCGGGGCGTTCGTCCCCGTGTCCCACCCGGGCGATTACGCGCTGCAGCAGGCGCAGGTGAAGAAGCTGATGGCGGGGGAGATCCGGCAGTATTCCCTCGAGAAGCGCTACCTCCACCCGGGCGGCCGGGTGGTGTGGGCGGCGATGAGCAGCCGGGTTTTCCAGGACGCGGCCACCGGCCGGCAGCAGGTCGTGACCACGCTGCTCGACGTCACCGAGCTCAAGCAGGCCCAGGAGGAGCTGGTGCGGAAGGAGGCGCTCTATCGCTTCATCTTCGAGCACACGCCGGTGGGCATCTCGTGGATGGAGGGCCGCCGGGCCGAGACCCGGATCGTCAACCCGGCCCACGAGCGCATCACCGGGGTGACCGCCGCGATGGCCCTGGACTCCGGCAGTTATGTCGCCGCGTCGCACCCCGCGGATCGCG
>Ga0335071_10007079_pt1 | contig 11570 bp, 11 predicted proteins | sample Lox_Sample_15_FD_206724 | JGI IMG/M metagenome (GOLD analysis project Ga0335071, IMG submission 206724) | Soil microbial communities from Loxahatchee National Wildlife Refuge, Florida, United States - Lox_Sample_1.5 | ecosystem: Environmental > Terrestrial > Soil > Wetlands | place: USA...
GCCCGACATACCGCTATCACCCCGCCACGGTGGCCCAGGCGTTCGCCTCGTTGGCGCTCCTCAGCCCGGGACGGGTGTTTTTGGGGCTGGGCACCGGTGAGCGACTCAACGAACAGGCCACGACCAATGCGTACGGCAACTACCGCGAGCGCCATGACCGGCTGATCGAGGCGATCGAGCTTATCCGGCAACTGTGGAGCGGTTCACGAATCTCCTTCGCGGGCCGGTACTTTCAGACGAATTCGTTGAAGCTTTACGACACGCCGGCCGCGCCACCGCCGATCTTCGTCGCCGCCAGCGGCCCCAAGAGCGCGAAACTGGCCGGCCAATACGGCGACGGCTGGATCACCCAGGCCCGTGATGTCACCAATGCGAAGTTGTTGGCCGCGTTCGGCGCCGGGGCGCAGGCCGCCGGACGCGATGCCGCCGGCCTGGGCAAGCGGGCCGAATTGTTCGCCGTCGTCGGCGACAACAACCAGGCCACCCGCGCCGCCACCCTGTGGCGGTTCACCGCCGGCGCCGTCGATCAGCCCAATCCCGTGGAGATTCAACGCGCCGCGGAGTCGAACCCGATAGACAAGGTCCTGGCAAACTGGACGGTCGGCACCGATCCCACCCCCCACATCAATGCCGTGCAGAAGGTTCTCGACGCCGGAGCCGTACCGTTTCTGCACTTCCCGCAGGACGATCCCGTGACCGCCATCAACTTCTACCGCACCAACGTCTTACCCAAGCTGCGCTGAAGCAACATGGGCCGCAACCAGTTTCGGTGCCGTGACTACGGGTTTGAGATATTCCTGGTCGACGGTGGGTACCCGCGGGCTATGTGACGAAACGGCGCCCACAGCAACTTTTCGGCCCCGACGATTTTTGCCGCGACTTCGATCGATGCCTAGATTGGGCTAGGTCAAAGCCACCGACCGATCAAACAGAATCCGGTTTCATGGATCTTTCAGACCCGAACGCCACGCACGAGCTGGCCGTGCGCATGGCCGAGCTTTCCCGCGAGATGGCCGCGCCCCGCCCGCTCGAGCAGGTCTTGGCCGACGTGACCGCCGCGGCGGTGCAGCTGATACCGGCAGCGGACATCGCCGGGGTGCTGCTGGTGAAAAAGGGCGGCGATTTCGAATCCGTCGCCGACACCGACAGCCTCGCGGCGGAGCTCGACAGGCTCCAGCACGAATTCGGCGAGGGGCCCTGCTCCGACGCCGCCCTCAAACAAACGATCGTGCGGAGCGATGATCTGCGTAGCGAACCTCGCTGGCCCCGATACGCGCCGGCGGCCGTGCGGCACGGCGTCCTGGGCAGCCTGTCGTTCAAGCTGTACACGGCGGACCGCACGGCCGGCGCGCTGAACTTGTTCAGCCTTAAGGCCGGTGCGTGGGACACCGAGGCCGAGACCATCGGATCGGTGTTCGCCGCGCACGCGGCCGCGGCGATCATGGCCGGGCGCCACGGGGAGCAGATGGAGTCGGCGCTGTCGAGCAGGGACCGCATCGGTCAGGCCAAGGGCATCATCATGGAACGCTATGGCGTGGACGATGTGCGCGCCTTCGAGATGCTGCGGGCGCTTTCGCAGGAAAGCCAGACGAAGCTCGCCGACCTGGCCCAGCGCGTCATCGAAACCCGCGGCGGCGACTGATCCTGCGCGGTCGCCATCTAGGATGAGGTGGCCTTATCGACGAGACCGGCGCAACGCCGCGCCGGGGAATGGTTGGCCACGGTGTGGGACTTCGAAACGGATCCGGAATACCAGGCGAAGCTGGACTGGGTCGAAAAATTCATGACGGACGAACTCGAACCGCTCGATCTCGTCGCTCTCGACCCCTATGACAAAAAGAACGACGAGATGATGGGCATCCTGCGGCCGTTGCAGCAGCAGGTGAAAGACCAGGGACTGTGGGCCGCCCATCTGCGGCCCGAGCTCGGCGGCCAGGGCTTCGGACAGGTCAAGCTCGCGCTGCTCAACGAGATCCTGGGACGGTCCCGCTGGGCGCCGTCGGTGTTCGGCTGCCAGGCCCCGGACTCCGGCAACGCCGAGATCCTCGCGCTGTTCGGCACCGACCAGCAAAAGGCGCGCTACCTGCAGCCGCTGCTCGACGGCGAGATCACCTCGTGCTATTCGATGACCGAACCGCAGGGAGGGTCCGACCCCGGGCAGTTCGTCACCGCCGCGACCCGCGACGGCGACGACTGGGTGATCAACGGCGAGAAGTGGTTTTCCACGAACGCCAAGCACGCGTCGTTCTTCATCGTCATGGCCGTCACCAACCCGGAGTCGCGCACCTACGACAAGATGTCGCTGTTCATAGTTCCGGCCGAGACCCCCGGCATCGAGCTCGTGCGCAACGTGGGTGTGGGAGCCGAATCCTCCAAGCGCGCCAGTCACGGCTACGTGCGCTACAACGACGTCCGGGTGCCCGCCGACCACGTGCTGGGTGGCGAGGGCCAGGCGTTCATGATCGCGCAGACCCGGCTCGGGGGTGGCCGCATCCACCACGCGATGCGCACAATCGCCCTGGCGCGCAGCGCCTTTGACATGATGTGTGAGCGAGCGGTGTCGCGAAAGACCAGGCATGGGCGACTGGCCGATTTCCAGATGACTCAGGAGAAAGTCGCCGACAGCTGGATCCAGATCGAGCAGTTCCGGCTGCTGGTGCTGCGCACCGCGTGGTTGATCGACAAGCACCACGACTACCAGAAGGTGCGCCGCGACATCGCGGCGGTGAAGGTCGCGATGCCCCAGGTCCTGCACGACGTCGTGCAGCGGGCCATGCACCTGCACGGCGCGCTCGGCGTCTCCGACGAGATGCCGTTCGTCAAGATGATGGTCGCCGCCGAATCGCTGGGCATCGCCGATGGCGCCACCGAACTGCACAAGATGACCGTGGCGCGCCGCACGCTGCGCGAATACCAGCCCGTGGCAACGGCTTTCCCGTCACAGCACATACCGACCCGGCGCGCCGAGGCCCAGGCCCGACTGGCCGAGCGCCTGGAGCACTCCATCGCCGAGTTCTGACCGCGAGCAGCGTCAGGAGATGTAGCGAACGATGCTTTCGGCCACACAGGCCGGCTTGGGCGAGCCTTCGATTTCGACGGTGGTCGACACGGTGGCCTGCACTGCGCCGTCGCCGAGGTCGTCGACGCTGACCAGCGAGCTCTGCGCGCGCACCCGGGAGCCGACCGGCACCGGCGCGGGGAAGCGAACCTTGTTGAGGCCATAGTTGATTGCCAGCTTGATGCCGTTGACGGTGTACATCTCGTGCTGCAACCGCGGCAGCAGCGCCAGGGTCATGAAACCGTGGGCGATGGTCGTGCCGAACGGACCGGCGGCGGCCCGCTCCGGGTCGACGTGGATCCACTGGTGATCGCCGGTCGCGTCGGCGAACAGGTTGACGTCTTCCTGGGTGATGGTCACCCAGTCGCTCTGCCCGATCGTTTCGCCCGCCGCGGCAGCGAGGTCGGCTACTGATTCGAAGGTGCGCATTGGTCCTCCTCGGGATGCTGACGATGCCCGCTTGCACCCTATCGGAGCCGGATAGTGGCCGTTTCGCCCGCCGTTGCGCGGGAAACCTGGATCCCATGCCGGAAAACAAGGGCCACAGAGCCGAAGAAGACGTAGAACCCGAGGCGCACGAAACACGATCGCGCGCCGCCGAGCGCGAGGACGGCTCGTACGTCGGAGCGACCGGTCCCGACGACGCCATCGATGCCGGCGAAACGGGCGCCGAAGCCCGCAGCCGGCGAGGCTAGCCCCGGCGCGCCGGCGCAAGATGACGGTGTGAGGCTGCTGCTGATCGCCGACACCCATGTCCCCGGGCGCGCACGCGACCTGCCCGCGCGGCTATGGGACGAGGTGGCGCGGGCCGACGTCGTCGTGCACGCCGGGGACTGGGTTTCGCCCGATTTGCTCGACCGGCTCCAGGCCAGGGCCGCGCGATTGATCGCGTGCTGGGGAAACAACGACGGGCCGGCCTTGCGGGCGCGGCTACCCGAACGGGCGGACGCCGTGCTGGACGGGTTGCGCCTGACCGTCATCCACGAGACCGGGGCCGCGGCGGGCCGCGACGCGCGGATGTCGCGCCGCTACCCGGACAGCGACGTGCTGGTCTTCGGCCACAGCCACATTCCGTGGGACACGACGACGGAAACCGGCCTGCGCCTGCTCAATCCGGGCTCGCCGACCGATCGTCGCCGGCAACCGCATTGCAGCTACATGACGGCCGAGGCCGCGAACGGGCAGCTGAGGGACGTCGCCGTGCATTTCCTCGAAAAGTAGCTGGGAGCTAGCCCCTACACAGCCTGCGCACATATTTAGCTCGTAAACAGAGGTATATGGCTGCGGTGAAAGCGAGCTCCGATCTGGTCGCCGAGGTGTTCGGCGTCGTCGGCAGATTTCGCCGCCAACTTCGCCGGTCGGCCGGTCGCGGGCTCGATTCCGCAAGACTCAGCGAAGCGCAGGCCGAGCTGCTGTGGCTTGTCGGTCGGCGACCGGGGATCTCGGTCAGCGTCGCGGCCGCGGAGCTGGGCCTGGTGCCCAACACCGCTTCCACCCTGGTCTCCAAGCTGGTCGGCAACGGCTTGCTGGTCCGGACCGTCGGCGAGACGGACCGCCGCGTCGGCCAGCTGCGGCTCGCCGAGCCCACCCAGCAGCTCGTCGACGCGTCTCGGGCCGCGCGGCGAGCTGCGCTCTCCGAAGCGCTCGGCGAACTCGACGACGAGCAAATCGATTCCCTGGCAAAGGGATTGGAGGTCCTTGACACGATGACCCAACTATTGCAGGAGCGGCGATCATGAGCGAAAGACTGCCGATGGCGATCGACTGCCGAGACCTTACCTACCGGTACGGCCAATTCACCGCGGTCGACGACGTGACGCTGCGGGTGCGGCCCGGTGAGACCATGGGCCTGCTCGGGCCCAACGGCGCCGGGAAAACGACGCTGGTCCGCATGCTCACCACCTTGGCGCCGGTGCAGCGGGGGGAACTGCGCATTTTCGGCATGGACGCCCGCGCTCAGACCGTCGACATCCGGAGCAATATCGGATATGTCCCGCAACAACTTTCGATCGAGTCGGCGTTGACCGGCCGGCAGAACGTGCAATGGTTCGCGCGGCTGTACGGTGTGCCGCGCGCCTGCCGGGCCGAGCGGGTGGATCAGGCACTGGAGGCCATGCAGCTGCTCGACGTGGCCGACCGGCGGGCGGGTGCCTATTCGGGCGGCATGGTGCGCCGCCTCGAGGTGGCCCAGGCGCTCGTCAACCGCCCGTCGCTACTGGTGCTCGACGAACCGACCGTCGGCCTGGACCCGATCGCCCGGGACGGCGTCTGGCAGCAGGTGCAGAGCATGCAGGCCCAGTTCGGCATGACCGTGCTGCTCACGACCCACTACATGGAAGAGGCCGACGCGCTGTGTGACCGGGTCGCGCTGATGCACCGCGGCCGGTTGCGCGCCATGGGCACGCCCGCCGAGCTGAAGGCCCGGGTATCCAAGGTGTCGCCGGGCGCCACGCTCGAGGATGTGTTCCGCCACTACGCGGCCTCGAACCTCTCCGAACAAACGCAATCTGCCGGGTCTTTCCGTGAAATCCGTTCCAGCAGAAGGGTTGCCAGCCGTGCCAGTTGACATCGCCCGCACCGCCCCCGCGGCCACCCTGGTTCGCGCCCCGCGCGGGTGGCAACGGTTCCCGGCCACGTTCGCCCGCATCGGGGCGTTCGCCATCGTCGAATTGCAGAAGCTGCACCACGACCGGACGGAGCTCGTCACCCGGATGGTGCAGCCGGCGCTGTGGCTGCTGATCTTCGGCACGACCTTCAGCAAGCTGCACGTCATCCACACCGGCTCGGTGTCCTATCTCGCTTTCCTGGCGCCGGGGATCATCGCGCAGTCGGCGTTGTTCATCGCGATTTTCTATGGGATACAAATCATTTGGGATCGAGACGCCGGCGTGCTGGCCAAGCTGATGGTCACGCCGGCGCCGGCGTCCGCGCTGATCACCGGCAAGGCGTTCGCGGCCGGAGTGCGATCGGTCGCCCAGGTCGTCGGCGTGATGGTGTTGGCCTACCTGATGAACGTCGGGCTGACCATCAATCCGCTGCGAATCCTGGCGGCGATGGCCGTGGTCATGCTCGGCGCCGGGTTCTTCGCCTGCCTGTCGATGACCCTGGCCGGGCTGGTCCTCAGTCGCGATCGCCTGATGGGCATCGGGCAGGCCATCACGATGCCGTTGTTCTTCGCGTCCAACGCGCTGTACCCCGTCGACGTGATGCCCGCCTGGCTGCACGCGCTGAGCAAGGTCAACCCGCTCAGCTACGAGGTGGACGCGCTGCGGGCGCTGTTGATCGGCACCCCGTTCAACCCGGCCGACGTCGTGGTGTTGGTGGTGGCCGCAGTGGTCGGAATCGCCACGGCCTCAACGCTATTGCGCCGCCTCGTGGCGTAGGTTGCCCAATCGCAATAGCTCCGTGGGTCTTTCGTGACCCGACCGTGACGATTCCGGCCTGACTCTCAATCGTTAGCCAACCGCGATCTCCCGCCACGGCCACGACAGCCGAATCACGCCCTCCCCCTGTGTTTGACTGCGCTGGCGAACAGATTCGCCCGCGTCCGTGCGGCAGATGAAAGTTGGGATGGGTAGAGAGCTATGTCGTTCTTCGAAGAGGTGCGGAAGTTGCGTGGCGCAGCAGCGAGTGTGCCGCGCCGGCTGGCTATCGCGGCTGCAGGGGCTGCCCTGCTGTCCGGCATGGTCGCCGCCGGCGGCGGTTTGGCGACCGCGGGGGCGTTCTCGAAGCCCGGCCTTCCGGTCGAATACCTGCAGGTGCCGTCCCCGTCGATGGGCCGCAACATCAAAGTCCAGTTCCAGGGGGGCGGGCCGCACGCGGTCTACCTGCTCGACGGCCTGCGGGCGCAGGACGATTACAACGGTTGGGACATCAACACCCCGGCGTTCGAGGAGTTCTACCAGTCGGGCCTGTCGGTGATCATGCCCGTCGGCGGCCAGTCCAGCTTCTACAGCAACTGGTACCAGCCGTCATCGGGCAACGGCCAGAACTACACCTACAAGTGGGAGACGTTCCTGACCCAGGAAATGCCCGCGTGGCTGCAGGCCAACAAGCAAGTGTCGCCGTTCGGCAACGCCGCGGTCGGCCTGTCGATGTCGGGCGGCTCGTCGCTTATCATGGCGGCGTACTATCCGCAGCAATTCCCTTACGCCGCTTCGCTTTCGGGTTTCCTCAACCCGTCCGAGGGCTGGTGGCCGACCCTGATCGGTCTGGCGATGAACGACTCGGGCGGTTACAACGCCAACAGCATGTGGGGCCCGTCATCCGACCCGGCGTGGAAACGCAACGACCCGATGGTCCAGATTCCGCGGCTGGTCGCCAACAACACCCGGATCTGGGTCTACTGCGGTAACGGCACGCCCAGCGACCTCGGCGGCGACAACATGCCGGCGAAGTTCCTGGAGGGCCTGACGCTGCGCACCAACCAGCAGTTCCAGAACAACTACGTGGCCGCGGGCGGACGCAACGCGACGTTCAACTTCCCGGCGAACGGCACCCACTCGTGGCCGTACTGGAATCAGCAGCTGGTCGCCATGAAGCCCGACATCCTGCAGGTGCTCAACGCCGTGAACGCGACCGCGCAGCCGGCACAACCAGCGCAACCGGCAGCCTGAAACCCACCGAACCAGCATCGGCAGTAGCGCACCGGTCAGCGCTACTGCCGATGCTTTTTATCTGACCGGTCGTTCAGCAGCGCGCGCCGGTCCTGGTGGAAGTACGTGTACCCGGTCGTCAGCGCGCACGCGGCCGTGGCGACCACCAGCATCCAGGTGCCGTTGACGATCAGGCTGATGCAGCCGCCGACCACGGCTCCCAAGACGAAGCTGGTGAACAGCAGAAAGTAGCCGAGCCAGTCCGCCGCCGTTCCGCCGGCGATGTGGCGTTCGATGCCCTGGCCCATCTTGACCAATGTGCCGGTCACGTAGCTCAACGGCACCGACACCTCGCCATCCTTGACGAAGGAAGTGTTCAGCGCGCCAATGGCGAAGGCCACCAACATGATCGGTGCGAAGTCGAGGAGATTTTCCCTCCATCCCTCGTCGAGGACGTCCACCATGGTGGCGGCAAGCAGGCTGAAGGTGGTCAGAACGGTGGGGCCGTGCGGGTGCGCCACCCAGAAGTGCCGGCGACACACCGACGCGATCACCACGCCGGCGACGAAGCACACCAGCAGCAGCGCCGCCGTCATCGAGAGCAGCACGTCGCCGCGGAAATAGCCCAGCGCGGCGCGCTGGGCGTTCCCCGTCATGAACGTGACGAAGTAACCGGCGGAGTGGGTGAATGCCGTCGCCCCGAGCACGCCGGCCAGCGCGGCCAGCACCCACGACAACCTCGCCTCGCTATTGAAGATCCGACTCCCCACGCGGGACATGCTGTCAGACACGGGCGGCCCGCGGGTCGCGGTTATCTACGCGGCGGTCAGCCGGGCGATGGAACGCAACGGGATCGACAGCCATCCGGGCCGGTGCCGCGCCTCGTAGCCGGCCTCGTACACCGCCTTGTCGAGTTCGTAGGCGGCAAGCAGCTCCGCCGAATCGCGCGGGTCGATCCCGGACACGGCCGCGTACCCGTCGCAGAAGGCCGCGCAGTTGCGCTCGATCCATTCCCGGGCGCGGGCGGCGAGCTGCTTGTCGCCGCCCTGATCGAGCAGTGGCCCGTAGGCGGCGTACTCGAAGGAGCGCAAGACACCGGCCACGTCGCGCAACGGTGAGTCGGGGGCCCGTCGCTCGTCGAGCGGCTGGCCCGGTTCTCCTTCGAAGTCGATCAGCAGCCAATTCTCCGGGGTCCGCAACACCTGCCCCAGGTGCAGGTCGCCGTGCACCCGCTGCACGGTGACCGTCTCGCCGGCGAGCTTGGCGAATCGCTCTTCGATCGTTGCCGCGTACTCCTCGAGTTCCGGAACCTTGGCGACGGTCGACGACAGCCGCGCCAGCACGGTTTCCACAGGGAAGGCGGCCTCGGCCGTGCCCAGGCACTGGGCCAGGGTGGCGTGCACGGAGGCGACGGATTCGCCCAGCCGGTTGGACTCGGCGGCGAAGTCGCCGCCGACTTCGTGGGCATACAAGTCGCCCTCCGCAAACAGGTCGCGGATGCTGGCGGTGGCCATGGCCCAGCCTTCGGCGGCGTTCGATGCGAACTGGGTCACCATGCCCAGGGGCCAGGCGTCATCGTCCGGCCCACCGTCCCGCGAAGCCATCTCGTAGGTGCCGAGCAACCGGGCCACATGCGGGTTGCCCGCGCGGGCGAGCACCCGGTTCAGTTCGATGTCGGGGTTGATGCCGCTGCTGACCCTACGAAACACCTTGAAGATGGCGCGCCGGTCGAAAATGACGCTGGTATTGCTCTGCTCGGCGTCGGAGACGTGCGGCATCGCCTCCAGCGGCAGCACGGCGTCGGGTTCCTTGGTGAACCTCACCTCGATGCCGGACGCACCGCGGGCGCCTGAAGAGTCGACCAGGGACAGCAGGAACCGCGGGGCGTCGATGTCGTAGAGAGCGTCGAAGCCGGTCCGATCGTCCGCTGCACCGATCGTGGCCACGGTGCTGTACTCCGAGACTGGCGCGGAATCCCACTCGACGAGCACCTGGTAGCGCTCCGACGAAGCGTCGACGTAGTCGACGTCGACCAGCACCAGGTCGAGGTGATCCCGCAGCGGGATTACGACGCCGGCCCGGGCGCCCGACAACTCCCGGTTACGTCCGGCGTACCAACGTTGCTGTGGCAGCCACTCCGACCAGGGCAGCTTGGCGGGCTGTGTCATATGGCGCCGTTCCTCCTCATCGCTTCGCTCTGCGTTGTCACCGGCGCGCATCATGCGTTCTCCTCACATGCGGGGGACAACTGGAACCAGTAGAACCCGTGTCCCGGCAGTGTCAGCAGGTAGGGCAGGTGGCCGACGCGGGGAAATTCCACGTGCCCGGTCAGCTCCACCGGCGTGCAGCCGCTCCACTGCTGCAGGTTCAGCTCGATCGGCTGGGGGAACCGCGACAGGTTGTTGACGCACAGCACGACGTCTCCGTCATCGCCCGCCCGGCGCACGAAGGCCAGCACGGAGGGGTTCGACCCGCCGAGTTCCTCGAAGTTGCCGATCGCGAAAGCTTTGTGCCGCCCCCGCACCGACAGCATCATCCGGGTGAAGTTGAGCAGGGACGTCGAGGTGTCGCGCTGGGCCTCCACGTTGACGGCCTGGTAGCCGTAGACCGGGTCCTGGCTGGGCGGCAGGTAGAGCCGACCGGGGTTGGCCGAGGAGAACCCGGCGTTGCGGTCCGGTGTCCACTGCATCGGGGTACGCACCCCGTCGCGGTCCCCCAGCCAGATCACGTCGCCCATGCCGATCTCGTCGCCGTAGTACAGGACCGGCGAGCCCGGCAGCGACAGCAGCAGCGCGGTGAACAGCTCGATCTGGTTGCGGTCGTTGTCCAGCAGGGGCGCCAGGCGGCGGCGAATTCCGACGTTCGCCTTCATCCGCGGGTCCTTGGCGTACTCGGAGTACATGTAGTCGCGCTCTTCGTCGGTGACCATTTCCAGCGTCAACTCGTCGTGGTTGCGCAGAAAGATCCCCCACTGGGCCATGTCGGGGATGGCGGGCGTCTGGGCCAGGATCTCCGAGATCGGAAACCGCGATTCGCGGCGGACGGCCATGAAGATGCGCGGCATCAGCGGGAAATGGAACGCCATGTGGCATTCGTCGCCGCCGGTGCTGGCGTCCCCGAAGTACTCGACCACGTCGCCCGGCCACTGATTGGCCTCGGCCAGCAATACCCGGCCGGGGAACTCGTCGTCGACGACCTTGCGCACGCGCCTGAGGAACGCGTGGGTCTCGGGGAGGTTCTCGCAGTTGGTGCCCTCTCGTTCGAACAGGTAAGGCACCGCGTCGAGGCGAAACCCGTCGATGCCGAGCCCGAGCCAGAAGCGAATGACGTCGATCATCGCCTCCTGAACGGCCGGGTTGTCGTAGTTCAGGTCGGGCTGGTGGGAGAAGAACCGGTGCCAGTAGAACTGGCGCCGGACCGGATCGAAGGTCCAGTTCGACTCTTCACTGTCGACGAAGATGATGCGGGCGTCGGTGTACTTCTCGCTGGTGTCGCTCCACACGTAGTAGTCGCCGTACGGGCCGTCGGGGTCGTGCCGCGACTCCTGGAACCAGGGGTGTGACTCGGAGGTGTGGTTCATCACCAGGTCGGTGATCACCCGGATCCCCCGCTCGTGAGCCCCGTCGAGCAGCGCGACGAAGTCCTCGACGGTACCGAAATCGGGCAGCACCTTGTAGAAGTCCCGGATGTCGTAGCCGCCGTCGCGCAGCGGTGAGTCGTAGAACGGGGGCAGCCAGATGCAGTCGATCCCGAGCCACTGCAGGTAGTCCAGGCGGTCCATGAGGCCGCGGAGGTCGCCCTGCCCGTCGGCATTGGCGTCGCTGAACGCCCGGACCAGCACCTCGTAGAAAACCGCGTGCTTGAACCACGTGGGATCCGCGGGCAGCGCGGCGGCGTTCTCGAAATCCTCGGCGTCC